>Ga0307379_10002136_pt1 | contig 29741 bp, 25 predicted proteins | sample UN2MG_FD_202237 | JGI IMG/M metagenome (GOLD analysis project Ga0307379, IMG submission 202237) | Soil microbial communities from Risofladan, Vaasa, Finland - UN-2 | ecosystem: Environmental > Terrestrial > Soil > Coastal area > Acid sulfate soil | place: Finland: Risofladan, Vaasa | collected...
CTGACAGCTTCGAGAATATCATTCATAATTCTGGTATCACTAGGTGTACCCTCTACTAGAATCCCTGATCTTTGTAACCCGGCATCAGCCCGCTCAAGATCATTAAGTTGCGAGTAACCAGTAATTCTATTCCACATCTCGGCGTCTGCTCGCCTGACTATTTCCTGGCCGGGAGCTAGTTCCCCTTGAATAGCTTTAATCTGGCTCTCTAATTCTTCTGTGGTCTTACCGACTATAAGGCGTGCCTTGTCGAAGCTGTCGCCACGATTAAAGATATAAGCTACGTTCTGTTCTGATAGATTATTATAAGGGAACCACACACCTAGTCTATTCAGGGGACCTATCCCAGCTAGCTTACGGTTAGTATTCTGCATATTATACAGAAGCTCCTGCACCTTTGGCCAGGAGTCTACAAAGAAAGCTTCAAGATCAGGATTATTAATAGTGATAGTCTCGTCAGCAAACTTCCCGTCTCTGACATACTTGAGAAAATTAGTGGGGCGACCAAGTTTGTCGGTGCCCATAACAAAGCTCTTATGGTTAGGAGAATAAACCAGTAGTTGCTGTTGTTCTTTTGGTATTTTCTGTAGAGCTTTATAGATATCGTTAAACTGAATAAGAGCTGCCTCATCCTTAGCTATTGCATTAAAGTTACCAGCCAAACTAGTTCTAATAGGTGTAATAGTCTCGTTAACATGGCGAAGAAAATCTTGTCCCGTCTGAACAACAAACTGCCCCAGGGCCTCACCATCAGGAAGCTGATCTAGTTTCCTAAGTGCGAAGTCCATACTATTGATAGTAGGATTGCCTAATACTTCCCTACTAAAAAAAGCGGAAGCGTGTTTAATCATGGCCCTAAATTCTGAACGGTCAACTAGATTGTATAGCTCACCTATCAGTGGTACTGCACTAGCTCCTTGAGCAGAGACTTCTCCTACTATAGCATTGTGCATATCTATAGCAAGCTGAGCATCCTGCTTAGACCACTGCTGGTTACGTCGTAAGTTTTGATTGACCAGAGGGTCACCGTCTAGTACCATCTGCTTAGCATTTAGATACTCAGCCAGTCTACCCTTTTCTGTAGTAGTATAGGTGAAGAAGTCTTTACCGATATCTACTCCCTGACTAGTAATATCCTGGATTCTATGTCCAGAAGTAACCATCATCTCCACACCGGAGATAGGAGTATTAGTATATACGGATGCTTGCTCCATGCCATAACCAGACTCTTGTAGTCTGCGAGACCAGATAGCTTTAGCTTGGAATACCTGGTCAGCTAATTCTTGGGGGTGGCGAAGAATCTGAATAGAACCATCTCCCAATCTTAGCTTAACAGCCGAGCGACTAAGATTACCCAGATAGGCAGCTTGTAACCTGGGCAAATCATCAAAGTCTATAACTACACTCTTTGGCTTTTGATTCCTAACAGCATGAAGCGCGTCCATAAACATAGAGTCTACTTCAGCTGTACTCATGGTGAAGGGATCATATTCTTTCTTAGTCTGTCCCTGCATAGAGAAGTTCTTATTAACTCTATATCCGTCCTCTAAATCTGCTGCACGTTGAATAGATCTAGCAACAGAAGCAGGAATAATAGCTTGGCTATATGGATCCATGACAGCGAATTCATCGAAGTCAGGGGATATACCATGAGCATTCCGCTGGGCGGCCGCCGCCTCCTTAATATCAGCAGGCAGTCTCCTCTTAACCTTTACACCAGCGGTAGGAAAGAACTCGACAGCAGGAGCCTTAGAGCGCCTCTTAGCAGCATTAGGAATCTCTCTGCCTACGAATCCCCGAGCCTTTAGGAATTCTATTAGTTTAGCATCAGCTGGGTCTAGGATATTTATCCCAGCAGCATCGGCTTCTGGTAATAGCTGGCGAAGATCATGATGGGAGGCGATCCTAGTGCCCGCTGGTAATTCTGCAACAGCAAAACTGCCGTGGCCATCCGGCATATCCAACATATCCCTGTAGCCTACACCACTTCCAACTCCCTGTCCCTCTAATCTCTGAGTAGGGAGGAATATCTGGTTAGGGCTGGGGGACCTAGTGCCGTGGAGCATATCCTGAGTTATACTCTTAGGCATAGAGTCTGTCTGAAACTGTCCGACCTCAGGACTAAGCCCACGTCTAGCATTATACCGTGCGCCTAGGGTACTTATATTACTCGGCTTCTTAGATGTATGATGGATAAAGATATCAAGATTAACCTCATTGCCGAATTCTTTTTGTACGCCCCAGAGGAATTCACGGATAGCTAGGTTAGTCTTAGAGCCATCTTTTACCAGTGCGCCATCAGACCGTATTCCATCATTATCTATGTGGAGTTCAAACTTCTTATTACCGTGGTTGACTACTCGCAGTGTTCCTACGTTATCGTCATAAAAAGCTTTAGTCTTGCCGGTAGTTAGTGCTCTCCAGTCTCCTGGTGCTGCTGCGTCTATACTACTCTGAAGGGGCGACAGCTCTCCAGGCTTGGCAAAGACTTGATTAGGATCTATTCTTTTTCCTGTGAGTATTCTATTCACAGAGTCAATAGACCCACCTTTGAATTCTTCTACAGCAAAGTCAGCAGAACCACGGAGGCGAAAATCATCTACCATCTCGTAGCTTATATCACTGATAGTCCTATGCGCTCGTCCAAGTGGCGCCGCCGTGTTAAAGAATTTAGCTTGCTTAACTCCGTTAATACTAGCCATATTCTTTTTAATAACCTGGAGTATCAAACCTACAGGACCTTGCTTGTAGATATCAGTTTCTTCCGCAGCGATAGCTCCCGGGCGACTAATCTTTTTAGCTGCTGACTTAGCCTCATCATCCAGCATACCAATAGCTAGGTCATTAGCTGCTGCTAATTCCTCTCTTTGATTTCTCTGGGCTAGCTCAAAGCCACCACGATTATCTGACCAATCCATCCCCCTGATCTCTTCATCCATGCTGACACTGTTATGTACCCTAGCAGTAAGCTGATCTCCTTTAGCTCCGGTAATACCCAGATGATTCTTATATACGCCGACCTTAGCCGACTCTGCCATTTGTCTTTCTACTTCCGCAGCCTTTAAGCTAAACACTCTCCTATCCCACATAAATCTTAACGGGACAAAAGCGGCGCCGAAAGCAGTACCAATTATAAAGTCAGTGCCATCATATTCATCCATGAAAGCATGGCCATTGAACATACCTACAAAGGCGGCTTCAAAGGCTGCCCCCTCCATGAATCCTTCTTTTAGCGCGCCTCCTGCCCAGGCTCTCCTGGCTCTCTTGTATTCTTTGGTATAGAAGTCGCCACCCTTAACCAGACTAAGTGCCTGGTCAGCCCGTAATTGCTTATTAGCAGCGAGCTTATTAATTCTACTCCCAACTAACTTACCACCAGTAAGAAGGGAATACTTACCTGCTCTAGCTAACTGTAAACTCTTACCTACTAATCCGCCAGGGATAATTAATCCGGCCACAAAGGAACCTACATTAACTAATGTCCTGTGGTTCTCGTAAAAGTTAGAGGCGTCCTTAAATCCCGCACTGGATAAAACTTCTGCTGTGTCTAGATTAATATCAGCAAAGGGAATAGAATTAGCTATAGACACAGCCGTGTCCGTAACGATGGCTATTGGGGCGTCGATAATATCATCTAGTTCAAAGCCAGATTGATTCTTATCCGACAGTCCATTCCAATACTGCTCTTCCAGGTAAGAGATATCCGAGCCAGTAAGCGGATTAGGAAGTGCCATTATATTAGCCTCTTACCCCAGGAGTAGTTACACGGGAGAATTGTGGATCAGTCTTTACAGCGTTGATGATCTCTTCCAGCTGTGCAGTATCCCCGCCTTGTAATTCAAACTGTTTTAGTATTTCCCTCATCTGTCTCTCAGTTGCATCATTCAAAAGCTTTGCACCTCTGCCAGTAGCAAAGTCACTCCTAGGCTTACCCTCATTACCAGTCTGTCCTGTTTGTGTCCTACGACTAACCTGGGATTTACCTCCAGAAGAGAAGTCTAAGCCTATTGCCTTCAGAACCTTGTTAATATCCTCTGCCTTAATTCCAGGAGAGGGCGGTAGATCTCCGCCTACCACTAAGGCTGGCCCTTGTTCTTGCTGATCTACCCTTATCTTATCTATGGTAATCATGTTAAAGCTGAAAGCCTGAAGCATTCCATCATATCGCTGCTGGGATACAGAAGCTCCTAATGGCTTATGTACAGAATTGAATTGGCTCCTGTAATTATCCAGCATCTTTCCTACGATACCAACAGCCCGTTGCTGACTAATCCCCCTAGTTTCCATGACGGATTTAGCAGCCGCAGCATAGGCAGATTCGATACTGCTAGCATTAGGATTAACCATTCCCTGAATTACTTTGGCTATCTCATAGTCATCCTGATTCTGCCCAAACCAGCTTTGATCTATATCTGTGGGGCTGGCTCCTAATACCCTAGCCTGATAATTGTTATAGTTAGTTTGGCGCATGATAGTATCAAACGCCTTAAATTCTTCCTGTGCTCTAAGCTCAGGATTATCATTGAACTCTTTTAGTTTTGCGGTGCCCCCAGCTTTTATAGCTTTATCTACCTCGTCCTTAGCCGCCGTCCGAGCCCTTAACATAGTCTCATCCATCTTGACTATAGCAGCCCTCATATTATCTTGCTGATCCAGAGGGACTGAATTGACTAGGAAATCCTGGTATAGTGTTCTACCACCTGCGTCTATAAGTCCATCCCAATACTCCAGAGGCTTACCAGTGTTAAACCTAGCTCCACCTTGACGGAACATTTCTTTGGTGGCGTCTGGGGATGAGCGCAAGAACTTATCCGCATCGAGAGGGCTAGTAACTACACCAGAAGATATAACAGCATTAACAGTAGTAGGAGGAAAGATAACATCTTTCTCCTTCCCAATCTTTGCTGCTCGTTCTGCTAGGGCTACTCGCTGTGCTTCCAGTCTGGCGATATCCGCATCGAGTAAAGCATTCTGAGTATTAAGCTCAGAGCTTGCCCTTCTAGTAGCATTCTCCAGTGCCTTATCCCTAATTTGTGTAGCCTGAGTTAAGCCACGAGTAACCTCGTTCTTCCTGTCTCCGGGAGGCATAAGCCTAAGAGCGTCAGTTAGGACATCTACCTGATTCTGGGCAGAGCTAAAAGCTATATCCTTTCTGATTGACTCTTCTAATCTAGCCTGATTCTCGAACTTCTTTCCTTGTAGTTCTCCTATACGGAGCACTGCATTATCTTCGCCTTGCCGACTAGGATCATCGAGCTGGCGGAAGTTCATCCCAAGCCCAGAGATATTCTGACCTAGTGGGGTAGTAGCACTAATAGGAGTACCTGTCCTATTAATAGCCTCCTGATGTAATTCAACATCAGCATTACCAAAAGAAGGTACCCCATCAGGAGAGGTACTACCTATCCCAATAGATATCAATGTTCTGATATTCTCGGATACAGCATCTTTATCGAATTTAATTGTAGCCATGCTAGCCTACCCTTGGAACTGTGGTGCGTTATTAGATAAGAGAGTCTGTAGTAACTCAGGGTCTAAATCCTTTGGAAGTAATCCTAAAGCATTAAGGATATCCACAGAGCCAGAAGATTGCTGATTCTCTGTAGGAGTACGTGTGATTAAACTAATCAGCTGCTCTGAGATTGGATCAGAGGCGGTCAGTCTTTCAACTACCTGGCCAGCTGAAGCCTGTACTCCAGTTAACCCAGTGATAGCTTGTATCGTAGCGGTGGCGGCTTTCTCTGCCGTGCGCGCAGCGATATCATTAAGCTGTAAGGAATCTAAGGCGGACCGACTAGCCCCGGCGCCCTCACCACTAGCCTGAAGCTGTGGGATAAGTTGGTCTAGGGTAGTCCGGATAACATCATCTACTAGTCCCTGTGCTAGAGCAGTAGCATTAGCTACGGATAGATCCTGCACTGTTTGGCCAAGAGCTTGCGTAGCTTGAGTGCGCTGAGCCTGTCCAGCTTTAGCTTCAGGAGTTCCACCTGATGCTATAATCTGTGAGAGTAAATCCTCCAACTGCGGCTGGATATCTGACCTACTCTGCTGCACATTAACTGAGCCTGTAGCTCCCCCAGTTCTACTTCCGCCGCCTGTTCTAGCTCCTGCTAAGGCTTGAAGATTACGAGCCGTAGGAGCAATACCAAATCTAGTAACTGTGCCTGATACTCCTACACCGCTAGGAAAAGAAGCAGAGGGAGTCAGGTTAAGACTCCTATCGAAATTAAAAGCTGCGATATTAGGCTTTAAGGACCGCTGAGTTGTTAGCGTAGTATCACCAAAATTAGCAGCTATCTGACTAGGAGCACCAAATCCTGTATTAGCAGTAGTTAGGAGATTCCTAGCTCTTGCTGCATCTGCATTTAGTTGTGCTAGTGTAGGCATAACCTTTCCTATTCTTTACCTAGTGGTGATCCCATGAATTCCAAGCCAGTTAAATGGTACCGGCTACCACGTACAATTATATTAAACCAGCGTGCTGTTATTGTACCATACCAGGTGTGTCCTGCACGGACTACTGGCTCACTACGCATATTATACGGATCTAGTGTTCTGCGGTCAAGGGAGGATTCCAAGATAATGTTGGCGTTAGGATTCTCCGCGAACTCCAGGAATATCTCCTGCATCATAGTCATCCTGGACCGTCGCCATCCAATCTTTCCATAAACCAAATAGCTATCCTCAGGAGCATCATCCCACATGGTAGTTACGCCATTCTCTAATACTGCTCCTAGACGACTTAGGAAGTTATCATAGGTAAATCTAGTAACCGCCTCTTCTAGAACCGGGTCAAAGGTTACTTCGTTAATGGGGCTAAAATCTACAAACAGACTCAAGGGTACATCACAGGTTCCCCACCGCTGAAGAAGTCTATCCCAAAGTAATACCCTAGTCCAAATAGGCCAGAGCTGACCGGGGGCACCTGTCTGAGTTAAGAAGATAGTCTCGGGGCCAGTAAGATCTGGCTGATTAAAGAACTCCTCTAATAGTTCCTGGAACTTGTTATTGAATCCTGGGTCCACGCTAGCTAGATGATTAGGCCAAACATCCCTAGGTAAAAGCCTGAAACACTGTAGGCCGCTATCGAAATATTCCTGGAAGGTTCCACTGGGATCTGTCCCATTATAGATATTCCCAATCGGCGGAGAGGCTTGTACCAGTGTCGGCGCCACATACGGTATACTAGCCGGGGGGTCTAAGACTGTCCATCCCCAGTTAGCATAAGCCTGTCTGATATCTATTCCCTGGGTCTCAGCATACGCATACATTGGTTTTAATACGCCTGCTGGATTAGCCCCAGACGGATGTGATATTACAGCTAAAGGTACAGGAGTCATCTCGTATTTGAGACTGATATTCGGTCCTGGCTCATTAGTAAGATCAGGATGAAGCCTTTCAAGATTATAGTCTGTATTAATCTGTTGGCTCTGCTTATGCACATAAACAGACTCGCCAGCTACTTCGTCCTCTCCTACATATTCTAGGGTAGTAGTAAAGGTACGAGTAGTAGTAGTATTAGTAGTAGCCCGGTTCTTAGTAAAATTCCTAAGATTGCCATAAGTACAACGGTCAGAGGTGGCGACTATAGTCGAGGCAGTAGACCATATCTGCGGCTGCCAACCAGGTAAGTATGCCTGATCTCCTAGGGCTGCCACCTCCTGAAACACCACATTAAATTCGCTGGAGTCGTATTCTCCGTCTACACTAAGATCAGTTAGATTATCTACTGAGGCTACCTGTAGAAAGTTAGTAGCAAAGATAACATCATCTTCCCAGTCGCCTACTGCTGCATTAGCTAGATAGGCAATACCCTGTGTACCTTGTTGGGAAGGAATAACAGTAATTACTGGAGTTGGTCCGGCTATCACCTCTCCGTCTCTTGCACCAAAATCCTGTGGGCTCTCTCTAGTTTGTATAGGAGTTATATTAAGTTGTACTTCAGCTGCATCTACTATGGTCTGTCTGGTATTAGCTGTAGCATCCTCGATAATAACTACTCTGGTATTAGTAAAAACATATCTATCTGTAGTATCATCTACAACTACAGTGCTCTCATAGGCGCCACGGCGACTATCTACAGTTATGCTAGGATCTGCCTCTACGGTATTAGATATATTAACTACACCAGATCTACTAAATACATCATGCAGATAGACAGCATTAACATCTGCGTCTTGCTCATCTACCATTATGCTTTTACTAAACAAGTGCTGAAAGTTATTATTATCTTCAGCCTGCCAGACATAAGGCTGATACATAAGCAACGCATGAACATCAAAGCTGTAACGTATCAAGGGCTGAATAACATATCCTGGATGATTAAGTGCGATATCAGCAAAAGAAGCCCTAGTTGGTACATACTGTTGACGCTTATAGCTTTCAGCAAAGACAAATTCTCCTGTAACAGGACTACGATACAAGGGGATATTCTCCTGGGGCGTCCCACCATCATCCCATTCAATAGAATCTATCTCTATTTCTTCTAATTCAAAGTTAGGAAAGTCCTGTGCTATCATCCCCCATAGGATAGTATCCGTCTGATCTGGGGGGCACACGCCCACCTCAGGATAACAATCAAACGGAAGTCCGTCATTAAAAGCATAACCCTTATTAGGAGTTAGAGCCTCTAAGAATACCGGAGGATTCTTTAGATATTCAGGATTATAAGCAAACTGCTGACGCCAATAGGTGGCGGCGTCTACGAAGTTCCGTTGTCTAATAGTTCTGCCGAATTCTAATTCTTCATCATGCAGCCAGATAGCTAGATAGCGGTTAAGGTGATGGGATAGGCGTGGCGCCTGTTGGAAACTAGTTAAGTAATCAGTAACCTCAGTAGCGAATGGGGCTAATCCGTTCTTCTGATTCTGGATCTTGTATAGTCCACCATTAGTCCAGGCAAAATGCTGTCCATCATCTGCCTTAGTTACAGAATAATCAGAGAAGATACCCAGATTATCTGCTATCTCAAAGAAGTTAAAGACTTTCTGACTATTAGGATCATATGTGGCACCTACAATATTAGCAGTAGTATAAGTAATAAAGCCCTCAGTAGAACCTAGGACTATAATGATATTACCTTTAAGAGCATCCGCCTTTACAGTATTAGCTCGGGTTCTAAGATCAGGCTTAAAATTAAGAACATCAGCAGTATCACCCCAATAATGAGAGTTATCAGAATCCCAGAGTCCAAGCCTAGATCTGGCTTCAAAGATTCCTTCAACCGCTGCCATGTTGACAAAGCCACCAGTATCCACCTGCTCGATAATACTGACAGAGCCTGGCAAACTAGTATCTAATTCTAGGATAAACGGATTACCCTGATTGAATAGATATAATTTGTTCTGCGTAATAGCCCTAGTCCAGAGATTTCTAATCCCCGGAGGGGGAGGCGTAATGTCATATATCTTTTGCCAAGGCATCGTCAGGCTCCTATCAGGCTCCTACAGTACTGAAGTCCACTTCATATTAACAGGCACCGGCTTTCTAGCAGCTGCTGCAGCCTCACTAGAATTAGGGATATTTATGATAATATCTTGCCCGTTCTCTATGACTGTGACAGCTGCCTGTCCTAGACCACCTGGGCCTTGTGTGATAGTCCCACGCATATTACCAAATTGGACATCACGTTTAGTTGTTCTAGTAGAATTATAAGCATTACCAGTAGGATCTGATATAACAAACGGGGGCGGCGGAACAACAGCCGCTAATGGGATAACTACTGATCGCCCCAAATATCTTCTTAGGTTAGCTCCTGGAATACCATTGGGGGAGCCCGCTGATCCTATAGTAGTTCCTACAGTCTGGCTATCCTCTGTGACATCACTTCCACCTATACCATATGCTCCGCCTATATTAGGAACTAGGTCTGCAAAGGCGGAGTCCATTCTATAGACTTGACCACCAGGAAATAAGAAGGTATTAGGATTATCTGCCATAAAGGCTATACCATCCCATAACATGGGAGTTTTAGGACTAGTTATTTCTCCAAATACTCCTGATACAAAAGGTCTGTATTTCCATGCATTAAAGGAACCAGCTGCCTTAGTAGGAGTATTGTTCCAGGTATTCCCATTATCAGTTGATATTGCAAATTCACCTGTATTCCTAAGCCACATCAGATCCCCATTACGCTGAGGATCTGAATTATCTCCAGGATAAACTCCCAACATCTCTTGCCCAGGAATGGTGTAATCAGCACTATTAGTATTATTAACTAGGACATCAGTCCAAGTAACCCCGTCAAATGAGAAGGAGTAACCTAGTTGACTAGTAGATACCCTCTTCCATACAACATAAGCCATATTAGCAGTAGTGCCCAATGCTAGAATTTGATTAGGTGTAAAGCTAATACTATGTTGAAAAGATTGTGGGCCTAGCGGAGCTGCTGGACTGGTAGTTATAGGATTAGTCCAGATATTATTAACAAATCCCTGCTCTAATCCTATAAGGAGATTCTTTTCTTTCCAGAAGGTATTATGTCTATATTTAGTTAATCCGGGGCTCTGGAATATCCAAGAACCAGTAGCCGGAAAGAAGAAGTCTATATCTTGTTGACCGGGTGGACCAGCAAAATTAAGTTGATCATCCGTATCTAGATCTCTGGACATAACAGGACCAAGACCATTAGCGAATTTACGGATAGTAAATGTACCCATAGCTCCGCCAGATGTAGTAGGCGCTAGGAAAGCATTAACTCTAGTAAAATTAGCAGCGGTTATACTAGCTAAGGCTACTCGTCCACCTGGGTCATTAAAAGGCCAAGGAACCGCAGTTAAATCTGGAGTCCAGTGTAAGGAATAATCAGAGACTAAACTAGGTACAGTAGGATGATTAACCAATCCAACTACAGTCCAGCCCTCTCCGTGGGCTCTAAGAAACACTTGGCGATTAGTAGTAAATCCTGGCGGAGCTATTAACCTAGTACCTGGTATGGAATAATTTGCCCAACTAACTCCACTATCTAAGGTATAGGCTATCTCACCAAAGCTAGGAGTACCAAAGTTCTGGGTGGTTATAAACCCAATACCAGGAACTGCCAAAGGAGTAACCTGATAGGTATTAGCATCTATCTGGTGGGTTCCTAATATCGTCCCATCTGGCTGTACCTGGAAATCAGAGAAGGTATACTTAGAACTTAATGACCCAGGTAGTGGGATAACATACCCTTCTGTAATAGGAACGGAATCAGTAGCTATAACTCCAGTAGAATCTGAAACTGTGATATCAAAAGTATTAGTAACTAGATTAACTATAATCTCAGTAGTCTGTCCTGTAAAGCTATTAGACTCCGAGATAACAGTCTGACTGGAACTATTAATGAATACATGATAGTCGTAATTTATAACTATCGGTGGTAAATCTTGAATAGGCCCAACTGCATCAGTAAACATAGTTGGGTCTAGCACTACATTCATTTTGACAGAACTCTGGGATTTTACATCAGAGAGAAGATAATTCTGTCCTAGTGTAGTATTTGTAAGGGCTACGTCTAGAGTAGCATCAAAGCTAGATACTGTAGTTCCGTCATCTAGCTTAGTAGATCCTAATTCTGTTCCTTCTGCATCGAAGATAATATCCCCATCTGTGCCGTCTACCTCACGGTCAGCTACAGCAACAGTCCATGCAGGATCTTCAAAGAGGGGAGGCTGGAATGCTGGATTAGGTACATCCACACCATTATCAAGATAGCTCACAGTCGAGCCAGGTAGTGTAGTAAGTAACCCGAAGGTTCCTCCTGATACTCTACCATAAACATTCCATTGAGAGACTTGGGTGTTAGGCAACCAGTCTATCAGGATGTCAGCAGAACCGGCCAAAGTGACAGATAGGGTACGAGATCCTGCACCCAGCCTCCCTGAACCGTCAACAGGGACTATACAATAGATATAGGTTCCAGCACCTAAACCAACTCCAGCTACTTCTCCAGCTAGGGGTTGCTCTACGGATGCTTTGAATAGGGTATGTGTGCCGTCAAAGTTAAATTGTACAGTTCCATCTGTCTTAGGCGCAGCAATCCATTGCCCGTTCCAAACTCCTGTATCATCACGAATGGTTATTTGGGGCGACCGCCACACCCCCATGCCAGAATCTGGATTAAGTTCAGCATCCTTAGCATCATGAAGATAGTTAACGAAGTTATTAATCTCGTAAGGAAGTCCAGTAGGAACAGACGTAGTAACCTGAATAGTACGAGCAGAATCACTGTACAGCGCACATATTAGATTAGTAGGAGTAGGAGCTACATACTCATCTACTATACCAAAGTAGGTTACAGCATTAACAACAAGTTCAAAGAAGCTACCAGGTGGGAGCCTCTCCCATTCTGCTTCAGCTTCGTTGTCTATTAGAGTATGTCGCTGTCTACAGTATGTCATTAGTAGGGCCTTGGTCTGCCTCTACCTTTCTTTCTTTTCTTTGGCATTAGGGTAATCCTCCGAAACCGCCCCCTTCTAACCCGGCGCCTCCAGCTATAGCAGCAGGAGTAGTGCCGTCACCAAACTGTGCATAGATACCATCTTCGCACAGCGCTATCATTATATTATCCCCTTCTGGACTTTTATAGACAAACATAAAGTCACAGTGAGGGCCTAGGGTATCGTTACCTACAGACTTGTTAGTCCCAAAGAAGCTACTATAGCCCGAACTTCTAGGGAATATATTTTTACCTTCATAGGCAAATACAGGAGTCCGTCCTTCAAACTCCTGCTCTAAATTCATAGGAAGATTAGAGGGATACTCCTCTGGATTGATAGGTAAGTATGTCTTACGGAGGTCTATTTTATCCCGTCTAGCAGTCATTAACCTCTCCTTAGACTCTCATCAATTGCTATAGCTTCAAATCTAGTAAGGACTGATACGAATAGTTCTCCTGGATTAGCCAGACTAATAACGGATAACCATCGTAAGACGTTATTGATATCTGTAGCCTGTAAATAGTTTGGCGGGGTCAGGATTATCCTGTCGGGGGCTTCGGCTATAGTGGCGCCCAAACGATAACTAAAGGGTACAATGCCGCCAGCTCCATCAGGCCGACTAACAGGAGTAATATCAAAGCCCACCATACACGTTTCATTAGTCCACAACTCTAATATATCCCATTCGGGATCTAAAGATAATGGAGCAACCATAGGACTAGAAGTAAAGCACAGAGAGAAAGTAAGCTCGGGACGAGAGACTTCAAGAGGTATTACCTGTCCGTCTTGGCCAGGAGATGAGCTGGGATACTGATGCTTAAAACCTACTGTCATGGGTAAGTTATTGCATCTAATTGAGCTAAGGTTCTAGCATTCTGAATCTCTATTAGCTTAGCTTGATACACGGCATCCGCAGTTAGAATAGCACTATGATGAGCTTGAATAGCTATCTCTGATATTCTTTTTATTTTATCTGCTCTATCCGAACCATTAATTGCATCTGTTTTATTTACTACAGCATCCCTAGCAGCTGTTAAAATAACTGTAGTTACATCCGGGCATTCAAGCTGTCCTGCGGCGACATCATATGATGCCTTATTAGGATCAGCAGCGGCCTTTCTTATAACCCTTTGTAGGTCTGCATTACCTGGTACAGTTACCGTGCCCATTAGTTTCTAACCCTCTTAACAGTAATCTTAGCATTGTCAAGTCCTACAACTAAGGAGCTACCCCCTAATTGGACTAACTGAAGCTGTAAGGTAACGAAGTCGGTGGCGGCAGCAGGAGTAAAATAGCAACGTCCTACTAACTGTTGTGGATGAGTTTCAAAGTTATCTAAACTACTATCATTAAATAAATTAGTAGTAGAGAAAGAACGGGGTAACACAGTAGTATCATTAGATCTAACCCTAGCTTGAAAAGAGGCTATATCATTAATTTGCTCTAACATACTAGCATCTACAATATATTCTATTTCGTATTTAGCTCCAACTACTTTACAGATTATATTATCTAGTAAAGCTCCGCTTCGTTCTACTACAGCAATATTAGTAGATTCATCCACATTACCCCAGGTTAAATCAGCCCAAGCATTTGGTACAGCAAAAGCAGCTGAACGTCCTAAGGCTACAAATTCTTGAATAGGAGAACCTGCTGCAGCAGCGGCCCATATCATATCAAAATCGGCAGCAGAAGCTTTAGTTAATACGAATCCAATAGCTCCACCTACCGGAGGATGGGCTGCTATCGGGGGGCTGCCACCACCATTTAATCCCGCATGAGTTAATAGTCCGTTATGCTGAGTAACATTAGATCCTGCAATTCTAGCATCTGCAAAGGTTCCAGAGGTTATATCCCCAGCAGCATGAGCATGGGCTAAGGCAGCATATAGTAAATCAGCCGCAGCCTGTGTAAGCGCACCTACTTGAGCGGCTGTAACTGCATGAGGATTAGATGTACTTGCTAAGTGGGCAGCTATAGCTGCTAATTCAGCTGTATTAAGATGAATAAACTCTGGCCCGGTACCCTCTTTTCCACCAAGAGCATTATGCAAAGCGGTAGATAAATCTATATCTGCTCCAGATATCAGATCACCAGTAGGAAGTTCACCTAGAGCCGTATGCGGCCCGCCTTCAGGAATACCGATTACAGGTTTTCTTAATGCCATTAGCAGGGTACCACTGGTATGGGGGATGGACTACCATCTAATAGGAAAAACGGAAGTTCGAATCCGATCAAGGGAATTGGACTATACATTCCATCTAATAGATAAAAAGGTAAGCATAACTCTACTACTGTGATATTGGCATCGTAAAGATATGCCTCTGCACAGGTTTGTCCAGTGCCTGACACAAGAACTCTGAGACAGATTGCGCTTGAGTCAAGAACCGTATATTGATAAGTTCCATTAGCATCTATAGTAGCTAATACTTCTCCATCTGGCTTAGATACTACTTCTATTTCTAATCCACCAGCTATACCAGATAAAGTAAATTTGATACGAGTAAAGGCTTTAGTGTCCCAGCACAGCACCTCCATCCCTGGAGAGGCTGTGCTATCAAAACATACCGGACACTGGTTAGCAGAAGATTCCATCCTGATTCCTAGTCTGTAGCTAATGCCTTGGCATCGCCTGCACAGTAGGTCTTATCGTCGCCGGGGCAACGCAGGCAGATAGCCATATCCTTTTCTTTGGCCGCAGGAGTAATCTGTTCCCTGACTACTTTTCGGCCCGTAGGAGTATTAGCCTCACAGTAGGCAGCGGCTGCGTCCACAGACTTATAAGCTGCCTTCTCGATATAGGCGCAGCCGCTACTGAGTCCTACGATTAGGATCAGGAGGGCCGACATTATTCCAGTTCGGATTAGATCTTTCATATGCTCTCCTAGCTTCTCGCTCTTTAACAGCCTGTAGTACTTCCTTTTGAATTTGGCTCTGGTTCTCTATAGTGGTTCTAAGAGCCTCCAGAACCTCTACTAAGTCTCGTCCCTCAGTCTTAGTTAGATCGTAAGCTCCATAAAGAACCATAGCTAAAAGAGCTAAGGATCCTAGCTCACGAAAATAAATTAATAAAGTAGGCATAGCTTCTTTCATGTGCCCATTAGCCTCCCCTAAGACCTTTTTTAGTTCCATTAGGCTATGGGAAACGGACCAGAGTATTTAGCATCGAGATATGCTATAAGGTCTGTTATATCCTGATTTGTTAGTACGTAATTAGGCCAGATAGCAGATTCCACTGTATCTGAATTAACACCTCCCATACGGATAGAACTATCTGCTCCAGGAGGGTTATAGGTTCCTACTCCATTAACCTCTGTTCTACCAGATAGCTGCATTCTCCAACTACCGGCAGCATCAATAGTAGCCCATGCCCATACCCAGTCTGTATCAATAGCTCCATTCTCTAGGGTTTGAAATCCTGAACCGCAAAAATCCATACGATAGAAAGGAGGACCAGAGGGAATAGTCTGTGCTAGTATCTGCCCACCTAGCCCAGAACTTTTATGAGCCCCTATTGTACCTTGACCACCGGCTGCTGTTGGGTGGCGACCAACTCCGAACCAGCTAGTTCCTATTGGTCCCATAGTAGGATGAACAGGAGTAGCAGCCCCAAAGGAAGTACCATTTCCTATATAAGGAAGATTATTTGGGCCACCAGATGCGAACCATCGTTGGCTAGGAGAGGCATCCAGGTCAAAGGCAGTCTCAAATCCTAGATTTTCCCAAAAGGCAATCAGGGTATTATCTGTAATAGGAACAGTACCAGGATTATCAGCCCATATATTACCTACTGGTTGAGTAGGATCAAACCAGTAGCCCACATCAGGAAATGCAGGCAAAGGCCCAGTAGGTAATACTACCTTTCTTCTAGACCCCGCAGTCACAGGACGGATACCAAAGGTACTAGGAGATCTTTGTGGCCAAGGATTAGGCATTGTGGGGTAAACCTCCATACTTTTTATTTAGATAGTTACGTATCTGGGCTCTTCCATTATAACCTAATGCTATATCCCAGATTATTCCTTCTGTTTGTTTACCTGTGGATAGCCCACCGAATCCTATTTGTTCTGCTGCTGGAGTGGGTACATATGGAGTATTACCTGTAATTGGTGTATTTCCATTGACTTCCACAGTATAATCTCCTGTTATACTGTGGGTGACTATCATATAACTCCACTGAAAAGGAACTGTAGGAATCCCAGTATCTACGAATAAGGCAGCTGCAAGATCCCCATATCCCCAATTAGGTGGAAAGCTGAATAACCCACTTGTATCATCTACCAGAAGTTTAGCCGAGATATCCCCTAATCCAAAAAGAATACTAGAGGTTGCCCCTGATCTGTAACCTACAGAAGCTATGGTAATTCCCTCAGCCCCCGAAGGTACACTTAATACTCCGAATAGAGCTGATAGTGCAGGATCTGCTTCCGTGTCTACTGCGGGAAGTCCATTAATTTGGTTCTTTCTCCATATCATGGGAGTAACCTGAAAAGCATCATCAATTAGGTTATCTCCGGCATAGCCCAGATCATCTATTCTTTTTACTGCGCCTGCCTCTGTTACAGGTATAGTTCCTCCGGCATCAAGCCAAACAGAAGAACGATTAGTAACATCATATCTATGTTGAATATTTAGGAGCAAAGGTAGTTTAGCTCTCCTAGCTCCGGCTGATACAGAATTAATCCCAGCGACATTAATAACTGAGGGGCTAAAAGGATTACTCATTATCTATTATCTCCCGGTGCCTACGTAGGCGTCTACATCACGGAGCATATCTTCGATAAAGACAGATAGTTGGGTCTGCGCTAAAGCAGCTAGACCGGCTGTTCTATCTCTATCACCTAAACTAGCCATTAAGAACTGCCCTGCCCAATCAATAACTAAATCCGGCATAAGCTCTGTAATCCAATTAGTATCATCTGGGGAGACCATACGAGGAGGATATTGATAGTACCCCCAGATTACTTTCTCCCCGCCTATTTCTTGTCTCAGGATAAGATTAGCACCAGACGTGTAATAGGCATTTCTAATATCCCTGCCTTCACGTCTAGTTGATCTGGGGTCTACGCGATTGTAGACTAATCCGTTAGTTATCCTGCTCTCTAGGAGCCCAGTCGTCGGGCTAATCGAGGATAGGTCTCGCTCTATATAAGCAGGCTTACGAAATCTTCCTGGCAAAGCCAAGGTTTGTACATTGGTGGTAGTTTTGAAGTCTGGGTGATCTGATAGAAGTTCTTCTACCAGATCACGCCAGTAAGTTCCTGATAGACTAATTGTCCTAACAACCGAATTAATCTTCTGCCTGGCCAGATCTTCCTTGTCTGGCCGGACAGTCATCGCTGCAACTTCGTCTATCAATTCGCCTAGGTTCATGGCTTATTATTTCCCTCTACGTAGGAGATCTAAGGCACTAACCTTTACCGGCGGCTGTTGGGGACTGCTCGGCTGGCTGCTGTCATCCCCGTCTCCAGATTCACCGCCGATGGCTGGCCCACTGATGGGCTGTTCTGGGTTGGACGAACCTTCTCTTCCTGCCCCGCTCCTATCTGTGTCTGCCGTAGGCTCTTCCCGTCGTTGGGATTTCGGCTGGTCTTGTAGTTTGGGCTGGTTAATACTGACGCTGCCTCTCTGGCTGCGTTCGTGTTCTGCTGGTACTTCTGGCCTTGTCCCGGCATCGCTAGGATCCTCCTGTAGCTCCAGATAGTCGATATGATTCCCATCGACGAAGTGCTGGAGAAAACTCATAACGGATCTATTGTCAGTCTTATATAGACCCTTGATAAAGTTGATGGACTTTCCTGCTGCATCAACTGTGTTAAATACCCCGCTAAGGGCATAATAGACACGGGTTCCTTTCCTGTCTTGCATAGAAAACATTTGCTGCGCTCTATCCGCCAGAGTAATGGTAGGCATTTCCTGCATTGCCATACTTTGGTGTGAGCTGCTACCAACTCGTCTAGCTGAATTGGCTGTAGTTTTCACCCCCGCTGCTATCTTACCAGCTAGCGGGTGGTTACTTGAGAAGGGACTTCTTGGGTCATTAGCCATGATAGAATACTCCTGATAGGTTGATTTAAGGTTTAGATTAGAACTCCGGGTAGAACATCCCTAGTCTACCCGGAGGTGGTTATAGCTTTCTATCCTTTAAGCTACTCGTCTACTTACGGAACGGCTACGCCTGCGGTAAGTCCGTTGATTACTCCCATAGCACAGGGATTACGGAACTCAGTAGCAAACTCGGAAGTTAAGCTACCGCCTTGGGCGTCGATGCCATTGTCACCAGGATTCAGCCTGTTCTGGCCAAACTCTTCCTTCTTAACATCGCGGCCGTTCATGTAGGCTAACCGCATTGAAGGAAGCTCGACCGTAACAGCCAGTCCGGGAGTGATAGACAGACCATTGAAGAGCGGGTGCTCCACAATGAACAGCATACCCTTGTACAGCCTGAAAGCCGTAAAGTGCATACCGAAGGTAGTAGTCCGCAGGTCCATGATAACCTGCTCGCTCTTTCTGCCAATCTCGTTAAGTACCCGGTTAGCCTGTGCGTCTACGAACATGACACGTTCTTTCGTATTACCCAGGTTACTGGAAGCTGCGAAATAGGGCTCCACGAATCCTACGAGCTGGTCGTAGTTTGTGGTCGCAGCGGCTGTGGCGACGTTAGCTGGCGCATACTGGATAATCGCGTCGATGATACCCTGAGTAGTATGCGTAGGAGGACTACCGAATGGAGCCTGTGGCTGACCCCAGAATAGCACAGACTCGATATCCGTGGCATGGAGCATCATCGCGTCTTGACGACTCTCCTGGATATTGTTGAATCCTGCTTCGGCCAGACTAGCACGCGCAGTATCCGAGATAGCCCAGCTATTACGGATGATCTGGGTGAAGTTAGGCACGTACAGGACTTCCATAGTCCGTGCGGTAGGACGATTGCTAGCCTGCTCATGGCTATTACCGACTGCGAATAGGACTTCAGAAGCTACGATGGCAGCTGCGGCGACTGAGCCGTAACCTCTCGTAACTGTGATATCCGTCGCGTTCGGAACAGTCAGAACACGGATTAGCTCACGCGAGGACGGAACCTGGAATACCATACCAGGAACTATGCCTAGAGTAGACAGTCCCTCGATAGTAGTATCACCGGCTAATGCTCCTGAACCGTCGTCTGTGAAGCTACTAAATGCCATAGCTTTGGTGTGGTACCCATGCTCCACAGCCTTAGCCTGCATCTTTGGCAGCTGGCCTGTCATCGCAAACAACGGTGCAGTACCATCCGGGAATAGGCGTAGGATAGTATCTGCAAACGACCGCTGGTTGAGAGTGGCAGGATTGAAGGAAGCAAAGAAGATACCCGTTGGGTTAAAGGTACCTTGGTTAAAAGTGGACATTACTGATCTCCTGATTCTCCACTGGTAGGATCAGCTCCACCGGGATTGTTTACCGAGTCTCCCATAGCGAAGCCCATCCAGTCTACATCTCCCCCAGGAGTCGGCTTGTTGCCTGGCTCTCCGGGACCTGGGTTAGAGCCTGCGTCGCCGCCACTGAGTAACTTAGCAGACTGTAAGAAGTAATTAGTAGCCTGTTCAGTAACCCATTTAGGATCAGCGTCTGGCTGAGACCTCTGAAGTCTTTCAGCCATCATGCTAATCCCGGCTTTGAGTACAGGAGATTTGTTGATTATTTCGTTTGCAGAGAGGTTAGATCTGACTTGATGAGCGTTTATCTTTTCGCCTAGGCTTTTCTCGAATCTACCTAGTCTATCTTCCAAGATCTTTTCAGATAGAGTAGAAGAATGAGATATAGCAGTCTGATAGGAACCTTTGGCTATCTCATTGAATGCTGTGAATAGAGCTTTAGAAGTAGTCTCTGGATTAGCCAGAGCTTCACGAGTCTCATCAGTAAGATAGCTATTGAAGTCTAGATTCTCTGTCAGTTTAGCAATAGTATCTGGTGTAAGCACAGAGGCTACAGACAGCGGAACATCCTTTGGGTCAGGAGTTCCAGGAGCCTTATTATCGAACATGGCGGCAAAAGCCGCAAGGGGGTCAACGGACACCGGATCTTTCTCCGGTTCCTTAACCTTTGGCTTACCTGTAGCCGGATCGATATTAGGATCTGGATTAGGTTTAGGATCATCATCCTTACCCTCAATTCCGATACCGGGGAATAATCTTCTGAGTGCATCTAGTCCGGCCATTAGCTTTCTCCTGGTAGATTAATAGATTGTAGAAGTGTGGCGGCTAAGTCCATTATACCTTTTAGATAAGCCTCTTCTAAGGCTATAGTACGATCAATATCCAAGCCCTTAGCCTGTAGCGTAGATAACGGAGTCATCAGATGTTCCGTGATATAATTAGCACGAGCAGTCTGAATAAATGCCTTAACTATCTTATTGTCTAAGGCGGCTTTTATTACTACAAGTTCTTCTAGATCGAACGTGTAGCCTATTAAATCTTCTTTAGCCTGTCGGGGCTGCACTGGCGGCTCCTGGGGCGGCAGCAGCTTCTATCTGTGCTTGCTGTTGCCGCTGTTGTTCTGGTGGAACTTGAAACCTATCCAGTCCACGCATACCAGATAAAGCCATCATGTGAGAGAATAGGGGGCCTACCTGATACTGAGACTGGAGAAGCGGGGATTGAATAAGCAGATTGAAAGCTGCTTGGACTACTTCCGTATTAGCTAACAGACTGGTAGGCAGATAACCGTCCGCCACCTTAAAGTTCATTAACTTAGTACGGATATCTTCTACATTAACAGAGATAGCTCGCTGAGAACGATTAGAGATTAAATCTTGAGGGGAAGATCCCATGTTGAGTAGGATATTACCCTTGATCTGTTGCTTTAGAGGAGTAAAAATCTGATACTCCATCATAAGAGCGATCATACGACTACGCATATCGCTGTTAGTCATAATCTCTGAAAACTCACCAAGGGTTCTGTTACCCCGCTTAAACCCTCCCTGCCTAGCGGAGTTTATACCGCCAAGGAATTCTGATAGCTGTAACAGGGGACTTATATCATCAAAGGCTCTAGCTGTGCCAGTATCATTAAATTCGATAGACCTATAAGCCTGATTAAGATCAGCGTTCTTCAGATTCTGTTTAATTGGTATCTTGGCGGCAGGGGTTCGGCTATTGACATCCTGGGGGTCTATTAGACTAGGATTGTAAATAGCACGGTCTGAGATAGAGCGACGGGCTGAGTTAAGTCGGATATTAACTAACTCACTTGTGGCGTCCTGAATGGAAAGCTGTTGTTCTGCTACTGATTTAGTTTGCGCTCTGAAGCCATCTTCTGTGAACTGTCCTAGCTGAATCGGGAACATATCAAAGGCTGAGATAACCTTTTTCATATGTATGATAAAGCTGTTATTAACAGATACAAACTTCCATATCTGGGGGACATTAGGCTCTGGAACGTCTAGCCCATGGTCAGCAGGAATAATACGGGCATAGGATTTGGTATACAGATACTTGTTGGAATAGTCTATCCGGTCTTTATTATCTGGCTGTGCTAGTGCCCAAGCTAGCCAGTTAGTAGCCATATTGGGATCTTCAATTATATTGAAGTTAGAGATTAAGGGGCGTTCAATATAATGCTCCCGTGGAACACCATCGTTGCTAGCTCCCTGGGCGGACTCTAAAGCCTGACGAACATTCATAGTATTCTCACCAGCTTTGGTAAGATTACTGATATACTGTTTAATTCGCCCCCTAGTCCACAGATCGTTATAGCCTACATAATCTCCGAATTCTGTAACATCCGGGATATCCACAAGTTGGTCCCAAAACATGTTATACATATCCATGTTCCAGAGACGATTAATCTGTTCTACGTCTAGGGTAGGCTGACTAGGACTTCCTACTTGCTGATTGTTTTTATTTACTTTAAGAGCACCAATAGGAGCCCATTCTAATTCTACTCCGCAGACGTTATACTTTGCGCCATCACGGAAAGTCATATTAAGCTGTCTAGGCCAACGACCGCGGATACTATGGTCGTCTACAATAGCCTCTAACTGTTCACCAAATAGCGTATCCTCTGGTGGAGTAACCACAGGGAAAATAGGATAACCGCTAAGATACAACTCGCTGAGAAAAGCAACAATAGAATCAACCTGGCTGACAACAACAGGAGTGGTGAAGTGTACTCCTGAGTCATCAATAATCTGGGCAACCTGCTCATCAGCTTTGTTCTGGTCCTTAGTTAATGTATAGCAGGCATAGGCCCTATCAATAACCTTAATCTTGTCCCGCCATAACTCATTGCGTTGATGGATACGCTGAAACTCCTTAATTAGCTGAATCAGGGAGTCGTGGGTAGATCTAGAGATTGGGATAGGAGTAGCAACTCCTGGTATCTCAATCTCAACTCTTTGCTTTACTGTACCCTGTCTGAGTGCCGGCATTTTAGTGCATTCTCCCACTATAGTGTGTGGCGGTATCCATAGGTGTATTCATTGATACTACCCTAGCTTTTATTGACCTATCTATACTAGGAGTAATACCAAACTGATACTCTAACTCATCCCTGTGCTTATTCAGCATATAGTCACCAAATGCACAGCCGTCTAGGATATCGTCCTGATTATCTTTCTTGCCAGCACGATATTGAATTCCTTGATAGAGAACTAGAGCACGATCAACAGAACGAAGGATAGGATAATTACCACCTAATACATTACCCACCCAGGCTCTTATCCTGCTATGCTTTGCGGCGATCCCAGGTTTGATTTCCAAAACTGTAATAGAATCGTCAAGATGATACATCTGTAAGTATAGTTCTATCCAGAATTTAAGAGTTTGCTGATAAGCTACAGATTCTACTCCTATGTGAGTGCAGGAGTTATCTATAGCACAGTCTATTGCCTCTAATATGGTAGTCTCTGGATCCCATTTGCCAGCACGAATCTCAGCTACCATGGGAGTGTCGTCTACTATCTTATGACAGGCTACGACATTATCATCCGAATCTTTTCTAAAACCCGCAGGATCAATGGTAATATAGCTTGCCTGTATCTCAAGCTCCGCATCTTCAGCATACGGGCAATCTGGTATTCTACCGTCGGGGAATAGACTTTGGGTAACAGACTGCGGGTCATTCATTATCTCCGCAAACCAGATATCAGCTTTACCTAGAGAAGCATCATGCTCATACTCTTCTAGGAGATTCTTTAGTGGATGTAGCTCTTCCCACAAGGCTGTACCATCGGCCAGAATGGCACCGGTGATAAGGCTAGTCCACATCCTGTTACTTTGCAGCTGCTTAAGTATGCACTGTTCGCTGTACATATTCCCGATGTAAAAAACAAAGCAATGCTTAGGGTCCCGGGATTTAAGTAGCGTTGACAGGATCCACCGCAACAGTCTGTCTCTTTCGGCAGGGGACTCGTCATTCTCTTTAGTCTGGACATCATCCAATAGAATAAATCCCGGTCTCCTATTTCGGATGTTGATTCCACGTAATGCAGTGCCAGCTCCAACTGCTGCAAGAATAATCTCTCTTCCAAGGAAGTTACGGATCTTAACCTCTCTGGTGTCTCGTTCAACAGCTGTAGGACCGTTCCAATCTCCAAAGAGTTTTCGGATATTATCTGATCCAAGGATACCGTTAATGTCATCTAATATATCCTGTGCTCTATCCTCTGACGAACCAACTATAAGCACGAAATCAAATAGACCAAATAGGATACCATAAGCTACTAATAGTTTACTAAATGTTGTCTTAGCATGGCCTCGGGGTAGACCAAGGGCGAATCGGAAGATACTATGTAGGGTATCCCTGACGGATATAATCTGAGCAAGAAGGAAGAACCAGATCTCTCCATAGAATACCGGTAGGTCGTTATCATGGACCTGTGGTATAGCAACACGGCTAAAGAAGTTAAGATCTGTTTTACAGCTCTCAATAGCCTGCTCTCTGGTTACTTCCATAAGAGACTATTAGAAGCCTAGCTTTTGCAGCTCTCGGCTAATGTTACTGCGCTGTCTCTCTTCCTGGCGCTGACCGAGAGGAAACTTCTGCCCACCGTCTCCGATAGTAGCGACAGCCTGCTCAGAGGCAATCGGTACAAGCGTACTCGTATTCGGGCTCTGGGGTAGCATTCCGGCCATGCCGTTCTGCTGCTCGTTGCTCATTGGGATCTTTGGCTGCGGCATTCCTTCTCTCCTTTACTGCTTCTAACACGCGCTTAGCCGGCATAGGAGCCATACTCCTGCCAGCGATTTCGATAATCTCGTTGTTACCTGTCCTAGTAATAGAGACCGCTACTGGGGCGTCCCCTAGGTTAAGGTTAATAGTCCCCGGCACTTCGGCGCCTGCCCCATGGCCTGCGCTCCTAGTCAGTGCTTGAATCTGTTTAATCAGCTGCAAGCTCTTCACTGACTCTATCAGACTGTCACTCATGTCAATCTGAGCTTTAATCTTCTCCAGTAGGTCAGCCTCAATAGTCTCCTCACTGACTTTATTATTATGCTGACGTACAGCGATATCAGTAGCCTTAGTCTGTATCAAGGCTTGAACCTTGGCGTCCTCTCGAACTAGGTTAGCTATATATTGGGGAGTGACACCAAAGGCATCCCCTATCTGTGAATGGGGGATACCGTAGGCTACTAATTCTGCTACTGCTTCTTTGTTAACGGACATAGGTATATCCTGGCTAGATGAGTTCGCTGCCTGTTATTCAGTCATAGTATAACAGATTCTCTTGATGTGATTCGGGCATACCCGGAATGCGGGTCGTATCCTATTAGGATATCACTAGCTAGGTATTCTAAAACTATTTGTAATATTTTTTGTGTGCTGGCTATTGATAGGAACCCAGGAGGACAGCCTAAAAAGGCCCCCACACCCCCTACGAGCAGGGCCTTACAGCCTTTAGAGTAATGATGGCCACCTGTTGTCCCCCGGCTAGGCTATTGTGTCTCGCTCTTCTCTTCTCTTTCTGATGGTGGTCGTAGTCTAGTAGCCTATAGTAACACACTGTAGGCTAGTGTAGCTAACCCCGCCGACCGCAAGCGAAGCGCGCAGTGATTGGAACAATCACGTAGAGTGAGATGATAGCACAGCGAACGCAGGAGAACAGTGCGTAGAGACCTACTGGTCTCGTAGCACCTGTAGGCAGCGCAGCTGCTGTTCGACTAAGAGAGTGAAGCTGTAGCCGAAGGCTACTCCTTGGAGTCTTATCTTTCCGAGCGCAGGATGCCACAGTTAGTGGCATTAAGCGGCCAAGCGATAGCGCAGGCTAGAATAATAGCCGTTAGGCTATTCATCACTACGCGCCGCCAGGCGCAATCTTAGCCTAGCGCAGCGCCCGGCTGTAAGCTGGTAAGGCACATCCTTGTGCCGAAGTCTATTACATTGCAGCGGCTCTCATCCGCTCCAGGTTATTCTTCATCTTCTGCCAGTTGCGGCAAGACCTAGCCGACTTCTCCATCTTAACTTTGTGCTTGCGCGTCAAGTTAGGCCAAGCGCCTCCCAACTGGCAGTGGGCTCGGCATATGATGTACAGATTGCGATAACGATAGAAAGCAGTACGAGCCTTCAGATATTCCGCCATGATTTCACTGGCAGGAATGAATCGGGCTGCTGTGTCAACAAAGCCTAAGTTGATTTTAGTCATGAACGTGTCCTCAATTAACCCGAGAGCTTATTCTCTTGGGCGTATCAGTCTAGTAGCAATGACAGCAGTCTGGCGCTGTCAAGATTGAACGAGACAATATCAGACTAGATAGACCTTAGTATAGCCGAGGATACCAGTAGAGTCAAGCAATCTTTACAGTGACAGATGCCCAGACGCTTTAGCGTCGTAGCATCATTGCTAGACTTAGAATAGCCCGAGAGAGATTATTATAACCGCTGAATAGCGGTGCCGAAGGCATAATTAGATTCTTATCTTCTCTTTACCTTGCTGCCGCAGGCCCAAGAGGAATAGCGTAGCTAAGCGTAGCTATGTATCTTGTAGTCTACGCGAGCCTGCCGAGCACCGATAGCGAATTTGGGAGATTAGTTCCCAGGTCCACAGGAGTAACGGACGGAATCAGGATAACCAGCGTAGGCTATCAGATAATTAATGTCAGCGTAGGCTGACTCATTTTATCTTTCCCTGTCGAGCCGAAGGCGAGACAAATTTTTTTCCTATTCCTCCCTGGTAGGCTACCGGCAAAGAAAAACCCCGGTAGAAAGTTAATCCTACCGGGGTTTAATAAGCTAGGATGGGTTCCTAGCGGATTTAGGCCATTGCAGCCTAAAAGTCGTCAGCCTCAGCCTGTTCGGATTCGGCCGAGGTGATAACCTTAGTTAAGACTGCATCGTAGCGGTCTCGGTTATCCTGGGAAAGTGCCTCGATATAAGGTGAGAGATAGTTTTCGAGGAAAGTCTCCCGCGTTTTAACAGGCGAAACATCAAGCGCCGCTGGGTCACTGAATAGCTTTTTAGCCATATCCATAGCCTTTTGGCTCTTATCCAGCGTAGTCAGCCAGTTGCCAAAGTCAGCGATAGCCTCATGGCGAATTTTAAGATACTCGCCACCCTGCCGCTTATGTTCCTCGCACAGTTGGGCAAAGTTCTCCGGGATTGGGCGAGTAAACTCTAGCTTGTAGCCGCTCTTGGAATCCTTGTCCTCGACTACCTTAGTAACGTTCCTAGCCTCACGCTTGACCGCATCAAGGATAGCATCCTGTGCCCATTGCAGCCGCTCATCATCGTATAGCGGCTCCTTGCTGCCGTCTTCATCCTCCTGAAACTTGTCAGGAAGCGACAACTTAGCGTCGATATCGTGGAGCGTAGGATATGGAACCTCCACGCTATCCACGTCTACACGCTTTTTGTCGATGGTAGTCCGTATCATTAGGACTAGGTTATAGTCGAATTTCTCTGTCTCAGTCATGGCTAGAATCTCCTATTAGATTAGCCTGGGTTTGAAATAACATCCTGTTCTCGTTTCCCGTCCCTGGGAGTGTGACCAAAGTACAGGAAATCGCGCCATGCGTCAAGTGATAATTTTCAGCCGTAATCTATAACAGGGTTCCTATCCTAGCCTAGCAGTCTAGCCTAGAACTAAACTAGTATCCCGGAATTAAACTAGTATCCTGCTTTTGAGACCCTAATCTATTACTATCTTAAATCCTAGCCCGCCAAGCTAGGTGCTTACTGCAACGGAAAGATAGCATAAAGGCCAGACTAAAATTTCGACCCCGGAATCCCGATATTCACGATTTTACCCCCGTTCCCCTCCTAACCCCGACGGTTCAGCCAAGTATCCTACGGAGTCTTATTAGACTATCTGGGATACTTCTTAAAGTGTATTTTTCAAAGCCGGGTCAAAATAAGACATCAATCATAGTCTATAGGATATGACATGCTCACCAGGATGACAGGATAGGGCCGATTTCATGGGATATCAGGATTTCGGGACCAAAACGCTCGCAAGTCGTTGAAAAATAAGGACTTTTAGCACTTGACTGATACCGCGATTTCATGGTATTCTAATTCTTACTACCGGGCAAGTTATAGGCTATTCTAGGAGTATATTCTAATGACCACTAATAGGTTATCCAAGCCGCTAGGCTTATCAAAGGTCTATTGTGCTGTCAGTGGCGTTAAATTCTATATCGCTGATAGCATAGGACTACAATACGTAGCAGAGATTAATAAGTGTCATCCTGCTATGTTAGATTCTGATACCATGCGAACTATCCTCAAATATGAGTCTAATCGTAACTTGAAGCCGGAGGCTTTACATACGTTAGACTGGCAGGATATCAGCCTAGGAGTTGAAAGTGATTTTGACGTTCCTAAAGAGAATCAGATACTAGCTAAATCCTATATTGTCGGAGTAATCTTCGCACAGTTACGGGATAAGAAGCTAGCATTTAGCAGATTACCTGGCCGCAAGTTACATGAGCTTAATATAGCTCTCTGTAAGCACAGGCGCCGGAATCAGCTCCTATGGTGGGCACGTAGACTATGTACCTGGGATAAATCTCGTCGGGCTGACAAGATAAATCTCGATACAGTCTACGAGGCTAATCAGGGGCAGAAATACCAGACTAATAGTTGGTCAGATTCTATTGGAGCTTATCTTACTTCGATAATCGAGGATGATAGTTCCATGCTTCCTAGACTGAGAGGCAAGGCTCAAGCATCTGTTACAATCTATGATAGGGAAATAGCCGCTAGAGCCAGACAAAGAAGAGCAGACAAGCCTCTTAATGGTCAACACGTAGACTGGGGTATTGATAAGGCTATTAATTGCGTAGCTACTCTAAAAGCTACTGGGATAGTTACTAAGAAACAAGCTATGAACATAACAATGGCTCTCAACCATTGGGCTGACTATCCAGTAGAAACTAGGGAGAAGCTAGGCCACAGACTGATAGAGCTTTCTTCCTGTGCCCAGCTTAAACAGGACTATTCTACAGTTCTGGAGCGAATAGGTTACGGGTTCGTAACAGGCGAGATTAGCTCAATAGCCAATACTAGCAAATATACCCTGGGCGAAACCTTCCTAGGAGACCGTATTGAAAAGCCTAAGCGCGAGCGTCCTAGCTTGCTGCTAAAGTTACGGGCTAGAGGATAAGATTATGAGAACCAGATATCCTAGACCACAAGGCTTTTGCCATATCTGCGAAGAGAATGAAGCTATAGTCTATGCTGAAGGTCAATGGATTTGCATTGACTGTGAGATAGACCTAGTAGAAGAGCCTATATCTTCTAAGCTAGAATGGGCTGGGATTATATGGGGCTGTAAAGCCAGATTAATCCTAGGAGGTCAGTATGGCAAAGACTAGCCTCCTACTCAAGTTATCCAAACATAAGACTAGTCAAGCTAGTCTACCCTTTTCGGGACCGGCGGCTGACAAGCCTAGCCCGGTAAGTCAGGAGGCCCAGCCAGCAACTCCTAGGCCGTCGGTCCCACCTAATTCCAAACCTATTAGCCTATTAGATAAACTAAAGGCTAGAGGAGTAGAGGTTAAACCAGTTATAGACTCACCCCCTAGACAGGAGAGTGGCAAAGGATTACGCCTGGGTGAGTCTACTACCGTCAAAGCTAGTCTAATAGACAAGCTACGTGCACAAGTTTCGGAGAAAGCAGGAACTGAACAGGCTAAGCTGCAACAGAAGAGGCAGCCTGTACAGGAGGCGCGTAATTCGTATAGCGTAGCACCTATTCCTCCTATTGCTCCGGCCTCCCAGGATATCCTTTCCTCCCCCCGCCCTGAATTGTCCTCGGAGGTTCCTTACGCAGGCTCTAGGCTATCTCTGTCTGACCGTATAGCCTTAGCTAAACGGGCTGATATAGAGATAGATTCTAACTTTGAG
>Ga0307379_10002139_pt1 | contig 29715 bp, 27 predicted proteins | sample UN2MG_FD_202237 | JGI IMG/M metagenome (GOLD analysis project Ga0307379, IMG submission 202237) | Soil microbial communities from Risofladan, Vaasa, Finland - UN-2 | ecosystem: Environmental > Terrestrial > Soil > Coastal area > Acid sulfate soil | place: Finland: Risofladan, Vaasa | collected...
TATTAGTAGCGTAGAAATTTGGAGACCTGACTAAAGTAAAAGGCTCCTTTTACGAAAAATACGTAAAGGAGCCTTACCATGAAAATTGATTACAGAGCTACTTTCAGTATCGACATTAAAGAGCCAACTCTCAAGGCTCTTACTGAGGCGTATTTTCAGCTGTCCAGGATACTTCTCAGCGATTTTTTTCAGAATGTGCTTAGGAGATTTGCTGAGCACTTCATGGAGTTAGAGACGAAGCCGTTTTGTTGTGAACGATGCGGGAATTGCAAGGATTATATCTGGAAGACGAGGGAGGGGAAGCCAACAGAGGTATTGACCATTTTTGGACTAGTGAGGCTTGGGCAGCTGCAGGTGCGCTGCAAGCACTGCGGGCACAAGATGTATCTCGTGCGCCGGCTTTTAGGGATAGAGCCAAAGGTGAAGGTGCCACAAGAGACGGTGAGGAAGCTGGGGTTGTTAGGAGCGCTTACGAGTTTTCGGGTTGCACAGAAGATAGTTGGGATGTTTGGATGGGCGTTAGACAGGATGACGATCTGGCGGTCAGTACAGCGAGTGGGTCGGGAGATTCAGTTTGATGTGGATCTGGATGAGCTTGGTATGGGGCAGGCGGATGGGACGGGGATCCCGATTCGAGGGATCAAGAAGCGGGGGAAAGAGCTGAAGGTGTTTGTGCAACTGAAGAAGCGAGGAGGTGTTCGGGTAGCAGGCGTAGCGATTGGGAAGTACGAGGGGGAGTGGGAGAAGCTGTTTGGGCCGCTTATAGAAGGGCTGAAGAAGTTCAAGCAGTTTCTGCTTGTGACAGATGGGGATACGAACATCCTGAAGGCGCTGAGTGGCAAGGTGCAGGTAATATTTCAGCGGTGTTTGTGGCATATTCCACACCAGTTCAAATGGTACTTGTGGAAAGATGGGGTGAAGCGCAGGAGCATTGGGTGGTTGTATGCACTTGCGGAGTTGTTTGAGATATGTGCCATTCGCTCACTGGTGAATGACCAGAAGATAATCAGGGAGATGGTACACTCCAAGGCAAGGAGGCTTTCGGAGCTGATTCGGTACTGCAGGGAGAAGGGGTGGAAACACTCTGCTTCTTACCTTGAGAATGCGCAAGCAGATATGTTCACCGCGGTGCTAAACCGGCTAGAGGGAAGAACAAACAGCCTAGTTGAGCGGGTGATGAGGACGGTAAACTTAAGGATCAAGGTGGGCAAATGGAGTGAGGCAGGGGCGTTGAACGTAACGAAACTGCGTCTTGCATACTACTATAATGGCTTTGACGCCTAAGGGTCAGTGTCGCTCCTCCATGCCCTTAGAGGAAATGAGGGGAAGAAAAGAGAGGGGTTGTGGATTCCAGCTGGATTCCTTACCCACTACAGGATGTTTGAGTGAGGGAAAACAAGCCTTCTTTTGACATTTTATAGAAATGAAGGTTAAAACGTTTGTTTTAAAAGAGTAGGTCCACTATATGTGACGCTACTAAATTATTGACAGTATACATATTTCCTCTAAAGGCGAAGGCATTCGAATACTACGGATTAGCGGCGTGTTATGAAAAACTGGGTGACTTGGATGAAGCCATCCGCTTGTTAAAAAAATCCCGCAGATGGGGGTATGAAGAAGCTGAAGAAGGTCTGAAAGACCTCGAGAAACAAAAAAAGCAAAAAATATCCAAGGAAGAATAAGGTTGACAATACGACGGCTTCAAGCAAGTCATAATGTCATACTGTCAACTTTCGTCTGTCGCCTTCGGCTCAAGTTGGGACCTTCGGCCCCAACGCCCGTCACTGCTATACTTTCCTGACCTTAAAAGCGATCAACTTTGTGCTTGTTTCAATAATAACACTAGAACTAATATATACTGTCACCATAATTAATCAACTTGCATAAATGGAATAAATGTCTTAAAATATGGATATAATGTTATTAAAAAAGCTAATATACTACTTTGTTGATGTATAGTACCTCATTTGGGAGTGATGAACAACATTAAAGAAGTCACAGCAGGCACTATACTTCATAGATGCAGTAAACTCAATAGTTGGGTGACGAAATAGAGCGAGCAGAGATGGCCGATCGAGTATCATGTGTCGTTGTACTTAGAGGATTTCTGTGCTGTTATATAGTTCGGGGAGAAGTGGATATAGTAGATAACCATCTGAGTGTGGTCGGAACTCCTATAGCCTTGCTGCTGCAACGTGGCGCTTCTTCCTTCTCGGCTTGAATGGCCTTTCGCAAAACAAGCATTTTGCTGAGTGTGATTCCTATGAGAGTATAACTCCATTTAAGGAACATCAATCGCGGAGGACTTAACTGACAGGAAAATATGTTTAATGATGGGGGGCGTTATGGCGGATGATGTATTCTTCTTAGACCAAAGAGACTCTTACGAGTTCACACCAGTTAACCTATGGTTCAAGGAAGTCATTGAAGAAACAAAGCCAGACCTTGTGGTAGCGATTGCACGCGGCGCGGTGAGATTGTTACAGTTATCGAACTCACTGCGACATATTCGCAGCCAGACATTCATCTCCAACAGTGCTTTGCCCTACTTACCCGATAGCGCTTTGAAAGAGAAAAGGGTATTAGTCGTAGATGATTCAGTAATATTCGGTTCAACAATGGCAAGAACTCGAGAATACCTCTTTTCTCGAGGGGCGAGTGTCTTCTGTGCGTCATTTTGCGTCGATAGAATGAGCTTCTTCGGCGAAGATCATGAGAACTCAGGGAGGATCCGGCCGTCAATATTCACGTCCATTCCTTTGCTGTCGAAATTCAAGTTTTGGCCTAACCAGGTTCGAAGACATCACGACCTTTTGTCCCGCACTATTCTCTGCAGTCCTGAGCACTACAACCTTGACTTTCCGACGTATATATATCACACAATACCTTTCTCTGAAGAAGAAGTTTCATATGTGTGCCGCTCCATTACTTCTATTAAGGGACTGGAGGGCATCGAGGACGTGTCAACGACAGTGGCCTCATCTGCCGGTGTTCACAGGTTTTCGTCACACACATCCGTTAATCTGGCGCAATTGCTGGCCAATAGGGAAATACTACTCAAACCTTATGGAAAGGTGCGCCTGACCATAATCCCCTCTCAAGGAGAAATCCGGGTGACGCCAATTGTCCAGCTAGCATTTCCTGATGCAGGTGATCTGATTATTGCGTTTACACTTGATGTCCTCAACAGCATATGGGCCAAGTTCGCACTGCCCAAGAGAGATGATAGGTACTACAAGCAGGCAGTCTTTCAGTTACTAACTTCAGTGATGTCTCTTGTCTGCGGAGAGGTTCTCCTTCAACAGCTTGGTGACAATATCAGGAAAGAACTGGGAGAGTTTACTCTCGCCTTGGACCACACTGATATTGCGCTCGCAGTAGGGATGGAGAATGCCAGACACCTGAATAGCTTACACGGCATGGTTTCTGACGAAGTGAAGTCTCAGGTCGTCGAAATCGAAGCGACAACAGATGCCGAGTGCCCAATCGACCACGAGCTCGAACAAAAGACAGTCGAGATGTGGTCAAAGCACCAATGGCTAAAGCCGCAGCTCGGGGAAACATACCACGAGATGCTAGGCAAGGTTTTTATCTGCCTTAGAAACCTAACCGATAACAGAAAGTCACGCCTGACAAATCCTGATGCTTCACGCTTGGATGTTGGTTTTTCATACGAGAGCTTATTCAACCTCCTCAGCAAGTATTCTGGAATCGAGATCTCGAAGCAGCAGATATCCTACGCTCTTGATACTTGTGTCGATAATGGCCTGGCAGTAGCCAAAATAGTAAATGAATCTGGATATTGGCAACGGATCTTCTATTCAGGAGAGAATGAAGATAGCCAGGATACCCGCCAACTACAACTGGCTTTGTATGAGGCGTATGGTGAGTACCGAAGGGGAAAACGCTCGCGTCCTCTAACTCCCTTTGACTTCCACAAGCTTGCAGTCACACTTAAGGATTTGTTCCCCTGGCTACCAATCTCTACTCGTTACTATACTTTTGGCCGATATGCTAAGATCGGCCAAAGCGAAGAGGAATTGATCGATTGGCTGACATCAAATGAATATAGCCCATTCATGCAGGTTGATCTCACCGAACATACTCCCGCGCCGGGGAGCGACGAAGACGAGCTACAATACAAGAAGGTACTCGCTCAGAATCCAGAATATAGGCCTTTAGTTAAGCCAACGTTATCAATACACAAGACCAGAGACTTATATGATGCATTTGAGTATATCGCAAACGCCTTCTCGAGATTGCGACAGGATCATGAATTACTCGTCAGCACATGCAGGACTCAACAACATGCCTTTTGCTCAATTGCTTTCGAAGCGCACAGTTGGGCGGAGGGAAAGCACTTTAACTTCACCCAAGTCCTCCAGTCCTTTAGGTTATTACCCGATGGAAGCGTATCTCTACTTCCGGCCGCACTGGACAACATCTACTGGTGCACGAGGTACATATCGGAAGCCTATAGAAAGCATAGAATCTTCTATCGTGATTATGGGAAGTTATTCAAGCAAGTTGAAAAGGCGTTTACTTCACAAGGCGCAGCAGCCCAGCGGTTCTGGAGACTCTACATGTTTCATGGGGATTATTTCTCCCAGAGAATAGATGCAGAAGTCGAGTCAAGGTTTCGTGCAATCATGGACTTGTTAGCCCTGATGGAGTACTTAACTGCTCATACTGTTAAGCTACTTCTAGATCTCAAATTGACCACGGTAGCTGGACTGACAGAGAGGTTCGCCAACTCTCTTATTCGGTTGCACTCCAAGAAGTACAAATGGCTACTTGAAGGCGACCGGGCGGATTTGGCAAGGAAGTTCAACAATGGAGTAAGAAGTTGGAAACATCCCGGTAGGTCATTCATGACCAATGAATTGCCAGTCATGGACATCAACGATAGCGGGAGAGTTCTCAGTATGGAACTGTTTCAGGACTTTCTCGACCAGTACAATCGGTGCTTTGACCAGATACGCAGATGGCTGTCGACGTTTTGCGCAGAATGTGAGGTTACTGAGGGGGGATTCCCCTATCTTCCAACCTCAGTTCGACGTGTTCACGCCGATGGAAGTATGGAGAAGCTGCTTCGAGACTATTGTATACTGACAGCTGATATCCTCCATTCCACCGACGATGAACAAACAGGCACTATGAAGATTGCCACTCTTGAGGCGATTGCGAGGTACAATCAACACAATTTGTTTTCCGAGAAGACCCACAACGATGCATTTGTTGTGTGTGCAGATAATCCTCAGGTACTATGGGATATCTGTTGTTCAATCGCTATTGTTGGGGAACAGATCAGAATCGACCGTTCCCGAATGGCGGGCACCAGAAAGGGCTTGTCAAGGGGCTCCGTTATTGCTACTACTGATCCTTACGGACTCTGCATGATTCGAGATGCTTGGACCCCTCATGCTTTACCAATGGCATTTAGTATGCTCAACGGAGTGGATGAGTATGCAAGAAAGAATGGGCTTGATCCAAACCTCCTTGTTATAGTTAGCGACCAAACTCTTGAGAACTATATTCGACCGTTGGACCTGGAGCCAATAGGCACTGAGTTTGTTTCGGGAAAGCATTTCGTAGGGTCATGCCATATCGTCAAGCTCAGTATCTAGACACCACCAATATCTTGGGATATCATTACGCGGCGGTGATGTTACGCACTTGAAATGTTGTAATATTATGGTTGCAAAACCTTATGATAACCACCCAACGAGGTAATACAGCCGACTCGTTACACTCTCGGCTGATTTTTGTGTTAGCTGGTGCTGTACTGCCCAACTATACTTATCAACGATACGCGAGGAGATCAGCATGAAGAAGTGCGCGATCTTTGTCGTATGGTTTTTTATTGTGCCATTGGCCCTCTTTGCAGAGGACTTTCCGCCGCTTGAAGGTGGATGCCGCGACAATTATGGCCATCTCCGATGGTCGTCGCGAGCTGAGGAATTGCCAGCTGAAGGTACATGGAAAATTACACACTCTGTACATAACCTTGACCAAGAACGTAATTGCAAGATCACTTGGAGAACATATGAAATTAACGAACTTATCCTTGATACATTCATCGCGGCCAATGATTCTGCAGAGATGTCTAATACACTCTCATCCAAGCCCCGGATGACGGGTGCCGAACTACACCGTGCTTGGGGAAACATTCCGGGTGAAAGAGTAGAGATTACTAGCGTTTATCTACACGAAGCAGCCAAATGGCTAACAGCTTCGACCGCTAAAATATTTGTTCCAGTTGGGATGGATCTCAAACGTGTTAACATATCAGCTTCAGCTATGTTTCACCCCAAAGATTTTGTTGAATACCAAGTCTCGGTAGATGGCCTCACTGCCATGGAGATGAAAGAACTTAACTTCTCTTGGGTGGCTGGTGGATTCTTTCCCGAGTTGAAGGGTCACTACTCCGTGATGTTTCCGGCTACGGAATATGACACCCTAGCCTTAACGGCCGGTTTGTTCACTATTCGCGATACTCGAGGTAATGTGCTTTCTCAGGTGTCACTCCCCACATTCGAGGTTCCGTACAAAAAGTGACAGAAAAGGGACTAAGTCAGAAACTTGTGAAATCTATTCAATCGATCATCGGATTGATCACTGGATGTACCATAACCATCTCCGAACTATTAAATTGGATGCATAAACGCTTTGACTTGCTTCCCATGCGAGAGGCCGATCTCAAACGTGGTATCGGTATGGCTCTTTTTTTCGCACTTTTGGGCTGGTTTTTTATTGTTCGTCGACGTATTCATATTGCTTGGGTGGGTGGAGTTGGGGTATTAATATTTGTGTTATGTTACCTCTCCCTCGTTTTGACTGACAGGCTCTGGAAGACACTTGGGAATTTGGATTGGGGTACGTTCATTACAGGGTTACTACAGCCATTGATCTGGGGTCTAGGCTACGCCACAATCGGTACGATTGTAGCATCGATAATCGTTTCAGTACTTCAACGATATTGGCATATTAAAAGTCTCAGCTAACCACTAGTTGGAATACGTTGCGTAAATAGCTTTGTTTCTATTGCATATACGGGTTCAGCCCTTGACATGGGACAATAAAACTTTGAAGCTCCATTTTAAATAAAAGATGAAGTAATATATTTAACAAGGAAATTACAAATGGAATACAAGGATATATTTCAAGAAGCTAAGTTATAGACTGTAGGTCTCTCAGGTTTTGATAGATTCCAAGACAAATCAAAGTTTATTACATCAGCCGAGAGTAGACCGGTTGCTTGGAAGAAAGACCTCATGGATAGGAAGTGCAATGTCCTATGTCAAGGGCAGACCCCATTTACACAGCATCCCCTTGCCAAGGATTCTTCTCTTAATGAGTTTTTGGGGTCAACTATACCTGGTTTCAAAGTATGGCTTTGAAGTCGAATTCCTTGCTTCAGCAAAACAGCTCTTCAAGCCCGAAGAAGCTAAACTTGCTGTTCAACATGCAGATGAATGTTATCAGGCTGCCAATACACTAAGGTACTTGGATAAAGACAGGCTAAAAGCAATCATATCGTAATGAACAATCTATCATCTGAGGATATGACCGAGGAGAACGTGAACTATCCGAGATCCGAAAGTTGGATAAGACATGAAGACCGCCAATGCCTCCAAGGTCGTATTACGCGGTTGGATTGGCTTTCCAGCCTTATGCCCAAAAAAGAATATTTGACCTTTCCCGGCGGTTGGATAGCGAAACATTTATATGAGGAAGCGCGGTACTGTTTCGTCTATGCCCAGTTTCTATCATCTATTACTCTTGGAATGGCGTATGTTGAACACACGTTAGCAGCCTTGTTATTCGGCACCGGTCGTTCCCATTTAGAAAGGGCAAATATCTCTGAACTTCTTCGTGAAGCGGTAAGTCTAAACTGGATCAATCAAGAAGAGCTTGATAACATTCAGCATGCAAAAAAATTGAGAAATAATGTTTTACACTTCCGTAGGCCAATAATCAAAGGTGGGGTCGAATATCGATCGGCTGAACGGAAGGAACAGCCATACAGCATACTCGAAGAGGATGCTCGATATGTTATGAAGGTGATGTTCCATCTAGTAGATAAAGAAGCGGTCTAACACATATAAGGCACCCTAAGTCAAGGGACAAAGGTTCCCCTGACAAGCTGTTTCATTACCAATCAGCCGAATGTGTCAAACTGTCAACCTTCGTCTGTCGCCTTCGGCTCAAGTTGGGACCTTCGGCCCCAACGCCCGTCACTGCTGTACTTTCCTGCCCTTAAAAGCGGTCAACTCTGTACTGGTTTCAATATTAACACTATAACTATGTAAACTGTCACCTTAATTAATCAACTTGTATAAATGGAATAGATGTCTTAAAATATGGAACTTTATGGTGTAAAATTAGCTACCATATCGCTTTATTGACGTATAGTACCCTATTTGGGAGTGATGAACAGCATTAATAAGGCCACAACAGGCGCTATACTCATATATGCCGTATACTCAATAGTTGGCCCGCTCGAGCTGTCAGCGGTGAGCGTCGTTAACCGGATTAAATAATCTCTTTTGGAGGAATCATGAAGAAAGTACTGAAATGGGTTGGGATTGCGATTGGCATCGTTGTTGCGTTCGTCGTTATCGCGATGGTAGCGCTCTATATCTACGATACCCGGTCTCGTTTTGCATGGGTCAAACCGGGTATCGCCCGAGAAAAAATACCTGCCGGCGTGGATACATCGGTCGTGTTTGAAAATGTGACCGTCATCCCCATGGACAGCGAGCGCGTCCTGGAAGGGCAGATAGTCATTATCAAGGATGGACGCATTGCTGATATCGGAACCAGTGGGGACGTAGGTATCCCGACCGATGCACATGTCGTTGATGGGGCAGGCAGGTTCCTCATCCCGGGTTTGAGCGACATGATTGTTCATACAGACGGAAGCGAAAACGACCTGCTTGTCTACCTGGCGAACGGTGTGACCACCATCAGGATCATGGGGGAGGACCCCCCTGCCATCTTAGAATGGCGCGACCAAATCAAAGCCGGAACGAGAGTTGGTCCCAACATTTGGGTATGGTGGCCTCAGTTCGAGAATAATGAGAGGGAAGATGAGAGGGGGATGGAAAGGGCGACTCGTGGCGGAAAAACCTATGTGCACACTCCTGAAGAGGCCGAGCGATTGGTTGCGGAGATGGCAGCCATGGGCGTTGACGGGATCAAAGCGCATGGTGTCGTTTCCTCAGAAATATACCGGGCCCTCCTGGAATCCGCGGCCAAGCACGGGTTGCCTTTTGATGGACACGCGCCCGAAGATCACACCCGCAAAGATTCCAGTGTGTTCGAGACTAAATCGGACGCCTGGAGCGACTTCCGGACCATGGGGGTACCTGCGCTTACGCATGTTGAGGAACTGGTCAAGATGGTGGACCTGTCGTCGGATGAGGATATTCGCCAAATTGCTCAGGATGCAGCCGACGACGGCCTATGGGTAACGACAACGGTTTACCTGTTCCGAACCATTGCCAACCAGGCTTCCGATCTCGAAGGTATGCTGGCTAAAATGCCGGAGGTCAAGTACGTGCATCCTAACGTCTTCGGTGCTCAGGGATGGGGACCGGGTGCGAATCGCTACGTTGAGATTGGCTCTCGCCCTTGGTATCCGGACTACCTGGCTGCCCAAGAGAAGATGCTGCTGGCGCTGAACGAATCAGGTGCCCTTCTGATGTCAGGGACAGATGTGCCTGTGCCTGTGATGGTGCCGGGATTCTCGTTGCACGATGAGTTCGAAACCATGGCTGACGTCGGCCTGTCCCCCTATGACGTCTTGAAGACCACCACCTACAACCCGGCCCTATACCTTGGTGAACTGGAGGAATTCGGCACCGTCGAGGCAGGCAAGCGCGCCGACCTGGTGTTGTTGGAAGCGAACCCACTGGAAGAAATTACAAACACCCGGGGGATCGCCGGAGTGATGGTGCGAGGCCGCTATTACTCCCGTGCCGATTTGGACTTCATGCTGGAGGTAGCCGCTGAGGACTACGAGGCGGCAGAGACCACCCAGACAGTGGTCAAGTTCGCCTTTCCGATTGTGGTGGTCCTGTTGCTGGCAGCGCTGGTGTGGTTCGTCGTCCGCCGGGTGCGGCGGCGTAAAGCCAGCCAGGTCTCAAGCTGACAGACGGTTGAAAGCTGGTGAGGGATGATTCTTCGCCCTACCAGCCTGTGACAGGGGAAAGGAGATGCACAAGAATGACACGAAGTAGTGGAATTTAATATAGACAATATTAATTCAAATAAAGGGAGTTGTGATGACAGAACAAAATTAAGGTGACAGTATACATATCTATTCTAAAGAACAGGTGCATAATTCTTAATTAGTAGCGCAAGGCCTAATGAAAAAAGTATACTATCACCTTAATTGTTACGGCGCTGGTAGTATAATAAAACCTCATAATGTGAAATGACTTGAGATTACCCCTGCGTTTCGTTATAGTCTAATCCATGAGCAAAGACCCCTTCTCATCCCTGGACCGTCTCATAGCGCACTATGGTACTGAAGGGAACTCGCTGTTCATCAACGGGGAGAAGACGGAGGCGCTCTCCTGCGTACTCTGCGGACTCGTTGATAAAAGAGATCTGAAACCGGCGTTCTGGCAGGATCCGGCCTTAACTGTCAATGGCACACATGCCATTCCGCCTGTCAACGACAGAGACACCGTGCAGTTTCTTCTCGTGGCGGTCTCGCAGTTCTTCTCGTACTGGTACAAGGACGGCGAGACGTAGGCCGTACGCGTGCAGGGAGAAGAGGTGCGGCGTGAAAAGGTGAAGAACTGGGGGGTCCGCACGTCGGGCGAGCCCGCCTTTACGGACGATCAGGCCTTTTATTTTTACCCGGCATTTTTATACGGGACCACCTCGACCGGCACTCCGCTCGGGGGCCAGGAAACCATAGACAGCAACGGGATGCTTCTGGCCATTGCCGATGATGGCCCTGACATCGAATTCACCGGGGGATCAGAGCTCACGGTAGGCGGGTTCATCGACGTTAACGGAAACGGCGATGACTTCCAGATGGCGGATGACGGCGATTATATGGCGTCCAGTACTGTCACTGTTGCAGGAGACACGGTCGTTACACTTACATACGAGTAGCAGAAGCGGTAGTTTTATTAGAAGGGTACCGGGTTGTCTTCAATATAGCCGCTCAGGTTCGGGAGGCCCCTGGTACGTGCTGAATTCAAGAGGACCGAATTGTTTTATCTTTCGGTCAGTGATAGTAATAAGAAGTGGACTATACATATACGGGACTGGGCAATGGTCTTCTCGCAGCTTACCTTTTATTTTAAAGAACGGCTGAATAAAATTGATTTGTCTGAAAGAGGGTTGCACAGAAAATTTTACAGACCAGTAAGGCAATAAAACACTCTATATCATAGTTCTTGAAGAGGTTTGTATACTCATCCGAAACCTTTTCATCTGTAACTACTTTTCGAATACTATTAAAAGGAAAGGCCTGCACGAGTACATTTCTGCCAAACTTTGAGTGATCGGCAACAAGGATTAGCCCTTCTATCATATCTGTTATCTTACCGAAATAGTTTGCGCCGATGTAATCATACATGGTGATCCCTTTTCCCTCTGTTATTCCTCCTGCTCCTGTAATGAACTTCGACGTATGAAGCTCGTCGAACATGTTATAGATGCTTGGACCTATAATCTACACCGACCTCATAGCGCCCAAGAAGGGAAGACACCTTATGAGGTTTTAAAGAAAAATTAGTAGTGTGAATGCTAGTATCGTTAACCGAAGTCAGTCGTGAAACAATGGGTTTAGCAATAACATCGAAGCTCATCCCGCAGGGGGAGGAAAATCGTTCAACTGTGATAAATCGGTCACTTCTATTTCAGGAACACCACGGTACTTCTTGACGTTTCCGATCACATATACGTATCCCATACCGTAGCCGGCATAGCGTTTCTCGATAAGTCGGATCAGCGGAATCACCCTTTCGCTCTTGGCGTTTGGGATCCACAGGTTAAAAGGTTGAAACTTGGAGCCCGCTTTGACCAGTGCACCGTCACCGGGCCACCACGCGATACCGTTTTGCAGGTCGCACAGCACGGTGATGCGTTCATTCGAGTCGGCCGCTTCAAGAATCCTCCTGTAATCAAGTCGTACCGAGAGGGCTCCTGCCTCGATTCCTCTTCCTCGATATTCTTCAACGATGTGCGCTCTCCAGGCCCACCAGGGCAGCAGCGCCGTATAATCCCGGGAAGGGCCGCCCGCGTTTGCGAAGGGGTCCCAGATGCGGCGGCCCACCGCCTGGGCCTCCGCCTCTGCGTCGGTGAATGCGGTGTGATACGTTCGTGACCTGCCGTACTTCACGAAGTAGGGGCTCCATCCGTCCCGAATGAGCTTCAGATTGAAGCTCTCACCCTCCCTGTACACGTAGCAGATCAGCCGGCCGTAGTTGTCCCGGTGCCGGGTGAAGCAGTTTTCGATGCTCTCATCAGTGTCGAACTCGAGATCCACAGGGGTGAACTCTCCGCTCCCGGTGGTGAAGTACTGTTTCGCCATCAGCGCCGCCTCCATACCCAACCTGGTGATCGGCTTGGTGCCGCCCGGCCTGCTCTCCTCGGTATCCACCGAGCCCATGCGCACCGTTTCCCTTCTTCGGTCTATGCGCACCTTCACGGTGTCCCCGTCGATAACATCCGTTATGTAGGCATTGCTGATAGTGGTTCCCATTTCACAGCTCCGGTCAGGGGCCGCCCGTTCATATCTTGAACTGCTCCGTATCTATCCACTCGTTCTTTAACAGCGACCACCAGTCAACTGCCAGCCCTTTCAGCACGTACTCGTAGGGGAGCCATCCATACCCCTCCGCACCCCATTCCGTTCCCCAGGAATTACGTATGATAAGGGCACCGGTGGTCTGGGTTCCGCCTGGATTGGTGTTCTGTATCTTGACCGCGTCGTCATAGCCCACGGTAGCCACCGCATGGCCTCCCCTGAGCCATTCGTCGGGTGCAGGGAAGGGGATTTTCCCGGTGGCCTCAGCCTGCGAGATCGAACTGTACACCGAAAAACCGAACATGGAGGGAAGCCCTGCGGCAAGATTCGTTTTTATCCTGCCCAGCAGCTCTTCCGGCTTCGTTCCGGGAGGATCGAGCCGGTAATAGCTGATGGACTGGTAGTTTTGCGCGAAGGCATAGCAGAAAGCGCCCGGCTCGTTGTCGAAGCCCTCTATTTCGTATGGCCAGTACTCCTCGGGCGGAACACCGAAAAGCACCATCGCTCCCATGGTGAGCCGGAGATAGGCGCCGGTATCCCCTGTCAGGTGCATCAGGTTCCTGGTCGTCTTGTACAGAAAGAGGCGGGACGCGTCGATGTGCGTGCCAAAGGACCGAATCTGGAAATACTCGACCAGGCCGGCCCCGGCCTGTGCGGTGCAGGAACCAAGCGACTCCTGGTCCTCGATCGGCGGGCACCACTCGCGGAGATCCGTCTTCGTGGGAAGGTCGTCCCTGATCGCCGAAGCGCCCGTCTTCTGGAGCATGGTCTTGACGGTGTCTCTCTGCCCGTTTGTTCGAAGCCGTTGGGTGAGCGAGTCGTGCTCCACGGTGTAGTCCCTCAAATCGGGATAATCGGGAAGCCACCCCATGCCCCTCTTCTTGTAGATCTCACGCATATTGCTACCCCCTTTCAAACCATTATTGATATGGCGAGCATCATTTTGCCGTCTTCTGCGCCACCATCTTTCCGAATCCGTAGGATCCAAAGTGGTAGGTTCCGTTTGACTCCAGGAACACTCCAATGAAGAGAACGATGAATTTCAACCAGTCGTAGTACTCTGCTGAGAGCGTCTTCCACAGCGCCAGCAGTGCTGAAACCACCAGCGAGGTGATGAGCGCGGATAATCCTTCAAGCTTCACCCATTTTTTCACAGCCTGGGTGACTGCAAGGGCCACGACACCAAGAGTTAGGATGTCTCGTATCAGTTCCGGGGTAAACATCTCTCTCCTCCTTTTTTTAGGGATTTTCTCCGGCAGGCTTCCTGATTGTGGCTCCTCTTGCAAAGCCTCCTCGTTGGAAGACCTCACCTCTTCACATCGATCGTACCACCTCGCCGAAAAAATTACAACTACTCATGATTGCGTTTTAAGAAAGCGGTCATGCCTGAGCTCTCCTGCGCGAAGCGGAAGAGGATTACAGTAATCAGTATTATTTACGACAGGCAAACCATTTCACATGTTTCGCAGCCGGTACACTTTAAATCTGAATAAGATTAGTTGTTCACCCCGAAAAATCTCACAAATGCCATTCCCAGGAGAACCAGTTGTTCCAGCTGAGAAATGCCTCTACGGGTACGGGCAACGTCATGCCGTGAAGGGGAAATACAATACCAACCGACGCCCCTTTTTTCAGTTTGTGCATGGTAAAGGCCGTCATTATGGATAGGAGCTATTTCAACACTACTTTTTTTCGCCTCTCCGTCGACCTTTTTAGGGGAACTCCGCAAAACCGGCAGTGGGCACCCTGTGTCGAACAGGCCGGGCATATAAAGAAGTGCTTGTCACAGTGATTACAGTAATAACGTCTTACTGTTTCCCGAAACAATCGGGCACAGTTGTCACAGGTTGCAAGTGTTTCGATTGGGTTTTCCATCTACATATTTCCTCTCTTATAAAATGAACTTATTTGTATCAGTGCTCTGAGACCCACGAAATAATGGTTTCCGTTGCGGCATAAGAGGATACTTCAGTGCCGCAGAAAATCATCTAATTTAGTAAGTTGCAAGACTTGTGCCAATGATGAAATGATCAAGGAATTTTCATATTTCTTTGTTTGACAGGTAATTACCTGTTCAAGAACATGAGAGTTACAAATTGTAATGTAATATCTTAGATACGTATGTGTAAAATGTCCTCATAGTAGTTACGAAAGTGTAATTTGAGGAAAGCATTTGCGAGGAGAGATAACCGTTCCAGAACGGAGACCAACACACTATTCATGCGAAGCTTGGATTTTTTGATCACCGGGTTATAATGAACATACATCGTGTTAGTTTTTTCATTAATGGAGAGGAACAGGCCTTGCGTTTCATCGGTGACTTTCATATACACTCCCATTTCTCCATTGCGACAAGCAAGAACCTCGTGCCCGAACAGCTCGCGTGCTGAGCGAAACTGAAGGGCATCACCGTTGTCGGAACCAGCGATTTCACCCATCCAGGATGGCTCAAGGAGCTTGAGGAAAAAATGAAACCTGCGGAAACTGGGTTGTTGCAATTGAAAAATGCTCAGCGCGCTACAGTGGGAATGTAATTGTGAACTGACAGCCTGGTATTGCATAGAGCAAACCTCCGATGATTACCATATCGATGGACAAGAGCCGTTTCACCCATCAGGGGATTGTGGAGACAGGGACCTTCAGCATCAACATACCATCTGATCGGATGGTGGAAGTTACAGATTTTATAGGACTATATTCAGGACATAAGATAGATAAGGCGGCGATTTTCAGTGTCTTTTACGGTGAGGTGGAGACGGCACCAATGATCGAGGAGTGCCCTGTCAACCTGGAGTGTGAGGTCTTTGAGACCATGGATTTCGGAGGTAAGAACGGCCTGTTTGCAGGAAAGATCGTCCGGAGTTATGCAGAAAAACGGTACTGCACTGGCGGCTATCCTGATATACGAAAGGTCAGGCCTTTTGTTTTTACCCGGCATGATCATAACTACTGGAAGGTTGGAGAGCATCTCGCTGAGGCTCTGTCAGTCGGCAAGGCCTATCGCCGTGGAGAGTAACCCGTACGGGTTCTTACTGATTAGGATATCGTATAATTCGAGATTCGTCAACTTTCGTAAAAAAACCGTTCAAAGTTCCCCGAAAACCCGGCATGCAGTGAAAGTATACCCAATTCCTCTAAAATCGGTGGAAGCATCATTCTTCTATACTTATTTATCGGAAAAGAGACAGTAAAAAGCGTACTTCTATTTTAATTGACCAATATGAATTATGTAAACTATCACCTTAATTATGTTCTTGACATAAATGTCCTATTCGGGTAGGATGGGATAGAAATAAAGGGCGCATTTCGTCAGCAGTAATACCCCCAGGTATGCCATCGGCAGCAGGCCGGTGTTTTATTCATAGGTGAAAATCGTTATCAATTCTATTAAAGGAACAAAACTAAAATTAAGGGGGAATAAGGTATGAGAAAGACGAGTCTTTTCAGCAGATGGCTGACGTCGGTAAAAAAGAGTAAAACGGAACCATTGTTTCTAGTTCTTTTGGTTGTTTCCCTTGCGGTTCTTTTAACCACCTGTTCAGGAGCGGGCGAAGAAACAGGCACCTTTACGCTCGTGACCGGCAGCGGAACAGTGACGGTGATACTGACCGGTGCAGGTGATTACAACGAAACGACCTTTTATTACGGGACCGTTTCGGCAGGCTATCCGATCGGGGGCGAGGATGTTATAAGCGGCGGCACTGCGGGCGGGACGTTGCAGGGGGAAGGCAATATCGTGTTCACGGGAGGAATGGAGCTTGTGGTCGGCGGGTTCATCGACGTCAGCGGAGGCGGTGCAGCCTTCTACATGGCGGATGACGGCGATTGGCTGGCGTCAAAGACGGTGACGGTCAGCGGGAACGAAACGGTTGTCCTGACCTATCCCGGAGACTTCACGGAAGTGACCGGCAGCGGGACCGTTTCCGTGAATCTTGTCGACGCCGGCGATTTTGAAGGAATAGATTTCTATTTCGGGACTATATCGACGGGTACACCGTTCGGGGGTCAGCAAATTATTTCTACTGACAATGATACCTGGCCCATACAAACTGAGGGTTCTGTTGTATTCACCGGAGGAATGGAGCTCATAGTCGGCGGCTTCATCGACGTCAACGAAAACGGCGATACCTTCCACATGGCGGATGACGACGATTGGCTTGCGTCCAAGACGGTGACGGTCAGCGGAAACGAAACGGTTGTCCTGACGTATCCAGGCGACTTCACGCAGGTATCCGGCAGTGGAACGGTTTCGGTGAGCCTGCAGGACGCATTTTCAAGCCACGCGGGTGAAAGCTTTTACTACGGGACCGTCTCGACCGGCACTCCGCTCGGGGACCAGGAAACCATAGACAGCAACGGGATGCTCCTGACCTTAACCGATGATTTTAGCGCCGACGTCGAATTCACCGGGGGGTCCGAGCTCGTAGTAGGCGGGTTCATAGACGTGAACGGAAACGGCGATAACTTCCACATGGCGGACGACGGCGATTACCAGGCGGCCGCCGCGGTCACGGTTTCCGGGGACACGGTCGTTACACTTACATACTAGTATAAGAAGAGAGGGGGGCAAACCTGCTGTTTCATTGTTAACCGGCGGCGGCAAAACGGTTCCTTCTTCCGGCAGCCTCTTTTTCATGCAGGCCCTAATACTGCCTTGTGGCCGGTTTTGATGTATCGTTCTGCGCCAGGACTGAATGCGGCAACCAGAGGGCCGCCAGTAGGTTTTCTCCTTCAGAAAAAAGGGGACATCATACTCAATAGGCAAACATATCAATTATGTATGATGTCCCTTTATTTTTTATTGTATATAAAGTTGACACAGAGGTTGCACTATTTTTTCATAGAAGTACTGTTACCTTAATTTTGATAGATCGTATCGTACGGCACTGGTAGTATTATCACACCCCATAATATGAAATGACTTGAGATTACCCCTGCGTTTTATTATAGTCTTATCCATGAGCAAAGACCCCTTTTCATCCCTGGACCGTTGCATGGCACGCTACGGTACTGAAGGGAACTCTATGCGCATCGATGGGGAGAAGACGGAGGCACTCTCCCGCGTGATCTGCGGCCTCGTTGATAAAAACGCTAAAACAACCGTTAAACCGGCGTTCTGGCAGGACCCGGCCTTTACCGTCAACGGCACGCATGTCATTCCGCCCGTCAACGACAGAGACACCGTGCAGTTTCTTCTCGTCGCTGTTTCACAATTTTTCTCGTACTGGTACAAGGACGGCGAGGAGGAGACCGTGCGCGTGCAGGGAGAAGAGGTGCGGCGTGAAAAGGTGAAGAACTGGGGGGTTTGCACCTCGGGCGAGCCCGCCTTTACGGACGATACAATCGCGGTGGCGTACTGTCTCAGCCGGGCGAAGAAGAGCGGCGTGGACCTTCTCGATCCCGAGCGTCTGAGGTCGATTTCGGACGAGGGCCTGCATCTGATATACAGGGACGAAAAAAACGGCGAAACTCTCATCCCCATGCAGGAGGAACGGAAGAAGAAGCTTGTAGAGATCGGGAACGGGCTCATCAGGTTCGGGCGAGACAGCGGGACCGACCCGCATTTTTTCGGGATGCTTCAGGCGGCACAGGGTAGGATCAGTACGCTGCTCGCGCTCCTGCGCCGCTATTTTCCCTTCTCGTACGGCGACCCGTTTCTAAAGCTCGGGCTGCTGCTTATCAAGTTTTTATGGGACAGGCTGCCGGAAAACATGCACGGTAACAGCTTCGACTGTTCGGACCAGTATGAATCGCTTGCGCGGTTCGAAGACACCCGCCTGTTCGAGGCGATGGCCGATTACATGCTGCCGCTTTTCTTTTTCCGTACTGGAGTGTTCCGTATGAAGGACCCTGCTGTGCTGGATGCCCTTGTGCATAACCGGGAGATACGCCGGAACGGCGAAGTCGAGAACTGCTACCGGGCGCTGACGATCAAGGCGGTCCGGATGCTCGCCGAACGCATGGCGGCGGAGCTCGGCACCAGTGACGAGAGCGGGACATACCGGGGCGGGCTGCGCTTCCTGCTCGACTCCCTGTTCTGGCAGAACGCGCTTTTCAACTGCAAGGAGCACACGTATCGCAGCACCGTCATAGAGGAATGTCCCTATTCCGGCATCTGCGACGCATGTGAAAACGGCAGGCTCATGCTCGCCGGGTTTCCCCTGGTACGTACCTGGTACTACTGATCATGGACTGTACCGCTGTCGGATACGTCTCGCTTTTCCGGCCGGACAGTCCTGTAATGCACTGAAGGGATACTGTCTATGGAACTCGTTTTCGAGCACATTCGTACCATGTTCATGATACCGGCCTTTATGCGCATGTCACAGCGGCGCGCTGCAGCCTATCGCACGCGGCGCCTCAGAAAGGTGTGCGGGTACGCCTACCGCAAGGTAGGGTACTACAGGCGTCTCTTCGATGAACACGGTCTCTCCCCCTCGGACATAAAAGGGCTCGACGATCTTTCAAAGATACCGATAACAGGGCGGGACGATTTACGCGAGGTCCCATTAAAACAGCTTCTATCATCAGACGCAAGGCCGGACCGAATGGTGATTACAAAGACGAGCGGTTCGTCAGGAAAGCCGCTTACAATCGCCTCTTCGAGGATGGAGAAAATGCTCGAACGACTCATGTGGTCCATGTTCAGGCGTTATTTCGGCAATCGGATATGGGACAAGGGCGCGAGCATCCGGTACCTCGGGGGAGGGCGGGCGCCGGTCAAGCCCCTGCTCCGGAGGTTTGTAGAGGCGATCGGATTGTTCCGGAGCCTGACGGTAAGCTGCACGCTGCAGCCCGAAAAGATGTACAACATCCTTTCAGAGTACAGGCCCCGATGGCTTGGCGGATACCCCGGTACCGTCACCCTGCTCGCTGACTGGATGATCGAGAACGGCGCCGGGCAGTGGCCGCTGAAGTGTGTGAAGGTGGGCGGTGAGGTGCTGACCGGCTCGATGAAAGACCGTATCGGGCGGGCGTTCGGCGCGCCGGTATACCAGAACTACGGCAGCCACGAGTTCGACAACATCGCGTGGGGGTGCAGAGAGACGGGCCTTCTCCACACGAACGATACGAACGTGATCGTCGAGGTGATGAAAGAGGACGGCACGCACGCCGGACCGGGCGAGACGGGTGAAATGGTCGTTACCTCGCTGAACCGCTTCTCCATGCCCTTTCTTCGCTACCGCCTCGGCGACATCGTGACGAGGGGGCCCGCCGCCTGTTCCTGCGGCAGCGCGTGTTCGACGATCGATTCGATACAGGGGAGGAAGATCGATACCTTTATACTGCCGGACGGCAGGTCGTTTCATCCCTATGAGATCGCGGCGACGGTGGTCGATACCGCGGAATGGGTCAAGCAGTATGCCATCGTACAGGAAAAAACAGAAAGAGTCGTCCTCCGCGTAGTACCGTTCTTCAGGCCGCCGGAGGAGGAGGTCGAGCGTATCCGCCGGGATGCCCGAAGAGTGCTCGGCCGGGGGGTCGACTTCAGGATCGAGTTCGTGTCAGAGATCGAACCGGGTCCGGAAGGCAAGTTCCACGTGTCACGGTCGCTCGTTGCCCGGGAACGCGTATGAAACCGCTCGACTGTGCCACCGCGGGACCCGACATCCAGCAGATCTATATCCACAGCGTGACTTCTCTTCCCGGGATATCCTCGATCGAGGCCGTTATCCCCGGTGTCGACCTGTATGCGGAACGGGCGCTCCTTGTCGCGCGGAGGGGGGACGTCGTGTGCGTGCCGCGTCCGGTCGAGGATTCCTACCTCCGTTTCCTTCGGGAACAAGGGCTCCGGGTCCTGCCTGAGAACATCATTGCGTGTGCACCGCGAAGCGGTGTACGGGCACCCGGCAGCCTTTCCGCGAGGTTTAATGCAAGCGAAAAAGCCCTTGACGCGATTGCCGAGCGGATCGACCGCGACAAACGGCTGCGAATGAACGTGTTCATCCTTAGCGAGGACGAACACGCGCTCGCCCAAGCCATCGAGAGAAAAACAGGGAAAGCGGTGACGGTACTGGGAGGGGACTCCCGGATCGTCCGAAGGGTGTATGCAAAGGAGGTCGTCCTTGGTGAGGCGAAGAGGAAGGGGATACCCGTAGCTCCGGGCGAGATCGTGCGGCTGGAGGAGGATTGCGCCGACTGCGGCGGTGATGCCCGGGTGCTGTCGGCTGCGATCGGACGCCATCTCGGTATCACGGGCAGGGTCATCGTCCGGGGCTCCGTGAGCACGTCGGGAACCGCGATCGGGCTCTTTTCTTCATGCAGCGTGCCAGATATCGAAAACGAACTTGGCCTCTCGTTGCGCGCGCGTGAGAACCTCGTCTATCTCGTCAGTCCCTGTTTCGGGCCGGAGGTATCACCCAACATACTGACGTTCGTTCAGCCTGATACCGGGGAGGTGTCGCTGGTGGGCGCCAGCGATCAGCGTCTCGACGAAAAAATGGTGCATAAGGGCAACATCCTCCCCTCGAGGGCAAAGAACCTGCCCGCGATGATACGGGATTCGCTCGGGCTCTCTCGATGGCTCCGGGACCTCGGGTACACCGGTTTTGCAGGGTTCGACTTCGTCGAGTATCGGGACGAAAAAAACGGCGAGCCCCGCTACTTCCTGTCGGAGCTCAATCCGAGGGTGAACGGGGCTTTGTATCCACGGGCCGTGCAGGAGCGGTGCAGGATGGCCTGCGATGCAAAGGGCTCGGAACCGTCAGCCTTTCTTTCTGCAAACCTCACTACCACCGCGCGCTGTTTCGCCGAGCTGGAGGAGCGTTTCGGCGACTGGTTCTTCGAGCCGCGCACGAAAAAAGGAGTCTTTCCGTACAACACCGGGCGCCTGAGCTGTGCCGGGCATTTTTCCGCCGTATTCCTCGGCAGCTGCCGGGAGGAGGTGGAGGAAATGGCGCAGGAGTTCGAGGCCCGGCTCGCAGGGGGCGGCGCCTGCACCCCGCCCGCTGCTACAAGACGATGAAATAGTATTTGTATATCCTGAGAACCGTGCAATGAAACGCCGAGGTCCCCTTTTTTATATTCCAAAAACCGTTTTTCTATGACTTGCCGTAGATGTTTCGTTAGATTTACAGATAAAATTATTTATAGCTAAACTTTTATGTAGCATACACATGGGTGTAATAACTCGTAATCAGTTTACGATTAGATTTGATTTTATTCATGATCTCGACCGCATGGCCGGTTAATTCTTCGATACTTTTATGAGCTCGTTTACCAATTTCTCTTTTCAACCTCTCCCACACCCACTCTTCAGGATTCAATTCTGGACTATACCCAGGAAGCTGAAAGGTCCTCACCTTCCCCTTTGTTGATTCCACATATTCCTGTACAAGCTTGGATTTATGAGGAGGCAACCCGTCATGAATGACAAACGTGATCCCCCCTTCCTGGTCACTGAGATGTTCCAAAAATGATTTGTATCTTTCTGCAGTGATACCCCCCTCGAAGGTTTCAAAATACAAATCCCCCTCAGGGCTAATCGCAGCGGCCATCGTTCTCTTGATTCTTTTACCACTTCTATACACCACAGGAGTCTTGCCTTTTATCGACCATGTCCGCCTTAAAAGATATTCAAGCTTATCCCACTTTCATCTTCGAAATAAATCTTTGCACCAACTCTACTTGCTTCTTCAACAATCGTGTGTGTTGATCTGTCGTTCGATAGCGAGGATCTGTTCGTGAAGGGTGTCCATGAGTGCGACATCTACTTCGACACTGGTACGAACCATAGGGTCTGTGAATCGGTCTCCTATACCGAGACGATTGGAGCGGTGGTTTATGCGCTTTTCGAAAGACGGTAGGTTGTACTGGGTGTTGGTGTTCTGGATGTGCGTCTGAAGCTGTGCATGCTGACGAGCAAGGTACAACCGGCGGCGAAGGAGATCTCGCGTCGAGCGCATTGCCTGCGGATACACATAGGCCATAGGAAGCATCCCGCTTTCGAAGCAGGGCAGCGATCTTCTGGGAGTCGATCTTCCGCCGTGGATCGCCTTCATGTACAGCGCGTGGCCCAGAACGAACTCGACGCCGATGCTGTCATACAGATCCGCCACCCAGTACCAGGTGAAGATGCACTCAACGGCCAGGGCCAGGTCCTCCCGGTACGGTTGGAGCACATCAGCGAGAGTCTCTCCGGTGTGTAATGATTGTTCCTTCATGGTCCATGATGCAGACGTACATTGTCCTTGCATGCAGATCAATACCGCAGTAGAATTGATGTTGTTTTGTATAGAATCTCATAAGGCTTCCTCCTTGGGTATGGTTTCTTGACTACAGTAATTATACCCTATTCTCTGGAGGGGGCCTTAATGAGTATCAAGGCGCTGCAGGGGATGCCATAAAAGCTGGCGCCTCTGAGCTCAATGTTATGCCGAAGTACGGCGGATTAGGGTAACGGCACGTGATTACCTATGTCAACCGGTCTATATTAGGCTGTTGTCGATAGTGAGCTAGCAATCTCTTGAGCTCAAGCGCCTGGAACGTTTCTAGCTCAGGATCATAGATGAATCCGGCGATATTCAGCAGACTCGAGAGCATATTGGCAACGTCTACTCTGGCCAATCCGATGCCTGGCGTTGGAATGCTTGAAATCAAGATCGGTTGACCCATCCTCCGCATTAATTGTAGAGTACTGCTCCCATGACGAGGGAGGTGACTCGCTGATCACTCAGAATGTTGTTCCGGAACTCATCTTATTCGCTCGAAGTTGACCGACCATGTACAAATTAAAATTTAAGGGAGGTCCACGAAATGATCGCAAGCGGAGCTAAGAGAGACAAGCATTTCCCACTCTTTGCGCATGATAATCCACTTAGAAGGCTGCTTAACAGCCCTCGAAAGTACTGTCCCTATGTCAAACAGGATCATATCGTTGCTGACCTTGGTTGTGGTCCAGGATATTATGCTCTCGCTTTGGCTGAAAGCGTTGGTGCCAAAGGCCGGGTCTACGCCGTTGATTCAGATGAAAAGACCATTCGAGCGGTCGAAAGGAAGGCGACCAAACGTAGATACCACAATATCGAAGCACACGCTTCATCTGCCGCCAACCTCAGATTCATTGAAGACGAGTCGGTTGACTTCGTTCTTGTCGACGGGCTATTGTGTTCCATGGCACCACAAGACCACCAGTCAGCCGTCAACGAAATAAAGCGAATTCTGAAACCAAATGGAAAGGCATTCCTCAAGGCCGCCAAAGGCTCTATGAGCTACGTGGATAAAGCAGAGTGGGAGGAAATACTTGAGGGGTTCAAAGTGGAGCGGAGGAATTACGAGTCCTTCTTAGAGGATAGATGGGCACTTGTGTCCAAAGAGCATCAATAGGCACATGCTAGTCACGATTGTGCAGCGTACTTTCTGCAAATGGACAAAGCGCCTTTTGGAATTCCCCTCACTTGGTCATCTTCGAATCACAGTTAGGTTTGATCACGTCCAAATTCAGTTGTAAATTTTTTCTCCCATTAGATTGTACTTTCCATGATTGATACGAGCTTTTGATTGAAGAGATTTTCGTGTACAGCCCGCCATTCCCAGTATTCCGTCATAATGAGAAACCAGAGGGGACGGGGGTTGTCAGTATAACAATGCCCACCTTCACTGTCATGGGGCCCCCCTTTTCCCGTCCTCCTTACTCTCTGCAAGATATTGTATAGGTGAATAAACAGCAAAAGTGTAGTAGTTGTTTCAATCAGCTTGCATAAATGGAATAAGTGTCTTAATATATAGATATATATAGAGTAAATATTAGCTAATATACTGCTTTATTGACGTATAGTATCCAATTTGGGAGTGATGGACAGCATTAAAAGGTCACAACAGGCGCTATACTTCATATATGCAGTATAATCAATAGTTGGCCCCGGATATAGAGGGAGGTATCCAAGGTCATAGATGACCGGAAGTCGCCCTCGCGGAGAAATGTAACGGACTACACCAGAAAGGAGTCACCCCATGGGCGACAAGAAAGGCAAGAAGGACAAGGCCAAAGAGCATCGGCAGAAGGGAGCCAAACAAGCGAAAGCCGCAAAGCAGAAACAGGACAGGCAGCAGCCCCGGACCCCCTAAGCCTGGGGCCAACAAGACGGATGCACGGTACCCAGTGGGGCGCGCGGACGCTCCCCACTGGTCCCGTGATCCGCGCCGTTAAGCGAAAAAAAAATATGAAATCATGCAAATGCTGAAAAAATCAAATATTTACAGGCTGTTGCCCAAACAACAAAAATGATTCTGTACAACTAACTGATTGTTGTCAACCCCCGTCCCCGAAGTACCGCTGCAGGATTTGGCTCGCCGGGGGTGGCGTATGCACTGTGCCCGCTGCTGCAAGACGATGAAATAGTATTTGTATACCTTGAGAACCGTGCGAAGAAACGCTGAGGCTCTTTTTTTTATATCCCAAATACCGTTTTTCTGTGACTTGCCGTAGATGTTTCGTTAGATTTAATTCCATGAACAGGTTTAAATGACATACACAGGGGAGTAATGTGAACTATAAATACATCGACAGCGCGGGAAAGCTTGCCGCCCACCTGCACAGGCTGAAGGACGTAGGCCGGGATATGATAGCGCTAGACCTCGAGGGAGAGTTCAATCTTCACAGGTATGGTGAAAAGCTATGCCTGATCCAGATATACGATGGGAAAGACGCGGCAATTATCGATCCCTTCAAAATATCACTGGCGCATATAAAGCGGTTTCTTGAAAACAGATCGATAATGAAAATCATGTACGACGCCTCCGGGGACCGGGCGTTCCTGTATAAAAACTATGGCATCGACCTGCTCTCCATACTGGACCTCCAGGAAGCCGTGGGCCTTCTGGGTTATGAAAAAACGGGCTTGAAGTCGGTACTGAAAGAAATACTGAATATAGACGGAGGAAAATCGAAGAAAAAGTATCAAAAGTATAACTGGAACAGGCGGCCGATCGATAGTAGTGCGATCGAATACGCGATCGAAGATGTTCTTTATCTGTTCGATCTGAAGGACAAGCTGATACATGAAATTATCGAAAAGGGACTTTTGGAAAAATACATACTGAAGAACCTGCAGGTTCAGAACAAGCCCCATGTGTACAGTAAAAAGCCGAAGCTGTTAGAGTCCGGGAAATTCAAGTCTTTCAAAATAGAGCAGCAGAGGATTTTCGAGCGGCTGTTCAGGATCAGGGAGATATATGCAAAGAACATAAACCTTCCACCAAACTCCGTGTTCTCGAACGAACTCCTTTTCAAATTAACGGAAGCACAAACCGCTGTTACAGACATGGAATTTGGTAAAAGAGTTTCTGTGAAGGTAAAGAATAAGATCATCGAGGAAATCAAAAAGGCTCTGAAGTAGAACCCTAATGTGGACAGGCGAAGACTGTATGCCGATACGGTCTATATAAGTCATACAGTCATCATCCGTCCCTGTTGTTACGGGAGAAGATATAGAGAATGCACAGGAAGAAACTGCTTGCGCTCCTCAAGTGATACAGGAAGGAAAACCCGGAAGAGAAGCAGGTAATCGATCGTTTCATACATTTTATCTCCTCTCATCCTGACTGCTTCGAGCGTTCGTTTCAGGAAGGCCATATTATCGGTTCCGCCTGGGTGATCGACAGGAGCGGGACCCGCGTGCTGCTCACCCATCACAGAAGGATGAACAAGTGGGTACAGCTCGGCGGTCATACGGACGGCGATTCCGACGTGCTCGCTGCTGCGCTGCGCGAGGCGGGGGAGGAGTCGGGTATCGAAGGTATCAGACCCCTGTCCGGGGACATTTTCGATATCGACGTGCACAGAATACCCGCCAGGGGAGGCGAGCCCGCACATTACCACTACGACATCCGGTTCATCGCTACGGTTACGGGATCGGAAGATTACACCGTAAGCGACGAATCTCACGACCTCGCCTGGGTGAAAATCGAGAAACTTACAGAATACACGACAGAAGACTCGATGCTCCGCATGCGGAGGAAGTGGGTTAAGAAGCATAATAAAGAAGAATAATAGGGACCGGGGATCAGGGAGGTGAAGCTACGCTTCATCCTGCGCCATAGGTGACATTTGGGGTTAGGGAGACGAAGCTATGCTTCGTATTGGGCCTTAGATGATATTAGCATTTGTATCGTTCATTGATCGACTGTTAGTCCAACCTGATTTACTTCAAAATCGATGTCTTTTACTCGAAGGCCAAGGCACTCCATTAATCTCAAACCGCTCCCGTGTAGTAAACTTTCCATCAAATGATTAACTCCTGACAAAAGAGAGAGTACTCCCTGAGTCTTATCGTGTGTAAAAACCACTGGCAGACTTTTAGGTCTTCGGGCGCGAACTGCATCGATGCTACCAAGTTCTATTTTTAGTACCTGTTTGTACAGAAATACAAGGGCATTGAACGCCTGGTTCTATGTGGAATCTGCGACATGTCGATCAACAGCCAGGTGATTCAGAAATGATTGAACCTCACTGGCCCCCATTTGCTGAGGATGTCGCACGTGATGGAAGTAGATAAACCGGCGAACCCAATGAGTGTAGGATTTTTCTGTTTTCATGGAATATGCATCATTCGTAGAGTTTCACTAAAGTTGATCAAGTAATTCAGACTTCTTTTGATTCATGCACCTCTCCTGGAGGATATTGTACCATTAGAATAAAAAGGAAAAATTCAGTTATTTTTTCAATGAATTTGCATAAATGAAGCAAAAGGCGTAAACTACCGATTAATCAGGGATAAAAGTAGCTAATATAAAGCTTTATTGACGTATAGTACCCCGTTTGAGAGTGATGAACAGCATTAAGAAGGTCACAGTAGGTACTATACTTCATATATGCGGTATACTCAATAGTTATGCGGCGAACCCGGTAAGGAGATACAATGAGCAATAGTCAACTTCCACGGGGCGAATTGATTAAAATGGTTTCTGCGCGGTTTCTCATAGTTATCCCGTTGCTGTTAGCTATGTTCTTCCTGCCTGCTGGAACCTTCGCTTACTGGGAAGGATGGGTGTATTTAGCCATCCTCCTTATTCCAATGTTTCTTGTTCTAATCTATTTGCTCAAAAATGATCCTGAACTGCTAGAACGAAGGATGAGAATGAGAGAGAAAGAAACGGAGCAAAAGTTAATTATCAAGATCTCGTATGTCTACTTTCTCCTCGTCTTCCTGCTCCCAGGCTTCGACAAACGTTTTGAGTGGTCAAATGTTCCCGTTGCCGTTGTAATCGTTGCAGACATTCTTGTATTGCTGGGCTACGGCATGTTCTTTCTTGTATTAAGAGAGAACCGCTACGCATCTCGTATCATCGAAGTAGAGCAGGAGCAGAAAGTCATCAGTAGCGGGCCGTATGCAATTGTCCGACACCCAATGTATCTGGGGGTATTGCTGATGTATATCCTTTCCCCGCTGGCACTGGGATCCTACTGGGTAATGGTCCCTTCGCTGTTGATAATTCCCCTTTTAGTGGCAAGGATACGAAATGAAGAAAGCGTACTAAGGAGAGAGCTAAAAGGATATCAGGAATATTCGCAAAAGACCAAATATCGCTTAATCCCTGGTATTTGGTAGTCATTCAGATGCCGCCCGACACCGCGTTGCAGCCGACTTGCGTTCCGCTTCGCTTCGCAAACGGCTGAATGCGACCGTTAGCCGCCAAAGAAGTAGACAAGGAGATACTTATTGACATCCTAAGTGATGTTTCCGAAACTGCGTTAATCACCCTAAGAGCAAGGGTCATCGAAGCGAAAAAGGAAAAGCCGGTACTACGCGATGATATTGGCGTGGAGTTGTTGGACAGAATCGGCTCAATGCAACCGACTGAAACCAGGAAAAGGATCATAGACAGAAAATTGCCTTCGGCTCTGACGAGTCATATTGCACTGAGGGCTCGGAAATATGACAGTTATGCTGGGAAATTTATAGAAGAGAACCCGAAGGGAATGATTGTAAGCCTTGGATGCGGATTTGACACGAGATATTGGCGGGTATCAGAGAAAGCGTGGAATTATGTTGAGATTGATTTGCCGGAAGTAATCGAAGCTAAAAAGAAGGCCCTGGATGATAATGCGGAATATACAATGATTTTATATTCTGTGTTGGATAAAAGCTGGATTGAAAGAATATCATTAATGTAAAACAATCACTAGTGTCCGGTTATAATTCGAATAATAACAATTGGTTACAAGAATCACCCATTTGATTTTTTAAGTTAAAATCTGTAAGTACTTGTATAATAGACACTTGCTCAAATGCAGTAACACTGAAAATCTGCGAAATAGTGTAGAAACTGAGCTGTAAATTAAGACGTTTCTTGAAAATAGCCATTAGCACATAAACGCTGATAGCTATCCAAGTCTGAGTCTTTACTGCATTTTCTGAGGTGCCGTAAAATGATTTTATTCTCAGGTTTTGTTTGATCCATTTGAAAAACAATTCTATCCGCCAACGACATTTGTAAAGTTGTGCAATGGTGAGTGCTGGGAGCATGAAATTGTTGGTGAGAAATGTTAGATACATATCATTCTCAGAATCGAAGTATCTGATACGCCGAAGCTTGTCTGGATAATCTGTAGATGAATCTACACCTGTCGGAACGATTATCTGATCACATCTGAGACCAGTGGATTTGTCTATAGTATGTGAATAGAGTCTTCGAAATTGGAAATTGGTCTTTGCCCGAATGACAAAGAATGCCGAATATTGTGTCAGCAAATGAAGGCGGACAAAATCAATATAGGCTCGGTCCATAATGTAAAATGAGCCAGGTTCAGGTATAAGATAATCGAGAATATTGACATCGTGGAGTTTTCCGTCTGTAATTTCGATAAAAGAGGGTATATTTCCCCGTAAATCCAGGAGTGTATGAAGTTTTATTGCTCCTTTTCGTTTGCGAAACCGTGCCCAGGAGAAGAGAGAAAGACAGAGGTCTATGGTTGTAGAATCAAGGGCATAAACTGTATT
>Ga0307379_10002141_pt1 | contig 29711 bp, 50 predicted proteins | sample UN2MG_FD_202237 | JGI IMG/M metagenome (GOLD analysis project Ga0307379, IMG submission 202237) | Soil microbial communities from Risofladan, Vaasa, Finland - UN-2 | ecosystem: Environmental > Terrestrial > Soil > Coastal area > Acid sulfate soil | place: Finland: Risofladan, Vaasa | collected...
CAATTGGTACAAGAGCAAGAAACAGGTTTATATAGAATTGGAAAACCTGGCGAAGAAATAGAAGCAACAACCTTACTCTGTTACAGATCAGGTTAAATATAACAGCCCTCAATTAGAGGGCTTTTTTAATTTACTTCCCCACGTAGAAACATGGGAGCAATGATCTAAATAATATTTCCATTCTTCAGAAAGAGTTTCACTAGTCAGATACCAAGGAACATGTTTAATGCAATATGGTTTGTCTAGTCTTACAGCGTTATAAGAAAATTGAGAATTAGGTTTGTATAGTGCGAACGTTGTGTCTATATGAGCATCCCATCCATGGGTTGTTTTCTTTGTCCAGTACTTAGATTCATGTTGGTGAGCATTCCTTCCTATTTCTGTATCAGGAAGATCATCTATCTCTAAAGAGAATCCCACTTTAAAAGCATCTGTATTATTCAATACATCAAACATTTTATCCAACCAATCATCAGGCACACCTTCATAAGAACAATCAGGATCAGCTAATATGAAATACTGCTTTCTTACGTCAGAGTATTTATGATTCCAAGCGTTCTGAGCACTACCATTAGATTTTACATAGTCTACCTCTTCATCAGTGGTCTTATACCATTCCAATAGTTCTGGATAAGTTGAATCGTGATCTACTATCAGTATTCTATTTATTCTAGGTTCTTTTCTTAAAAACTCTACTGTATTCTTCAAAGAAGATAGTAGGTTTCTATTAACGATTATTGCGTTTACTAACATAGTCTTTTAGCATTTGTGCATAATCTTTATTCCAATGAGGATTTAAGTGAACATCTCCTGTAGGAATCTTTCCTGCTTTTCTCAAGCTTTCTATGTGATCACTATGTCTTTGTATGATGTTAGGTTTACCTGGAACATCAGTTCCTTGTCCTGATTGATGATATCCACGTCCACCCCACATATAAAACCAAGAAGCTTCATTATCAGGCATTTTAACGTCCACTTTACCACCAAGGGCATGTATTCTACTAGTTAATGTTGTATCACCTCCTGCGTTCTCTAAAGGACTCTTACCTATTCTTTCCCATGCATCTTTACTATACACTATACCTGAGTTACCTACTCCAGTTATAGCTGTAATACTAGGTTCATTATAGAAAACACCTGTTTCCCAATGAATAATGTTAGTGTCTGGCTGCCAATGTTTAGCTATGTTCTGCAGATGATTAGACATTGCTACATCATCATCATCCCAAACAGCAATAAGATCTCCGTTACATCTTTCAATAGCATAGTTTTCTTTCTCTCCTATTAAAGGAAAGGTTTCATCTAGGTTATATATAGTAACTTGTGGATGATCAAATATAAGCTTTTGTTGAGGGTAATCATTAACTATTACAAGTTCACATTTATCTGCTGGATAGTCTTGTATAAGAAAACTATATAAGGCTTCCACTAACGTGTCCACCCTACCATAGGTGATACATTTACACGATATAAAGGGAAGAGAGCTCATTACCAAACATGCATAACATCAAAGGGAGATACAAGTAATACATCTTTATCGTCTGATAAAGGAATAACCAGAGCATCTTTTAGTTTGCCTGGATCTACAAGTACAACATCTCCTGATTTGATAGTTGTTACTAAGTCTCCTACATCATATACAGTGAGCTTAGACATTCTCTTTAGCATTTCACGCTGCAATGCTTCTTTAGTGTTCTCATCAACAATCAATTTACTCTCTTCCTTCTTAGGAATGTCAACATAAATTCTGTTGCCTAATAACTTTTTGTACGGTTTTTTAGCCATTGGTTTCAATATTTGTCAGTGTTCTGAATCGTTCAATGTCCTCCCCATATAAATAAGCTTCTGTCTGATAAACTTCCACTTTCTTTTTAGTACCAATCATCTTGTTAGTTTTAACGTTGATGTTAGGCACCTCTGTAGTACGTTCATGCATATCATCTAACAACACAACTAGTGTGTCATCATTCATCTGAACGCTACGAATCACCTTATTAAGATTGATACTGTCCTTGTACTCTTTGTACTCTACAGGATCTGTGTCCTGTATGGCCTCTTTACGTGTGTAAAAAAATTGGTTTTTCATATGTTTAGTTTATATTTATCTATTAGATACTCTCGTATCTCATTTACTTTTTCATACCTGTAGATATCAGATTCTACATTAGCATGTTCATCAGCTGTCAAAAGTATAATATTTTCTTCTAAATTCCTAAACTGTGGATATTTATTTTTAGGAAGAATGTGATGAAAATATACACTCAATGCTTCTTTACCTAGATAGGTTCCACTCACTTCAGACCTATGTGGTCTTTTGTTCCATATCTGTTTGAACAATATGTGGTCTTTGTTTGGTTGGGATTTACCAACACTAACTGTGGGTTTGGTAGTTAGTGCTGGCGTTTTAAATCCCTTGTTGCCAGACAGTTGTTTTCTAGGCTTATGTTTGAAACAGTATTCAGACTCTGAATTTGCTCCACACACTATACATTTCATATATCAAATAAATCAGGTGTAAGTTGTTCTGGTTCTACCACTTCAATACTTTTAGCTTTGTCATAGTCTATCACCTCAATGCTGGCTTCAGTTTTTTTTTCAACTTCAGGTTGTTCTTCAACACCCTTTATAGCATTTACAATCTTGTTCTTGAGTTTGTCAAAGAAATCAACATCCTCTAACACCATCTCTTTAAACTCGTCCAAGTCATACTTAACATCATCAAATGTATATGTCTTACCATATTTACGACCTAGTTCAAGATCATGTAGTAACTGAAGAGTTTCACTCACTCTATCAATACCAACACCATAAATTATATCAAACTCTGACTTCTGGTAAGGAGGACTCATCTTGTTCTTAGTAGCTTTCACTTTAGTGAGGTTACCAATAACTTCTTGACCATCTTTCATTAGCGATCTACTCACCTCTATTCTACAATCTGAGTAGAACTTTAGTGCATGTCCACCTTGTGTAGTTGTAGGGTTACCAAACATAACACCAATCTTCTCACGATACTGAGAGATTACAATGACACAAGTGTTAGTATTGTGACACATAGACTTAAGTTTAGGGTATGCACCACTGTTTAATCTTGCCTTCTTACCAATTGCATGGTCTCCAACATCACCATCTAACACAGATTTAGGAATAAGTGAACTATCTGAATCAATGATTACTAAATCTACTTCTCCTGACTGCATCATCTCTACAGCAATGTTAAAACCTTCTTCACCTGATGATGGTTGAGCAATTAACATCTCTGATGTATTTACACCTAGTGCTTCAAAATAGTTTTTATCAACAGCATGTTCGCCATCAATATAAACTACCTTTCCTCCTTTAGCCTGGCAGCTAGCTACAGCATGTCCACATATTGTAGATTTACCTGTGCCCTCCCAGCCCATAAGTTCATACATTTTACCTTTTACAAAACCTCCAACACCTAATGTAATCCAGTCAAATCCAATTGATCCTGTGCTGATTACATCATAATTACCTTCTGTTTTGCTGTTTAATGCTAGTACGGTTCCCTTACCATACTGTTTGTTTAATTTCTCCAGTGCTTCCTGGAATTTGTCTACGGTTGCTTCTTGTTTTTTTGCCATTCTTAATTATTTAATTGTTACTTACAAATATAGTAAATTTTGTGGATATCTCATAATGTTTTAAAGCAAAAAAAAGGCCTTAGATTTCTCCAAGGCCCCTTTTCACAATTAAAAACAGAACAGAAATACTTAATTCAAATCTTGTATCCCCACACACCAAATGTAAAAAATGTATTTCAAACCACCAAACTAAATTTAGTGGTGTTTGTACATTTTTTTACATAAGTTGATTAGCCTTCACAACTTGCACACTCAAGGATGTTCCTTGCAAATGCTTGTGCAGAGCTCTGACTAAACTGATAGTAGAGAGTTTTAACACCCTCTTCGTGGGCATACAAATATAGTTGATTGATATCCTTAGCTGGTACGCTAGGATCTATCATAAGGTTTAAACTTTGAGACTGATCAATGAACTTCTGTCTTTGTGCAGCCTGCAGAACTATCTCCTTAGGACTAATCTCTATAAATGATTTGAAAACTTCCTTTGTAGGGAAGTCTAGATGTTGTACGGACCCATCCTTATTAAGAATAGAGTCCCATGTTTCATCAGTGTTTAACTCATACTTCTCAAGCTCAGCTTCTAAGAAAGGATTCTTATACACCGTCTTGCTCTTAGCTAAGTCTTTGATGAAATAGTTAGATTTTATTGGTTCAATACCCATAGACACTGCACCGTGTATAAATGAACTAGATTTAGTTGGTGCTATAGCCATTAGTGTAGTGTTAGCATAACCTTCTCTAATTGATTTGTATCCTTTAGCTGTATGTAGCCACTTAGATGCATCGTTAGCTCTTTCTTGTAGTGTGCTAAAGATTTTATGATTAAGTTGCTTAGCTTCTAAGGATTCAAACTCTACAAGCTTAGATTGAAATAAAGAATGATACCCCATTACACCTAAACCTATAGCTCTGTGATCCTTTGCAAACCTATGTGCTCTTCTCATACCAGGAAGATGTTCTGCCTTCTGAATGAATTCATCCATCACAGCATTTAAGAACAGTACATATGTCTCAATAGCATCTGTTTCTTTTATCTCATCCCAATGTAACAAGTTGATAGATCCTAAACAACATACAAAACTGTTGAAGCTGTCTGTTGGCAGCTGTATTTCACTACACAAATTAGAAGCTGTGATTTTATATCCAAGCTCCTGATATGGTGTATTCTTGTTTGAGTTGTCAGAGAACATAATGTATGGGAATCCAAATTCATTACGTCTTTGAATAATCTTAGCCCATATCTTACGCTTCTCTTTGCTACCAGCTTTCATACTCTTCAACCAGGCATCACTCACTGTGACACCATACTGAAGATTCTGAATAGGATTACCTTCTGTACCAATGTCTAGAAACTCTTCTATATCAGAGTGCTCCACTGGTAAGTATACAGCACATGCACCACGTCTAGCTGCAGATTGTTTACACACATCTACAACAGTGTCATACATTCTTGCATAGTGTATAGGACCATCTGCTTTACCACCTGTGGTGATGTTAGATCCTCTAGGTCTTATGTTTCCTAAGAAAGCACTTGTACCTCCTCCATACTTAGACATCATTCCTATCTCACGGCCTGCATTTAGTATGCTATCTAGTGTATCATCTACATTAGATCCATAACAACTAATAGGAAGTCCCTTTGCTTTACCAAAGTTAATCCATACAGGTGTAGATAGTGAGTAATATCCCTTTGCCATATAGTCTTCAAACTTACATGCAAAGTCTTTTATTGCTAAATACTTCTCAGCAATGTTTGCTATATCTCTTATTCGTTGTTCAGGAGATTCATCTATGTATCCCCTGGACAAGAATGTTCTACTGTCTTCGTTAAGCCAGTAATATCTCTTATATTCCATCTTAAAATAAATCGTCTACAGTTATACTCTTACTCTTTTTATTATAATCTACTTGCTTTTTGTAAAAGAAGTCTCCCTCTTTTGTAGCTGTGATTTCTATATCAAACCATTTTGTTGAAGCCAACAAATTCGTATCAACTTCAAATATTGGTTTCATTCCAATTCTCTTAAGAGAGTTGTTAAATCGATTCATGATAAAGTGCTGAATTGTTTCCTTAGAAAGAAATTCAAGCTCTCCTTGTTCAAAGATCCAATCTAGTATACCACACTCAGCATCATATGCTTTCTTACATGCTGAGTAGATAAGATTGTTAAACTCTTCATCAAACCATTCTGGATTCTCCTTCTTAATGATATTGATAAGTTCTGCTCCAAAGTTTCCATGAATCTCTTCTTCCTTACTTGTAGCCTCAACAACATTAGATATCCCCTTCAGGACATTCTTTTCTTTGTTGAAGCTCATCATAATCAAGAATTGACTAAACAAACTTACGTGCTCTATAAACAACGAGAACAACAGCACAGACTTAGTATACATTTTATCATCTCGTGATCTTGTACCATCTAAGTACTTTTTCAAATACTTAATTCTACCTTCTATGGCAGGCACTTCAACCACGTTCTGGAACTCTTTTTCAAGTCCTAGTATTCTTAATAGTCTGGCATATGCATCTTTATGTCGCACTTCTGATTCAGCAAATGTGAATCCCACATCACCTATCTCTGTAATAGGCATACGTTTGTACAAATCACCCCAGAAGGTTTTTACATTCACCTCAATTTGTGCTATTGCAAGCATAGTTTTCTTGATAACATCACACTCTTGGTCACTAAGTGTCACCTTGAAGTCTTGTATATCTTCAGTGAAGTTAAACTCTGTATCAATCCAATACGAGTGTCTGATAGCATCTTTGTACTCTAGTAGTTGTGGATATTCATATGGGAGAATATTTACCCTTGGCATAAAAATGTTGTTGTTCATGTTGTTATAGGTTTACCGTGTTTATCTAAATTTATGGACAAGAGTCTCTGTTCCACCTCAAACTCTATTTTGAGCATAAGGCTGATCTTTTCTTCTAACTCTTGATGAATGATTCTACCAACAAATGGTAAGATGTCCGTAAGGTTTGTATTCACTCTAGGTATACCACGGATAGTTGATATCTCTGTATACCTAAATCCCTCTATCTTTAGCAAATCAGTAAACACTTGATTTAAAAACTGAACAACTGAAGGAACATCAATCTGCAGTCCTTCTCCGTCTAACACTAACTCGTGTGTTTCATTAAATTCTTTAGCAGTTCTCATAGTCCATAGTTGTTGTCCTTACCCAATAGGAATTATCAGTCCGCTTGGGCTGAAAACCTAAGGATTTTGGTGTTGTTTCTGAAAGCTTGGTGATAAGTAATTCAGCTTCGTCAGCTGATACGTGATTATCGGCAAGCAAATCTAATATAATTTTTCCAATTGATCTCATAATTATTTGTAAAATTTAGAAGATTTCTTCAAGTTGTTTCTCCATCTGAATGATTTTATTCTTCATACGTTTAACTTGTCTTCTTAAGCTTCTTGTATTTTCTGCAGTGTTAACTTCCATTTCTTGTTCTAGCTCGTTAAGAAATGGGTTTACCATCTCTCTAAAACGTTTATCAAACTCGTATAAATTTTTATACTGTTTAATACCATACAACACTGTAACATGATCAAAACCACCTAAGGTTTTACCAATTGCATCTAAGCTATATCCATCAGATGCATGATTGTATGCTAAATGATAGTATAGAAACCTAAAGTGCACTATATGTCTTCTTCTAGTTTTCTCTGATAAGTTTACATTATAATAGTCTTCTACAAGTTCTTTAATCTTCTGGGTTGTCATTTGTCTCCTCGTTTTGAGTTAATTCCTCAGTTAACTTCTCCTCAAGCATTTTAACAGCTTGGGATAGTGCGCTAGCTTCTGCTTCTTTTCTTGTGCTGTAGCTGCCACTTTCTTTCTCATCATTTATATAATAAGAAAACTTCTTAGTCTTCCAATTGTGTTTTACATTGATGACTATTTCTTTCTCATCAAACATATCTAAGGCAGCTCTACCACCCTCTTTAAACACTGTTACTATCTGGTCATCTGTTATACCTGACTTTATCATAAATTCTTTGAAGGCATCATCCCTATCAAAGTCTTCTACAGATTCCATCAGCTTGTTTAGAAACCATTCTTTTAGCTGCTCCTTTGTTAAAGGGTTATCAACTATCAATTTTTCTGCATCCATAATTATTGTTTTACTAGTTTAGCATTCTCTTTTATATCGTTAATATGAAGTATTTCTTTATCCTTGTCATATCCATCCCACACTTCAAAATCATTATCCCATTCAATACCTATCTTATTTTCCCAATACTCCACCATGTCTTCTGTCTTATTAAAGATTCTATATTGAAGAGATATCTCATCTCTGTGTAATCCATTCTTCTTTATCTTTATAACTTTCGGAAATAGTTTCTGAAAGCTACTAGAAGTTTTGGAATAGCTACCTTGTCTTACAAGACTGAAGTCTTTATTCCATTTAGGATCTAATTTATATACAACAACGACAAAACCACTTTCATAATCATAATCCTCGATGATTTGTTCTGTACGTTCATACTCCTCATCAAGAAACTCTCTAAATTTAATTATGTCTTCTGGCAGAAACAAGAGATAGACAGCACCTGGGTACTGAAAATCTCTTTCTGCATCTTCGACATAACCATTTATAAACCCATTTTCTTTCAATGCGTTCTTTGGAACCCTTAGAGAAGGCACCATAAATATACTGGTTATTGTCTTTTTTATTGTCATTATTATCTATTACGTAAGTTAACGATTCCATTAGTCTCAAAGTTCTCTTGACTAACATCCCATAAGTTATTTTCCACTGCCCACTTAAGACCACTGATTAGGTTCTTCACACCAGGGTAAGTTCTACCCTTGTAGTCAAAACCAAGGTAACCATCACGCATGTCTTCATCAGACAATGTATACACTAGTGGACTATAATAGTTTGCACTATCACAGACAATGAATTTAGGATTGAGCACTTCATATTTATAGAACTCATTATCTTCATCACTGGCTATATGTTGTGCAGCTTTCTTATAAAGGTACGCCTGGATGTACGCTCTTCTGTACAAATAGTATTCTTCAAAGAAGTTCTCTACATTCCATGTACACTTCAAATCATACACTTGTACAGTTTGTGCATCATGATCCACCACTACCCAGTCCATCATAGATTTAAAAGCATGATCATCCACTATATAGTTTTCAACTTGTAGCTGATCATACGTAGTGTATCTACTACTGTTTACTAGATTAACTATAGAAGATGTAACAGAGCTGCTCTTAAGTGTTTCAACTATCTTTTCAGCCATAGTGATTTCTAAACTATTCACTACAGTGAGGTTGTTAGTTCTCACTTTTCTAATCTCATGATAGTAGAGCTCTGCATCAGTGCCTACAAACTTCTTGATAACAGCCTCATACTTTATCTTGAAAGAAGATATATCATATGCTTCTCTAGATAGGCTTTCGAAGTCTCTGGATACATTACCATCTTCATCTGTAGCATCTCTAGTGACACGATATAATGCTTCTACAAACTCAAGCATAAGTCCTGTTGGTGTACATGCACAACTTGACATCGTAAATTTATCTTCAAATAGGTGTGGTTCCCATAAGAGAGTTTCTACTAGTCTGCCCATATTAGCAGCTGCAGTTTCCTTTTCATTAATAGGCTCATTAAGTACATATTTTCTATGATACTTCTTTCTATCAAGTGAAAAGTCTTTTAAAGAACTAGAGCTGTCTAACATGACAGCCCTATAGTTCGCTTCTGTGTTTGTCTGTCCTTGAATCATTCTGTGTGGTTTTTAATAAATTGTATTTCTCTTTGTAAATAGTCTAGAGCCTTGTATAAATCTTTCAACTCATCATTCTTCTTACCTGCTCTGATAACATACTTCAATATGTTACCACGAGAGAATGATATATCATACATGTGACATATGTCTATAACATCTATGTTTGTTGAAGAGTCGTAGTGCTCTGGTTGAGTGAGTCTCCTCAATAATTCTCTGTCCATTATTTCTTGAATTGTTTTAGTTTTCGTTCTAAATCTGTTTTCTCATCATGACATGTCTTACACAACACTTGTAGATTATCCACTTCACAAAACAAAGTTTCTACAAATGCAGGAAGATCTTGTGCACAATTTAAGCTACCAGCTGGTTCTATGTGATCAACATTAACCTGATCACTCTTAAACCATCCTTTACATTTGTTACATTGATATTCCCATCTTTGTCTTTTGTTGTTTCCTTTGTATGCTCTCTTTGCAAGCTCTTTACATTTAGAAACTGGTTTCCACCATCTACTCTTTTGCCTAAGTGCACTTCTTATCATAGACCAGAAAGCTGATTCTGTCATTGTTCCAGCATTTCTAGTCCTAGTCACTCTAGGTTTTCTTGTTGATTTTTTTGCCATATAAGTTTAAATTAAAGGGGGATGACAAATATACAAAATAAATGCTATCCCCCAATTAATTAATCTAAAGATACAACTCTATCTCGTATCTCAGCCTTCATGTCTTCTAAGCTTCCTACAATATTACGTATGTCAGAACTGCTAACATTTGGTAAATTGAATTCATATTTAGAAGTTTCTGATACAAACCCTTCTTGCACCTTAATCTCAAGGTTTTCAAGCTCACGGATTGCATACTCCTCATCAAGTTGTAGTGTATCAAACTGACTATCATGAAGAATACTTGTAGCTTCTTCTCTTGGTACAGTCATAATTGGTAAATATTCATAACATCTACCCTTGTGTTTACCAATACCAACTACCTTCATTGGATTGATAAGAACAAGTACAGACTGATCACCACATCCTACATAGTGTATCTGGTCAGAAGTAAAATGTAAACCAGCTGCAGCACAATCTTGTGTTGACCAGTTACAACTTTCCTTAGGCATGTTAACCACCTTACCTACACGTATGTCAAATGTTTTAGTCCAATCATCTGTGAAGCGATTCTCATGTCTGTTAGGTAGATCTAGATAGAGCTCTGTAAGTTTACCTATCTCTTCTCCATGGTCCACCTTAACACTTGTTGTATACTCATACTCTTCCACTTCACCTGTTCCATCACAAGTGTCACAATCTATCCAGTCTCCTTCATTCCACTCATCTTCATCTTCATAATAATCACCATCATCATAATATCCACCTTCACCATAACAGTCTTTACAAGTTGTACTAGTGTGTGTTTCCTCACGGAACAGACTATCATTATGTACAAGTTTGTATTCACCATTCTCTAGGAACACAGTGTAGTCATCTGGACTCTTCTTCCAAACAGCTTTCACCTTGTTGTACGTATTAGAGATGAAGTGTACAAGCTCTGGGCTTCCATGTAGTGTAACAACATTACGTAATGCTACAAAGAATCCTTGTTTAGTGATACGGAAGCTGTTCTCTTTCAAGAATCTGTATAGCTCATGTGCCACCTCAGCTCTTGGATTAAGTGCACACCACATAAAGAAGCGCTTGAGAGATGTATATTCTGTATGCTCACTTAGTGGAATGTTCAAAGACTTAGCATCTGCTACAGCATCAATAAGTTCTTCAACTAGTAATTGTGGTAGAGATCTAGATATACCCTTGAAGTATACACTATCTCCATCAATTGTAAACTCACCACTCTCTTTCAGAACAGATATTCCCTCACGAAGAGCTTTAAGTCTTGCAAGTTTCTTCTCTTCTTCAATCTTCTCACTAACAACACTAGGGTCACTAACAATAGAATACAGCTCTGCTACATTCTTTGCTACCTGTACAGCTGCATAGTGGTCTTCTGTAGCATCCATCTTGGTAATTACAGAACCATCGTTCATTACAACAGTTAGCACATCGTTAACTAACTTAGCGCTTTGATAAGGCTGTCCAGCAGCTTCATCTTGTTCATTCATTAAGGCATCAAGTTTCTTCTCAATTACCTTCTCTACTGAATGGTCCACTTTGTTTTTAAACCATTCTAAACTTAGAAATTTACTCATGTTTTTAATTGTTTTTATTTATTAATATACGAAAAATATGGGAGACTGTCAAACAATCTCCCACATATAATCTACTCTGTTTCAGCATCTTTTAATGCTTTTTTTAGATAATTATACTCATAGTTTGGATTCACCTCTAACCCATTACAAGTCATTAGTTGTGCCATGCAATCTAGAAGTTGACTAGAGGTATGAGAATAATTCATCACCTTTGCAAGTGTATTGAAATAATAGTGAGTCTTTAATAGTTGATGAACCTTCTCTTGTAGTTGATAATATGTATCATCAAACAAGTTGTTCTCTCCAGCTATTTTCATCAAAGCATCAAGATCTCCAAAACTACTATACTTAGTAGGATATAGGTAAAGCGCTCGATAATCTGTAAGATTTTTTAGATCAGTTGCAAGTTCTAAATTAACTTCCTTAATATAACTTCTCTTATCAAACACATCACTATATTTATTACAGAATTTGTGGATGCGTACAGCTGTAACTATCTGAACAAACTTCTCATGACCTTTTACAAAATCATCATAAGATACTAGATTGTCCACTGTCTCTCCTGAATCTTCTATAACATCAAGCTCACGTTGAGATAGTGTAATGTATTCAATACCCATCTTTTTGGTATTATCATACATCTTATCAAGCTTCAGAAAGTCATCGTGATGTGTATAAACATAAAGAGTGTTACCCTCTTCTATTGTTTGAACATTAAGACGACCAGCAACAAACTTACAGTTTCTACCATCATTATATCTAAGGAGGTCTTCAGCTTTCTTACAATTGAAATCACCTTCAAGCTTTGCACCTTTAGCAGCTTTGGTTGCTTTCATCTTAGCCACCTTGCTATTGTTTCTAGCATCTAACCAGTCTTGAGGCACCTCAATAGCATCAGCATCAACAAGATCAGCAAGTAGAAGACTCTCAATGTGCTTCCACTCTTTGATTACAGTTCTCCACTGGTCCTTAGGATAGTTGTTAAGCTTTAGAAGCTCTTTGTATCCTTGAGATCCTTTTAGTGTTACCTGTTTATGTTTAGCTTGCTCTTTAATAAAATATACAGTTCTACTTTCATGATCTTCTACAAGTTCTCTTAGATAAGCTTTCTTATGTCCTCGCATATCACCATTAAGTAAATAATGTCTCTTTTTAGGATCATCCCAATCAACACGTGAAGACCAAGTATTATCAGTTTTTATCTCATACATTCTGCCATTCTCATACTTGTAAGAACGTTTGTAGTTCTTAAGTAATGCACCAAATGCATACCCTTGTAATGTATGTAATTCCAATGTATCTACACCAGGTATATTAGGTGTAGCAATTCTAGCTGTAGCAAATGGAGCAAGCTGATTGTAGTCAAACTGCTTACCAAACATATTGATATATCTACTGTTGCTTGTGTAATACTTCAGTACAGCATACACATCACTATTTACAGTGACTGATTGATTATACCGTTGTGTCATTACATTAGCAAAGCGTTGTATCTTTTCTAGAATAGCTGCTTTTGCTTCAGGTGTATATCTAAGAGCCTCACGGTTTGGTGTAGGAAACACACCATCTGTCAAACTAAGTCTCAGACCTACAGGTATTTCTATCTTACCTATATCAAGTTTCTTGAAGTCTAGTGGATAATACACATCATCAAGACATACATGTAGATAGCTATCAGAAGATAGTTCAGAGAACTGAAACAAGTTTGATCTATGAATCACAAAGTTGTTATCTATATCATCTACATTGAAATATACATGCTCAAAATAAGCAAGCTGCTCTCTTATCTTATTTACAAAGTCCAAACGGTCACCCCACTTGATAGGTATGATCACCTTAACACCATTGTCTTCCATTGTTGGTTTTTCATATATCAAGTCAATAGTATTAGTTTCTTCACCCTCATACATCATGTACTTACGCTCAACACCATCTTTTCTACATGTAAAGTAGAAGCTGCTAGCATAAGCTAAAGGGGCCTTGAAACCAAGACCCATCATACCAAGTTCTGTATCACTATCACGCTTTGTAGACTTACCATACTTACTGATGATTTTCTCTACATCATCTGCGTCTAAACCAATACCAAAATCCTCAACAGAGAATTCATAATTGTTACTGTCATTTCTTACAAGAGACACCACTATAGGTTTATTCACTCCTGCTCTTCTATGACTGTCCAGTGCATTACTGGCACACTCTCTAACTGCAGAGCCTATTGCATCTGAATACAGATTCTTACTTAACATCTGCATCAATACCTGTGCAGAATCTAAGTCTAGGGACATTCCTATGCTCTTGTTAGCTGGTCCTGTTGTTAGGACGGTTGATTGTTTCTGATTTTCCAGTCTCATTTCTGTTCTTATTTATTAATTGTTATCTCCTCGTTTTACTAACCAGATAGACTTATAATCAAAGTCAAATCTTACATTATCTTTATCATCTGTATCCCATTTCTTATCAAACTTACTGTTCATTCTATTACATACAGCTGCTGTCCATCCTGTGTAAGGATTTCCTTGATAATCTTTGTATTGTTTTTGTTTTGGAGGTCTTACAATTTGCATGTAGTTGAGGTCTAAACCTCGTACAATCACTTCATCTCCCACTTGGAGATCTTCTTGTTTAATTGGTCTGTTTACTGTGTTATCCATTGTTAAATTTATTAATTATGTATACTTGTTTAAAGTTTAAATCCACTTTTGTTATTGGATCGTTTCCATTAGGCACTCTGAACTCATACGTTTTCCAGGTATTAGTCCAAGTTCTATTATTATAAGCATTTGTACCTGTTGTTGTCTTCATTGTCATAGCAACTCTACACTTTACAGCTATGTATCGTGTTTTACCATTGTGCCATGTTTTCAATTTACTAACTCGTGGAGTTTCTTCCACTACATAACATCTCATCTCTGAGCCTTGGTTAGTAATTATTTCATCTCCTATTTGTAGATCTCCAGGATCTTCTGTTAATGTTCCTCTCATCATTGTTTCTGTTTTTAAAATGGATCTTCTGCATCTTTTAACCAGTTGATGCTAAATCCGTTGTTTTCATAAATTAGTGTATCCACCTTTGTAAACACACCTTCTGAGTCCCAGTCTATACCCTTGTATGAAGCACTGGCTGGATGACTAACTATAAATGTGTGAGCAAAGATGCCTGTATACTTCTTATACCTACCTGCGTCCTTACCAAGAAAGACATATGGTACACCTAGTGGATTAAGAACCTCTTCAAACAAATACTTTGTAAAAGGTTCCCATGCATCTATGTGACTACCAGCCTTGTTCTTCTCAGTGGTGAGTGCTACGTTAAGCATAAGTATTCCCTGTTGTGCTAAGTAAGACACATCAGGTGATGGATCATAACTTAGACTGAGCCCTCTGTGAAACTCATTCTCAAGAGCTCCATAGAAGTTCTTAAGTGATGGTTGTGTATATCCTGTTACAGAACAGCCCATAAGCAAACCATCTGCTACAGGTAATTCATTCTTAAATGTGTGATAGGGACACATGCCCACAATCACTGCCTTCACTTCACCCAGTGGTGTTTCTTTGAAACATCTATATACCTGAGATGACAGAGGAGCAATTTCTTTGCCCCTCTTACTCTCTTTCTTCAAGAATGCATATATATCATCACATTCATTGCTTTCTATAAATGGTTTCATTTTATCATGCCACGATGTGTGGAAGTGTTCTTTAAAATTATTCCAGTTCATAAACTATTCTTTTTCTTCCCATTGTGTAATTGCTGTGTTCTTTATGTTAGATGACAGACACTGCGTACACAATGTCTCTTTCTTTTCACTAACAAAATCATCACCACAATCATTACAATAGTATTCATATTTAAACTTTCTCATATTAGTTAATACATAATGCTGTTGTGTTCTTGTCTATCTCATCTTCATGAATCTGTATCTCTACATCAATGTACTGATTCTTCAGTCCTTTTGTTTTTAAAATACACGCATGAAAATTTACCTTCTGGTAAGAGTTACCTTCGTCATCTTGAGAATAGATTACTTCTAATTCACCTATTTGAGGATCTTTTTTCAGAATCTCTACAAGATTGTTTACATAATCTTTTGCTTTCATGATTGAAACATATCTAATTGCTTACTAAGCACAACTGCAAACATATCTGCATCTGCTTTCATATTCTCGTTTAAAGAACCAATATGTCCTGTAAAGAAATTATGAGTGTCTATGTGATCTTGCATCCAATCTGATGGATGTGTTTCTTTCAATGCAAATGTAACATGATTGTACAGTTCCCACATACTTCCCTGTGCATCATAGTCATGAGTTGGATTTCTAAGTTCTCTCTTAACTATGTTTAGCTGTGTAGATGTAATGATTTCTTCCTGAAGAAACAATCTACCTAACAGCTCTGCTTGAGTTTGTTCTGTAGCTTCGTATTGCTTTAATGCATCACGATCTTTCTGCAGGTCTTGAAAAGTATCACCACCACCTTTTATGTATTCTGATATAGCTGCTGGTGTAAAGGTTTGTATATCTCCTTGGTGCTTCTTTCTAAAAGCTCCGTGATCACCTTTCACCATACCATTAGAACAAATGATGATTGATGTACCAAGAGCAAACTTAAGAGCTAAACTCTTATCATAGCTGTTCTGCCAACCTATTTGTAATTTCATTTCACTATCAGCAACATTGGCTATTGTATATCTACCATTAGCTACATTACCATCTCTTGCTGTAGAATAACTTTGACTCTCTAATGTATATCCTGACTGGTATATACTCTCAAGAGTTAAGTCTATAAGCTCTCTATGGCTTACAGGTTTGTAGGTTGTTGTTTCCTTGGGTACTGGTGCACTTAACAATAGATTTTTAGCTTGTGCACTGTTTTTGATTCTTGCTTCCATTTTTATTGTATTATATTTTTATTTATTAAATATTCTTCAATCACTTTGAGTCCGTGAACCTTTGCAAGGTCTGCCCAATCTTTGATTCCTTCTTTAAGGAACTTTCTGGGAACATTACAATAGTCAAAACCAAACATCTCAGTGATCTTTTTACTGTTTGATACCCCTGTATCATCACTATCAAATGATAGTATCTGTTTTCTAGAGTTGTCTAGTAGGTATTGCACGTTCTCATTAGAGAAACAGCCCATACCCTCATTCTGGACAGCACAGCAACACGGATAGAGTTTCTTCATCACCATATAATCTTTCTTACTCTTATTGATGAATGCTACATCACAATCTTTGATGTCATCTTTTCCATCCATAGCTGTAATAGGTACATTGTTAGGCATCCATTTCCATCTTCTATCAGAGAATGGTCTATAAATCTTCCAATGTCCATCATAGAGATAACCAAATCTAAGTTCGTTATCAGGTAGTACAATTCGCTTCTTGTTTAGATACACCTCATCAATAGAGAATACGTTATTAGCTTTTAGATCCTCTATATCTTGATAGTATGTATTCCAATATGCAAGCTCCTCGTGTGTAAAGTTTTTAGTCTTCACCTGAATGAAAGAATAATCTTTAGCAACTACTTCTGGCTGCTTGTACTTCTTAGTTATCTTCTTATATTCATTAGTATTACTACCAGATCCTATACCTAAGTTAAAATCAGCATCTATTTTCTCTAGCACCTCTCTGAATGTAGGTATGTTATAGAGTAGTTTTACAAACTCAAAACAGTTACCACTATTACTAGTGTCACCAAAGTCAATAAACCTGATTGTGTCACCTCTAACACCTATTAAGAACGAAGGATTTCTCTCATTCCTAAATGGTGAATATGTTGCTTGTCCTAGCTTCCAATCATCACTGGGCATATAAAACCTGAATATGTCATACTCTGAAATCTTTGACAGAATAGCTTCTGCCGATATATTTATTTTCTTTACTCCTCCTATCATAGTTTTATAAATAATAAAGGCCCTCAATGTATACAAAGAGGACCTTTAGATTATGAAAAAAACAAATCAACAATCCTAATAATCTGAACCATCATCTGATATATAACTATCAGAGGCTACTAGATTATCTCCAGGATTGTATTCTTCAATTTCTTTTAGTATGTAATAGTCTTTACATCCATACTCACCAGTAACTTGCACTACAAATTTCTCATGTGGCTTAAGTTCACGTGGTTTTCTAGATCTAAGGCTACTTAGTGTACGTTGGTCTGTATAGTCTACCAATCTAAATTGCTTCATAGCATATCCAGACAAGAAACCTTTATTATAGATGCCTTGGTACTCTTTGGTCTCACCATCTTTCTCTTTAACAACAACAGTTGCAAGAGCTACAACAGTAGATCCCCATTCACCACCAACCTCATTTTTAAGGTCACTGATATTACCACGCATTAGTTTCTTCCAGTCCAGCTGTAACACTGTATCTGAATGACGATAGTCTAACTTAGACAACCAAGTACGAATGAAGTCATATAGGTCTTCTTCACCAATGTATGCAACACGATAGTCACGTCCATTAGTAAACCAATCCCATAGGTCATTCTCATCAGCAGCCCATGCTGTCATACCTACACTATTAATATATTGTTTTTTAGTCCCATCACGGTTTTCTCTTTCTCTGTCTTCCAAGAAGAAACTCACCTTGAAGTTATCTTGACTCTTGATGTCCTGCAACCATACATCTACACGAAGATATGTATTGCCATCTTTTGTTGTTCCAAGATACTCTGTAACTTTACTGTCTGGATTAAGCTCCATACCAAGCACTGTGTTGTATTCTTCTATTGTTGGGTTAATGGCTACAATATTAGCCTCAAATAAACCAACTTTCTTTGGATAGTTGGTGTTTTCATTGTTAGCGGATTCTCTTTTTACTCCTCCAATTGTACTCATAGATTTAAAATTTAATTATTAATTATAGTATTCTATTACTTTGTCTTTTACCAGCTGTAGGTCATTAGGTATTTTAGTTTCCTCAAACATCCCAGCTGGACTTTTAGCAGGTTTCTTTCTAAAACGATTAGTTAAGAAATAATACTGTGCTCCATCCTTTGTTTCTTCTACATGTGTATACAGACACACTGTTAGTAGTCCTTCTAATAACACTTGATTATCAATAAGCTTACCTGCAGTTTTAATCTTGTATCCAATTATCTCACCAGCATCTTCTATAGTTTCTGGATGAGAGAAGTAGAATATACACAAATCATCACGTAGTGCTCTTGCTGTTCTAAACATGTCTACCATGTCTTTAGCCATTACACTAAACTTCATAAAGCCTGTCTCTGTAGCTTTCTCTACCATACGGAATCCCATAAGATAGTTACTGTCTTCAATTACCACATTTTTAATGTGTGGTGCTTTTTCAGAGAGTGTTTTAAGAAGTCTTGTAATCTCTGTAGGATCATCTACCTCTTTGTAGTTTTTATTATCTGCGTTGTAAAGTTTACTTGACCCTTTGAAAGGTAGCTCTTTCTTTGCAACGTTGATAATGTACGTTTCTTTTGGATCTAAATGTTTAATTGCTGTTGATTTACCTGTCCCAGTTTCACCAACAACTCCAATCAATTTTGAACTCATTCGTTTTCTTTTTTATTTATTATGTAGTTATTATTATAGTCTTACAAATATACAAAATTATATGAATATAATCTTCTTTTTGTCAAAGAATTCTAATGCTTTGTTAAGCCATTTTTCTTCAACTTGTTCATTAGAAGATATGATATATATGTCTGCTTTCTTGTTAGGAGTGTTATATTCCATAGCCATACATCTATTAATCTTCTGTGCAAGGTTTTCTGCATTACTATCAAAGTAGTTTATAATCACCTTGTTTAGTGGTTTGTATGTGATTCCTGTATTACCAATCTTCACAACAGCCATGTGTGTACCCTCTCCTTCATAAAATCTTTTAAACGCTTCTTTGTCTTTAGATTTACTGTGATGTGATGGTATACCTAAGCTATCAGATATCTTTGTAGTTCCACAAAATACAAGAACACGCTCATCCTTATACTGCTGTAGCAGCTGTTTGGTTTTATTTAGCTTAGCTAAACTACTTTGGATGAGACGCATTCTTGCTAGCCTCATGAACATAGTGTTTCCACCACTGTACATCATTTTGTTTATAGTGGCACTTAGATATCTAAACTGTTGTAGCTCTGTCTTCTTGATTTTCTTCTTTCCATACTCATTGCGAACAGTGTTATCTAATGGCACCTTAACCACGGTTATCTGGTAGTCAACTATGACACCTTCTTCAATAGCTTTCTCTATAGGATATTCAGCAATCACTTGAAGTCCTAGGTCTTCACTAAGTGTACGCTTTGTCCACTTAGATAGTGTACCTGTTAATCCAAGTATGTTATCATTGATAGAGAATAAGTCTACACATGCACCTATTTGTGCTTCACTCAGTAGATGTATCTCATCAATTACCACTATGTCAAACTCTGTCCCTGTATGTTTATGTATAGACAGATGTGTTGTGTATGTGATGTTATCATTTTCATAGTTCATCTCCTCAAAGTCCTCTATCCAAGACTGTTTAATCTTGTTATCAGGATAGGCAATAAGAACACTACAATCAGATTTCATCTTCTTCAAGATGTTTATTGTAGTTCTTATCTTACCAAACCTGGGACATAGATTGAGGATACCAAACTTTCCATGATTCCACCATACATTAGCAAATTCTGCCTGTCTTTTGTCCCTTAGTGTCATCTCTTTTCTTTTTAAATTTATCTGGATACTTTGTTTCTAACCACTCTCCATCCCACAAGTTTTTATCAGTTAGATCTTTAAGTTCCATTTTATGTAACTCTAACTTCTTATAACTCATGATATAAAGAATGATTTGTTAACAACTGATTCATAGTCACTATCTTTGATGTTCTTACGTCTAGGTAGTTCCTTGAACATACCAATCTGACCAAGAAATGCAAGACCAATTCTGATATCATCCTCACCATAAGAGTTCTTGATAAGGCGTAAGCTTCTAAAATACTTACCACCATACTCATCTCTTAGTTTGTTGAGGTTGTATCCTGATGGGTCTTCTACATTGTATCTCATAGGATCAAATAGAGCCATAACAATATCACTATCGTTCTGTGTGCTTGAGCTGTCTGCAAAATCCTCTAGCTGTGGTTCAACATCACCATTCTTTATCCTGATGGGATTAGATATAGATCTGTTGAACTGACTAACTACAACAGGACTATGACCATAAAAGTCACGTGCATACCTGAGCTCATCACTCATCTTATCAATAGCTGCCTTCTTGTTTGGTTGGTCTCTAGTTGTCTTGAGCAAACCAATATGATCCAACACTACAAGAGTTATCTCATTAGGGTTGTTTGGCACATATCTCTTGTTATACTCATCTTCCTGAATAATCTCACCACGCTCTAATGCATATGCTTTGAGCTCTTTAGCAATACCTACAGGGTTCTCAGGACCATCAATGATAGTTACAAGCTCTGATAGTCCATTCATGTAGTCTTCATACATCAAGAATAAGTCATGCTCATCTTTGTTCATTCTGTCTGTCCAGCCCAATAGTTTGTTAACAGGTATTATTATACCCTGATCTAAAAATATCTTACGTGCTGTCCATTTAGCAAACTTGTATGTTCTACTACGCTCCATAGATCTATACCACACTCTCACCTTAATACCTGAGGCCCTACCTTCTTCAGATAGAGCCCAATCTACAGGATTAAGAACAAATGCATCATCGATAAAGCTAGTCTTACCTGAGCCTGTTAGACCACCAACAAGGTAGTACATAGACTTTCTAATGCCTATATATCTGTTGAGTCTATCAAAACCCATAGGTATACCACCACTGCGTCCTTCAATACCTTTCTGTACTTCTTGTTTTAGTAATTCAAAACTCATACTAATATCTTAGATTAAAGTGGTCATTATCATCATTCTTGTCTTCTGGCCAAATAAACTTACCCAACCATAACATCACTCTTGCTACTACTATCCATAGTATTATGCTAAATATTATCTTCATGTCTATAATTTTTATCGTTTGCTATTCTCTTAAGCCTTTCAAAAGCATCATTCATCTGTCTATTATCTGAGTAATATTGATTCTTGATCTTTTTCATCCAGTTATTAAATTCTATTATATTTTCCATAATTTATATGTCTACAGGACCTCCAGATAGTGAAGTGTCTTGTACATTATTGTCTTTATTCTGCTCTAAGAGCTCTATAAAGCCTCCAAATGTACGTTGATTCAAATAGTGAATAGAACCTTGCATAAAGCTCATTATATTCTTTCTCTCTCGCATTGAGCGTTCCAATTTTTGGTTCACCTCATACTTAAGAGCATCTATTAGCTGTTGTGCAGTGTATTCTCCCTCCTCTATTATTGCTTGAAACTTCCTTCTACATTCTTCTTTACCTCTACGTAATGATCTAGTTCCTTTGAACGTCTTACCATTGTTAGTAAAAGAATCTGTAGGTGGATAGTTCTTCCACCACTCCTCAAAGTCCGTTGTTACTGGTTTTCGTTTTATTATTTTAGTGCCACTCTTGTCATCTACAAACTTAAGTAAATCCTTACCTACAGTTGTTAGTTTCTCCTCATCTTTGGTTATAAGTCCTTTTCTAATTAAGCCGTCATAAAGAGCACCAATCTTCATACTCTCCTGATACAGAGGTTGTATGTCATAGCGCTCTTCGACTAGCTTTAGTAAATATATTAGATCGAGGCTATAACCCTTTTTGATGAGTTCTTTGAACACTTGAGGAGTTATGTGCATTCTCATCTTTTATTGGTTTTTCTACGATTATAACTGCTGGTTGCTTATGTTTCTTCTGCTGTTCATGTTCCCACTCTTGCCATTCGAGCTCCATTCTATAATTTCGCTCTCCTTCATACATCTTATCATTAGCATAAGCTGCGTGCTCCCAGTCTTCATTGATTAACTTGCTCATTACTTCTTGGTTTTAGGTTTGTTTTTGCTTCCTTTTGGTCTACCTCTCTTACGTTTAGGTTCTACTCCACCTTCCCATGCTTCATTTACATTAGGTGTAGATGGGTCATCAGCAACAAACTTACCTTTTTTGCGTGCTCTTTTTGGTGGTTCTTCTGGTAGTTCTTCACTATCAAAGAAAATTGCATAGATCGTGTAACACAGTCCTGCTAGCATTGCTAGAACTGTAAATAATAATACTCCGTTGTTCATAATTTAAAATTTAATTGTTAATTTTTAATTCTTAGTCCAAAGTGTTCATAGAACCATTGGAACGTTTCTTTTGCTTTATTGGTGTTAAACTTAAACACCTTTTTTAATGTTCTTATAGCATATCTCTTGAATTCTCCATGCTGTTCTGATGTTATAGTCCAGTTGAAATACCACTTATCATCATCAAGTGTATCTACTAGTCTCTTGTTCACCATGTCAAGCTGATATTCAATAAGATGCCTCATTATATTACCTCTATTTACTTTTGCTCTTCTTTTCATATTTATCCAAATAGATTTAGCTGATTAGGTATTACAATTGTTCTCTTACGTTTACCATTAGTCAGTATTTTGGCTATCATGCTCTCAGCTTTATCAATATAATAGTTGTAATTTACATTATCAATAGGTGAATTAGGTGGTAGAGTGTTACATACATAACACTTCCACTCACCAGCTTCCACTTGACTTCTCTTAGCAGCTTTACTTTGAGAGTCTTTGTTCTTCACTTTGTAAACCTTCTCACCATTGTTACCTACGTAATATCTGATGAGCTTGTTATACTTTGTAATTACATTGTCCTTATCTATACCTTCATGGTGAAAGTCTTTAGAAGCTTTCTTTCTGATACAGAAGTCATAGAGGTTCTTATGATTCATAATAGTCTCCTTGACAGGTGTACCATTTACATAATATTGCTCTAAAGCTATAGGCACCACTCTTGCAGACTTGTTCTTATGTAGTTCAAAGTCTGTTAGAAAGTCACCCTTCTTCTTCACATAACCATCAGGCATAATAGCAATATAATCATTAACTGTTGAAAAGATAATTTTCTTATAGTCCGTTCTTTCCAAAATGTATTGTGTTAGCTCGGACCACCACTCATTTATCTCATGCATCTTAGGAATCAAGTCTTTTCTCACCTTAATCGTTACACCATCTGTATTAGCAGAGATCACATGTATACCATTCAATTCATATTTCTCAATAAGCATCATCAAACTAAGCTCACCAGTTATAGTGGTGAACATAGTAAGTTGCCTATCGTATATCCATGAAAGCATATCAGATGATTTACCGTATACAGAATTAACTGCAAGCTTAAGGGCCCCTACGATTCCTTTGATCTTTCTGTCTGTTTTTGCTTGTGGTTTAAGCTCTAGTCTTTTCTCAAACATTTGCTTATACCCCTGTAAAAACTCTTTACCTAAATGAGCAGGAAACCTACCATTAGTAATAATAATAGCAGGATAATAGCTAGCCACATCCCAGTCAATAATTTCATACTCTTCGTCTTCTTCAAACACTTCAGGTTTATTTTCAGTGTGGAGACCACCCTTCATGAATGAATAGACATTATCGTAAAAATGTATATGTTCTTTGAAATCATCTTGCAACCCTAGTTTGCGTCTCTTGATATTTTGGAGGAACTGTTGCATCTGTTCAGTTTCAAATTGGACATAGTCTGCTATACAATTTTTGAGTAGTATAGTTTTTCTGAAATAACCTTTTCTTGGAAGCTCACGCACATCTATCCCCTTCTCTTGGCAATAATACTTCTTGATTATCTCATCCCCTATTTTACTATCTGAATAGTTAAGACAAGGTATACCAAACTCCTCTTCAATATCTCTCCTCAATTGAATTTGGTTGTTTCCCTTGTACAATGAGTGATCTGTGTCACCTAGGGTTATTTTATAAAACTCATACGTTGCATCAACATCGTTAAAACAATACTGCAATGAAAGGAACACCTCATCCTTAGTCATATCTGTTTTAGTGTGATGTATAGGCATCTCTTCGATGTTCTCTAAGTCCATCTCAAACTCCAGTCTCTTAAGACTCACTCTACGATTCTTGTTATCATAATGGTGTATTTTGAACAAATCTATTTGCTTTAAGGAAAGTTCCCACTCTCTATACTGAGGAAACACTTCGTAATTCGCATCATGAATTACATCAGCTGCTTTCTGTGCAATCTTAGCACAGATTTCTAATCCAGAGAGATGATGCCAGTGCTCATAGTTTCTAAGTATCCACTCAACCACTTGAGCATCAAAGCGTAAGTTATTATAACCTACCCAATATGCATCCTTATGTGTGTCTGTATACTTAACAAAGGCATCCAACTGATTCTGCCATTTACTTACAGTGAAGCTTCTAGGTGTCTTCTCAGGTTCCATACATACTACAATGAAGCATTCCTGCATGGTTTCTATGTCATATATAATTACATTATCAGTCATATTTATTCTTCTTTATGTTCTTTCCAATCTAGCCATAAGGCTATTAATACAATAATATTCATTCCAAAAGATGCTATAAGTTCATGCAAATCTTTATAGACATTAGTTGATAGGTGAATGTGCCCAACCATCCAGAATGGTACCGCAAGGTTGGACCCTATCCATCTAATTAGAAATGTTATAAACTTACCCATAAAATAACAAGAGAGATTACAAAGATAGTTAATCCTTTATATTTTTACAAGGATTAATTATAGTAATATCTCACGTGGTCTTTATACATAACCACTTTAGTTGGTTGTTTCAACATATCTAACACGTTAACCATGTCACCTGTGAGTGTTACTCCTTCATTTGTCTTTGTAACATTAGCTAAGGTGATAGTTTTGGGACTACGCTTAGTATACTTACGCTTTGTTCTAGCTACGTTATTAAGCTTTTGGTAAATATTACGAGTTGGTATACCCCATTGATTAGAAAAGCGCTTAGCAATCACTAAACGAGGTTCTTCTGTTTTTAGAGCATTACGTAACTCATTCACTTGCTTTTTTGTATAACGTGTATACTTTCTTGTTTTTGATTCATTTAAATTTTCCATGTTTAAAATTAAATTATTAGTTATTAATATATATTGAAGCCTCCACACTCCTTTAGGAAGTTAATCCAATTATTTATAAGCCACACTGGTGATGAATGTGTTGGTTTATACATTTTACCATCTTCTCCAACCATTTGTGTGAACTTTACATCTCCAATAGGCCAGTCTTTGTTTAAAGATTCTCGTATATCTTCCTCAACAAACTGACCATCTCTAGTAGACCAAGAACCAAGATTAATGTATATTACATCATCTTCGTGTTCTAAGTTGTTCTCTTGGTCTAACATATGTTCTAATGCATTAGCAAGCTGAAGACACTCAAAACCATCTTCTAGTCCACCACCATCATTACCATGCCACAAGTCTGTGTTATAATCCAGTCCTGCATTCTCCATTGCTACCTCTGATAGGTAAACAATAGGCCTCCATCCCCACCAATTACTTCTAAAATAGTATCCAGGGTTATCGTTCTCAAACTTCTCTAGTTCATCAAAGTACTCTTTCTTTTCCTCTTCTGTTTCTAATGTAGCCCAGTCTTTGTCTGGCTTTTCATATCTGAGCTTAGGTGCTCTACCATAAATATCTACTCCCATAATTTATTCTTCTTCGTTATAAAATTCTGCATGTTCTTTACAATCTGAACATACATCTGTGTCAAACCATCTTGATGCTCCACAGCAATTACTTGATTCTTCCATAATTATTCTTCTTCTAAATATAGTTCTTCTGCATCCTCATCATCAGTTAAGAATCTAAGAATCACTAAGTTATCTTCGTATACAGGATCTACAATCCCTTTCTCTAGTTCATCTTCGTTAACAAAGATTTCTAGTAGTCCGTCAAACTCTTGCATGATGAAGTTCATTTCAGTTATTGTAAATGGTATTAGTTCTTCTGAACGATTACCTGGATCAAACCAACCTATCTCATCTGGTATAGCAGCTATTCTGCCATCATCTGTAATAAGCCATGGTTGAACAGGAAACCCACATTCAAACACCATCATATCATAACTTACTTGTTCGTATATGCCCTCTTCTTTAAGGGCCCACACTTCTACTTGTTCCTTCTCTTCATTCCCAGGATTGAGCTCGTTCATAAATAACATTCCAACTTCTAGCTCCTTAGGATTGTAGTGACGGAATACTAATTCACAAGCTATCCACATATCACATAAATCTTATACTATTACCACGTTTGTTGAATTCTTGACCACATGTGTCACATTCACCCTCGTTGTTATAGTAGTTAAACTTAATTCCACCTTTCATACAAGATGGACATAATACAAATGGCTCACTGTTGCTAGCCATCTCTTCTGGTAATTGTTTTTGTCCTTCCATTTTCTTTTTTATTTATAATATTTGTACTTCCACCCAACCTTTCTCAGAGTGTTCTGCTTCTGCAATATAACCCTCATCTTTTAGTTGTTGTTCTAGTTCTAGAGCTGCATCCCACAGTCCTGGTTCAGGAATCTCATCATGTTCATCATCATAATAAATATCACCACGACATTGATAGAACCTATCACTTAGGTTGTTGTCTACAAACTCAAACTCATAACCTTTTACTCTTCTGTAACTTTCCATTTTAAAATATATATCTAATTGTTTCTAATTCAAAGTATTTATTGTACAATTGCATGGAATCTTTGTCTTAATCCATACTCTTGTGCAACATAGTTAACGTGTTTAGATGTTGTTGCACTCCAAACACCATGAACAATCAAATGTCCAGCTGGCTTATCAATTGTAGCAACATGTGTATTATAACTATACACCTTGTCACCTTCTACCTTTAGATTCTTCTTATATCTATCCATGTCCAAAGTATTTTATGCATTGATGATCCCACCAAGACAAATGTTCATACTCTTTCTCTGTGTAAACATGTACACGTCCTTTCTTGTCTGTAATGCAATGCAAACCTGTTGCAAGCACTTTATGTTTATTAGTACTCATGATCGTAATAAGTATTTAGTATTAATATCTCTATGTCTCTCTTCTGATTATCACTAAGTAGCTCACTTATCTCTTGGTGTCCACATTTTATGTCATATATGTCAAGCTCTGCTGGTGCACCTGGATAACCTGATCCATCTGGATAATACATCACCATTTTTTCTTCAGGACTATAACATCCTGTGACAAAGAGTATCACATCGCAATACTCTATGTCAAAGGTTTCTGCTCTAGCCATAACTAATAACCTATTTGTTCTAGTGCATCAGTTTTAGCTTCTATTGTGTACATGCTGTTAGCAATACTACACATGAATGCAATACCAAATGCAAATGCTATTTTTCTAAACTTGTAGAATTCTGTTGGTGTCAATTGTATTTCTCTCATGGTTTTCGTATTTATTAATATATGATTCTAAATGTAAACATCAGACCTTCTCTGTCTGAATATGTAAATGCATCAAATGCATGAATGGAAGAAGGAATCACTGTGACATGTTTCTGTACAAACAACAAAGGTCCTTCTGAGTTGATGTATTCTATTTCATCTGTAATGAACAACTCTTCTCTTCCTAACTGTGCAACGAGATTGTTAAGCCATTTAAACACATCTGCTCTTGGTGTCTTTCTCAATGATAATGTTCCTATGAACACCTTTCTTTGAGCATCAAGTTCCATCTGTCGTGTAAACAACTCTTCTATAATCTCTCCATCAGTTTTGAATGTCTTCATCAGATCAGCATCTATGAATTCTGTAACAGGAGCGTTTGATAGATTGTCAAAATGTAAAACAATGTCATCATCACCATTGAAATGTTTATACTTATCCTTCACTTGCTTCTCAAATGTCTTAGGACAAGTTTCATAAACATGTATAGTGTCAGGCTCAAGCTTCTTAAAGCTATTCACCACTCTAATTAAGTCTGGACCAGCTAATGTTGTAACTGAGCCACTAAAGAACTCCACATCATAGAACAATGATGTAATGAACTCTTTCATCTGTCTTTTCTTATCTTTATAATGCATAACGTATTTATTTTTCTATTGTTTGTATTTATCACTATTTTCCAATAATCCATGTAATCACAACACAGACTATAAATATACCCAAAGCATAGAACATTATCTTAGCACTATACTCATACTGTTTATTAGAACGTCCTTGCATAATCATGTATATTTACCTATAAAGTACATAACAACACATAACAGCACTAGTATAAGTACTGCTGTGTTGCATTGTTCATCTGTTCTCTTCATAATGCTATATATATTTCTTGTTAAACTTGCTTTTTTAAGAGGTGGTAAAAGGTGGTAAAAAGTGGATGGTGTTCATACGTCCACTCTCTTTCACACACAAAACTATTATGAAAAACACTTAATCTTTGTGAAAAACACTTATTATCCATTTGGTTTTGTGTATAAGCCCACCCTTTTTCTTTTGCCCACCCATATATATAAGAGGAGAGCTGTTACACTCTCCCCTTTTAGCATTATTACAATGCTATTAGTTCAGATGGATTGAACGTTGGAGCAAATGATGCTTCAGCTTTGTCGTTAATACCAACTGTTGGCACATCGCCCTCTTCAATACCTGTTGGCATACTAACAAGGTTAAGCACCAAACCTGCGTTAGCATACTCTTCTCCAACAGTATGCTCAATGATTGGAAAGTCCAACACTTGACGCAAGGTGATTTCTTTGTTACGCAAGCCTTCACTCACTGTTGTACTGCACACAAGGTTAGTCCACTCAAGTGCGTTGTCCTTATCATACGCTTTAAGAGTGAACTTTGCATTAGATGACCTAACACTAGTCTTGGCAGGAGCAAGTCTTGCATTTGCACCATAAAGTGCTTTCATAGCTTCTCTCACTGTACCAACTACTTTGCGGTCTACTGATTGGTAAACCGTCTTTTGAAAATTACTTAAATCCATTTTGTTCTGTTTTTTAGGATTAGACATTAATTTAACAGGGGGGACTACCCCAACCCTGCAAACAGACAGTGGGGTCTTTGTTGGTAGGGGTCTAAACTCTTATACACACGAAGGGGGGAGTAGTTTTAAAAAAAAAGTTTGCACAAAATTTGCAACGTTTCAAAAAAATGTTATACCTTTGGTGGGTGGGTGGGATTAGTTAATACATTATATAAACTTCTTTATCACCAATCTGAAGGGGG
>Ga0307379_10002142_pt1 | contig 29711 bp, 19 predicted proteins | sample UN2MG_FD_202237 | JGI IMG/M metagenome (GOLD analysis project Ga0307379, IMG submission 202237) | Soil microbial communities from Risofladan, Vaasa, Finland - UN-2 | ecosystem: Environmental > Terrestrial > Soil > Coastal area > Acid sulfate soil | place: Finland: Risofladan, Vaasa | collected...
AGCGCTACCGGTTTTCAGGCGGCGATACTTTCGATGTTTATTTCTACTTGACGCAGTTCGGGCTGGCCTATGACTGGCTCTACAACTACGAGGGATTTGACCTGGCGACCAAGGCCAAGGTGCGCTCCAATATCATGCCTCTCGCCCAGCAAGGCCTTCAGAACACCTATGACCACATTTTTCATAATTACATCTGGATGTCGGCCGGAGGAACCGCCATCTGGGCTCTGGCCACAGGTGGAGAGGACACCGCAGCCAGCGCATTGTTTGAAAGTATCAGGGTTCGGTTCAATAGCGGCCTTTTCCCGGCAATGGAATACCTGGACGGTCTTCCGAGCGAGCCCCTGGGCTACTGGTCGCTTTACGATTTCACCCCGGCGGCTCTGATAGCGCTCGGTGCGCAAAGTGCGTCTGAAACAGACCTGACCGGCAAAATAGAGAGCGAACACGGAGACTGGCTGAGACATCACTATGAAAATGTGATTCACAGCGTTCTGCCCGACATGCGGTATATTCCCTGGGGAGACCTTCAGAGCGGCCCCAACGGCGGGGTTACGCATGAGATGGCTGGAGTGATGGATGCCGTGGCCTGGGCCATAAAATCGCCTCATGGTGTCTATTTCAGTGAATGGCTCGCCGGGAAACGTGGATTGAGAAGGTTTTACGGGGAAACCGCGATATTCTATGTGCTCTACACCCGCAGCCTGGAAACCGGTCCGTCCATGCCTCCGCTGAGCTATCTGGCCGGGGGTAACGGGCAAGGCGGGCATTTTATCGCGCGGAGCTGCTGGGATGACAGCGCAACTGTGGTTTCGCTCGGCTGCAAAGACCACTACGGGGACCATAACCACTATGATCAGGGCGGTTTCATGGTCTATCGTAACGGGCTGCTTGCTGTCGACCCCCCGGTATACAACCAAGTTCGCGGGCCGCAGCAGCCGACAGATGTCCACAATACTTTGCTGATCAACGGCAACAAACAGCGCGAGTGCCGGGGCCAGAATTTTGTGACGCTCGATGAATTCAAGCGCAATCTTACCGGGGGACAGAAACTGGAAACCGGAGATTTTCTTTTTTACAAAGAGGGCGGGGAGTGGGCCGCAGGCGCCGGCCAGTTTGCCCAGGCTTATAATCCCGAGGATGTCGAGAGTTGTGTGCGGCAGATTCTTTTCCTCCGGCCACGGTATGTGCTGGTTGTCGACCATCTGGCTGCTCCGGCAGGAAAACAGCTTTCTAAGGTGCAGTGGCTGGTTCAGTTACCTGTCAATCCGGAAATAAATGGAACCTCGGCTGTGGCTTCCAATGGCTTGAGCTGGATTCGCTGTACCCCTCTGATGCCTGAGGCATCCACTCCGGCTGTCAGCGCTACGAGCGTGGAAACATACCGCGTAAGCTACAGCTACAGCGGGGGAAGCAGGCTCAGCCTGGTGCATTTTCTGGAGGTCGGCGATGGCGAAATCTCCGGGCAGTTGCCGGATATCGGGATCAGCAGCACTGAAAAGGCTGTCGAGGTGACTCTGGACAGTTGGACAATCTCGTTCGACAGCCAGTCGCCGTTCGAAATCAATGCCCAGAAGCGGATTCCCGGTGATGTTGGAGGTGACGGCAAGGTCGATATTTTCGACCTTTTGGACCTGATCAAAGTGCTAGGCGGCTCCTCCATCCAGGCTCCGGGTGCGGATGTAAACAGTGACGGCAAGACTGATATTTTCGATCTGCTGGCATTACTGCTGATCTTTGTCTCTTAATTTTCAGGCAATTGCGGCCTCGAGGCAGGTCTGGCAGGCTGATAACACCGGCAGGAAACTTACTTTCGCTGATAAGCGCGGATGATAAGGTTCAGCGGCGGATGTAAGGAATTGTCTGGGGCCCTTCAGGCAGAATACAGACCGAAGCCCCTGCCCCGTGCTTGCGAATCAGCTCCGCGACAGTGGCTTCTAGATCATGGCAGGGCTTGAGAAAGGCGCTTTCAATCTGCTCATCGCTCAGATTCCGGCTGTAAAAATACACTTCCGCTTTCCGGCAGATCTGAGCGTGGATTTGCGCCTGCCACATATCCTGTCTCTGATAGCCCGGGGCGCGGATGGTTTTGAGCAGAGACTGCGGGTCTTTCGCTTCACCCAGCAGCTTTCCATATTCACCGTGCTCCGGTATCCCGTCCCAGCAGTCAGCGGCAATAATGATGCTCCCGCCTTTCCTGACTACATTGGCCGCCGCGCTCATTCCCTTGACTGATTGATAAAGATTGAGGTCCAGGGGATACCCCGAGCTGCTGCTCAATACGATGTCAAAGGCTTCTTTTACGGGGACCATTGACATTTCCCTGACCAAGGCACAGCCCCGGGCGTGCGCCTTTTCAAGGTCTCCAGCGAACACCCCTGTGATTTGTTTATCCCGGTTCAGCGACACATTCAGCAGAAAAGTCGGCGGCACGATGGATGCCGCCTCGAGAATCTCTTCCCACAACGGATTGCCGTAAGTTACGCCCCAGCGCGCGGTCGGGCTTTCGATATTTTTTACGCTATGGTTCCTGCAGATTGTCTCCAGCAGCGCCAATCCCGGCATACAGGCTTTGCCCCCACCCGAGAATCCGGAAAAAAAGTGAGGCTCTATGAAACCGGTGAGAATGCGGACATCACATTTCACGTACTCGTCATGAAGCCAGATATCCTTTCCTCCCCTGGTCCTGCCGACCAGAACGTGGGAATCCCGGTCAATGGCGGAGTTCTGCACAATGCGGCATCTGTCAACGGTTTGATTACCCAGCATTTCCCGCAGCTCGGTTTCCGTGTTCGCCCGGTGAGTCCCGGTGGCAATGAAAAGGACTATCCGGTCAGGAGAAATAGGAGCGAGCTCTTCTTTCAACGCGGACATAAATACACGGTTTGGCGCCGGTCTGGTGATATCGCTCAATACTATTCCGATTTTACAATCGGCCTGGACTAACGATTTAAGCGGCTGAGATCCAGTAGGACTACGCAGCGCCTCCCGTACTGCGCCGGTCGGGTCAGCGAGCCCGCTAATATATTCAGACTCCAGGACTTTCAGATTTAAATTGTCCGGCAGCCTGATTTCCAGGCCTTCCTTGCCATACGCCAGCTTAATCTGCACGAGCCGAAAATCCTCATTTTAGAGTTTATTAAAGATATAGTGTTTTGCCGCGTATTGTAACCAGAATTTAAAAAGTGCATTGTCCTGAAGTTAAAGCAAATTCAGGCTGGCACAGGGTGCTTTGGCTCTTTATTTCGGAATCACGGATGGCAAGGATTCGACACCGATTTCACTAGTCACCGTCGCCCTGCTGCCCTGGGGAAAGGGTTGTGCAGTATCCGTGGAAACAGAGTTTTTCCTTACATATTTTTTTATTTTTAAGGGAAAAACCTTGTCTGTGGGCAATGATAGTGTAACTTTATTTAGGGATCTGCGACAATCGCTTTCTTTGTCAAGCTCCACTCGTATTTTGTTAAAAAATCTTGAGAGAAATGAGACTTTTTCAGGATGATAGTTATGTCCTTGCCGGTCTGAAATAAAGAGCGTCAACATAATTGTTTTGATCCCTTTAAAAGATGAGTCGTTTTTATGGCCAGTCAAACCTCACAGGAAAGGGTAGATTATGGGTACTGAATATGACAGAAGGGATTTTCTGAAACTCGGCGCAAAAATCGGCGCCGGATTGGTGTTGAGCGGCGCGGCTGTTTCCGCTTATTCGACCCTTCCGGGAACGCCCCCGCCGCCGATCAAGACTGCTCCGGCTGATCCGGTTCGGGTGGGTTTTGTGGGCGTAGGGGGCCAGGGTTCAAGCCATGTCGGGAATTTACTGAACATAGAGGGAGTAGAAATCCGGGCTGTCTGCGACATCGTAGAAGACAAGGTCGCCCGGATTCAGAGCCTGGTTGAGAAAGCGGGGCAGCGGAAGCCGGAAGGATATTCCCGCGGCAGCACCGACTTCAAACGAATGTGTGAGCGCAAGGATCTCGATCTGGTCTACACCGCTACCCCGTGGGAATGGCATGTCCCGATTTGCGTGGAGGCGATGAAAACCGGAAAGCATGCGGCGACTGAGGTACCGGCTGCAGTCACCTTGGATGAATGCTGGGAGCTGGTAGAAACCTCTGAAAAGACACAAAGGCACTGCGTAATGATGGAAAACTGCTGCTACGGGCAATCGGAGCTGATGGTGCTGAACATGGTCCGGAAGGGCCTTCTGGGCGAGATTGTGCACGGAGAAGCCGGATACCTTCACGATCTGCGCGCTCTGAAGTTCGCCTCCACCGGCGAAGGGCCCTGGCGCATGCCGCATTCGGTCAGACGCAACGGTAATGTATATCCCACCCACGGCCTGGGTCCGCTGGCGCAAACTATGAATATCAACCGGGGCGACCAGTTCGACTACCTCGTTTCCATGAGCAGCAAATCGAGAGGCCTGAACCTTTATGCAGCCAAAGAGTTCGGCGCCGACAACCCGCTGGCAAAGAAGACTTACGCCCTGGGGGATGTCAACAGCAGCCTGATCCGCACAAAAAACGGCGTGACAATTATCCTCATCCACGACTGCGATACACCGCGGCCCTATAGCCGGATCAATCTCGTGCAGGGAACGAAAGGTATTTTTCAGGGCTACCCGGACAGGATTTATATCGAGGGAAGGAGCGAGCCGCATACCTGGGAGACGCCCGAAGATTATGTCCGGGAGTACGAACATCCCCTGTGGAAGGAAGAAGGCGAACAAGCCAGGGGCGCAGGACACGGCGGCATGGATTACCTGGAGGACTACCGGCTGATCAAGGCACTGCGTACCGGAAAATATCCGGATCTGGATGTTTACGATGCCGTTGCCTGGAGCGCTGTCTCTGAGCTGAGCGAACGCTCTGTGACTGATAAGAGCCGTCCGATGGATTATCCAGACTTCACCCGCGGTATGTGGCAGACCAATTCTCCGATATTCATTTGCGATATGTGAGTGAATTTGAAGTTTGATTTATCAACGGATGATTTATCAGGAAAGGATAGGAGAGAAGCTTGTAGGATAGTATAGTCTGGCTTTCCGATAGACAAAAAGGGTTTGCCGTACCCGGCAAACCCTTTTTTAGTAAGCGCCATTGGTGGTCACAGGGAAAAGGAGATTCCGACTGAAATTCAGCCGGAATCCCAAGTAACAGCGCACACCGGCGGGAAAATTTCTTCTCCTTAGCCCGAGCAATTATAGTTGAGAGATCCAAATACCTTGTTCAAGCTCTCCAGGGACGCTCCCTCCTGAGGTCTCTCAAAAGAATTTCCTTTGCAATGAGCACATTCTCCCTTACCTGCCAGTCGAACATGCCCACCACTGCGAAATCGGCACCGTTCTCGAACACATAGCGCAGTCCCTGCTGGGGATGGATAGCCCCTGCTGCCAGGGTTTTAAACGCGATCCACGGTACGTCTACTGTCTTCATGAATTCGACAGTCTCTTCAGGACTTAAAGACCAGATATTGTCATTCTGTTCCGGATGACGGGCCGACCAGTAATTCTTGCTGTTAAGAGTTTTCATGTAAAAATCGGGCTTGAAGCCTGCTTTTTCGCTGGCCACTATCACTTCAAGATTGTGTCCTCCGATTCCTGCAGGTAAGTCATGAGATCTTATATAGTCGATCGCTTTTCCTAAGATCTCTACATCCCCGTCCTTAACCAGTTTGTCGCCTGCCGCACCCTGCACGTAAACCGCCGAGGCCCCGCTGTCGACCGCTTTCAGGATGGTCGATTCCAGATCCCCGGGCTTGGGATAACTCTCGGAGATCCACTGCATTTTACCGCTGCGTTCCTTCCAGTATTTCTGGAAAATCCCGATCGGATGGTCCCTGGGGTCTGCGATAACGGTATTTATCCCGTTCTCCTCGCATAGCTGCAGTGTGTCGAGGATCTTTTCATCCGTGTTGTATTGTCTGACCAGAGGAGAGACATATATCAGGTCGCGGGCGTGAGCATAGCCGCTGATCAGGTTTCCTCCGCAGATAAGCTTACTCACTGTGAGTTTGCCGATCTTGCCTGTCTGAAGGCCCGTAATGGGAGCCTCCTTCGCCGGTTTGGCAGGCTTTTCAAGCAGTGTTTTTTCTTCGCAGCTCAAAAACAACGAGGCTCCGGCCGCTCCGACTGCAGAGCCGGCAATGAATTTTCGGCGATTGATTTTCTTTGGCATGGCAAACCTCTCGCAAATACAGGTAAGTGAAGAGAGAAAAGAGAGCATAATAAATCAGGCAGTTTAAACATTTAATTTTATCAAATCATGAAGAGTTTTCAAAGTAAAAATGGACAAACAGGGATTTTCCAGAATTGCCTGGTCTTGAGAATTATCCGGATGACACGAGATTTTATTGGATATTTCCTGTAAAAAATATCCCGCCAGCGTGTGGCTGACATTTTTTCTGGAAATAGTATTTATTAAATTTGGCTTAAATCAAGAGATTCTTTAGCCTTTTTGTGATACAATAATCTTTTTTTAACCGGGTATCAAGGGTTTTTCAGCCCGAATTATTCATAAGCCATCAAGCCCTCGCTTGGGCACAACGAAGCATGAAAATCAAGAAGACACACCCAGCCCGCTTCGCACGCCCCCCTCAAGAGGGGACTTTCATGCAAACAGGATTGAATCTGACGGTTCTTTGCATTCGGGATGCTAGATTGGCAGCCGCAAAGTCTGAGGTCTGTTATACAACGGGGAGAAACTCATCTCACAGAAAGTCTAATGGAGCTTGGTATAAATGGCGCTGGCTATATATAATTAATTGGTGTCCTGTTGTCGTGTTTGGATAAGAAAAAGCGATTGGCGTTTTTTCGCATAAGCAGCAAAATATAATTACCAGATCTTTTAAAACCGTTCAAGCTTTTAAATAATCTTTAATAAAATGGATTATCAAAGATATCTGACAGAAGAGAGCAAGCCTTTTAATCCCTTAAAATTAACAAAGGAAACAGGAAAAATAGTTTGCCGGGGCAATGAAAGAAAATATACGGATTTTTATTGCACAGGAGTATATGGGGGAATTTCTACTGGCTATCTTATTGGTTGTAATTTAAGATGCTTTTTTTGTTGGGTGAATAAAAGCAGGGATTTTCCGGAAAAGTACGGAGAATATTATTCACCGGCACAGGTCTTTACTTTCCTGTTTTCTAATGCCAGAAAAGGGAGAGTCAAAAGAATGAGAATTTCCGGCGGAGAGCCGACTCTTTGCAAAGAACATCTGCTTGGTTTGCTTGAACTGGTCGAAAATATCAACTATTTATTCATTTTAGAAACGAATGGGCTGTTGATTGATAAAGAATATGCCAGGGATTTATCCAAATTCAAGAACATTCATGTCAGAGTGTCTTTAAAAGCAGGCACACTGAAAGGGTTTCAACACAGAACAGGCGCTTTGGCTGAATTTTATGAGCTCCCCTATAGAGCAATTATAAATCTATTAGACAATAATGTCTCAATGCATGCTGCATCGATGACTGATTCTAGATTAATGCCCAAAAAAGAAAGGGAAGCCATAATCAGGAGACTATTAACCATTGATAAAAGAACTGCTCTGGATTTGGAACAGGAAATTTGCGATCCTTACCCCAATACCCTGGAAAGGTTAAGACTTGCCGGTATTGAATTAAAATGATATAAGATACTCAACTTTTATACATTATGGGATTCAACCTCCAAATCGAGCATACCTGCAAGCTCATAAATTTTATCCGTGTAGTCCCCGTAGACCATTGCAAAATGAAAGCCATAATTATGCGCTTTTTTAACCAACCCTTTTGTATCCGGGATATTGACAAGCACTTTTAAAGAACAGCCCACTTCAGCGAAACCCTCACAACCGGTAATGGTTCCTTTCGTTACCAATATCTTGCTGGCCAGTGGATTGCATCTGGCTATGGTAACCGTTTTTTCTTCAAACTTTGACAGATCCATCTGTACTTTCGGTCCCCAGCCTTCGGTAATGAAGTTTTGCAATGAGTATGGCAAATCAGGTTTATCAAAACCCATCATCTTCATTGCCGGTACGTTATGACCCAGATACATGGTATTTCGATCTTTGATATATAAATTACCCATATATGCCGACTTTTTCGAGAGACCCATTAATAAGTCCATTGCTAATGAAACATTTATGTCTCCCTCGCATCCTGATGGATACCCTTCATCCTTCAGTAGAGAATGGGTCAAGCAGGGCACGACCTTCCAATCATAGGCCAGCTTGCTCGAACAGAATTCAAAGCATTCTATGGTAAATGCATTGCAATTATATCTCGTCAGCAGATTTTTTACTGCGCAATAAAAAAGAACGCTGGATATAACCCATTTCCTGTCGATACGCACTTCCTGGGCATTTTTAATCAATCTATCAGAAAGCTTTTCCACTTCTCCCATCATATCCCTACTGTTCATGACCCTGTCTCTCTCTTCAGTGAACTCTTTATAATCAATAAAAGTGGCGTTAAACCCGAATCTGTCGTTGAGGCCTTTGAAGTCCGTGCAGGCGCCGGGTGCAGGCCTGTTATTTAATGGTGTGTTTGAGATGATTAACAAATTGGTATTCTGGAAAACTTTTCTTGCCCTCAATATAGAGATAAGATCATTCAGCTCGTCATGATCGGCAGGCGCATAGCCTTCCAGACCTTTGCTCCTTAAACGGGCCGACAGTTCCCAATTAACATAATTTGTTATCATGGCCACAGGTTTTTTATATCTCTCGCCGATTAAAGAACCAGGGTATTGTGGATAGACATTGCCACTTATTAAATATAAATCCACTTTTTCATTGTCAGCCCTTAATTGTACCAATTGCTTTTCTCCAAAACCCGTTGCTTCAGGATACTCGATATAAACCGGTTCCAGTATCCTGGCGTCCTGACTTACATGTTGCTCAAGAGTTTTTATACTTTCAGCAGCATAATTTCGGAACCTTGCTTTTTCTTCCTCCGGAGGCGGGTTCGGGTTCCATCTGCATGGCCCGGTCCACACACCCCCATGAATTATATAACTACTGACCGGTTTGACATTGATTTTTACGTCCCGGGGACTGATATTTTTCTCATTCTTTGATAGTTGAAGTATTTGAGCATCTTGAACGGTTCCAGGATGAGACATTATTAATTTGCTTCCTAGTGTGCCGGCAGCACAAACACCCATATTTCCTAAGAAATCTCGCCTTTTAAGGTAGCCCATGATAATCTCCTTCATATTAATTGATAAACTGAACCTGGCCTCTCACGGCCACAACGAAGCATGAAAATATATCGGTAATTTAAGCTAAAGCGCTAAAGGGACAAAGGGACCAGGCACAGAGGCACAAGGCACATAATCTATGATACAGCTTATCCGGCAAATAAAGTATTACAACAGCACAGCTCATATGCTCTTGATTTCTTTCTAAAAATAATGTTCCCGCCTCAATCTTCTTTTTCGGTTTCCAGATTTCTATACCACCTGAGCAGGTAATTTATATAACCATCATTATTCATCAAACTGAGCGCTCATCCATACCATTATGAACAAACGATAGCCGGAAGTTTCTAGAATAACAATTTGGAATTCAGGAGCCAGGAGTCAGAATTCAGAATATTTTTTCAATAACACCAGAGGTTTTTGACCTTCTGATGACTCCTGTCTTGTACAGGCATAGCATGCTATGACCCTACAGTTATTGTTCGGTCTAAAGCAAATGCCTGAAAAAGCGAAAGCCTATTCTGTTCAACTAAATTTGGTAAATAATCCAGGATAAAAGATTAATAAGATAATAGCTAGCATAAAAGAATTTTTTCATTATTCGTTATGGCCTGCACCCGTGAACTGTACCACTAATTGTGCACGATTTCAAGCATTGGCTGAGGCTGAAAAGGTATATCTCTGAGCTTTTCTCGCAATTTCAGGAGTTGTTTTTGCGGCCAGCTCAAGAATTTTGAAGATATGGCCGACACGATTATATTTGCCCAGAGCTTTTTCATAATGCAAGGTTTAAAATACATAACAGTCGAGGGTCTGATGACAATTCCGGTGAAAGGGTCAAAAATTGATATACGACAGGCGACTGAAAATGATGTGCCCCTTATTCTTTCATTTATCAGAGAACTGGCGGGATATGAGCGTTTGTCGCATGAAGTCATTGCTACTGAAGAGACTTTGAGAAGAAATCTTTTTAGCGAAAGGTGTTATGCTGAGGTTATAATTGGATCATTCGATAGTAAGCCGGCAGGTTTTGCTCTTTTCTTTCACAATTTTTCGACTTTTCTCGGTCGTCCAGGCATTTATCTTGAAGATATTTATGTTAAACCGGAATACAGACAGAAAGGCATCGGAAAAGCTCTACTGTCTTTTTTGGCCGGGTTAGCCCAAGAGCGCGATTGCGGGAGACTGGAATGGTCGGTCCTGGACTGGAACGAGCCAGCCATAAAATTTTATAAAAACCTGGGTGCCGTGCCGATGGATGAATGGACAGTATTCAGGTTAACAGGAGAGGCACTGGATAAGCTTGCGAAAGAATGAAACCGTCTTTTTGTGCCCGATAATAATTTTCAGGCAGATCATTTTTATTCCATTAATTGTATTAAGCTTCATTTACCAGTCTTTATTTCTTGATCTGTTTCTATCCCGTATTATTCACAAATCACCACAAAACTCGTAGGGGCGGACCCATGTGTCCGCCCGTCGTTCGGTAATTTTTCGATGGTTATCGGGCGCACACGCGGGTGCGCCCCTACGAAAAACGGGAACGGAAAATTTTTTGAATTTGCTGGGCTATAAAGAGCAAAAAGATATAAGTTACTATTCTAATTAAGTTAAAGAGAATAAATTGACTACTGATTAAAATTGTTTGTCAAGAAGTTTGAGCAGCTCTTTTCTGCAGGCCGGGCAAAAATCACTTTTCTTCCGGTCAGTGTCCAGGAGCGAGTTGGAGAAGAACATGACACATGACGGATTCCCGCAGTGAGCCAGCCCAAAGGTATGGCCGAGTTCGTGCACGGCTTCCTTGACAGTCCTTGCTTTGAAAAGGGTGCGGTCGGGTTTCAGGCGATAGAATTCGGGCCACAGGCGAGCCAGAGAAATAATTGCTGCCGGGCCCCCAATCTCCGCCTCGCCGAACACAAACCGCAGCTCGGGAACGTAAAGATCCACATGCACTACAATCAGAATCCTCAAGCCGTCCTCAGGGATTTCAGCACCCAGGAGCCTGAATATTTTCGTGGAATGATATTGACCTCTGTCTGGATTGAAGGCAAAGGAGAGGTCTTTCGCAAGAGGAAAGATCGCGCAAGGAAATCCAAACCTTCGGGAGAGCTCGTGCGAGAGGCTCTCGAAAAGTTCGTTATCCTTGAAATTCACCGGTGAGATGTAGATTGTTTCCAGAGCTTTCATATTTGTGCCGCTGGACAGGATAGCTGGCCGGAGAAAGATCGAGCCTTACGGTGCGAAATCAGCGGGGAAATCCGATCCATTCTCTCCGAGAAAATGTTTGAGAGTTTTTGCATTTTCCACAGCATAGCCCTGCATGTCGTTGTTGAAATAAGCGTATACATCAAGACCCTTTTTCGAATACCCTTTCAAGCGCCCGGCCCAGGTTTGAAGTTCCTCGTTGGTATAGGAAGATGCATAAGCCTGCTGGGCACCGTGAAAGCGCACATAGATAAACTTCCCGGTGACGACACAGGGCGAGACCCGCAGCGGAAGATCATGGATGCAAAAAGCGATGCCTGCGCTGTCGAGGAGGCTGAAAAGGTCGTCCTCATACCAGACATTATTGCGGAATTCGAATGCGTAACAAAATCCCGCAGGGAGTTTTTCTAAAAAATCCCTGAGCAGCAGGAGATCCTTTTTTATTCCGGGCGGGAGCTGAAAAAGAACCGGCCCCAGCTTTTTTTCCAGGGGCCGGATCACTTCGAAGAAGTTCTTCAATGGCTCCTCGATCTCTTTGAGCCTTTTTATGTGCGTGATAAACCGGCTCGCTTTCATGGCAAAGACAAAATCTTCAGGCACCCGGTTTCTCCAATTCCCGCAAGTGGATGGCCGTGGGAGATGGTAAAATGAGCTGTTGATCTCTACAGTATTGAAATGCTGGACATAATGCTCCAGCCATTTCCTCTGTGGAAGATCCTCAGGGTAAAAGACTCCACGCCAGTGTTTGTAAGTAAAACCTGAGGTTCCGATAAAAAATTTGCCCTCGACTGCCATCGGTCTGCCTTTTATAGATGATAACAGGATAAATTATTGTTGTCCGGGTAAATGATAAACGCCGGCCGAGGTGCCAGTGCAAACTGCTGCTTGTGTTTTCCTGTCTGTCTTTATTATATAGAATAGCAACCTGGATCGCTAATAAGAATCTCAGCAGGGAAGGAACAGGACATTCCGGGGAATCCCAAGCGTTTCCGCAACGTTAAGCGTGTTGCCTGTCAAAAGGAAATACTTTTTATTTGATGTTACTTTATTTTTTTTCTCACGTTCTTAGTTTAAATGTTGGGAGATTTTTTTCCTAACTTATTTATAAAATCCTTCATTTTGAGATGATGCGAACCTTTCCAATAGACTTTATCGCATGCTGTACATTGATAGAATTCATCATAGTATAGCTTTGTCTCAGGCGGCAACCGATTCACGATCGTTTCTTTGGCGACTTTTATTATTATTCCGTTACAGACCAGGCAGCGATAAAATGGCTTGATCTGCTGGTAAATATTGAAATGCAGAATCACCTCGGTTAATTGTTCCACTGGATTCCGGGACCTGATCAAAAGCCCCTGTTTTACAGCTTTGATTTTCAGCAGCTCGAGATCACAGGTCAGAACAATGCGTTTTTCAGCTTCTGCTATTTTGACAATTTCGGGATCCTGGTAATTATTTTCATAGAGAGTATCAAAACCAAGCATTCGGAGGTATCTGGCGAGTTTGCCGAGATGGACATCCAGAATAAATTTTGGCTCACTCATGGCCTTCTCTCTTAATGCCCGAAACAATATCGAACCTGGTGCAAATTCAAGGGAAAGTTGACTCCGGGGCACCGCGGTTTTTTGGCATAACAAGCTCTAAAGATCGGGCTGACCGCTGGGATCCGCTCGGCAAGGCGCATTTTTCAGTGTTTCGCTGCCCCGGTAAAATTAATCGTAACTTATTATAAAAAGAAAGCTCAAAGAACACAGCAAAAAGGTTAAAAACCGGCTGTCCGCTTTCCACGAATTCACTAAACAGGGATTGATTCCACTTCAAACAACGAAAGGGACAAATGATGAAAATGACACAGGCATCGCTCTTATCTGCACTTCTTTTGATTGTGCCGGTAATGTTTGCACAGCAGAGTCAATTTACCACTTCTGAGATGCAGGAGCCGGTTTACAAGTTTCTGATTGAGCTTTACCGGGCCGGCCAACAGGAGAGCATGTGGAATGTTCCCCCGCAGGATGGTCACCTGCTGCAGATGTTAATCAAGATGTCCGGGGCAAAAAACGCACTTGAGATCGGAACCTCTAATGGTGTTTCAGCTATCTGGATAGCCCTGGGTCTCAAGGAAACCGGCGGTAAGCTGACAACACTGGAGATTGACCCTGTGCGGGCTAAACTGGCCCAGGAAAACTTTCGCCAGGCCGGTGTGGATGACCGGATTCTGCTGATTGAGGGAGACGCACTGAAAACCCTGCGGACCCTTACCGGGACCTATGATCTGGTTTTTATCGATGCTGCAAAGTCGCAGTACAAGCAGTACCTGGATCTAATTTATCCCCGCATTCCCAAGGGAGGCATTATAATTGCGCACAACGCCGTTCAAAGCGCGGCCTCGATGCGGGATTACCTGGAGCATGTCCGGAACCATCCACAGCTTGATACAGTAATTCTCACCACCGGAATCGACGGTGTGGCGCTGAGTTATAAAAAGTTGTAGTTTTGAACAATTGAAACTTAATAACTCCAGAAAATAGCCCTCGCTTTTGCCAATAATACGGAAATTATCAGACATTTTTGGACATATAGGATTTAAATTGAGCTGCAATCGTCCGGTTCAAAGCTGACTCGGCCCGCACAGCAGGATTGCCCGGTTTAGAGGTATATTATTCTCTATGGCCGGATGGGCGTTCCATCCCCTTTTCTCTCTGGTGTCCAGTAGCCTGGGTGATCCCCGGGAAATGGAAACCGGGCGGCTAGTTGCTCATTGATATCGACACCGAATCCCGGGGCTTCGTTCACATACATATAGCCGTTCTTGAATGTCGGGCATCCCGGAAAAACCTCTTGTGTTTCCTGCCCGAAGGCAGCCCGCTCCTGAATCCCGAAATTGTAAATGGCCAGATCGAGGTGCGCATTGGCCGCATGCCCGACAGGAGAGACATCGCCCGGCCCGTGCCATGCGCTTCGCACATTGAACCATTCGCATAACGCAGCGAGTTTTCTGGCCACGCTGAAACCGCCTATCTGGGAGATGTGCACCCGGATAAAATCGATCAGCCTCTCTGAAATAAGACCTACCCATTCGTGGGGATTATTAAACAGCTCACCCATGGCGATAGGGACGCTGGTCTGCTGACGGAGGATTCTGAAATATCCGTTATCCTCCGGAGCGAATGGGTCCTCGATGAAAAACGGGCGGTACCGCTCGAGTTGTTTTACCAGGTTAATCGCGTCAATCGGCGGTATGCGCTCATGGATATCATGCAATAATTCAATCTCAGCGCCGCATTTATTCCTGATATATTCGAACATTTGGGGTACTATCCGCACATAGGGTCCCGGGTCCATATATCCATCCGAGGGCATCCCGAACCCTTGTTCTTTGAAATGGGGCTTGCTCCCTGAAAGATGCGGGGAGCCATATCTGCCGAGCTGGATTCGAATATGCCTGTAGCCTTGTTCCATATATCCGCGGACACTGTCTTCCAGCTCGTCAAAGTCCCGGCCCTGGGCATGAGCATAGCAATCGACCGCGAAGCGGCATCTGCCTCCCAGCAACTGATAAACCGGCATATTGGCCCGCTTGCCCTTTATATCCCATAAAGCCATGTCCAGACCGCTCATTGCATTGTTCAAAACGGGGCCGTTCCGCCAGTACGAGCTCACGTACGAGGACTGCCACATGTCTTCTATGTTATCTGCATCTTTTCCTTTGGCGAAATGATTCAAATATTCATCCACTGCAGTCGCCACGGCCAACGGGCGCTGGGTAAAGGTGGCGCAGCCCAGTCCGTAAAGCCCGGGCTCGCTGGTCTCCACCTTCACCACTACAAGGCGGATTCCGTTCGGGCAGGTGAGAATCGATTTCACATTGGTAATTTTCAGACCAGGCAGTCCTCTGACGGCCTTGGAATAATTATTGGCCAGGGCTTCATCCCGGAAGGAGTTCCTGCCGAAAATCCCGGAGGCGCCTGCGGCTGTCACAAGCGCTAAACTCTTTATCAGACCACGCCGCTGCATTCAAACCTCCTTTCGATGTTAAAAGTTGTATGAAATAAGACTTGATCCGACTCCTCCAAATTAATATCGATCTCTGCAGAAATCATTTATCTTTCGTATTATGAAAAGGATTCCCGCAAGTTGCCAGCCAGTCATTTAAGAGCGGACTGAAACAAATTCTCAGAGAGCAGGAGTACTTGGCAAGGACAATTCTGTTGCGGAAAATAATAATTTCACACATTGCTGATTCCTGCCGTAAGCAGTGTGAAATCATGATCGGCTTGACACTCCACATAGATTGGCACAGAGCCGTCAGTTATGCACTAATGGATTTATTTAAAAAGATTATGGAGACTCTCAAGAATTCTGCAAAAATATTCTCACAAGGCCCCTGCTGTCCCATTTTCTCGCATCTGAATCCTGCCTTCAGAGACACTTCTCAGCACTATGACAAAAACCAGGGCTGTAAGCTTTCCTCAGAATCTCACCGTGATAGTCTTTTCTGTCTGTTCAGGATAAGATTGAAGGTGCTCAAAAACCTTGAACTGATTGGTGTCCGGGTCACCCACTTTCAGAGTGTAAAGGCCCTTTTTGAACACTTTGGGTTTAAAGGATGTTCCTTTGATACGCAGGGTATAGATAATTTCGCCGTTGGACTCATCCATAACCTGCAGCACCGGATCAGCCATACCGCTCACTTCGACTCCGGGCAGCCAGGCAACAGGCTTACGGTTGTAATTATCCGTTTGGTTGACCGTAATCGGCCAGCCGGGATAAGGCATTGCATCCGGTTTTGACGGGTCGACCCAGCGCGGCCAGTTCGCGATAGTTATCTCCCGTGTATTGCGGTTGAACCTGACTATTCCGTAACCCGGGGCCCGGTGGTTTATCCAGGTCGGCTCGATTCCATTGGCATGCGGGTTCGATACCGCATATACGGTGACTTTATTCCCGAATCCGTCCTCAAAGTCTCCTGTGTATTTCGGCGAGCCGGGCTTGCGGTTTTTGCCCGGCTCCGGAGGGAACCACCGCCTGGGCCAGACATTCGCCACAGAGGGGACACAGATAGCGAAACCGGCGTCATGCCAGTCATCGATACCATACTGGACAGTGCTTCCCAGGTGCTGGTCACCTGAGATATGGAAGGCGAAACCGCGCCGCATCCTGTCCAGGGCCTTATTCCGTCCTGTCTGCGGCCAGCCGTCGGAGTCATGGTCCTGGACTTTTATCTCACCCTCTTCGTATTCACCGGGTTTCACGACTTTGAGAATCGGGGTCACTTCATCCCCATTGGCCGGCGGGGGCAGGGTGGCGACATTAGCGAAAAGAGTCTGCGATATTACGACTTTCATCCAGGTGTGGTCACTCCAGTCTGCGGCCCAGCGCTCCAGGAAATCCAGTTGGCGCTGACCCAGCAGCTCAGCCCCGGGGGCGTCGCCCATAGTGGCGGCGTCATAGTCCGGATTCTGGGCCCATCCGTTAATGATTCTGGCTTCAGGCAATTTCATTTTAGGAGATGATTTCCACTTGCGGTCCTCGATGATCGCAAAGCTTATCCCGCCCAATTGCATGGGACCGTAATAAACCGAGATACCCTGCTCGACCGGTGTCGGGTCGTAAGGATCCGCCATGTGGCCCGTCTGGGCCTGCTGTACCATATTCACCCAGACCGGGGGCATGACATAGCCCCCGTTGTCCTGGGCGGCCGCGGGATTGCCACTCTCATCCCGGGCCGCTCTGCCGCCCGCTCCCCAGATATTGCCATGATAAACATCATGGTCGTCCGGAATAGAGACGCTGGGAATGTACCGCAAAATATCCCGGTATTCCCAGCCGAAAATATACCATTTCCTCAGGTAGTCCAATGCTGCTAAATTCACATCCGGAATTCTTAAAGTTCCATAGCCGCCGGTTCTCTCATAGATCTGGTCTCCTGTATATACCAGCAGGTCCGGCTGGTGGTAGCTGACATGCCTGACAATATCGGCATGGGGGAAACCGAAATCGTTGTTGCCCGTAAAGGCGGCGACAACGATTTCTTCCTTGTCCCTGGGGTCCTTCCTGATCGTGCCTGTGAAATAACGCTCTACTGTCTCGCTGTCAGCCGAAATGAGGGGATAAACCAGACGGTAAGGCGTGTCCCGGGTATCATCCCAATCGCTGACCCGGAAAGTTGCGGTTCTGGAGAGCGGATCTATCACTGCTTCGTCAATCGGCTTCCAATTCTCTGTCCCGGGTTCCTGGATCTGGAGCCGCACCACCCGGCAGCCGTTTCCGAGCGGCGCCATTTGTGCTTTAAGCTTCATAATCCTGCGGCTGAGAGTGTACTGGGCAAAAAGCACCGGACCCCAGGCGCGATCTTCATCCACGTCAACTTTACTCCCGGAAACTGTCCAGTCCTTGAGCCAGAAACAGACATTCCCGCCGCTGCCTTCACCCTCGCGCTCTTTATTGGGATCGCTCTGCCGGACCGGCCTTTCCCGCGACAAATCAACCTCTCCAGCCCCCACGGCACTGCAGACCAGCGCCACACTGCCCGCCAGCCAGTCCTGATGGACCTTATTCCGCACTGCTTCAGACAGTTGATTGCCCCCTTTGTCGTATACCCGGAGCGAAACTTTATAGTATTCTCCTGCCGGTTTCGCTGTCAGATGGAGCCGGATCTCATTAAACGGAGGCTTGATTTTTTTGACAGAGGGATAAGGTCCGCCGATAAACGGGCGCCCGCCGGTATCCAGGCCAACATTCAATCCATACCCTCGAACAGCGCTGTCCCGGTAGTCGTTGAATTCCCCCCGCGAGCCGACCTTGAAACCCACCCAGCCGTCTTTCAGGCTCAGATTGTCCGGATCGAGCTGTCCCAGGGTGACTTGCATTTCAAGGGTCCCTTTTCGAGCGCTCAATTCCCGGGTCAGCAGGTACACGTTGCGGTCGCCGCCGCTGCGATGGCATTCCAGCCTGCCCCGGGAAACCCGCCAGTCCTGCAGGGGATTGGTCCAGTACTCCGGCCCGGCCCAGACACGCCCGACAGTCTCTGGCCATAGACTGCGGAATTCGGCAGCACTGCCGGCATTCAGCAGATCAGGAAAGGTTATCAAGGCAAAGAGAAAAATAATTTGTAGCTGAAAGGTAATCCGCATCTCGCTTTTTCCTTCTTTTAGAGTTTAAGGGGAACGGGAATCAATATTCAGCTTTTTGTGGCTATTGAAAAACGCAGAGCGGAGCAGGAGGAAAGGCGCGCCACCCACTTCAATTAGTAGCCGGATGCCAGCTAAAAGTCAATTTTTTTAAGGAATAATTATGCAAAAAAAGGATCCGGTTTACCGGATCAGGAATGCATCGTGCTTTTTTAGCGGCAGAAGATCTGGGGCGGGCCGGCAGACTTTTTGCAATAACACAAAGGTGGAGATCATTCCAGGTTTAATCCGCAGCAAAAAGTCTGCCGGTCCGCCCCTTAATAATTTGATTTATATCACCTGATAGCCTGTTTCCCTCTCGAAAAAAATATGCCGATCTTGGCTTACCGGAAAAGAGCGATTATTTTAATGGAAGAAACAGCCAATCCCTGTGTTTCAAAACAGTCAGATAAAGGATGGATCTGATGAGAGCATTTGTGGTTAAAAAACCCTTTCAAGCCAGGGTCGAAGAGGTGAGGTTTCCTGAGCCGGGACCGGATGAGGTAACCATTCAGGTGGAAAGAGTCGGAGTTTGCGGGACGGATTTTCATATTTTCAAGGGAGAATATATAGGCCGCTATCCCCTTATTCCGGGCCACGAATTTTCTGGAACTATCGAGCGCCTCGGTGACAGGGTGACAGGATTCAAGCCAGGCGACCGCGTTACAGTAGATCCGAGCCTGTTTTGCGGCCGCTGCCGGTTCTGCCTTACCGGACGAACCAATCAGTGCGAGTCTTTCGGCGCTGTGGGGGTGACTGTCCCTGGTGCGCTGGCTGAATATGTAGCCGTACCGGTTGAAAAAGTTTTCAGGCTTCCGGATAGCTTGTCTTTCGCAGAGGGTGCATTCGTGGAGCCGGTCGCCTGTGTCGTTTTCGGAATGCGCAGGCTGCAGCTCGAATTCGGCGGCCGCGTGCTGGTATTCGGCGCCGGCAGTATCGGCCAGCTCCTGACCCAGGCAATCGCTCATGCCGGGGCGTCCGAGCTGGTCGTAGTGGACCTTGAGGAATCAAAACTGGCGCTGGCGGAAAAATTTGGCGCCACGAAAACGGTTTTAAGCAAGGATGCAGGGCGTGAGTTGGGTCAAGCCTTCTATCCCTACGGATTCGATGTGGTAGTTGACGCAACCGGTGTTCCGGAGGTCATTCAGCAGGCTTTCAAATATCTGGGTCCCGCGGGGAAATATTTGCAGTTTGGCGTGGCGCCTAAAGAAGCGGAAATCAGAATCAGTCCCTTTGATCTTTACCGTCAGGATTGGACATTGATCGGCTCGATGGCCATAAATCAAACGTTTCTGCCGGCGCTCAACTGGCTCAGGGAAAAGAGAGTCGATGTCGTGCCGCTGATCAGTGAAACGATTGAACTCGAGCAATTGGCAGAGTTTCTCGCCAGGCCCAAAGAAAAGAGTTTATTGAAAGTGCAGGTAAAATTAAGGTAATGCAAAGAGGATTCGGGGGGTCGAGTCGCTGATATTTTTTAGATTTAAAGGAGCCAGGGAGGTATCAGAACCCATCACACGGTCCGGACAGACCGGAGGTTCGGGAGTTAGGGGTTTCTCTGACAGGCTTGAAACATTGTTTGACAAGCCCTTTGAAGATCGTTAATTTAAGGAGCTTTGAGGGAAGCCGCTTTCCGAGCGGAAAAATTATCGAATGCTCCGGCCAGGGATTTTGTTTTTTTCTTGAGAGCTATTCTCAGCTTTGCAGTTACTACTCATTGACCCCCAATAACGACACAGGAGAAATCATGGCAATGAAGCTTGACGAAAAGGTTGAACCGATTTTTCAGGAGGTGATCAAGCGCAATCCCGGCGAAGTGGAATTTCACCAGGCGGTGCGGGAGGTGCTCGAATCCCTCGGGCCTGTGCTGGTCAAGTACCCGGAATTCGGCCATCGTAAGATCATCGAGCGTATCTGCGAGCCGGAGCGCCAGATTATTTTCCGGGTGCCCTGGCTGGATGACAAAGGAGAGGTGCAGATCAACCGCGGGTTTCGCGTGGAATTCAACAGCGCTCTGGGACCCTACAAGGGAGGGCTGCGGTTTCATCCCTCAGTTTACCTGGGGATCATCAAGTTTCTCGGTTTCGAGCAGGTCTTCAAGAACGCCCTCACCGGAATGCCGATCGGTGGCGCCAAAGGGGGCTCCGATTTCGATCCGAAAGGGAAATCGGAGGATGAGATCATGCGCTTCTGCCAGAGTTTCATGACCGAGCTGTACCGTCACCTGGGTGAGTACACGGATGTGCCGGCGGGGGATATCGGGGTCGGCCGGAGGGAGATCGGTTATTTATTCGGCCAGTATAAGCGTATCACCAACCGCTATGAATCAGGCGTCCTGACCGGCAAAGGGCTCGATTGGGGCGGGTCGATGGTCCGCACCGAAGCCACCGGCTACGGCACGGCTTTCTTTGTCAATGAGATGCTGAAAGTACGCGGGGATTCTTTGGATGGTAAAACCTGTGTCGTTTCCGGGGCCGGCAATGTTGCTATCCACGCTATAGAAAAGATCAAACAATTAGGAGGCAGGGTGGTGGCCTGCTCTGACTCCAACGGGTATATCTACGATGAAAAGGGGATTGATCTCGAACTGCTGAAGCAGCTCAAGGAGGTGGAACGCCGACGCATCAAGGATTACACCAGCTACCACAAGCGCACCAAATATGTAGCCAATGGCAATATCTGGGAAATCCCCTGCCAGGTCGCCATGCCCTCTGCTACCGAGAATGAGATTAACGGCAAGGATGCAGCCAGGCTGGTCGATAACGGCTGTATCGCGATCGGAGAGGGGGCGAACATGCCTACCACGCCGGAAGGGATCAGGGTTTTCCTTGAAGCGAATATCGCTTACGGTCCCGGGAAAGCAGCCAATGCCGGGGGGGTAGCCACCTCAGCCCTGGAGATGCAGCAGAACGCTAGCCGCGACACCTGGACATTCGAATACACGGAAAAGAGACTCCAGGAAATCATGAGTAACATTCATGACTTGTGCTACCAGACCGCGGAAGAGTTCGGGACTCCAGGCAACTATGTCAACGGAGCCAATATAGCCGGCTGTACCAAGGTGGCCAAGGCCATGGTGGCACTCGGACTGGTCTGACAATTATTTGTTCCGCTCCGAACAGAAAAGGCCCGGTTTTGCCGGGCCTTTTCTATCGGGATTTTCAGCGGAAACAAAGCGCTTTCTGGGACACTATATCTGCAACCAGCAGCAGGTTCTCCTCAATCAGATTGCAGACTTTGACTACATCCCTGTATTTAACGCTCTCCGGTATCAATGCCTCCAGGGCATTGGGCAGGCTGTCCAGCCAGGGCTTGTTGAAAAAACAACTCTCATCCTCCGGGAAAAGGGCCAGATAGAAGATATCGGTTTCGACCAGGTCCTGGAAGAAGTGTGTGCCGAAAGACAGCTCCGGAATCAGATTGCCGCTCGTAAAAGCGAGTTCCGCTAAAACCATGAACTTGTTGATCTCGGAAAAAGTGGCAGGGACGCCCAGTGACGGGGTCGATGTTCCCCAGCGCCCTGGCCCCAGCAACATTGTCGGCAGCTCTTTTTTATCCCCGGTTATTTTATTCAATCTTCCAACGAGACGGGCGATGTCGTATTTCCCGGACAGCGATAACAGGCTGTATTGCCCGGGATCAACCGAGATAATCCTTTTGATAGGCTGGGAGATGCTGCCGCCCATGAAATATCCCTCAGTCCGGAAGAAAATCCTTTCCTGTTTGACATGCACTGGAATTTCTACTTTTGGCTCCAGACCCTTGGTTTGCAGTGGGCGGCACTGGACCAGGTTGATTTGCGCTCTGCCGTCCGGCGCAAAATTGACTGTAAACTCCACATCCACCGGATATTCATAGGCCTGTTCCAGGGTCTTGAGCATTCTCTGCATGAGGCCCGGGAAAGGGGATTTGGACAGCAGTTTATCAAAAGTCAGAATCCAGGCCTCTTGACCTCTGGCGCCGCGCTGTTCCAGCTTTTGGGTCGTTTCGTAATCCTTTACCCCGTACCGGTCCAGGTCAATGCCCGGTTTTTCCCTCAACAGGGTCAGCAGCGGGACAGTCTGAAGGGCATTGTCATTCATATTCAGCAGGTCCACATCCCGCTGGGAAAACTTTCTGGCATCGTCGAAACCTTTGATGGGCCTTTTCAGGGGAGCGTCCAGGGCCACAATGCGGGGGTAATCCCCCTCCACCCGCTCCACGGCCCGGGTGCCCAGCCCCAGCACCAGACGCAGCATCCCCGCTCTGGGATCCATTTCCTTGTTCCAGACAAAGGTATTGTAAGAGACACCGACCCCGGCCAGCTCGGGAAAGTAGTAATGCTTGCGGTAAGCGCCGGAGACCCTCTGGATCAGCAGGGCCATCCGCTCTTCCTGCCCTCCCAGTCCGCGTTCCTGGCGGTATGTCAGGGCGTCTTCGCTCATGGTGCTGGCAAAGATATTCCTGACAGCTTCCTCAAGCTTTTCATAGCGCTGTTCAGGGGTTCCCTGGTTAGCCAGGAAGAAGCTTTCGTACTTGCCGGCGAAAGCGTTGCCGAAACTATCCTCCAGCAGGCTGCTCGAGCGCACGATAATCGGGTATTGGCCGAAATATTCCAGCATTTTCTGGAACTCTTCCCGGATCTCATCGGGAAATGTCCCATGCCGCATCTTTTCCCTTAAGCCACTGGCCACCTCGAAATAACCGTCCTCAGTTTTCTGCTGCATCAGGAGCTTCCACCAGCCATTGTGTACGATATAGGAATAATAGACATCTGAGCCTACAAAGAAGGAATCGTGGGCTTCCAGGTTCCGCTGCCAGTCAAAAGACCGGTCGCGGCGCAGAATGTTTCGGGCCAGAAGCATCCCTGTGGCCTTGCCGCCGATAAAACCGGTCCCGATCATGCGCGATTTTATCTCCAGCAGGTCTTTCAGGGTAAAATAACCGTGGGCCAAAGACAGCATGCGGTCCTCACGCCCGATCATGACACGGCAGAGCTGATCGACCATCTCCTCATGCTCTTTCGTGGCCGAGTGGTTTCTGGCCAGGTCCTCGGCCTGGAGAAAGAGCCGGTCCCAATAATCAAGCTGCCTTCTCGCATCGTCCGCGCCCCTGCGGCTGATTTCGGTCAGCAGTCTCGTAGCCTCGTAACTGTTGGCAACCGGGATGAAGCGGTCATCCTGCTTGATATGGGGAAGGAACATGGTGGGAGAATGCCGTCCAAACACTTTCAGGGGGTGAATGTGGATCTCTCCCTTGTAATTGTAAACATTGAGCAGAACCTGGGTGGTCTCCCGGATGCGGGCAATGGTCTTGAACGAGTGACTGCCCCGCATCAGGGCAAAGTAAGCCACTGTATCCAGCTCAAAAAGATAGGGACAGGTAACCCGGAAAAAATGCCCGATTATCAAATCGGTGGCCCAGGCGGAGAGAAGGTTGGAAAGGCAGTCGAACAAGTAGTAGACGCCTTTCCCTTCATTTGTAATGATAGCATGGATTCTGGTTGTAAAAGACTCGAATCCACGGTAGGCGTCCAGCTCGTAAACAACCACACCGCTGTCGGGCTTTACCAGAGGCTCATGCCGGGCGAATCTCATGTAAATTACTTTCTTCCCTCTTTTGAGGGCCTGCCGGACAAAGGGCATTGCCAGAAAACGGTAATCCTTGATGCTGTCGACGCTCCAGACCACATTGTCGCCGCTTCGCAATCCATCCAGGATGTCATCCAGACCGGTAAAGCCGGTGGTTACCCGAGCTGCCTTATTCATGTCAGGATTCTCTTTGGTGCGATTCAGAAGTGTATTGCTTGGATCTTGAGGAGCCGGTTCCGCTCCCTCCGGGCCGGTAGTTCCGGGATGTTCAAATAGCCTGTTTCAGCGGAAGACAGCCTTTTTTCGGCTGATAGAGCTGACCCGGATCCTTCATAAAAAATGCCATCCCCTCGGATTTTTCTCAAAATGTCCATTATCTTACCAGCCGGGTTTATAGTCGAAAAATTCGTAGCGCTCCGCTCCGCCTACCCTGAGATAACGCCGGCTGATCACCGGGCTTTTTTCATCTGCGCCTTCCGCGATAAACTCGGCAAGCAGCAGATAGCCGCCGCCTGCCTGGGGAAGGGTCAGGGATGCAGGGATGTATTGCTTCTCGTAAGCAGGAATGGTGACAGTGAGCGTCTTTCTTTGGCTCTCTTTCCCGCCCGAATTGAGAAGGCGCAGCACGACCCGCCCGGACACCTCTTGCGGATGATCGTTGACACCCACCATGTTAAACACTAGCTGTGATCCAGGCTCACGAGGGGGAACGTGCCTAGTGTAGCGCCCATCCACAAGGTCAATAAATACCGCGGCCGGAGCGAAACAATGTCTGAACCATTTCAGCGCCGGACCAAGGTTTAAAGCGGCTATCGGACCGACAAACCAGTCTCCGGTAAAACCGAAATCATTGGTCAGGTAACAGAAAGCGAGCACTCCGGCCAGCGAGCGCTCGGTTCTCAGCCATTCGGTCTGAAGCTGGACCCAATAGGCTTGCAGCTCCCTTCTTTCTTCGGCTGTGGCCTTTTCGCCAAGGTAGTAAGCAAAGGTGTTGGCGGTCAGTTTCGCCGGCCTGCCGTCACGCCAGAGCCAGATCCAGCCGTACTCATTGACTAGTTGCGCTGCGCTGCTAGTGAGTATGCTTCTCCGGTCCTCGGGCCAGTAGTGGAGGTCACCCAAGGGGTAAGGAGATCTGTCCAAGGTCTCCTTTAGATCCTCGCGGTGTCCATAGACCATGTACGGATGGGGTTCATCCATTTCATCCAGGGTCATGTGTTCGGAAGTCATGTAGCCTGCATCCCAGATTCGGGTCGGATCGAGGATCTTGAGCTCCGGAATCAGGACATTGCCGATAAACGGGTCCCGGTTTTCATTGATCGCATCCCAGATTACAATGCTGGGATGGTTCCCATCGGCCCAGACCCAATCCGTGTACTCAGCCCGGATTTGATCATCCCAGCCGTGGTTTTGCCAGTAGAGCCATTCGTTTTGCACGAGGAGCCCGGATTCATCCGCGATGTCGTACCAGAGCTTGGGGGCGATTCCCACGCAGATACGCATGGCGTTCCATTGGAGTTTTTTCGGGATCTCATGCAGCAGCTTCTTGACCCATTCCTGGTTCCATGGGAGGTCTTTGCAGCCGGGGTCTTCAAAGAAGCGGTGCAGGGTGATATTCGTACCGCGAAGGATAATCTCCTGGCCGTTCAGAGAAAAATGCTTGCCTTTGCGACTGAAATCGCGCATCCCGAAATGGAGCTCGATCTTGTCGCTCAAGCCTTTATTATCGTCCCGGAGAACGATCGCGGCCGTGTACAGGAAAGGGTCGTCAGGAGTCCAGAGATGAGCATTCTCCATTGGGATTTCGATCACCGTTTGCGTGAGGTTGTCCCTCTTGACAATTTCCGTGTCGACGACAGGGGTTCCGGCCGGTTTGCCGGACTTTTTTTCGCGGATGGCGATTTCAACCTGGCACGTGTCTTGCATCCTATCGCCGTATTGAATTTGCGCGGGGTAAAAGCCCCGTATCAGCACCTTGGCTGTGACTTTCCGTTGATTGACAGAAGGCAGCAGCAGAGCGCTTTTTATGCGGAAGGGGCCGGTAAAGGATAAATACACATCATCCCAGATACCAGGCCAATAGGTGACTTTCTCCTTATCGGTACTGCCCGCGGCTGAGCTGGGAAGCCGCTTCCTGTCGCCTAAACAAAGTAGAAGTTCGTTTTCTTCTCCATAGCGAACAGCGTGGGCGGCGGGAAATTCGATCGGCGTATAACAGGAAATTGACTGGCCCAGCTCTATGCCGTTCAAATAAGCCTGGGTGACATATTTGCTTTTGAGAATGGTGAGTACGGCGTTCAGATTTTTAAGGTCTGGAGATACAAAGAAGCTTTTCCGGTACCAGTTGTAACGGGGCTTGTAGCTCCCCTGGTAATAATTCTCGAGCTGATCGATCCTGGGTTGGGCGAGAAAAATCAGTCCAGGCACCTGAATGCGGCGGGTGAACTTTTGGGGAGGAAAAGCCTTTTCGGTTTGCTCGAAGTCCCAGGTTCCATTCAGATCTATTACAGTTCGCGGTTCCTGGCAAATCCCGTTGACTGAAAACGGTAAGATGAGAAGAAATAAAGAGAAAAACGATAATTTCATAAATTCTCCCCTCTGTCGGTTTCATTGGTTATATTTTCGCAAACTGCTTAACCGGAACACATGCAGGCGGCACTCCAATTGGCAAACCTTTACTGTCTTTTAATTGATAATCAGGGGAAAGCCGGATTGAAAGAAAAAAATTTGGCGCTCTCATGGTCAATGTTAACTCAGTACACTGGATAAATCAAATCGGAATTTATAAAAAAATCAACCGAAAGTGATGAAGAAAACAAATATGTTGACAAGTAAATTATTTTTCGGATATATAATAAATATAGGAAAAAAAATAAGTTATGCGTTTTTCACGAAGCATAATAAGATTGCACGGAAGGAGTAATTTATGAGGTCCCGTATTTCTATCATTACTAAAGCTGCATTTTTTTTGGTTCTTGGTTCGGTAAGCGGAAATCTTTCGGCACAGATAGTCGATCCCAATACAGTGGATTTTAAAGTCAAGGCTTACGATGCTAATAATGCAGAGCTTGGGGATTTCAGGACAGCATCCGGTGCCGTGAGCGCCGACACAGTCGGGCACAAGTTCGATTTGTTGGTCCGCTGGGAAGCGCCCAAACAGGAGTTTAGCAGTGGTATTTATTACACGATAACATTCCCCAAAGGTACCGCTGTCAACGAGGATACTCTTAAGAATGAGGGTATCAAAATTACTTACAGGTATGACGAAGGCGGTCAACAAGTGGAATCGGTTTACTATGTCAAGGCGGCCGAAATTGAAATTAAGGCGGCAAACGATACCACAACGGCGACATACAGCGCCCTGACAACTCCTGAAATCAAGATCAAGGATCCTAATACTTTTGACATCAGCCGGGAAGTCGAGATAAAAATCCTGGCCGGTCTCTGGTATAGTAAAAGCACTGATACAGCCAATGAGCATTACGATGACGGTAATAGCCGGTATTGCATGGTTTTCCACTTAAACCACTCCTCCACGACTGTGCAAGACGGTAACTTTGCCGACTCGACTTCATTTTATCTGGTGGAGGACCCGCAGTTGAACCCGGAGATTGCCTTGTCTCTCACTTCTATTTCCTTTGGTGATATTCTAGTCGGCAGCAGTCAGGACACTTCTTTCACAATTACTAATGACGGGAATGCCTACCTTGTGGTAAGCGATATATCGAGCGACAATGGGGTGTTCACTGTCAGTCCAACAACGGCGACTATCCCCCCGGGTCAAAATCGGAATGTAACAGTCACTCTTAGTCCCACAGCCACCGGCAGTCAGAGCGCCATAGTTACGGTTACGAGCAATGACAGCGACGAGGGCACGCTTACAGTCAGTATGAGTGGAACCGGTGTATCTCCGGAGATAGGCCTATCTAAAACTTCACTGACAATCGCTAATGTCAGTGTCGGGAGCAGCGGCAGTGGAACTTTTATACTCACGAACGATGGCACTGCGGACCTTGTTGTCAGCAGCATGACCAGCAACAATAGCTTGTTCACTGTCAATCCGGCCTCTGTTACTATTGTTCCGGGTCAGTATCAGATTGTTACGATCACTTTCACCCCCACAGGGACAGAGAGCCAGAATGCAACTATCTCGATTATAAGCGACGACATAGATGAGGGTTTGCTCACAGTCGCTGTCAGCGGGAACGGCTCGCAAGCCCCGGAGATCACCTTGTCGGCAACTTCAGTATCTATCGGTGATGTGACAATCGGCAGCAGCGGCAGCGGAACTTTTACGATTACCAACGATGGGAACATTGATCTTGTGGTAAGCAGTATTATAAGTAATAACGGTATGTTTAAAGTCAGTCCGGCTTATGCCACTATCGCTAAGGGGCAGAGCCAGGTCGTTACACTGACTTTCACCCCTGCGGCAGCCGGCGCCCAAAACGCGACAATCACGGTCGCCAGTAATGACAGCGACGAGGGTACGCTCACAGTCGAAGTCAGCGCCACCGGGAAGACGGTTATAATACCGGTTTACTACTCGCTCTCAGGCAGTGTAAAAATCGGAAGTGCCGGGTTGGCCGATGCTTCGGTGCATATTACCGGCAGCGGGGTAGATACCACTTTCACCACCGGCCCGGATGGTTCCTACAGCCTGGCCGACCTTGCAGAGGGCACCTATACGGTCACCCCTTCGAAAACCAGTTATTCTTTCAGTCCTGCGAGCGTCCAGGTGACAATAAGCGGCTCGAATGCCAGCGCACAGGTTATCGCAGCCAGCACAATTACCAGGGATGTCATCTCTGTCGGAGATGCCAGGGCATATGCCGGGGGATATGATACGGTAGATGTATTCATAATCACGGAAAGCGACTATCCGGCTGCAGAAATAACCCTGAGTTTCGATCCGACAAAGTTCAGATATGTAGATGGAACTTTGACTTTCAATTCGGAGTTATGGAATCAATCCTGGGGAAGCCCCACCATTGCTCTGGACACTACGGCAGGTACAATCAAGGTGGGGTTCATCTCTTTTGTGAGCTTGAATGCGAAAATACCCAAAACCACAGCAAAGAAAAGACTTTTTTCAGTGGTGTTAAAGGTGAAAAACGGTGTTCCTCCAGGGACTGAAAAGATCTCGGTGAGCGGGATGTTCATCAATTCTGATTTTGAGGAAATGCGGGTAGCCGATACAAATTTAGTACCTGGGAATTTCGTTGTCCTGATCGGTGAGGTGTATGATTGGACATTGAGCGGCTCATTAAAGGGGGCCGGTTCGCTTGGGAATGAGATATTTTTCGCTGTTGACAATGAAATCGATATTCCGGGCGTAACATTTGAGATGCATTATGATAGTACCCTTTTAGAGTACCAAAGCGTCCAACTTTTTGGCCGTGCGGAAAAGATGGCTGTAACGAGTCAGAGTTTTCCGGGATTTGTCAGGGTTATATTGCTTGGAGCGACTGGAAATATCAAGCCGGGATCCAGTGATATAGGTAAGATTTCTTTCAAGGTAAAAGAGGGCGTCGAATCAGGTACTTTCACTACCTTGCGGCTGACTGACAAAGAAGAAAAAG
>Ga0307379_10002143_pt1 | contig 29705 bp, 21 predicted proteins | sample UN2MG_FD_202237 | JGI IMG/M metagenome (GOLD analysis project Ga0307379, IMG submission 202237) | Soil microbial communities from Risofladan, Vaasa, Finland - UN-2 | ecosystem: Environmental > Terrestrial > Soil > Coastal area > Acid sulfate soil | place: Finland: Risofladan, Vaasa | collected...
GGATTGCGCGACACCTTGATAAGAATGGCTGTTCCCAGTGAATGTACAATGCACTTCGTTGACGTTCATGTTGTCCTCAATTTTCTGTATCAGCTATTAGCTCTGAAGTTCTTGCCCCTAGCGACTTACACAGTTTGAACAGCGTATCGACAGTTGGAGATTTGAGGCCTCGCTCAATCTGACTGATATAGGTACGGTGAAGCCCAGACTTAAAGGCTAATTCTTCTTGTGAGAAACCAAGCGATTTCCGACGATCTCGGATAATCTGTCCCAATTTAATGTTGATTTCGGTCATTTATGACTCCAGATTGTACCTGTATAGTGAATAGTGACAATAATTGCACTTTTCGTCCACAGACTATAGTCTTCATTTGGAATTTCCAAGAGAACCCTTAATCAACGGCCCCGGATCCCGGCAGGAAAGCAAGTTAGCTAAAATAGGGGATAAACTCCAAAGCAAGTAAGCACACACCGAGGGTAAACTCTCCCCTTCGCTCCTTCGCAATGATTTTATGAAAGCGTGTCTCCTGGTGTTGGGTATAATTACCCGGATACCAGAAACATTTTAGCGGTACTTGCCGCAGAAAGGAGACACGCGTATGGAGATTATAGCATTTGACGCTCATAAACGCTACAGTCAAGTCAGATACGGCAAGCTGCGAAACGATGTAAATCATTATTTGAAGTGGGCGTATTGTGAAGCAGGTAATTCGACAGCGGTAAATCATAAGCGTTTTCCATTGAGACATACCAGTAAACTGTATAAGCGTATCAGGGAAAAGAAAGGCCATGCCAAAGCAGTGGGTGCTGTCGGCAGACATTTGGCAGAGGCGAGTTTTTGGGTATTAACACGAAGTGAAGATTATAAAGAACCTGAGGTTAAATCGGTTTCACCGACGGCGGTCTAAGCGCGATAGATGTCATGAGCTCTTGAAGCTCGCGCAATGAATGCGACAGATCGCTGGAAGAAACTCATGCCGCCTTGACGGCGAAGAGATGACAAGAATGAAGATTTGATTGTTTACTCTGTATTCTGCAAGTTTAGTTATTGTTCCAGCGTCTTCTTTACGGCTATTTTAAGAGCAGGCAGGTCTTTCTCAAGTATATTCCATACCCGTTCGATGTCAACTCCCAGATAATCGTGAACAAGGACATTCCTGAAGCCGGCTATCTTAAACCAGTCAATACCGCTCATACTTTCTTTGGCGGCATCGGATAAACGCTGTGTTGATTCTGCCAGTGTCTGCAGATTGCGAATTATTGCATCCTGTATTAGTGTGGAATCTAAAAATTTTTGTTTTTCTTTGCCGCCTATGTAGGATTCTATGCGTTCGATGCATTCGCTGATATGTATCAGATACAGGCGGTCGTCTTTCATATCGGTTTTGCCTCACTTAGGATGCGTTTTTTTATATACCAATGCAGGCCGTTCTCGGTGACAACATCTACTTTGCGGTTAAACAGCTCCTGCAAGTCCATGAAGAGGCCACCTAAATCGAAAAGGCTGCGTCCCTTCTCCAAATCGACCAGGAAATCGATGTCGCTGTTCTCATCTGCGGTACCGTTTGCGACCGAGCCGAATATTCTGACATTCGAAGCGCCATGCTTGGCCGCAAGCGCAAGTATCTGCTCTTTCCTGTCCTGAATGATTTCCGGAATACCCATAAAAGCCTTCTCGATTAAATAGAATCACCTTTAATGTAAATATTAATATAAAATATGTAAAAAAGAAAGACGAAATTAGTTTTTTGACCGCTCCCTCACGGTTGCGTCTCTGGATGTTTTCGTATTGCGTAACGGGTATCGCAAGTGGATTTCGGATTTCAGATAAGAAGGGGTGCGTGAATTTAGCGGTTACTTCACGGCGTCCTTCAACTTGCCTGCCTTACTTTTTTTCTTACGGCGTGGGGAATTCTTTTCCTTTACCACCGGCAGCGGTTTGTCGGCCAAAATCTCCTTGAAACGTTTCTTTGCTTTCAGCACTTCCGGGGCGGTCGAGTCGGTAACATCCTTGTAACCCGTTCCGTCCCGGCTGTTACCACAATCGAAGAAGCGCCCGGGATTATCCGGGCCGTTGTCCTCAAGCAGCCATCGCTTTGTCCGAAGTATCTGCCGGTCTCCAAGATAACTATATATCCACTCCCGCGCCGGGCCTTTACGGCCCAGAAGCAGGGGCGCAAAGCTTTGACCGTCGATAATGTGATTTTTGGGCAACTTAGCTTTTGCAAAATCCGCCAGCGTCGGCAAAATGTCCGACAAATCGACCAACTCGCCGCTTATTCCCAGCCGTTTTACGACCCCCGGGCAATTGACAATCATCGGCACGCGCGCTCCAAGTTCGGTCGTCTGCCCCTTGCCCTGGCCGCCCGTGCCGTTGTCCCCTGTAAAGAACACTACTGTGTTTTCCCGCAGGCCTGTTGATTCCAGCGCATTGATTATCCGCCCGATTAGTTTGTCCACATACTCCACGTTGGCCTTGAAGTTCTGACGTAAATTCTTGAACTTCCCATCCTCTGACTTCACTGTATCCGGCGTTACATAGAACGGGCCATGCGTAAGGCACATCGGATAGTAAACGAAAAATGGCGTGTCCCTGTGCCGCTTGACGAAATCAATAACGAAGTTTGTAAAAATATCCGGGCCATAGTCGTCCGGTCCGGTCGGCAGGTACTTTTTGTTCTTAACAATTGACGGATGCCAGTACCGCGATGTTTTAACGCCCTGCTTGCCTTCCCAGCCCCCGGTGTGCTTGACGCCCGGCGGAAGATTATGCTTGTATGCCCACATGCAGTACTCGTCGAATCCGCACTCGTTTATCAGCGTCGGGATCTCGCCGCTAAGCTGCCACTTTCCTGAATGGGCCGTGGCATAGCCACGCTGCTTGAGCACTTGGGCGAATGTTACCTGCCGGCTTATGTCATCCTGCGGTGAACCGGCTACGGGTCCACCCCGTCGGCCCGGAAATTGATAAATCCCGTTGTGATGGCCATATTGACCGGTCATTATCTCGAACCGTGTCGGATGGCATATCGGCGTTGCATAGCAGGTTTCGAATTGCACACCAGTTTGAGCAAGTTGATCCAGATTCGGAGTGCTATGTTCGGTGTTGCCATAACAGCTTAACTCTTTTGCACCCAAATCGTCGGCCATGATTACAATAAAGTTAAGCGGCCGCCTGTCCGAAGCGGCCGATAACTTTGGCCGGCTCAACAGCATACCAACCGCCGCCAATCCCGTCGTTTTTAAGAACTGTCGTCGCTGCATAATATTGTCCTTATTAATGTCAGGTTTTATTCTATATCACCAGAAGAGTTCCAAACCGCTCGTCCAGAGTATTATTCTATGAGAATTGTGTCAAAAAGTCAAGATTCCCGCGCATGTAAAAATGCTCCCGTATTACTCCCGCGAAAAACGGAATAATCTGGTTGGAGTTTACCCTGCAATGGTAATTCCTTCGCTATTTTAATAATTTCCACTTCTGAGTCCGCCTCTCGGATCGAAATTGGCTTTGCAGAGCACTTCATGTATTACAATAATATCACCATTTTCTTCTGACCAGTTATTGTTCGAGATAATACGGCGGAAGTACGATTCGTCTTGTTCCTGGCCGTCGTGCTGCAGCCAAGTCGGTGAAGCAAATTCTCGACGCAAGCAACATTCAGGGGTAGCATAACTGTAATTTGTTTTCCCAGCCGTTACATTCATCCCACATCGCACCATCTTGGTTTCAGGTTTTTTCTGGAAGACTGTTACAAAGCGCTCCAAGTATGTTGGAAACATATCATCGTCATCATCAAAAAAGCAGACTAAATCACCCGTTGCATATTCCAGGCCTCGATTGCGCGCGTAACTTGCACTTGTCTTAGTGTTATGGCTGTAGAATCGGATACGTGGGTCCTGGAATTCATATAAGCCATCGCCGGTATTATCTATGATGATTAGCTCCCAGTTGGCATACGTCTGTGCCTGGATTGTTGTGATAGTTCGGAAAATGGTGTGATGACGGTGGTAGGTCGGCATGATGATGCTAATCTTCGGACGCCCTTTTGTGGTCTGTGTCTCGTGGAGCTGACCAAGTTGAGCCGTTTCCTGAGATGGAACCAGTATCCAGACTTCGTCTCTTTCACCTTGAAAACGCGTAACTGTGACCTTACTGTCGATCCGCCAACCTTCTGCAATGATGGGTGCCTCGATATCCGCTGTTATCCAGCGCGTTTCGAGGAAGTTGTCACCGACTCGACTTGTTCGATGAGAACCTTCTTGAATTGGCGGAACGTAGAAGTCCAAAATAACAGCCCTGCGGGCGACCCGCATTGCTTCCCTCAGAGTGACTTTCATTAACCAGGGAGGCAGGTGCTCAAGGATATGTCGAAGGAGAGCAAGGTCGAAGCTATTCCCTTCAAACGGGAGGCATCCTGCGTCAGCATGATGCACCGGGATTTCAGGAAAGAGGCGGCGTGCCACAGCCAGCATCTTTTTAGTTATATCCACACCAACCCATGAGAAACGAGATTTATATGGTTTGAAATGCGGCCACAAGGCACCGGGGCCACAGCCAATATCAAGAAGACTATCACCCAGTTGTACAAGAATTTCGGCTAAGCGGCGTCGGACGCTTTTCTGCGCTGGACGGCGCTGTTCATCACGCACAATCTGCTCGATGCACCATGTATCCCATTTGTGCCAATTCTCCCACTCCCGCTCCCCAAGTACTGAATGTTCAGACTCTCTCGTAACACGTTCATATTTTGCGGAATAGAGATTGAGTGCGCCTATTGGTCCTGACGGTTGTGGGTTCGCTACTTTAGATAATTCACTGTATAACTGACGATTTGCAGTTGCCCAGCGATCTTGTACAGGGGCTCGTGGATGATCAAGATGCAGTAATCGCCCTTGCAAGCGCTTGACATTTGTGAAAAGGGCCAAGCGATTCAAAAACTCCCTGTCTTCGTATCCCCATCCCTGAAAGCGTTCGTCATGGCCTCCTATTTTGTGATATAGGTTTGCGTCTATCCAGATGCACCCGCCCTGCGACGTGTCGAATATGTCTCCGTTGTAGCTATGCTTGTTACATAAGCTCATCGGTTCGGCAAGGCAGTTTTCGATGGCGTTCTTTGTAGAAAACGGGTTTAGATACATAATTTCATGGTACGGAAGGAAGGCGCTCTGTCCAGACTCAAAAGCCTCTATGCCACGGCGCAAGAAATCACATGGTACGAGTAGATCGGCATCTGTTAGACAAAGGACACCGGCTCTATTAGTATTTAGAGAGGCTCCTATGTTGAATGCCCAACTGCGGTTATAAGGGCCCGGGTTGAAGGCAAAAATATAGCGATCGACGAGCGGAGCAAGTTCGTCTTCAAGTTGCGGTTGGGAGTCCTGCTCGACAACTATGATCCTATAACGCCAGCGCGGTAAGTCCTGCATATTGAATGACCACAAGGAAGCTTTAGCGTTTTGAAGACGTTGTGGTTCATTTTTGTTAGTGCGTATCCCCATTACCACAGTCACATCTCGCGCTTCGCCGTGGTACCTTTCCAGAATTTCACCTATGGATTGTTCGATGATTCCATTCGGAACATCATCAACTTGTTGACCTTCAGATTTCGCTGCCCTTGTTGTATACCACTGGTGATAAACAAGATCCTCATACCGGGAGCCAAGATAAACAGGTTCGGAAGCACTTCCTCGACGTTGAGCGCCGGTCATTTCAAGGCCGCTGATCTTGAAACCACGACGTTTGATCTCACAACTTATTCTTTCGGCGACATCTAACCGAGTAGGTCGGTCTTTTTCGTCCAGGAAGGAAAGGTCAAAATCTTTAAGGGTTTTACGAGCGATCATGAGGCAAGCGGGATGAATGTAGTTTCGATGGTGGCGAATACCAGCTATCTTCACCCCACCTTTCAGTCTTGCTCGAAGTTGCGGCAGCCAATTGTCTCTCAGGGGAAAAGCGTCACTATCGAGAGTGACGATATAAGGTGAGTTGTTCCTACGCCATGCCAATTCGATTCCTTGCCCATGGCCAAGGTTTGTTTTGCAGTGGATCAAGTTGATGTCATTACGCCGTGCAAGGACATTTAGCCATTCCTCTATACCATCATCTGACGCGTTGTCGACCACTATCAAGCGCGCGTCCTGACCAGCGCAATGTCTCAAAGTTCGTAGTGTTGACATCTTCACAATTTCTCGTGCATCATGAACGACCATGATTATGCTATAGGTAGGGGCGTTTTCCTTTCCAATAGATGTAACCGGTCGGTCTGAATGACTGGCCGGTAAAACAGTGGCAGATGTGACCCTAATCGGCTCTTCATAAATATTACTATCCGGCTTCAAAATTGGCCGGTAGAAGTGTAGGTCATCACCCATTATGTTTTGTATCTCCTCAGTGCGAAAAGAACGCCACAGACTGCCGGCGATTTTTTTAGGGCTGGTATTTCCAGGATGCTTTATGGCTACGTAGAAGGTGCAATCGTGAAGGACTTTAATCTTCCTGGATAGGTTGCTCCATACGAACTGGCCATCCTCGCCGACATTGATGTCCGGGAACGGGTTACTCTTCCAAATGCCTTTGTTATAGCAAAGGGTCCCACCGGCAACCCAGAGCTTTCCTTCAGTGGGATAAACATACTGCCAAGATTGGCTGGATATTGGATCGTAAAAAAGAAGCCTATTAAGACCGCAAATATCAGCTTGCTCCTCAAGCAAATGTGTTACTTGATAACTTATCCGCCATGGTGCCATCCAATCATCGTCGTCCCAGTGAACAATAATTTGGCCATTAGCCCCTTGACAGGCTATATTCCTCTTAGCACCAATGGTTTTCTTCTGGTCCAAATGCAGATAGTAGATTTGCCGGCCAGCCGGTAACAGGTCTTCGATAGAATCGTTACCATCATCAACGATGATTAGCTCCTTGTTGGCATAGTCCTGGCGCAGAAAATAGCGGATTGCATGAGATACAAATTCACGGCGATTATAAGTTGGCATGATGCAGGAGACAAGTGGTTGTCCGGCATCAATATGTGTCATCAAAACGACTCCTCATTTATCTCCGCACCGGCGATAACCATTCAATGCTGCGGATAATGCCCGGTTGACAATTCAAGACCGGTGATACTGCTTTCGGATCCAAGTGGTCATTCTTAGCTCACAACGAAAAAAAACATTTCATTACTTTAGTTATTGAACTATTGAAACAATATTGGCACTGTCCCTTACCCAGCCGGGTCTTAAAATTGTTTCAATACCCAAATTCTGATTGGCCCCGGCATTTCCGACAAAAATACCAGAGTATCCCAGCACAAAAGCCGCGACGCCCAGGTTCTGGTTGGCTTTGTTCGCAAAGGTATTTTCGTTCATAATAATGGACTGACTGACGAATCCGCTACCATTGGACTTAAAGACGTTCCCGGTAACAGTAAGAAATTCATAGCCCATTTCCGGCATCTCATGATCACCCCAATCACCGGTTTTCATAATCGTGTCTATGACCCGCATGATGGAATAGCCGTTTGAACGAACAGCATACAAGCTATTGCTCCGCAGGGTAAGGTTTACATGATCAACAACAATATACTCACGACCACGCTTCAGAAAAGCATGTCTTTGGGCCAAGGTTTCATCTGTTGCTTTCTGCCAGGCGAGAGGAGTGAACTTGGGGTCGTAGTGGAGAGTTAAATAACCATTGACGTTGTTATCTTCAATCCATCCCCCGACTCCATAACCAAGAGCCAGTGCTTCAGTATAACCGAATTCGAAGAAAGCCTCTACGGCCGCTGAGATGCTTTCTCTCACGGCTGTAAGATCGGCATCAGGATTGCCCAATACGCTGTAAAAATTACTTACGTTCTTCTTCAAATTTATTGGTAACGCGTTGATATTACGGGTTGGGCGATTTCTGATCCACGGACCACGAGAGTCATCGTTAAGTCTCTTTATATCTTTTGCAACCAACTCGAGAGTCTCATCGTAGGCCGTTTTGTCCGTATATGGATTTATCTTCATAAGCATATCGAGACGTTTACGTGCCACTTCAGAAATAGAAACATCTGCAGCCGGCATCAGATAGTCCGATGCTTTTCTGTCAGCCTTTTTCCTCCACCATGCCGCCATCCGGTTGTCCTTCCATCGCAAATCAGCGACTGCTCCTTGTGCAGTAACGGTGACAAGTGGCGGCCCGGTTGCTCCGGCTGTACGTATGAATGTGGACCGCTCGACCGTTACCTGATTTCCGGAGAGAAGTACCCTTCCGCTATTTGTTGTCACGTTTAGATTAAGATCCAGCAGTAAGATGTTATTGGCGCTCAAAGAGAAGCGTTCGGCCGTCTGTCGGATGTCCGCACCACAGCCGATAATCTTGATGCTGTCCTTGTCCTCCACTTCTATGTCTTTTTCTATTACATGACTTTCAGGTAGAAGGCAGAGACAGATATCTCTGGACTGTACCAGGGTATCGAACGCATCATTTAGTGTTTTGAATAGTCCGTTATCGCCGACCGTCAGAGCACACCCTCCACCTCCTTCGGTACTGAGGTTGGCGGTGAAGACAATAGTGTTCGGAAACTGAATATTACTATCATCGCCGCCGGGTGGTATCAAAGTTGCCTTTAATTGTTGGCTCGGTTTGGTGAGGTTGTCCTCCAGTTTCCACGCACAACCGGCAATCCCGTCTTTGGTTTTAACATCGATAGTGTTGTTACTGGTAGTCGGGAACTGGTCCAGAATCTTTGAGACCTGGCCGCCCATTTGCGTCTCAAAACGCACCGTTGCACCATCGACCGGACCACATTTATTGGCCACACTAACCTGAAGCAATTGCGGTAACCCCTGGCCGGGCGGGGCTTCCTGGCCGTCACCTGCATGGTAAGAGATAGCAGTTAGTTGAGACAATTTTTCAAGAGCAAGCTGGACATTGTTGGCACCCTTCAGTTTCTCGCAATCTTTTGGGTTGTAGGCCACCTGGTCGGCCGTGCTTAAGTTGGCGGTAAAAATTATCGGGATATGAAGAGTTTTGCCACCGGAACCAAGCAAAGTTGCTTCCACCTGCTGGCTTCGCGTCGTGTTGTCAAGCTTCCAGCGACAACGAGCAATTCCATCCGCTCCCGTCAGGACGCGATTTTTCGGTCCGAGTCCTATGAGCTGACCCCCACCCTTTTTAATTTTAAAACATACCGTCGCCCCGGCTACGGGCCACTGCCCGTTGGCTACACCGACACGCAGTGGTTGGGGGAGTTCTTCGCCAGGCATTGCTTCCTGACCATCACCACTAACGTAGAAGAGGCTGGTCAATTCAGTCACCGGTGGGAACAGTTTGCGACAGTCCTCAAACATGTAGAATTTACTTGAATGTGTAAAAAATAACGCCAAACGACAGAAATGGTGCTTAATACCCAAAGGTGGCTGAGCTATAGGATCCGTATTCGGCACCTGATATGGCGGCCACTCAATCTCGCCGGTCGCCGTACGCCCGGGAATAAGCCAATAGTCACCGGTCTTATAGTTACCATCAGAAAACTGCACCTCGATCCCATCCTCCAAAGGCAACCACGCATCGGCTGCTCCCATTGCGATACCATCTTCTGTCACAGACGCTCCCGACTGATCTACATGGTCCCAACGACGGAGCTTGGCGTGTAGTGCCGTATCGATGGCTGCCGGGCTCTCTTTCAGCTTGATTATTTTCGTGGCAGAGTTCACATTTGCAATCTGTATTAATTGGCCCGGCTTCCCGCTTAATTCGGTCTTATCATCCGTGATTTCCACCCATTGACCGTTGGCGAATCCCAACACCTCATCTTTACCGACGTCAGAAACCGTTATATCCTTTCCATCGATCTTCTTGATCTCTGTAACAACCGAGGCATTATCACGAGACCATTTGAAGGTGGCCCTGCTTCGGGGACCACCTGTATGAATTTCCACACGGTAGAGTTGGTTCTCCAGCCGCTTATAACCGGCAAGGGGAGGAAGCAGGCAGGGCCCCTCATCCTTGTTTGATCTTATCGTGTGTGCATTTAATTTACCCGTGCTCGGAGCAGTTTTCTCAGACCACTTCTCGAATTCTTTGCCGCAAAGAAGTGTCGGAGCCAACTCCATAATTTCGTATTCTACCTTGACCTGTTCTGAGCGTGCCTTTTTGATTAATTCTAGTTCCCCTTTAAGTCTCAACTCTATAAGATTAGCTTCTAATCCCTGCCATTTCAAAATCCTTTCTGCGAGGTCCGCCGGTTTATCGATCTTAACGGAAGGCAAAGGTAAAACCTTAACCTGCCAGATTGTTTTGAGTCTCGTTGTCGTATCAGGGCCGTCTAAAGCCTTCTCGCGAAGATACGGATTGTCCAGAGACGTAATATGACGCTGCCAGACATCGAGATAAACCAAACCAACTGTGGCCTTGTTTCTTTTTAACAAATTCAGAATGCCCGGAGGTGTTGGAAAATCGGACTGTCCGTCATAAACAACAGGATTCTCGTTCTCGACAAGAATACCATCTACATAATAATGCCCTTTGCCGATATTGAGCTGGTCTCCACCCGGGGAGGTAATCTTGAAACCCGGATTATCCCGGGGCGCACCGCATGGACCAATCACATCCATACCCTGGGTCTCGGTTCGATAGCGGTTGATGGCCTGCTGTTCGTTCCAGTCTGCATCTAACAGCACCCGTCCCTGTTGCATGAGCACGCCGTTGTAGTGTTTTTTCTTATTGAAAGTGTAACGGCTAAAATCACCTTTCATTGTAAACCTCCCGTATTTATTTCCTAAGTTACATAAAATATTCCGGCTTCCAACCCAAACCTCAGGTACTCATCAAGACATACACGGAGGTTGGTTTCACGTTGTGGTTGATAAAGGTCGTGAAACGCACCCATCTCCGCCTCGTCGTCGGCACCCTGCCTTATCTCAGACGCACAACGCAAGCTCAACTGGCAGTATCCTTCATCCCCGTAGCGCAGTGAGGTAAACTGCGGCCGTACTCGCGTCGCCTGATGCTCTTTTTCAGGCTGGCAGCGATATCGACGCGGCACCTGAGAACTCCAGGGCAGATAGGAAAAACGCACACAACCAATCTGTCGCCTCTCTGCAAGAACCGGCGCTTTCCACGAGTCATCCTTCTTAAGGTCGGACAAAAAAATCGTGTTGGAGGCCAACTCCATCAGTACGGTATGCACCTTGCCGATGAAAGTACAGTTCTCGACGTAAAGTTTGCCGCCCGCTGATTCATTGTCAGGTGACGCATAAGCTACGCCTGTTTCTGTTACGGCATCTACAATACTGTCTGTTATCCTGGTTTGGGCTTCATCAACGATTCGTAATCCGCCAACGATAGAATGTTCAATCACGACTTTCGTATTCGCCGACTCAACAACCAATATCGGAACATCGGGTTGTTGAGGGGTTCCGTCTGTTGAGAGTTTAAGCCCTGGCACAAGCGTGCAGTGTCGTAATGTAAGTTCCCGCAGCTTGTCACTTACCAGCAAAGTGCCGCCGCTGATTAACAGGCCGTTTAATGTCAACCTCGAATCATCTTCACCGCTTATCTTAAGCTCGTTTTGCAGAACCAGACATGGGCGTTGCTTATCGGCGGCGCGCAGTTCGATGTGTTTTCCGGCCGCAATCTCAATAGAAAATATTTTCTCGTACCGTCCGCTGTCCTCAATCTCTACGATACCGCCTGCTTTAACCTGATCAAGGGCATCCTGAATCTCTGTATGGTCGGAAGGAACCTGTTCAACAGATTGCGAGTCCTCCGCGAAAGTATTCGAACGGCCATACTCACCACCTCCCATGTCCGCACTAAAACCATAGTGAAAGCTTACAGTCAACTTGGCATTGGGCGAACTTTTAGGCAATACGATACGGCCCAGCACAGGGTCAATAGAACAATTCTTCTTGGGCATATGGGCCCACTTGCCTCCACTGGTATCAGACAAATTACAAATCGAAATTTTATCTTTTGGAATTTCTTTACCATCTATTCTCACAAAAAGGCTCTTATGCTCGCCATAGTAGGTATTAAGGTATTTATCGAGCACCCGACGGCTGATTGGCATAGGCACATTTATTGGTTCGGCCAGGTGTGTGATTTTGTCTTCTGTTTCGGGAAAAGTGTATAAGGGTATATTATTACCGAGAGGGCTGAACAGGAATCGGCGATTGTCAATTTTAAAAGCAGGTGATTCGGTCAGAGAATAGCTATGCAGACGCCACAGAAAAATGCCGATATTGCGGATGTTATATTTACCTCGTCCAACAGCAATACGCCGCACTTCAGCTGTATGGGCTATTTTGTCGAACGGAGTATTCAAACGCTCCAACAACTCCCATTCTCGCAGGTCGGGAGCATAGTGATTAGCCGGCCGCAGGTGATTCATATATTGGGTCGTTGCCAGCAATTGGAAGAACTCAACCGCACGCGCATCCCAGCCGGTGGCATCGCGTGCCAGTTGTTCCAGCACTGCGGCCGTTCCCTTACGCCGACGATAGGCTAACGTATTAGCAACTTGCGCACGCCGACTAAAGGTAGTGGTCGTTAAAGCATGCAGACCACGCGCCCCAATCAAGTCGCCGATATATGGTACCACCCACTGTGCGCATGTCTCGATAAACTGGTCATCATAGAGCTGGGCTAGGTCTTCCTCCAGAAGCGCTACCTGCTCGGCGATTACAGAAAGCAGCTCTTTTAGCGGCCCGCTTTGCTCTACATCACGGATGCGATAAACCGAGGGCAATAATTCGTATAATTTCTCTTCTAAACCAAAGCTCATGATACTACCTCCAATCCAAGCTTGCACGGATCCAGAGTGAGCAGCTCGGCGGGGCTTACCTCCTCCTCGCCGGCCTGTGGCACCTTGGCCTTCAGGGGAGTATTTAAGCCGGCCTCTGTGCCGGTCAAGTAAATCCGGTCGATAAACACTGCCACTACACCGGGCACCTGTTGGATAATTGCAACCACCTCGCTAAACGTGACGGGCTGGCCGAACGCACGTGTATCAAATGAAAAATGACCGCGAAGCTTTTTCTCTACTGCCGCCAATACCTTTTCCCGCTGATAGTCAGGATGTGCTTTGAAATTTCCACCTATTTGGAACAGCGTTTTTTGATATGACTCGACCTGAAGGGGAACATTGGGGTCGCCCGACTTACGCATGGAGGCCAGAAGGTTGTCATGAAGAGTACTGCCCTGCACGACTGCAGCGCCCTTGGGCCCCGCAACAGTTACGAAAACCGCGCGTTTTTCCCCGTCCCACGTCCAGTTGGCAATGGCCTTTGCTATGCCTGTGTAAGCATAGGCGAAATCCTCATAGTCCTGCAATGAAACGATACGGTCCAAAGTCAAAACGGTCAGCGGCGCATTGCGCCGGGCCTCATCCAGAGATTCACTGTCCTGCGCGCCTGTTGCCGGCAGAGGATTTACTACACTCTTAAGACCCAGAGGACGAGTCATAGCCTGGCTGATTTGTCCGGTCTTAACAAGCCCATCAAGACCAATACCCTTACGATAGCTTGCCTGAACGTTTTCCTTTCCTGTGGGCAGACGAGCACCGGTGCGTCCATCGCCGAACTGAACGGTGGTCTTGCCATCATCGTCAGTTCGTGTCACATAAATACGTTCGTCGGGGCCATGACTATAGAAAGTGGACACTTCCTTCCAAAGCAGGTCATTGACGCGCACCTCAAGCGTAGTTTCCGCACCGCTCGGCGTAGAAGCGCTCACATAAGTAAGCGGCCACTGGCGAAGAGTAAAACTTTGGAAAGGCTGGCCGGCATCTCCGCTGCCCATAACTTCGCTCGTGGTCTCTCCGTGAGTGGCTTTGGCGATATTGGCGTTTATTGTCACACTCTCACGTTCAAAAATGTTCTGCAGCTCGGAAGTAAAGACAAGTTTGGTAAAGCCGTCAACCGATTCTGTTTTATCGAGTGTCACTACTTCGCCGACTATCCCTTCATCTTCCGTTGCCGATGCTGCTTTGTTGCCAGTCTCATCGCTATCGTCAGTGGGCACGGGAATGAAATCGTCAGGTTCTGCCTTGACAGAGCCAGAAGTGCCACTGCTGTTCTTGAAATACCATTCAAGCCCTTCATCCGTCTTCTTAGGTGGCGATACTATCTCCAGTTTATCACCGGATTTCAAAGCCTGGACTGAGCCATCAGCAAAAACCAGGGACAATTGTTCCTCCGTTTGAGGGTATTCCTTCCCGTCAATAATAATCAGATGCTCTCGCTCAGCAACTTTTAAATATTGCAATGGCTTACCGCTCACAACAAGCATTCGCGAAGGTTCGAGATTTTTCACTGATTTACCAAGAATAACGCTGCTCCCAAAGACAGGCCTGTCAAGTGGCTGTTCAGCCAGTTCGAGTTGTTCGCTCTGAGCGAAGACCACTGTATCACGTACATGATTATCGAATTCCTCCACCAAATTATCGCCTTTTAGCTCAATTCGAGTTGCTTTAGACGCCAGGGTAAAATCCACACGGGAATCCTCGACGGCGTTAACCACCTCATAAAGCTCTTGGTATGTTGGAAGGGATAACACCAGCCAACCGCCTGGTGTGATCTGCTCATACACTTTATCGAGATAAACGGTGTCGATGTTGGGGGAGGAAATTGCAGATATTGTAAAGCCAGGCCATTCATCATAGTTGCAAAGGGGGTGGAGGTAGGTCTGCGGAATAATTTCTTTGGAATGGCTCGGCCCTGACCAGTACAGTTTGATCGTCGCAAGCCCACCTTTCTCATAGTATTGCAACCTGATCACGTACATCTTCCCAGCCTCAAGCTGGATGGTACCGCTGTTCTCTATCGCAGCATGATCGGTCCAGTTATCAATGATTTTTTGGTCTTCAATCCACAAGCGTACACCATCGTCCGACAATGTGTAAAAAGTGTACGATCCAGAGGTGGGAGGTTTGATCAAGCCCTTCCAGCGAACAGAAAAGTTATCTGAGGGAATGACGGGGTGGGGGCTACCACTTCCCCAATCGAAATTTACCTGCGGATCAATCCTTTTGACTTTGCAGTTGCTTGGGTTTAGATCAGTGCCCTGAAAGTATTCCGCCTGCAGGCCCATCATATATTTGTCTTTGATGTCGTCGGCCATGACCCGCCAATCCGGCGCATTGTGCCCGAACAAAGATGCTTTCTGACGGAAGGCAAATATCTTGGCATTCTCATCCGGCACTACTGTTGATACCGGCTCACCATCATCATTGAGTTCGTAGCGTCCTAGATCCCCCTCCCAGGTAACAAGCGTGCGGTTGTTCTTATCATCAGTGGTAACTGTTTGTAAAATACGGAAATCCCATCTTTCACTCAAGGGCGCTTCTTCCCGAGCATCGCCAACGAGTAAGATTACATCACCAGATTGTAGCTGTGTGTCAGTCCCTTTGAGGTAGAGCTTTGTTGTGTTCCTTTTAATTTCCTGTGGAACACTGAGCCTGGGCTTCATTTCGTTCAATGCACCATAAGCCACAATTTCTTCAACAGTCTCGAAAGTTTGCGCCTTTTCATCGGGTCCGGGTACACTTTGCGCCTTGGCGCCGATACTAATCTTTGTCGAGGACGGCGAGCCTTTGGCCGTTTCAAGTGTGAAAGCCAGATAAGTGCCGGCAGCCACCCCGGGATTTAACTGGTAACCTATAGCCCTGGCCATCTCAAGCACCGATCGTCTTTCCGTTGCGGTGCGCAGGTAAGATTCATTGGCGATACGGTCCTGATAAAAGGTCAGAACGTCTGCGACCACCGACCAGGCATCCAGCAGTGCAATTGAGAAATCATCCTCATCTCGCGTATTTAAGTCCTGCAGCGCCGGTCGGCCCGAGTCGGACAAAGCCGCCAACATGGTTTGTTTAAACTGTGAGTGGGTACCGACTCGGTACGCAATGGCCTTTAAGCCCGGGCGATTATCAAGATGAACAGGCGTTTGTGCGGACCGCCCTTGGCAACAGCCGCAATCATTTAGATTGCGCAAGGTTGTATCAACTGATGGATTCATTTGCCGCCTTTCGCGATAATTTTAAAGACACCATGTTTGGGAAAATTAGGGTCATTGTCCAAGCGAGCGATTTCCAACCGCCCAATATCCAACTTGCCCGAATCAACAGCATCGGTACTGGGATCGTCCTGGCGTTGAAACGTTTTGATTTGAACTGAGGCAACGCCTTCCATTTCCTGGGCAGCCTTATATAAATGGCTGATGTAAACCGGCTGGCCGAATGTAAAGTTGTCCGGGTGAAAGACGCCACGCCGCCCATCCGGTAAAACGCGGTTACTGAACACCTCCAGCAAAGCAGCCTTCACATCACTGCGGAAGTAGCCCGGCTTCACACACACAAGCATCTCTACCTCCAGTGATACAAACTGCGGGTCATCAACCTCCACATCGTGGCCGGCCATACGGTAGGCCTCCAGATGCTTTCGCATGCTCTTCTCAAAAGCGGTATCTACTTCCAATCCGTGCAGGCGGTCAATTGTCAGGAAGGCTGTGTACCAGCTGCCCGTCCAGCGGAAAGTAGCGGCAGCACGTTGTATTCCGGCGTGGCGGCCTGCCACTTCAGCGTAGTCAGTTGCGGTAACTGCACGTTCCTGGGTGCGAAACGCGCTGGGAGCATTCTGACGCACCCGCTCTATACTCTCCGGGTCAACGCCCCCGTATGCCGGCATAGGATTGCTTATTTCCACAATCGCCGCTTCTTCCGTAACGATATGCACGAGGGCCTTGGAACCTATGTTTCCCTCTGTGCCGTTGCCGATTCTGTAGAAGGCATAGAACTGCGTATCGGATGCCGGACGTATACCATTTTTATTGTCGCCGAAACGCAAATAAGCCTTGCCGTCCGCCTCGACTTCAACAACGAATTCCTTTTTGTCCTGGTGGCTTCTTAGTAAATCCCTTTTCGGCAGCCACTCGGGCACTTCAGCATTCTCATCGGTTGTCATGTAAATTGCAGGCAGGATGTCCTCTGTCTTCCAGCGCATTATCTCACTTGCCGGCGCTGTTTCATCAAACTTAGCAGCATGGGTCAGCGGCGTTCTCTTGAGCTTCGGATGAAAGCGAGGAGGAATCGGCTCCGGCGGGATTTCCCGGCAACGGTCACCGCTCAATGTCGGCACTTTATACTGCGTTTGTTTAGGTACACTGCCCAACAGTTCGTTCTCTATTGTAAGGCCGTGATCGACCAACACAATATTACCAAGAGCAATACTCACATCTTCAATATATTTCCTGCCATGGGCTGTATCCGTTACCGCAGAAATACACAATGCGAACGGGAGGGCATCTTTTGAATGCCACGAAATTTCAGTAATCTCTTCACCATTCAGCGGGTCGGTTAAAGGATTTCCCTGTTTATCTTCCGCCAGCGCCTCAGTCAGATATACAGCGTGACAATGCATAGGGTCGGCATCCTCTCTTTTACCTGTGCGCGGGCCAGTTACTTCTTTGAATATAAGCACGTCTCCCGCCTTTAAGTCCGGATAGTGTCCCGACAGGGTTGCTCGGGTAGCACCTTTAGGCAGACAGCATTCTCTTGCCTCCCACGTATAAAAGCTCATTCCGTTGTGCGCCTGAAAGAGCGTAGCATCATGCATTAGCTCGAAAACCTCCGGCCGAAGGGCCATGGCCTGATAATAGGCTGACGAATCCGGCTGAATGCGGCAGGGTTGCCCAGAAACCTTCGTAAGAAATTTCGTTGTGCCCTTTTGCGTTCTTTTTTTCAACTCCACCTTCTGAACATCTACCAGCAAATGTACCCAAACTCGAGAATTGCAGCCATCGTGCATAAAATAATCCACTAATCGAGCGTGTCTGCGTACCGATGTACGCCTGCGAGCAATAGACAGATATGCTTCAGTAGTCACGACATCCTGCTCATAGCTCAGATAGTCGCCAACATACGCAAGCAGCTCCACAAGAGCTATCCCCAGATCAGCAGCGTGGCGCTCTTTCCACTGCGGCATAAGCACCGCCATACGGTCGAGCATCAACTGCTTAAAGCTGGCGTAGTCCTTGGCAAGGTAATTAATCTCCGGCTCCTGGCCGGGCGGTACGGGACATATACGTTCTTTTCTACAATCAAACTCGCTGTAACAGTTCACTTTGAATGAAAAATCTATCGCCGAGAGAATCTTATCAAAACCATCCGGCGGCACATATATATTGTCAGCGTCTTTAATTAAACGGAAAGTATAAATCGAAAAATCTCCCCGTTTGTCCACCGGCACGGTCAGAACCCTGGCTTGATCACCCTCGCCGATGCTTACTTCACCTTTGACCGTAACATTCCTGACACGTTCACCCCCTTCTATGCGAATGTTGTCTTTGGTCAATCCGCTGCCGGTCAAAGTCTTGATAAAGTGAACGAACAAAGTACGCTGGCGTTCTTCGTCCGGCAATGCTATGTCATCAAGTACCTCAAGATAGTCAATACCGTTAAGGGCAGAACCCTCAATCTCTTTAGAACGGCGATTGTCACAGCAAAAGTACTTCATTACTAAGACCCTCCCTGTATAAACTCTGCCACCTGATGCTGCTGGCTGCGCCGGATTGTGTATTCTATCTCAATTCTCAGTTTCTCATCTTCGCTTTCAACCTGTACCGAGTGCACCTGGATCAGGTCACCCAGCCATTGCTGCAGCGCACCCTGCACAAGCATTTGGGTGGTGGCGGCAAGCTCGGTGCTGTTAGGCGCGAAAACGAGCTGCATTAATCCGCTGCCGAAATCCGGACGGTTGACCCGCTCGCCCGGTGAGGTAAAAAGCACCTGCTCAATCATATCCCGGATGTGCGTTTCGTCATCCGTAACAGCGGTTCGGCCTCGGTTATCGAATTTGAATGGAAAATCAATATTCATAATTCCTCACATACCAGTTACACGCGTTTGCGTTGCAATTATCATTAAAGGCGTACCGTTCGGCACGCATATTGCCTGGCTGTCAAGCAGCAGCACCGGCATACCATTTGACAAAATACGTGTTGACCCGCTCACCCATTGCGCCGTAACACACGGAAGCGGACTACCTACCGGGGTAGTGAACGGACAGCCCGCAATCGTATAGGGGCTCGGCTGGCTCACAATCGGCTGGCCGCTGACTGTTACTCGCGGGTTTGTAACCGTAGGCATAGCCTGTCCCGCATGTGCACACTGAACTGATGCTCCAAGATGAAGTAAAAAACCGGGCATATCTAATCTCCCTGTTTTATTGATTATGTAATTACAAGAGCGCCGTTATTAACCGTAACAGTCGGCCCCGACATAATAATGCTCGCTCCCTTTCCATTTTGAATATATATTCCTGTATCGTTAACAATAATCGAAGCCCCGGTCATACTTTTCAGCATAATTCCGCCCGTAGGCCCCGGCAGGTCGCTGACAACAATGCTGTTTTGGCCGGTCGTCTGCAGCACGATATTGGGCGAGGCGGGAACACCCGCGAGAGCCAGTGTCGGCACTTCTGCAACCGAGCCCCAGAATCCTCCCGTCCAGATGGGATAATCCGGATTACCTCCCTCAAATTCAACCCACACTCCGGAACCAATAATGGGAACAAAATATGTCCCCATCTGCGGCCCGGCTATTGGCACACAGGGCATGGCCCAGCTGGAAGTGCTAAGACCCAATACGTCCGGCACCTGCACCAGCAGCCGTCCCTTCTGGAGAGGGTCAACATTGTTCAATACCAGTCCGCGATATTTACCGTAATATTTGTCATCCGCAGCAGTCATCTTCACCTCATGCCGGTACTTTGGGAACGGTAGAGACCAGGCCGTTCCTTGTCAGCGTAAAATCCTGTTTATATTCACCACGTTGAATCTTATGGGTAACACTCTTAACAAAATACAGCCCGTTAAAGGCCTGCCCCACACCCCGGACTCCTACTAATCCGCGCGCCTTTAGAACACGACCGTATCGCAAGACATCCAAAGAACCGGTACCTGTAACAGCATCAGATGTCCGGGATGCTTCAGCCAAGCCAAGAGCAATGGCCTGAATCGGGTTAAGATTGGCCGTATTCCTCATCATCCTGAACCGCGTCGGAATAGAAGGTATCAAACCCAATGGTGGATTAAACGGACTGATATCAGGTATAGGAATAGGTATGGGAACACGGGTTTCCTGGTTCTGGATATAAACAATAGGCATTACCTTGGATGCCCCGTTGAAACTAAAATTCAGGGATTCGACATTATTATGAGCGTCCATATTGACATTGAGCGCTGGCTGGGGAACCCCGACTTTGATTTCCGGTCCCCAGTAAGCAATGTTAGTTCCCGGCACCGGTCCCGGCTCAACATAGAAAACATAACCCACTTCTCTTGCAAGATTGTTAATATACTCAAGGTCCGTACCCTGATGCGAAGGAATACGGTCGACCGGTATAGGCACATCCATAAAAACACTTGGGATTACCATTGGTATCATACCGAACACGGCATATTTAGCGATAATCAGCGCAATCCTGGCCTCGGCGGGCATGGCTGGATAAGGAATACCGGTGAAATCAACTAAGCCCATAATACCCATCAGGTCTGAACCGGTAACAGTAAGAGTAGACTGGCCGGTTTCTACATTTGGTGTTACCTGATGCTGTCCGATTACACCATCCATCAAAACATGAGGTGTACCGTTCACCGTTACTACTATGATAGTTCGTATGAAGGGCCCGACCTGGCCGAGTAAAAGCAGAAGAGTATTCAAGGGCGACTTGCCGCTAAATGCAAAAGTCAGTTGAAAACCGCTTGGTTCACCTGCAGCCGTCCTGACCTGGACATTTGTCAAAGCATCGATAATGCCCTTAGACACCGGCACAGGCACTACTGGTCCTATCATTAAAGTAAGGCTGATTTTACCCTTAAGCATTTTGTCCCCCCTGTAAACCTTCTGGTTGAGTTATCCGTAACTTACTGCCTATCTCGGCAGTTAATTCATCAGGCCTTATGGTGTTATTGGCATCGGCTATGCGCCAGAATTGCTCCGGGTCGCCCAGATAGTGGGCCACGATATTATCAAGACGGTCACCCTCTGTGACTGTGTGTTCCTGTATCAGTTCATATCTGTCTAACGGCGGAATGAATCGGCGCCGCAAATAAATTATTGTTGTTCCATCTTTGGTCTCCATTTTTGCCGTATTAATCCCATGGTACCGGCTGGTCGGTGGAAAAAGACTCGTTTTGAGATTTCCAATTTGCATAAGAGCCTGCAATGGGTCTGTCATGATATTTCTCCTACCCCGAGTGTGCTCAGGGTACCTTGCTTAAATTTCTTGGCTAACTGTTCCTTTTTTTGTTGATAGGCCATATACAAACTGCCGCCTTTATGGTCGAAGCCCAGGTCATTTACGCTTAATACACGCATCCCCAGACTTACCTTTGCCCGGATTGGATTCAGGTTGGGATCAAACGCCTCCTCGGTAATGCTGAAATCGGTCAGCCGCACCGGCAGCACCCTGTTCTTACTCCATATAAACAATGTCAGCGGCGCTTCAGTAGGCAAAATCTCAAGAGTCCCCGACGCGGCCAGACTGTTATTGGCAAGGAGCTGGCTGCTTTCCGGGTAAACAATCACCTCCAGTGCACATAGCAAAGGTGCAATACCATACTCCTTGACCTCCTCGTTCTTATCAGGAAATTCGAGCTGGTCGGCGGCGTCGATTACGACATCCAGCTTGTACGTCTCCACCGGAGCCCCTTTAAGACGCAGTGCCTGCGAACGGTCACTGTCTTCCCCCACAGTACTGCCCTTAAGTGTACGCGTCAGCTTCTCCGGATTATACTGCAAAGAAATAATACGCTGCACCGCAGACGTATCCGGGTCTATCAAAACAATACCGCCTTTAAGCAATCGTGGTGAACGCGGGAACGTTGTCATAGTCGTTTATCTCCTAACCTATTATTATGTTTTCTATCTTCGTACCAATTTAGGTCATACCTTTTAAATTCTTTGAAGACAGCCTTTGTGCTTCATTCTAGACATTTCTCCGCCCATACGACTTCAGATAATAGTCAAATGCTTCTAGGGCCAGATATGCTTCACCCATATATCCTGTAAAGCGCTTTGTTAAAACTAAGGATCCGTCCTCGCCTCGGCTGAAGGGCCACAGAAGATTTATCCGACACTGTTCTTCCGGTACACCTAACCATCCCCCAAATCGTCGGTATGAATTAATAGGAATCCATTCTGGGAGATCAAACAAGAACTTATTGACAAGCAGCAATCGCCCCATATCTTCAAGAGAAGCAGTGGATTTGTAGAAAATAGAGATTGCTTTTCGAATAACGTCTAACGGATATCGATCGATTTCGCTCAAGATATCTAATGTTTTATTCAGATTTATCATCTCTTCTGTGGAAATATTTGTCCAAACAGGCATTTCTTGTAGCTTTGAGATTACATGTTGGACCATTTATTGTTTCTCCAAAAACAGAGTCATCTTGAAGACTACCTATTTAGGTACACCATCAACCTTGGTTTTTATCCACTTGCTTGTATCGTTGGAAGGACAGCAATTCCATTCCGTCGAGAGCCAGTGATCAAGTTTGGGAATTCCACCCCACCCTTTGGGGGGGGTGCTACGCGTTGGCAGCGAACCGGCAAACTTGTGAGGCCCCCAACCAGATTCCGTTGTTTTGTTATATCCTTTCAAGAAAGCCACTTTTCCGGTTGCCTTCCCCTTTCCTGTAGTGCCCTTCCCATAGTCTATCAAACCACTAAATGTGTCACTTCTGTGCTCAGGCGTACCGTTCGCCCAACCTACGTAAATTTTGCTTCCTTTTACTTGCCACGCCTCATAGAATTCAAAAGGATCATCGGGATGAAAAATTGAGTTATGCTTAGTCCCATTACAGTTTTCAAGTTTATCGTATCCAGCACGTAAATGTTGAACAATCGTTCCATCTGGACTGCTAGGGGGAACCACCCAACGAACTTGAGATAATACTCCACCACAATCACCTGTCTTTTGGGGGGGCTTGAGAACAGTAATACTCATACCCGTAGAGGAGGTACCTTTGCCCCCTCCACAGTCTTCACAACGCTGTAAGCGCAAGCCAGACCTTAGACGCGGGATAGCATTTTGGGCAATATCGGACAGTCCATCCTTCGCTCCTGTCCATAGTGAAGCAATAGCTCCCACGGCCGACTCGTCTGCATCTTTTTCCAAATTGTTGTAGCCTATGGCCCCCGTTTGCATAGGCGCTACAGAATCACTTGCGCCGCTTTGTTGTACAACATGGGCCATCTCATGGGCAATTAGGGCATCGCCGAATAAAGTCCCGGGTTTATATTCACCCGCTCCGAAGGCAACATGCTCACCTATTGTAAAAGCTCGTGCATTCAAACGGTTTGAAAGTCCCGTAGCAGTAGTATCTGTGTGCGTACGCACATGGGAAAAGTCCATACCAAAGGCAGACTCCATACGTGAACGTACGCCGCTGTCAAGAGACCGGCCACTCCCTAACTGCGATTGGATTGCCCGCGGATCATTAGGCTTATGTGCCCCGCCGTTACGTGCTTTGAAAAAGATGCCTCCGATCTGCCCGAGCAGGCCGGCTCCCGGCAATACAGCAGATATTCCTTCCGGCACACCTGTAACCTCACCTGTTCTGACCCAAGTTTCTACGCTCTGGCGTACCCGCTGAGAAACAATGGGTATATATTCGCTCGCTGTTGTGGCACTCGATGCCTCCGGCGCATACCTGCGAAGGGCCCGTTCACCATGCTGAACATCTTGTGCGCTGTAGTAACCAAACCAGTAGTCCAGATATGGACAATCAGCAGTAGTTCGTCCCGTTCCTGCCATAGCAGATTCTGCTGCGCGAGTTACTTCGGCTCGCAATTGGACCAGAAACTCGCCCTTTCGCATCTGTCCCGACGCCAATTCAGCAGCCGAATCTTCCACAAGGAGGGCCGGCGCCGTCGTTTCCTCAGTGGCTGCCGATTCTTCTTCCGGTTCGGGCGTTGGGGCAGCCTCAGAAGCAGGTGAAGCAGCTTCTCCTGCCGGTTCGGTAGTCGCTGAAACTGGAGAGGAATCTTCATTAACACAGGTAGCACATGGGGCCGAATCCGCATTACCATTCACAGAATATCGTTGAACCATTGTTCCTGTACGAAGCAAAGGCTGCGCTCCTCGCATCATATTCGCATGCGCCGGAACCCGACTGAAGTCATAACCGAAGCGAGGCTCAGCGAAAGTACAGCAAGCTTCATCAAACAATCGCTCATTTAACAAGGTCGGCTCGGCCTGGTTAGACTGCGGCCGCTGCAAAGAAACAGTCTCTACTGTTTTCTCTTGCGTCGCACTTACGTTCTGAGGCTGAGCTACTGCGTAACTGCTCACTTTCAGCCTCCTTTGCCAACTGATATTTGTGAACTATACAGCCTTCTTATCATGAACTGTATCCTCTGCCTTTTCCGTCTTTAAACAACCCGGCCAGTCAGCCCGCACGACATCCGGATTAATTATCCTTTTCTCAAAATCCAGCCAGATACGTCCATCGTTGTGGCAATGGTATGTCTGGCACGTAACCGGCTGATGTTCATATATTTTGCAGGTCAGGCTCTCACGGTCTAAATGAGCACAGTAGCCATCTACATCATGAGCAATTATATAGGGTTGTCCTAAATTCCAGCGCACAATCCCTTCTTGTACATCCTGTCCGGACAAAGCAAATGAAAGCCGGCAGCAGGCAGCGCGACAGAGATGTATCCTGTTTGAACAATCAACTTTCTCTCCATTTTTCAGGGAATATTTATTGGGTGCAGGGTCCTGTAAAATTACTCCTATGCCCCCTTCTTGAAGTTTTTGCTCCAGCTCCTTGGCCGCTGTCTCTTTCTTTACCTCCAGCTCTTCTGTCGTGATAATCTCCTTCTCGCTCAATAAATTTATCAATGCGGTAAGCTCAGACCGAGCCTCAAACGCCAGTTGCGTATTGACATTCAGACGGCCATGGGAATACAAAAGACCGTTGACGAACTCCTGACGTAAATCGGGCGGATTGTCCTGCCTGCAGTATTTGCTTTCTGATTTCACTACAGAGTGCCCGTTATTTCCGCCGGGTGGATGGATGAACAAATGGAACACCCCTCGATTTCCTTTCATAAGCTGCCTGGTACCGGCGGGAAATTTAAGCTTAAGAATCAAATCCGCAAGTTTCATCGCTGTCCTGTCGGTCATCGGTTTCTTTTGAGAGGAAATAGCAAAATGACGAATATTACCTTTATCATTCTTTATTCTGTCCGCTGATATGCGAATGCCTCGCGAAGTGCACGCTATCGGAATTTGTTGCGGGCGGGTCTTCATTTCAGATGATGCCGTACCTCCTGCAGAACAATGGGACAATCGCTGAATTGTCTCAGCAATTTCCTTAACATGATTAGGGAGAAACAATTGGTATTTCAGTACCCCCGGAAATTGCCTGATTAAGGCAACGGCAATCATAGTCAACACCACCCCGGCGGTTGCAACGATATGCCATAGTTCAAAAGTAAGAACGCCCGCCGATTCCGCCCACCCAACAAAACACATCAGGATAACAGATATCCACTGGGCTTCGGAAAAACCCCAATAATAAGAACGCTCAGGGTCTCCCCGTGCAAACTCAAAACAGAAACGCCCAATACCATAGGCAATGACATACCACGCCAGGACATAACCTGGAGCACGTCCACCCAGAACAAACAGAATACCCGCAAAAATAATTCCCGATACCCACAACGATTCCACGGCCTGGATGGGAAAGAGACGTACGCCGACATAGTAAGGCGTAAAACCGGCATCTACATGCTCTTTTCGATAGCTTATCCCCCAGTTAAAGGGACGTCCATGGCAGCAACCGACCATCAAACAGCCGATACGACCAAAGATAAGAAAAACACCAACACCAAGAATTGCCAAATCGAGATATACTAATACTGGCTGGCTTAAAATATTCAAAATGACTGCGGCCATAACCATTATTGCAATCTGGTGGTGGTAATAAATAATCCGTTCTTCACCGGTAATAATCTTTGTGACCATAGCCAGCCCTAAGAACGTCAGAATCGCCACCCCGATAACACCCATCATCATTGATAGTGACAAACCCGAATAAGCTACCAAAGTCATAGCCAGCATTATCGCCAGCACCAAACCTATATACCCGCACACCTGATAAGAAAACAGGTTGCGGTTAAACAGCCGCACCTTTGGGCGGACAAGCATGTCCAGGTATCGAATAAATTTTTTTTGTATGAATCTATTCATTTTGTATTCACAAGTAACGAACGAAATTGTACCAATTGGAGATAGATCAAATGCTTCCACCTTGTCTAAAAAACTCTTCCCATGCTCGGTTGTCACCTCTTGCCATACGACACTCAAGTTCTGTTACAGAAGTACTGCATCTATTCGGCCGCATTAATGAACTATCCCAATTGCTATGACCAGGTCCCAAGAAAAGATGTCCAAGTTCATGAGCTAATGTGAAACCTGTTGAGCATTTCGTCCCTCCGACGTAAGCTATATTCAAGCTTAATCTTGGGTCCACGGCAGCGGGGGCAATATAACCCAGTTTGGGAATAAAGAATGCATTAATAGGTCCTCTTGCTAATCCTCTGAGATTGTTCATCTCAGTAGTTCCGGTAGGAATTGTTGTATAATCCAGCACTAATTGGTTGACAGGCTTACTTGCCTCGCCGCTTTCAATGCCAATCAACGCCCTTGTTCTTCGTTCATCAATTGGCGGTTGGTATGTTGGGTTTAAACGGATTCCGGCTTGCTTCTCCCATATTTTAGAGGCAGCGTTTACCTCTGCACTGGGATTGACAGAACGGCCCGCGAGCTCAAATACATGTATATTCTTTGTAATGACATTGTTTCTTGGACATGGCCTGGAACTACCTCTATTACAACGGGATAAGTATAATCCGGACCTCAATCGCGGCATGGCGTTTTGGGTTATTTCTGCCAACTTACCTTTTGCACTGCCCCAAAGTGATGCCACAGCACTTACAGCTGATGTGTCAGCATCATTCTCCAGCATGTTGTAGCTGCTCCTTCCAGTTTGTATAGGGGCAACCGAGGCACTTGTGCCGTTTTGTTGCACAACATGAGCCATCTCATGGGCAATAATAGCATCGCCAACTAATGTTCCGGGCCGATACTCCCCTGCACCAAAGGCAACATGCTCACCAACTGTGAAGGCACGGGCATTCAAACGGTTGGACAATCCCGCAGCAGTTGTGTCTGTGTGAGTACGTACATGGGAAAAGTCCATACCAAAGGCAGACTCCATACGTGAGCGTACACCGCTGTCAAGCGAATTACCTTGTCCTAATTCAGATTGAATGGCCTGTGGATTACCAGCCGGGCCGGCTCCGCCTTTACGGGCCTTGCGCATAACAGGGCCGGTTGATGCCCCGGCACCTTCACCACCACCGCTTGCACCGGGTACAGCAGTCGCCACACCTTCCGGCACACCCGTAACCTCACCGGTTCTGACCCACGTTTCTACCGCCCGGCGCACTCGTCCTGTGACAATGGAAACATACTCCGCGGCCGTGGTTGCCCGCGATGCCTCGGGCGCATATCTGCGCAAAGCCCTTTCACCATGTTGAGCACTCCTCAGGCTGTAATAACCGAACCAAAACGTTAGATAAGGACAATCAGCAGTCGTCCGACCGGTACCAGCCATGGCAGATTCCGCTGTACTTACTACTGCGGTTCGTAACTGGGTCAGGAATTCGCTTTTTCGCATCTGTCCGGAGGACAACTCTGTAGCTGAATCCTCTACAATGAGGGCAGGCGCCATCGTTTCCTCCGGAGCAGCCGATTCTTCCTCCGCTTCGGCCGCAGCAGGCGCTGGAGCGGCCTCAGGAGCAGGTGGTGTTTCCTCTGTTGTCGGCTCAGGAAACCGTTGAACCATTGTTCCCGTGCTAAGTGAAGGCATTGCTTGCCGCACCATGTCGGAATGTGTCGGTATCAGGCTAAAGTCATGACCGAATCGCGAAGCCGCAGATATATTGCCAGAAACCGAAGAGTTGAACGCTTGCTCCGGAGAATTTTGGTCTATACATTTACTAGCGTCGAAAGAGTGCTCATCACAAGCAGATTTGCACTGCAATAAACCCTTGGAAAGCAATGGTTCAGTGTTCGTTTGCTTCTCAACCTTGTCTGTTGAACGAAAACTCACCGATCAGCCTCTTTATATATAACTATAGTAATCATTCCATTGTGCAAAAATTCAACGCTAGGCTTTGCTAAAAATTTGTCTTACGTTGACGATCATGAAGAACGTATCCACAATCCTTATGCATCAAGTTTCCGACCTCAGATGACTCTTTGATGTTTTCAATAATAAATATAATATTTATGCTCATTCTTTAGCACATCCTTTAATCAAATCTTTCGCTGATTGCTTACCTACTTGGGGCAATTCCTTTTTATAGTTCGGCTTGTATGTCACCGTTTTGCACTTGGGATCGTAGACCGGATTCTTAAACACTACAACATCATGCCAACCTTTAGCATCCCGCAAGTCAAGCTTGGCCTCGAGACAATTTTGTAATTTTTTCATGCTTTTCATGTCGTAGTCGATACCGGTTCGCTCCTTGAAGTGCCGCTTGAGCACAGTCTCACAACTCCTGTTCTCCCAGCAGTACTGTTTAAGCTCTCCAATTGCTCTCACGTACCTCCCAGCGCTCAGCGCGAAGGCTCGCCGATAATCATTGCAGTGTTCGGCCTCTCCTTGCTTGATTTTATCAGCCATCTGGCTTGTGATTTCTATTTTCTTATCGAGGACCTTTCTCCGACAACGCCCTTTACCCTTTTCAGTTCCGACGGTGTATGTACCTGCTTTCAGGTATACAAATCTTTCAAACGCAAAGGTTGGAGTCTTGGTCAGTTTAGCCTCACAAAAACCACCGAACTTACCCTCTGATTTCACTCCAATGCTTGGGATAGCTGCCCTAGTTAGACCTAAGAAATCACTTTTTATACCATCCTTTCTCTTTATGTCCCTTAATTCACTCCATGTCACACCCTTAGGAGAGCAATCGTGCTTCGGAAGCTCGACGGATAGCAAGCCCTTGCGTAGGGGATAATCGGCTGGATCACAGAGGCATCGCTGCAAACTCAATCCTGATCTTAACCGGGGTATGGCGTTTTGAACTACATCCTTCAACTTCCCTTTGGCACTGCCCCAAAGTGATGCCACAGCACTTGCGGCTGATGAATCGGCATCATTCTCCAGCATGTTGTAGCTGCTGCTACCAGTTTGTATAGGGGCAACCGAGGCACTTGTGCCGTTTTGTTGCACAACATGAGCCATCTCATGGGCAATAATAGCATCGCCAACTAATGTTCCGGGCCGATACTCCCCTGCACCAAAGGCAACATGCTCACCAACTGTGAAGGCACGGGCATTCAGTCGGTCGGACAATCCCGCAGCAGTTGTGTCTGTGTGAGTACGTACATGGGAAAAGTCCATACCAAAGGCAGACTCCATACGTGAGCGCACACCGCTGTCAAGCGAATTACCTTGTCCTAACTCAGATTGAATGGCCTGTGGATTACCAGCCGGGCTGGCTCCGCCTTCACGGGCCTTGCGCATAACAGGGCCGGTTGATGCCCCGGCACCTTCACCACCACCGCTTGCACCGGGTACAGCAGTCGCCACACCTTCCGGCACACCCGTAACCTCACCGGTTCTGACCCACGTTTCT
>Ga0307379_10002144_pt1 | contig 29704 bp, 26 predicted proteins | sample UN2MG_FD_202237 | JGI IMG/M metagenome (GOLD analysis project Ga0307379, IMG submission 202237) | Soil microbial communities from Risofladan, Vaasa, Finland - UN-2 | ecosystem: Environmental > Terrestrial > Soil > Coastal area > Acid sulfate soil | place: Finland: Risofladan, Vaasa | collected...
TCAAGCAAGTATCGTATCCGCAGCGTTTCGGTGTTGCCGAGCTGTCCGAAGGCAGGATTATCGGCATCGAAGAAAAGCCCGAGCAGCCCAAGTCGGATTACGCCGTGACCGGCATTTATTTCTACGACGCCGCCGTCTTCGACATAATAAGAAAGCTCCAACCGTCAGGTCGCGGTGAGCTTGAAATTACTCATGTGAACCAGGCTTATATAGCAAAGGATCAACTGGCTTATGACATCATCGACGGCTGGTGGACGGACGCCGGTACATTCGAATCGCTCAACAAGGCCAGTGAATTGGTAGCAAAGGAGCCGCCCGTCTGACAAGGAATGGCGGCCTGGTATAAAATGAATATTAAAGAAACAAAACTTTCCGGAGTGCTCATATTGGAGCCGAAAGTATTCTCCGACGACAGGGGATACTTTTTTGAAACATGGAACAGCACGCGTTACGAGCAGGCCGGCATCCCCGGTCCTTTCGTGCAGGATAATATCTCATTCTCAAAAAAAGGGATTCTGCGAGGTTTGCATTTCCAACACCCTCAATCACAAGGCAAGCTGATTCAGGTCTTATCAGGCGAGGTCATGGATGTTGTCGTCGATATTCGCGCCGGTTCTCCGACTTACGGTCAGTGGATTGGTGAGGTCCTTTCCGAGTCAAACCACAGGCAGATGTATGTCCCGCCGGGCTTCGCTCACGGGTATTGCGTAACGAGCGAGGCGGCACTTTTTTCATACAAGTGCACCGATTTCTACAATCCGGCGACCGAACATGGCATTATCTGGAACGATCCGGACATCGGAATCGAATGGCCGATAGCCCAACCGGTGCTGTCGACTAAAGATGCGGTCTATACCAGACTCAAAGACCTCCGGCCTGAAAATCTGCCGCAATTCGGGAGAATATGATGGCGGCTGAAGGCACCAGGATTGCTGTTTTAGGCGGCAGGGGGATGCTTGGCTCCGATTTAGTTCAGACCTGCCGGCAGCGGGGATTTCATCCGATCGTTCTCGACCTGCCGGAGTTTGATATAACCGACACTAATCACTTGCAGCAGGCCGTTGCCGGCGCCGAAATCATCGTAAATTGTGCCGCCTATACAAATGTCGATGGAGCCGAAAGTCAGGCCGAACTGGCATACCAGGTCAACGCCGAGGCGGTAGGGCGGCTTGGTGCCGTCGCACGTGATGCCGGCAAATGGGTCCTTCACATCAGTACCGATTTCGTCTTTGACGGATGCGGCGATAAACCCTACATCGAGACCGACCATCCCAATCCCATAAACACTTACGGCAAAACCAAGCTGGCAGGAGAACAACTGCTTGCCCGCAGCGGCTGTGAATATTGCATCGTTCGTGTGGAGTGGACTTACGGCTCGGCCGGCAATAATTTCGTAAAAAAGCTCATCCAGCGTGCAAAATCACAGGATACGCTGAAAGTCGTTGACGACCAGACAGGATCCCCGACGGCGACAATCGAAGTGGCCAGGGCCATCTGCGAATTGCTGCGAAAAAAGCCCGAGGGCATATATCATTTTGCAAGCGCCGGCTACATTACCCGCTACGGCATGGCGGAATTCATATTCGACAAACTTTCGATGGATGTCAATCTGCTGCCATGCGAAACCAGTGATTTTCCAAGCCCTGCGAAAAGGCCCTTGAATAGTCGCTTCGATTGCAGTAAAGTTACATGTTTGCTCGATGAGCCGATCAAACGCTGGCAGGCTCCGTTGGAACTTTTTTTAAGGCAGTTATGAAAAGAATTCTGGTTACAGGTGGTGCAGGATTTATAGGCAGCAATTTTGTGCGAATGGTGCTCGGTGAGCATCCCGATTGCTTTGTAGTCAATCTCGACAAGCTCACTTACGCCGGCAATCTTGAAAACCTTGCCGAATTCTTAGATCACGAAAATCACAAATTCATCAAAGGTGATATATGTGACGGCGAACTGGTTGAAAGAATTATCGACGAACACAAGATCGATGCTATAATCAATTTTGCCGCCGAGAGCCACGTTGACCGTTCGATCACCGAGCCGAAAGTCTTCATCGAAGCCAATGTTACCGGCACACTCACACTGCTCGGAGCCGCCCGCGACAAGAAGCTGGAGCGGTTCATCCAAATCTCTACCGATGAAGTATATGGCTCATTGGGCTCGGAAGGAAAATTCACCGAACAGACGCCGCTGAGTCCGAATTCGCCGTACTCAGCGAGCAAGGCCGCGGCAGACCACCTCGTCAGGGCGTTCGGGCATACGTGGGGCCTTAAATATAACATCACACGATGTTCGAACAACTACGGCCCATACCAGTTCCCGGAAAAACTGATCCCCCTGATGATTAACAATGCCATCAACGATAAGGAGCTGCCGGTCTATGGCGATGGGTTATATGTGCGGGACTGGTTGTATGTGTATGACCATTGCACGGCGATATGGCAGGTGCTGCAAAAAGCGCCGCCCGGCGAGATTTACAACATTGGCGGCTGCAATGAAAAAGCGAATATGGAAGTCATCAATTTGATCCTCAACCGCCTGGGCAAGCCTCAATCGCTGATAAAGCACGTAACCGACAGGCCAGGACACGACAGGCGATACGCCATCGACGCGGGCAAGATAATAAGAGAGCTTGACTGGCAGCCGTCTGTAAGCTTCGAGGAAGGTATCAATAACACCATCGACTGGTACCTAAAGAGTGCCGATTGGCTCGCAAACGTCGTCTCCGGCGATTACCAGAAGTATTATGAATCGATGTACGGAAATCGCTGAGTCAAAGGAAAAACCATCACACAGTAGTAAAATGGTGATTTGAGAGCCATTTGGGAGTTCGTTTTTTGGGAAAAGAAAAGATTAATTTAGCTTTACTTTGGTCTAGATATAGCAGCACAGGCACTTCGCTGAACGACCTGATTTTGAGATTGGACAAAAACCGTTTTAACGTAATATTTATTTATCTGACCTGCCATGGCGTCGAAAAAAACCTGATAGAAGAAGCAGGATATAAAGTTTTCTATCTTTCCAATATAGAATTTATTAAAGCATTTCGTTTTTCGATATTATTCAGGCTGGTTAAAATTCTTAAAGAAAATAATATTGACATACTTCATTGCCATCGTCACAAGTCCAGCTTCTATGGTGCTCTTGCAGGAATATTTGCGAAAACGCCTGTTGTTTTATCGCACGTACACGGATTGAGTAGAACAAGAAATCTCGGAAGAAGAGTAGTTAATTTTTTCTTATTCAAAAGATTTAATAGAATTATCGGCTGTGCCAAAAGCGTGCGGGATGATGTGCTGAAAGACAATCCATCAGTCGCCCAGGAAAAGGTGATTGCCCTGGAAAATTCCGTTGACTTCGAGCGTTTTGCTGATGTGCCAATCACCAAAATTGAAGCTAAAAGTAAATTGGCTGATGTACCTGTGGACGCCTTTGTGTATGGTACAGTTGCACGATTTGGACCATACAAAGGTCATAGTTTTCTCATTAAAGCGTTTGAAAAAGTAAGAAAGCAAGTGCCGTCGGCACGCCTGATACTTGCAGGGGATGGTCCCTTGAAAGAAAAAATACAAGAGCAAGCAACAAAAGCGGGCCTTGATGATTCAGTCCATTTTTTGGGCCGAAGAGATGATATCCCCAAACTCTTAAGAGCAATGGATACTTTTGTCTTGCCCTCCATCGGGTCGGAGGGTATGCCATTGGTTATTTTAGAAGCAATGGCAGCGGGGGTGCCCTGTATCGCCTCTTCTCTATCAGGGATTCCAGAGGTTATCAATAGTAGCGATGTTGGATTCTTGGTTCCACCAAGAGATGAAAATGCTCTCGCAGAAGCAATGGTTACGCTTGCCAATATGCCGGAGGAAAAGCTAAAAGATCTTACTGAAAAGGCAAAAGAAAGGATTCGGAAGGTTTTCAATCACAATATTGTTAGAGCAAAACTTTCGAAATTATATGAAAATGAATACGCCTTTTCTCAGGAAGATACGAAGTAGTAAATCTGATTGATTCGTCGATGTTTTAGTTTACCAAATTTCTGAGGAAGCTGTTTTAAGGTTATGAGCAAAAGGAAAGAACAAGTAAAGGATATCCGATTATACCGTAAATTCATAAGCAAGTGCAAGAAATACCCATGGACATTTAATACGCCAATCAAACACCTCGAAAAACTTTTTTTACGACACCATCAAACCCTTAAATTGGGCATCTATTTTGATGTTGTGATGTCGAGCATTGGTTTCACGCCTAAACATGCATTATCCTACTACCGTGATGAGTTAATGTCGGACAAATTATTAAAAGAAGCATATTTGCAGGGCTCAAATTCTAATAAAGACATCAAAATTGACAAGATTTACGACAAACTCTTCAACAGAGAAAATTATATAGTAAATTATTATGCATTAATCAGGGAGATTAAACCTAAAGTTGTCATAGAAACAGGTACTGCCGATGGATGTTTAACAAGTTGGGTTCTATGTGCAATGCATAAGAACAATCAGGGAAAACTACTTTCAATAGACATTCCACCTCAGAAAGGGAAGCTGACAATGGCCACGTCCCTTTCAATAGATAATGTTGGGCACCTTATTCCTCATTCCTATCGTGACCGCTGGGAATATCATGCCGGTGATGCAAAGGAATTGTTGCCTAAACTTCTAATAGAGAACGATGTTGATATATTCATACACGATTCACTTCACACGAGAACACATATGCTTTTTGAGTATAATTGTGCAAGAGCTTTGATGCGTCCCAATACAATAATTATGAGCCATGACATTCTATGGAATAAGGCATTTTTCAGCTTCACAGCGTCACATAATCTGAAGGGATTGTCATGCATCTCGGGGCCAAATCTGGGACTAACCATAAATAAATTTGAGCCTTATGAAGAAGAGATTGGTCTTGGTGTGGTGAAAACACCTTGATTGCGAGTGTAAGGTCTGGGCAATGAATATACGTACCGAAAGCGAAAGTATTGGTACAGGCTGTCACACCGGCTGCGACATATGAGTCCAGAGCTATGGGTCTTTGCCACAAAGTTTTAGGAATGGTGAGTGTAAGTATGACCAAGTCCATTCAGAGACTTACCCAATTTTATGCAGATAGAATCCGTCCTGAAACTTTTTCGATTAGGAAATTCGTCGAGTTTGCATCGCATCAGGTCAAGCCATCAGATCTTATTCTTGATGCCGGTTCCGGTAGGCAGCAATACAGAAAATACTTTTCTCATGCCAGGTATGAATCGACGGATATAGACCAGTTACCTGATTGCGAACACGACTTTATGTGCTCATTGGATAACATACCCAAACCTGACAACACATACGACGCTATCCTGTGTACGCAGGTCCTTGAACATGTCGAGTTTCCGCAAGATGTAATCCATGAATGTTACAGGGTGTTGAAGCCCGGCGGAATGTTGTTTCTCAGTGCACCCCAAGGAGCGGGAGTGCATGGTGAACCATACCATTTTTTCAACTACACAGAATATGGTCTTCGTTCGTTGTTTAAGAAGGCGGGATTTGAGGTGGTCTTTATAAGGCCTAATGGAGGTGTCTTTTCGAGTTTAGGGAAGATGATTCAGACTCTTCCCCGATACATTTCCAAACAATATAAAAACCCAGAAATCGCAGCCAAGGTTTCACTTTGTAATAGGTTATGTTGGATGATGATGGCCACCTTATTTTTCTTCCTTACGCCCCTTTACAAACATGCCGTACCATTTCTGTGTTTTTATTTGGATTCATTGGACAAGAAGAGATTCATTACGTTAGGCTATACTTGTTACTGTGTAAAACCGAGGTTTTCTCCACTTTTCTGATGACATATGCTTTGTTTCTTCGCGATAAGCACGGAATGTGGAATAGGTGAATAATGTGGTTTTTGCCTTGTGTTATGGTACGATTTTGAAATTCCTGTGTCATGGATTTGCTCATTTTGACATGTAATCCTATGCGGGTGGGTTTTAAGCAGCGGATTGGGCTTTATCCTTACATTATGAGTGACAAACAGATCGGACCTACGGCAGCTTTTCCTGATTGGGGATTATTCAAATGCGAATGAAACTGAGAGAATTGCGAAGAAAACTCAATCGCCAACTGTCCTGCCTCAAAAGACGATTACGGGAGCCCCCTCTTCCCGAAAATAGTGATGGTAAGGTTTTGGTCCATATAGGCTGTGGGAAGAAAAATAGTCCGGAATTTATCAACATTGATGCCCAACCATTCGCACATGTTCACATCGTTACGGACGATATCACCTCCATGTCCGATTTCGGCGACGGCACCGTTTGTGGCTTGACATGCTAATCGAAAAGTACGATAAAATACTAAACTGGTAAATGGAAGAGTTCTTATCTGATAATATGCTATCATTGTGAAAACGTTAGACCATGGATTTAATCATCCTTACAAATAATCCTAATCGTGCGAGCTTCAGGCAGCGAATCGGAGTTTACCTTGATACTTTGCAGGCAAACGGCATAGATTGTGAAGTTGCGCGGTTGCCATCCGGAGCTTTAGCACGGCGAAGGCTCTTCAAGAAAGCGGCGACCTACGACGGTGTGCTGCTGCATAAAAAAAAGCTTAATCTCATGGACGCTGCCTGCTTGCGTAAATACAGCAGAAAAATCATCTATAACTTTGATGATGCGATAATGTACAGCGATAAAAATCCAGAGCGTTACAGCCGTTCACATTTCGTACCTTTTCGCAGAACTATTAAGCTGGCCGACCTGGTAATTGCAGGCAATCCCTATCTCGCAGAACACGCACAGAAATTCAATCCCAGAGTTGAAGTTTTACCAACGGGTTTGGACACAAGTGCATTCAACGTAGAAACCAAACCTGAAAACGACGGCAAAATCCGCCTTGTTTGGATTGGCAGTAAAAGCACGTTACGGTATCTTGCTCAAATCAAACCTGCGCTTGAAGAAATTGGAGCACGTTTCGATAATGTTATTCTAAGAATAATCTGTGATGACTTCTTTGACTTGCAAAATATGAGAGTAGAAAAACACGAGTGGCACAAACACACTGAGATATCAGATTTAATAACCAGCGACATCGGTTTAGCCCCACTTCCGGATGACCGATTCACAAGGGGTAAATGCGGTTTCAAAATCCTGCAATACGCCGCCGCAGGGCTGCCGGTAGTGACTTCCCCAGTAGGTGTGAATGCAGAGTTTGTTCGTGACGGCGTAACAGGTTTTCACGCAATAAATACTTCGCAGTGGGTCGACAGAGTCAGTAAATTGATAATGGACCAGGCATTAAGAAAACAAGCAGGCCAGACGGGCAAAAACGGAGTTTGGGAATTCGACACCGATGTAATCGGAAAGAGACTCGTGAATTTGATCGTGGAATTATTGGAAGCATAGCTCCGGCGAAAAAAAAACCGCACGGTTTGCGGCGGAATCAGGTTGATTTAATAAAGAAGATTGCAATGGGCGCGACAGTGAAGATCGATTTGGATAGTCTTATTGACGGCGGGGAAAAGATAATTATCGAATTGGGCTGCGGTCCGCGAAAAAAAGAGGGAAGAATAGGAATCGACGCGGTTGACTTGCTCGGCGTGGATATAGTGGCTGATCTCGAAGAGGGACTTCCTTTTTTACCTGACAATTCAGTCGACCAGATTCATTGCAGAAGTTTTTTGGAACATATAAAGAATTTTGAGAACTTAATGGCGGAGATTGTCAGGGTTTTGAAGAGAGACGGCACGGCACATATTTTTGTGCCGCATTTTTCAAACCCACATTACTATTCCGACTTTACGCATTCGAGATTCTTCGGATTATACAGTTTCTATTATTTTGTTGATTCTGAGAGCCAATTAAAAAGGAAAGTGCCCAATTTTTACACCGACATCAGAATAAAGATTTTATCGCAACGTTTGATATTCAGGTCGTCATTTAAAATTATAAATCCTTTCAGGAAGCTGTTCGGATGGTTTATAAACCGGCATACCAGCATCGAGGAATACTACGAGGAGAATCTTTGTTATATATTCCCGTGCCAGGGAATCGAGATTGTTTTTACTCCGGCGCGATAATCGGACGGCGGGCTTTCTCATTTACCACGTAAACGCCAGGATGTTTTCCTTAATATTCTTACGACCCAGTCCTGCCGATTGTTAGCAACCGCCGGGTTATGCTTCAGATAAGCCTTGAAAAATCTCATACGATCGGTATTAGTAATGCCGCTTTGGAACATATTTATCTGTACCAGGTTTTTCAGGCGCAGTCTGTTGGGCAGATGGTAAAACTTTTTTGTTCGCTCATTATCGATAAAGAAAAACCGCCATTTCTGCTTTTCTCTCACAACCAAAACGTTGCCGAGACGCAAATCGCCGTGAAAAATACCTTTGGCATGCATTTTGCCGATTATCCCGCCGAAAGCCTCGATCAAATCACGCTTGTCAATAGAAGTATCCCTGCCGGAGTTTTGACAAATATCAGTGAGAAGCTGGGGCATTGACTTTGAATTCTCAATCCCCTCGGTCACCAGAAGATTATTGGTACAAAACGGACCGGTACGATGTTCAAATAATCCTATAACGGCAGGTGCATTAAATCCATTTTTCTGCAGCATCAAAGTGGCATTAAATGCACGTTTGGCCCGACTCGGACGAAAAAGATGCTTTACGAAATCCAGCATCGAGCGGCAAAGGTACTTCTTTAGATAAAGCGGCTGGGCAACGCCGTCCAAAGAAAGATTGCATTTAAATACGCGGGTATAATCGGACGATGGAACTCTGACAAACTGACCCTGATCTTCGGCGGACGAATCATTCTCCGCAACCAAATTTCGAATATCATGTTTGGGAAAGTTTTTACGAATAAGGATTATCCATTCATCCATTCGCATCGTCTCAAAACCGTCGAGAAGCTTTTTGGAAGAATCCTTCCTGCTGGAAATCAGGAGTTGGCAATAGTTGTTCAGTACCGGAGAGAGACTTGTTTTTCTTAGAAAACGCTCCATGTCTTTTGCTCGTTTATTCCTGTAAAGCAGCTCCCGCCTGTGCACTATCATCCCGTCAAGATCTATCAGAACAGGCTCGTTTTTTGTAATCAAAACATTCGTATGTTTCAAATCGCCGTGAGTGATGCGATATTTCCACAACTTGTCGAGCAGTTTCACAACCTGCCGGATTTCATCCAGCTTTTGCCGCTCAGTGACATCTTCGTCCCGCAGAAAATGCCATAATTTCTGCCCTTCAACATATTCCGTCACCAAATAAGATTGCCATATCAGCAATCCCCTGCGCTGCTCGATATAAGCCAGGGCTCTCGGGGTAGCTATGTTCAACGCCCCAAGGAAATGCGCATATAACCATCCTTTACGGGCACGGGACTTTTTAATCATATGCCGCAGTGAATGAATAAATCCCTTATGATCATATCGTTTCACAACTATATTTTTGTTATTCCACGTTATATGTGATACATAGATGGCATCTCCTTTTTTAAGAATCTGCCCGGCATCCATCAGCGTATCTATTTGTCCTATAAAATCACGAGGCTCCGCTCCCGCACAAAAATCCCTGTCAAGCTCGGCGATATACTCGCCGGCCTTAATTCGCATGTGCCTCTCACTGGTTCGCAGATACTTTTTAAACTCACGATATGTTAACAATTCTGCCTGCTTCTTCAGAGAGGTACGCTTGACGAAGAGTTGAAATGGAAACTCAGCCATATGATCATTTGGTTCAGTATAATCCGCCAGTTAATTATACTATACCTCACTGTCCAAAAATAGAAATTCCTAATTTGTCGGCAAGTTTTATTGTCTCGGGTTTGTCGATAATGATCGTCTTTTTCGCCTCAACAACAAGACACTTACCTCTGTTCTTAGCCAGACTTCTGATAGTATCAGGTCCTACACACGGGACGTCAAATCGCATGTCCTGCTGAGGTTTGGAAACCTTGATCAGCGTCCAGCCACCCGATCTGCAAAGCCCGCCGGCTCTCTCGATCATCGCGGCGGTGCCTTCTATTGCCTCGACAGCGATGACTTCTTTTTCTTTCACGGCAATCGCCTGACCTATATCCAGCTCTCCGAGCTTTTTAACTATTTGCCAGCCGAATTCAATGTCGCTTTTGACTGACGAGGGCAGTTGTATTTCTGTCATCAAACCCGCCGTCGCCAGATGCTCCTTACAATACATGATCGAATTCTCCAATATTATCCCTCCGGTGGCCAGCTCATCCGCTAAGGCACATAGAAGTGAGTCAGGTTGCCTGTTTTTCCCGCGCAGCCGCCAGTAATATATCCTGAATGCCCGCCAATCGGGCAGATAGCGCACAATCCGCCATGGCGTGTAAAACCGTCCTTTGGAAACCCGCCCAACCATAATCGTTCTGGTTACACGGTGCTTTCTCAACTTCCGTATCCAGCCCCCCGGTCGAGCAATGGCCGCCCTGTAAAATACATCAACTTCGGCAGCCAGTTTACGATCTGCCGTCTCCGCCAGGCCGACACAAATTACTCTTAATCCCGCCTGTTTAGCGCCGGCTGCCACAAGAAAGGGTAGTCTGCCCTCTCCGGCAATTAAACCAAGCAGATCTTGCGGCTCGTATTTCGTATCTTGTATTTTACTCAAACAAATGTCCTGTTCGAAAATCGATAGATCCATTGAAAATGCATATTTCAATGTTTGTTATTCGGCACTCACATCTCACGGTCAATATTGCCAGTCGCAAATTATGAGTTATGAGCTATAAGTTATGAGTCACCATCCTGCTCTGCCGGCTCTTCGAAATCAGTCTCAATAGACGAAACGATCTGTTTAAATTGACTCTGAAGCTCCCGAATACTCTGCCGCATATCAGGCAGGTATTGTATCATGCTGTACGCTCGCCTGCCCATGTTCGCCTCGATAGCGGGAGAGCCCAGGACAACTTGGTTGTCTGGAATATTGTTAATAACGCCGGCCTGCGCCGCAATCGTAACGTTGTTTCCAATATTAATATGACCCACAATACCAACCTGTCCGCCGATTGTGCAGTAATGCCCGATGTTAGTCGAGCCGGCAATTCCAACCTGAGCCACAAGCAAACAATGCGGACCAACCCTGGTACCATGACCTATCGTAACCATATCACCCAACTTGCTGCCCTGACCTATAACAGTATCGCTAAGCGTGCCTCGTTCAATTCCGCAGCAGGCACCGATTTCAACATCATCTTCTAAAATGACAATACCGGTCTGTGGAATTTTGTGATGTACGCCCTTATAGGTAGCATAGCTGAAGCCGTCTTCACCGATCGTCGAATTCGCGTTTATAATTACACGATTGCCGATTTTACAACCATCGTATACGGTAACATTAGGATATATTATACTATCATTACCGATTTGGACACCTTTACCGATGTACACACCGGGATAAATTATACACCCGTCCTTGATTCTTGCCTCATCGTCTATTGTCGCAAAATCATGGATATGGCAGTCCACACCAATTTTAGCACTATCGGCAATTGAAGCCTTCGGGCTGATCCCTACTTTTTTATGCTTACGATGCCCATGCAGAAGCACCATTACCTGCATAAAGGCATAGTAAGGGTCATCAGCTATTAACAGATGGACTGAGGCGGGGGGCGTTTCTTTTCCTACTATTACTGCACTTGCCTTGGTCGTCCGCAACTGTTTTTCATATTTACGATTAGTTAAAAAGCTAATATCACCTTCATCCGCCCGCCCGAGCGTAGAGGCAGATCTGATAATCACGTCAGGGTCGCCACAGACCCGTCCGCCTACATATTCGGCTAATTCACCCAAAGTTCTTTCTTGCATACGAACACCTCAACAAAAAGCCTATTAAGTACAGCGCCGCCCCTTTTTCCGAAGCATCAGCCTTGCTCTGGTCATTATAACAAAAACACTTATGTGGTCAACTATTCAGCCGGTGAACATGCAAAGCAAGCATCGTTTGCCGTTACCACACTCTAACCAAAAACTGCTTTTTCTATTTTCAATCCGGTTGAAATTACATTAATCCAATTCGGCTCAAACATTATACCGTTAAAACCTCCAGGAGCTTTCGCTGTAAACTCATCGAGGGCTTCCTGGCAAAAGATGCTGTACTGCTTGTAAATACTGTTACAGCCGGCCCAATGGATTTATACACCGCCGGATTAGTCGGACCGAAAACACCATACGTCCTGATTCCCAGGGCGGCAGCCAGATGCGTAATCCCGCTATCGTTGCCGATAAATCCATCCACACAACTTAAAAGCCTCAGCACCTGCGTCAAAGACAAATCCGTCAGGCACCTTCCAACGCTGCTGATTTTCTTAATTTTCGCGTCGCTGAATCTGTCCAGCTCGGCAGGCCCTAATAAAAATATGATTTCAACACCTCTCGAATCAAGCTCTCTGGCCACAGCCAGGAAGTTCTCCAGGTGCCAGCATTTTCTTATTCCGCCGCTGCCCGGCTGAATAACCATCAGCTTCTCGCCGGAACCAAGACCGATTTCTCTGAGCAGATCTTTGCCTGTGTTTATATCCGCTTCTGTCGCTTTTATTAAACAGTCATCGGTCTTAAACCTCCGGGAATGCAAGGAATGGCCGCTTTGGGCTATAAATTGCTGGATGTAAAAGGCGGCTAAATGTTCAGAGAAACCTTTTGGTGGTTTCATAGACAGTGTTATAACCTCTGCGCTATGGCTGCAATTGGCAGTGAAAATCAGGTTTTGTTCGAAGTTGCTGTTCGGCTCACCCATAAACGTCGCTATCCAGGCATAATCGCCAAAAGCGCTTATCAAAGGATCCCTGTCTTTAAGCACAAATGTTGTCGTTTTAGCAAACAATCGATGTATATCCATTGAATCTATAGAGCGAACGCCATCGACACAGGACCTGCCCGGCAAAAAGCCAACGTATTCGGTATGCCCAAGAATATCAATTCCGCCCAAACCCAGAGCATCTTTCATATACGCGGCTAACGGCAGTGTTAATATACAGTCGCCAATCGCCCCAGGCTGCAAAATTAACGCTCGCTGCATTTTTTTTACAGCCTCAGCACTCTTTTGCCGCACTAACTCCAAAATGTCATCGTGTGTCTGCATACCTAAAAAGCCTGAATTGTTGTCAAAGTAATACTAACCGTTACTCGGCCACCTTGTCAATCCATCCGCCGCCAATAAGCCTGTTGTTTTTTTCCTCCTGAATATAAAAAGCGGCTAACTGGCCCGGCGTTATTGCCGATACCGGCTCATCAAACTCAACCGCAACACTATTATCCTGCGGAGTAACCGTCGCTAAAACACCGCTACTATTATAGCGTATCTTTACCTTCGCTCGAAAAGGCGAGACCGGCTCATCAATAAGCCAATTCGTACCCGTTGCACGAAGTTTTTTCTGCATGACCTCTTCTTTCGGACCGAGCGTAACCGTGTTGCTTTCGGCATCAATTTTTGTGACATAGTAAGGCTTGCCCATGGCCACTCGCAGGCCTCGCCGCTGACCGATAGTGAACCCGTGCACGCCATTATGCTCGCCGAGAACCTTGCCGCTGCTATCGACAATGTTGCCCTTACGAACAAGCTCGGGGCACCGCTGCTCGAGCACGGCGACATAATCATCGTCAGGGATAAAGCATATCTCCTGCGATTCTTTGCTTTGTGCAGTGCGTAAACCGAATTCCGCCGCCATCTCTCGCGTCTGATCCTTGGAATAATCTCCCATTGGCAGAATAATTTTAGGCAACATGTCCTTGTCAATCATCGATAAGACATAGGACTGGTCTTTTGAAGTATTGGCAGCTTCATACAGGCCCACGTCGTTATCCCTATTGAGAATCCTTGCATAGTGTCCGGTGGCAAGAAACCGGGCACCATGACTTCGCGCAAAGTCCCACAATTTGCTGAATTTCATATGCCTGTTGCAGAAGACGCACGGATTGGGCGTCCGGCCTTTCCTGTACTCGCTGCAAAAATAGTCGAGAATTCGCTCGAAATCTTCGCGAAGGTCCATCACATGGAGCTTTATCCCCAATTCCCCGGCAACCATTTCGGCCTCTGCCTGTGCGTGGCTGGCACTGTCGTTCGTAATCATGAACACGCCCGCGCAGTCAAAGCCATCCCGACACAACAATGCCGTGGCGGTCGAACTGTCCACTCCGCCGCTCAGTGCAACAAATACCTTTCTTAGTCCGTCTGCCATTTTTCAGAATATCTCAGTTATCTTTCTCCGGAGGATTGATTTTAAGTTCGTTCGTTTCGATCCCGTTGTATTCTATCCCTATGGCTTCATTGATTTGGGCGATAGCCCGATAGGCTTGTTCGGCCTGTTCCGGAATCGGATCGTACCGCAAACCGGCACGGAATTCATCCCGTGCCTGACTGGGTTTACCTTGTTTGATCCATATGGTAGCAAGAACGAAGTGCGCCGAAGCACTTTCCGGATTCAACTCTAATGCCTTCTGTATGTAACCGAGAGCTGCCTGTGAATTGCCGTCATAGACATTTGCTATAATCCCCTGCCACAAATAACATTCCCAGTAATCGGGTTCAAGACGTAAAGCGGCATTCAGTATCGTACGGGCCTGGTCCCACTTCTTTTCCTGACACAACGCCCCAACGAGGCATAGCTGGCCCCATGCAAAATCCGGATGTAACTTCGCTGCCAGTTGACATCTGGCCACGGTTCGACCGGAGCCGGTCGGCTGAAAGAGTTGATGAGCGATGGTTTGCATATCGTCCAGAATGGCAAAGTCTTTATGGGGAACGCCGAACCAGTGGTAAGCGGGATCTATCAGTAAAGTCTTGCCGTTAGCAAATACGGCCGCACAGTCATGATGTATTAATTTGTCTTTGTAGTCTTTGTGCACGTGGACATAAAATGCCTTTATGTTGACATCTCGAGCCAATGCTATGAACAGTTTCGCATTCTCCTGGCAATTGAAAGATGCGTCGGTTTCATCCCAGGCGGCAAATACTTCTCTTGCTGTTCGTGTTCCGTGGCCGCCTGCGGATTGAAGGCGGCCCGAAAGGGCATCGAAGAGCGCTTTGGCCTTATCGAGGTCACTGGCAGTCCCTTCGGTCAACTGTTCGGCCCAGCGTTTCATTTCTTCGCTGCCGGCTATCGGATTGACCACCATCGCCATCTCGTCCTCCGTGAGCCTCTCCCGCAGGGCATCTTGCAACGATTGCTCAGTGTAAACCTTTGGCATTGATGCCTCTATAAAGGTTGGTGCCAGACTGGTCTTCAGCCGCTGTATTATATCTTCAAATGTACGAATAATTCTTGGATCCCCACCCATCTGTTTAATCCGGATCACGAGTTTCTCATAGCGCTCGACTGCTAAAGGAATCTCTCGCAACCTCTCATAAGCCTGGCCGACTCTTTGTAATACATCCATATCTTCAGAATCAAGCCGTTCCGCTTCTTTCAGTTCCACCATCGCTTTATCTCGATTGCCCTTGAAGGTATAAATGAATCCCAGGAAGGCATGGATGGGTGCATCGATAGGTTCGAGAAGCTTTGCCTTCTCAGCAAAGGCAATCGCATCGTCCAACTTTTGCTGCACTGCTGAGAGTTCCGCCAGACGAATGAGCACGCGAGCGTCATCCGGATCCAGGCGGTGAGCTTCGCGCAATTCCTGTTCAGCCTCAGCGTATTTCTTCAGATGAAGCGACAAAACTCCTGAGATGCGATGTCCGCCTGCGAAATCGGGACTCAAACTCAATGCGCGACGAGCAGCCTGTTCCGCCTGTGCGAACTGCCCTTTCATACTGAGTATTGCCGACAGGGCAAGATGAGCCCTGGCGAATTGCGGATCCGCGGCGATTGCCTTGCGCGTACAGTCTTCCTGCTCAGAAAGCGGTTTGTTCTCCTCTTGATATGCACAGGTCCGGATGTACCACTCTAAGGCGTCGGGTGAACTCGTCCATCTCCGCCCCATCTTCTGCCGCTCTGTCTCGGATGGTCTGATGCTCAATTCCCCAAGGATCTGCTTCGTCAATTCATCCCGCAGCTCGAACCAATCCGCTGAAGTGGAAATCAGCTCGCCGGACACCTTTCCGCTGGCGATGTTCAGGACGTGTGCTCGCACTCGCCATTGCTCGTTATGCCGCTCATAGCCACCCCATACGACTCGCTGCGCCTCGATGAGCTCGCCCATCTTCCGCGCCTGCTCCGGCATAAGGGCAGCATCCTTGCCTACGCCCAATTGTCGTCGGGCATACTCGACTCCGCCACCAGGCTTGATTGCTTTAATTTCTCCAAACTCGCCCGACAGGAGCCTCTCAATGTCACAACTCCAGTGTGCCGCCTCCGGGACGCCGGTTTCATTGGCGAATCCTAACACTGCGACCCTCAACCGTCCGGGCGGTGTGCTATCTTGCATTGAGCCTATCCCTGTTCCGACAAGAACGAACACCACAATCGCAATTCTCAATTGAGTCATCTGAGATTTCACAATCATTTACTCCCTCCTTTCTCAAAAGGCATCTCTTTTTGACCTTTGTGGAGAAAGAGCCTGACAACGACTGCAATTCTCGTCGCGACAGGGCCAACTGAACGCCAAACGAATCTAATCCTGCGGATAAATAATTATGCGGTCATGGATAACGGTGACTAAGTCGTCTTTACCGTCACCAGTCACGTCGGCGACCGTCAACTCTCGCGGCTCGGCGGCCGCCTTGGGGCGACCTGTGCTGTCGCGATAACTTTTTTCCTCGAATATCTTAAAACGCATCGCCGGGACAGGCTTGGCGCCGGCATCGAGCGTTAGTATTTCGATATGACTGCGTCCGTACTCGACCATGATAATGTCGGTCCGGCCGTCGCTGTTTATATCGCCCGCTGCAAGGTTGCCGTATATCCCGTCTTTAATTTTTGTCTCGTAGCCGAACTGCTGCTCCAGATTCTGAGTATAATTCTTGCTGCTCAGCGGAGTAATAAGCGCGAACTTCTTGCTGTCGAACAGCAGCAGGCTTTCAACCTCGCTGCCCGTCAGCGGAGCAAACAACATTTTCAGATGTGCAGCACTGTTCCAGTTGCCGACATCCAATGTCTTTTCGACCCTGTAGGTCTTGTCATTGCCGGCTTTGAGTATCTGGAGCTGGCTCTTTTGTCCATCCAGCAGCAAAATAGAGGGCCTGTCCGCCGGACTCCCGGCGTCGAGCTCGAAAGCGGCAACCGCCAATATCTGGTTATCCGTGCTCTTGGCGTTATACTGGTCAATCACACTCCATGTCTGTCCCTCTGAAAAAACCAGGCTTCTTGCGAAGTTATTCTGCGCCACCAGCAGCTCATCACCGGCCTTGCCGTCCACATTGGCGACGGAAATTGATCGCATGTTGGCATCTTTAATCAAACTGCTCTGGGCTTTCGGTGAATCAACAACTTCGAATTTGTTCTTTTCGACCTGGCGAACCAATATGGGCGGTTCGTAGCTGACAAATATCAGGACGTCCAGCAATCCGTCCTGGTCGACGTCAAGCACTTTCAATCCATCAGGATTGGAGGTCAATTTTTCAAGCTCTAAAGCAAGGGCTTTTTCAGTTGTCTCAGATTTTTCAGCGTTTGCCCCGGCCGAATCCGCCCGGCCTTTTTCGCTTGCAGCGAGATTATAAACCGCCCTGAGAGTTCTAAGGTCGTTATCGCTTCTGGATACGTAAAGGCAATCTATGCTGCCGTCGCCGTCGACATCGGCCAGCTCCATCGCCACCGGTTCACCCGTCACGCCGATGGGTTTCGGAAACGACAACCTGTCATCTTCGAATTCACTTATGCCGATGACCTTTTCCTTCAGGCTCAAAACGCCCAATTCAGTTTTCCCATCGTCGTCGATATCCACGGCAGATAAGCTCGTAATATCAGCAAAAGCGGGAAATCTCACCGGCTCGGCCAACCCAGGCCCTGCCTGTTGCTTGTAGAGAATCAGCTCGGCCGCGCCGGGATCGCTTATCGTCACATCGGCAAGCCCGTCTCCATCGACGTCACCGAGAGCCAGGTCTCGCTTCGTATCCTCCTGCCCGGATGCAAGAGGATAAAACAAAATCGGCCAGTCGGCATCTTTCCGGCTTTCAGCGGCAAATTGATAACAGATAAGTCGTCCACTTAAACTGTCAACAGCCAAAACCTCATCCCCGTCAACCTTATCTATATTGTGCAGCAATAATGCAAACGGCCTTTCAATAGCAAACTGCAATTGCGGACCCAACTGTCCGGTTTTCAGGCCGAATCGAACGTGCAGCGGCTTTTCCATATCGTTTGTGACAAGGATAAGATCGTTGACATTATCCCCGTTCAAATCACCAATCTCGATACCCAGTGTTTGCGCTGATGTGGGATATTTCACCGGCTCGGCCAATGAGCCGTCCTCTGTTTGTAAGATTATATAAATACTATTACGACCGGCCAGAGCCAAATCGTCGGCGCCATCATTACTCAGATCTGCACACGCCAAAGCATTGGAAGTCGGCAGGCCATCATCGATATCGATCTTTTTCCTTGTCGGCCAGCTCAGCGATTTCGGCTTACCTGACTTAGCCTCATCGGCCTTTTGCAGCAGCACATACAGGGCCTTTGGCTCGCCATAATAAGCCAGATCCTTCCGCCCGTCAGAGTTCAAATCCCCGCAGACCAGGCTGTACAGCTTCTCGGAAACAGCGATGCTCTGCTGCTCGAACCGGGTAGGGGAGGTGATTGCATTAATGTCTATGTCGTTGGCATCGATCGCGACGTCCTTTTCGCCCGGCCCAACCGCTTCTTTCTGCAAAAGCAGCTCGATTCTGGCCCTTCTGTTATTGGTCAAAGCGATATCATTTCGGCCGTCGCCGTTAAAATCGGCCACCAGCAGGTCTTTAATGCCCCAGTCCAACTTGATGATTTCTATTTCCTCGAACCCATAATATTGTGAGATATCATCAGAGACTGCTTCCTGTGCACTCAAATTGCCCAGAATCATGCTGGTAAACACAATCGTAAATATAGCCTTACTTAGCTGCACAATGAAAACCTCCATTTTTTCGCCATTACTGTTTCTTCCCGTCGGTTCTGCAAAAGCAGGAATTCATTTCAAACACTTCCTTATGCACAAGAATATTTCACTTTATCCTTACAACAAAACTATACATTGTAAGCATATCAATATCAACGATTTTATAGCTTTTGAGGTTTTCCGCCGGCATACACACCAGCTACAGTTTTATAGATGTGTACCCACAGTCCAGCACCGGAAATCGGGCGGCAGGCTCGAAGTAAGGCGATCTTAGTCCGAGCGGAGTATTCGAAGAGCGATATCATCCTGGTACTTTGGCGATTTCAATGTTCGATTGCCGCCGGGGTGATCGAACGTTTCGTTTTTATCGTTTTTGCCGGTTTTTGTATTTATCCATTCGGCTTTGTATTTGCCCTTCGGTAGTTCCACCTGCAATTGTGCCTCGCCGCCGCCATTGATATAAACGGCGTAAGCACGCCCCTTTTGGACCAATGCGCGGGCGGTTGCTTTATCGGGTATTCCGCCTTTGATAACTGAGTTGTCGGGCATCATTTTGACAAAGTCGAAACTGTTTATGAAATCGCTAAGGATTCCCAACTGTTTGTGCAATATGGCTCCGCCTCCGCCGGGGGCGTTGATTTTCGCCGTACCGTCTTCGTAGCCGACGTTGAATGAGTAGTCGAGATTGCTGTAGACTGCTCCGCCGGCAATGATGAAATCCCAGCCTTCAAGCCGATATGGCTTCGGCTCGCTGCCGGCAAAGCCCGTCTCGTCGTCGCCGATGACCCGGTTTAGGCCGTAATTGTCGGTCACCGTATTGGGAGGCTTGGCGTAATGGAAGTTGAAGATCGACACTCGCGGATTGGGATCGGTTATTTTTTTGTGCTTATTCGCTATATTCTGAGCTATTAAATGTTTAGCCTTGAAATCGGCCTCAGCTTTAGCGATGGTCTCGGCGATATGCGATTGCCATTCGAGCGTGACTCCGCCGAAGTACGGCTCGTTGCAGATTTCATAATAGACGTTATCGAAGTCCTTCAGTTCCTCGACTATCCTGCGTACCATCGCATCCTGCACGGCCAGGAGTTTGGGATACTTGAGCGTATAAACCTCGGTGCGTTCCATCTTACCGATACCGTTGACGTTGTTGGCGGCGTTCATCGGGCTGAGTTCCCACATACTATCTTCGTAGAAAGGGCAGAACAACACCAGCTCTACCACGACGTCGCGTTTGCCTGCTTCGCTGACAAAATCTCTCAGGCGTTTGAAATAAGCCGGGTCCCATTTGGTCAGGTCAAACTTATTGCCGCCGTTGGCGTAGCCCTGCTCATCGCTCCGCGCCCAGGGACATATCAACCGATCCTTTGCCGGCGCCAGCGTATTGTTTTCGATTTTGAACGCCCCGACAGGCTCGCAGTATGCGCCACTGAATGTGCGAGTCAGGTTAAAGCCAAGTGATTCGAGAGTCTTGAGGTATTTTTTGTAATCGAAATCTCGATTAAGCACGGCCCCGTAATGCTCGCCGGACGTTATCAATACCGTAGCCTTGCCGCGCCACAGAAAATAATGCGGATTATCCGGATGAAGTCGGATCGCCTTACCATTTTGCCCTGCCTGAGCGGCGACAGCGCACACAGCAGCATTAACCAGGACTAACAGCACGCCGTACACAACAAACGCCGGTATCTTATTTACCCGCTCAGACATTCCAATCTCTCCTTAAATAACTGTATTCGACACTTTCCGGCCTCGCACAGATTCAGCCCGACTAATAACAAGCTGCATAACCTGATCGATTAAAAATCCGGGTATTATAACCCATAGATGGGTTTAAGCTGCTCCTCGGTGGGCAACTCCTCGTAGCGTTCATCTTTCGGGCCAATGTAGGCAGAACCGTCTTTCCTGAGCTCTACCGGCGTAACCGAACCGTTACCGTTGCGGATTTTAATAACGATTTGATCCACATCGTTCTCTTTGTGCTTGTGTTCTCTCTCTTTTTGGGACAGCTTGTCGGTTTGCCTGAGCAGCTCGCCCACACCGCAAATAGCAGCGCCAATAGCAACGCCTTCACCCGTCTCGTCCGATTGATGGCCTATTATGCCACCAATAAGAGCACCTCCTAATATTGCTCCGTAAATTGGACTGAGTTTCAAACCGTCGCCGCTGTGGCTCTTGTTTTCACTGCCGCAGCCGCAAAGGCTCAGAACCAATGACACAATAAGAATAATCACTACTGATGTTTTGGGGATTGTCGTTTTCATTTGCTTGTCCTCAAATTAATGACCGCTTCATCATTTTTTCAGTCTCTCGATTCAAGCTGCTGATTTTACCAGCGTTTTAGCGCACATCCTCACTGCATAGGCTTATATTATTGTACCGGCATGTATGAGCCTATCAAGAATATTTAGAAATTCCTGACAGTAAAATTGAGTATTCTTCGCCGGATTTTTCTGCGAGCGATTCTATTACAATCTGCTTTTGATGGCGTCGAGTTGGTCTTTTGTCACCTTCACGCCTAAATCCTGGGCAATTTTGATGTGTTTCCAGGCCAGATCAAATTTATTCAACTGATAATACCCAAAGGCAAGCCCGTAATGAGCATCGCCAATTGCCGGATCAATCTCCACTGCCTTGAGATACGCAGCCACTGCCTGCTCGTAATTCTCATTGTTGGAATACGCTGCCCCGAGGTTGTAATAGACCATTGGTTCCTGAGGCTCTAACTGGACAGCTTTTTTATAATGCTCAATGGCCACGCTGTACTTGTCCTGCCCGAAATACGCATTACCCAGATTGACCAGGGCAGAAAGCGTATCAGGCTTAATAGCAAGAATCTTCTTGTACTGCCAGATTTCATCCTCGACCATACCCATCTTGCTGTAACAAACCGCAAGACCGTAATGAGCTTCAAGATAATCCTGCTGAATATTCAAAGCCTTCTTGTAATGAATTACGGCCTGCCCGTAATCTTCCATCTGGCTATAAATATCACCTAACTGGCTATAACAACCGGCGTCTTGAAGTCCCAGAATAAGCGCTTTCTTCAATTCCGCTATCGCCCGGCCATATCTTTCCTGTTTGCTGTACACCAGGGCGAGATTCTTGTACGCATCCACAAAGTTGGGATCCAACCTTACCGATTGCGTATATTCAGCAACCGCATAGCCTAATGAGCCGCGCTGGGTGTACGCGTTACCAAGGTTGTTATGCGTTTTGGCATCATTCGGATTGATATCAAGGGCGGCAAGGTATTCGTTGATCGCCTGGGCAACCTGCCCCTTTTTCAGGTAAATGTTGCCAAGATTTGCACGGGATTCGGATAATGTCGGATTTATCTCGACAGCGCGTTCAAACGCCAGCAATGCAGACTCAATATCGCCGACGTCGCTATAGCTGTTGCCAAGATTATTGAAGAAACAGCCGAGCGTCTGAATCTTACTAAGATTCTTCAAATAAATACTCCGACCGTTAAGCCTGGGTACCTTGAACTTATTTATATAGTGCTTGTCGGAGGCACTTCCACCCTTGCTCGTCGTTTCAATATTAAATCGCACACGCCCGTCATCGTATCTGACAAAAAAATGCCCCGGCACAACAACTCCGTGCAAAGGAAGGCCAAGCCGTTCGCCAATTGAAAGATAAAGAACGGACATACTCAGGCAATATCCTTCTTTTTTATCTATGACGGTGTGCAAAAACAGGCTATTCGGATCGCTTGCTTCTGAAATAGACTTGAATCCCAGCTTACCGAATAAATACTCGTTCATTACCGGAATCGCTCTGAAGTCCGCTCCCAGCTTTTTGCGTCTGAGCATTTCACGAATTTCCAGAGCCATTTCATCCAATCTTGACAGGTATATCCGTCCGTTTACTACTTCACTCCAGTTATCACTCCAAAGCTCCGAGGAAATCAAAACGGCTGTTGCCAGGTCGACTTCGTTATCTCTGAGCCGAAGGACCTGTTCGATAGACCTTGCGTATAGACCCGCCTTGCCTTCATTGGCCAGTGGAGCGTTCCGCTGTGCAAGCAGGGCCGGCGAGAGAACTAAAATACAAATTGTTGCCGAAAAAATCTTTTTCATAGCTTATACTTATTATATACTTTAACGTCGTTTTGTTCAATGTTATTCTTTGATGATGGGAGAAATATGATGGGTACCAAATACAATATTTCCGCGGACACCTTGTTTTATCGAACACACTCTTTGAAGCCTGACAAATGGCGTAATACACTTTTTATGACGTCGCTGCTTCTCGGCGTCCTCATCGTCGGAGCATGTCATCAGGCCGGCCCTGAGGATGTGACAAGTGAACCAAAAATAGAGCCGGCTGCGCCGCCGGCCGAAATGAGTCTCTTCGACGGCAAAACATTGGGACATTGGAAAATTACCGATTTCGGGGGGCAGGGAAAGGTCTATGCCAAGGACGGCAGCATTTACCTCGAACAGGGCAACGATATGACCGGTATAACCTGGGCAGGCCCGCTGGTCCGTATGAACTACGAAATCACGCTGGAAGCCATGCGGGTCTCCGGCAGCGACTTTTTCTGCGGGTTCACTTTTCCCGTCAACGATAAATACTGCTCGCTGATTCTTGGCGGCTGGGGCGGCTCGCTCTGCGGATTGTCCAATATCGACTACTACGACGCCGCCAACAACGAGACCACCAGGTTTGTTTCTTTCGAGAACGGCAAGTGGTACCACGTCCGCCTGCGCGTCACACCCAACAGGATCCAGGCCTGGCTCCAGGAGGAAGGAGAAGAGGCGCTCGTCGATATGGACATAACCGGTCGAAAGATCGATACACGAGCCGAAATGGATTTGTGCCAGCCGATGGGCGTGGCAACCTGGCAAACAGCCGGAGCGGTTCGCAACATCAATCTACGAAAGCTAACCGAATAATCGTCGCTCTCGCTATTCAACCGCCGCTTCGTCGCTGATTGGCACTCCGGCCCCCTGGCGCTTGAACAGGTCTATCCGCATCCAGCGATTGCTCTTGAACCGCCACCGGTTTGCCAGTCCGACTGTTATGATGCTGATAGTCGCCCCGGTCCATGGCCCCAAAGCACCAAGCCCGGGAAATAGCTTAACAATACATAAGCTGCCGGCTCCCAGCACGACAATAGCGCCAAATGCCGAGACCGCCGCAAGCCAGAGCGTATCGCCAGCCCCGCGCAGCGAGCCGTTATAGATTAGTGTGGCGGCATCGAAGACCTGGTAAATCGCCGCCAGAACGAAAATCCTGATGCCAATGGCGATGACCGTATCGTCTGAAGACCAAAACGCCATGATTCCGTTTCTGAAGACCAGAAGGCAAAGACCGATCAGTCCCATGTAAACGAGTCCTATTCTCAAACATACGCTGGTCTGCTTGATTGCCACATCCTTTTTCCCCTCTCCGATCGCCTTGCCCACGGCGGCGGTCAAAGCCGTCGCAAGGCCCACTACAGGCATAACCGAGACATTCACACATGAAAGAACGGCACTTGTAGCCGCCAGGGCGTCTTTGCCAAACCGGCCAACCATCGCGAACAAAATCACTCCCCAGAGCGAGATATTCACCATAAGGCCGATTCCCGCGGGAAGGCCCACTTTAAGCAGGTCTTTCATCTTGGCAAAATCTATGTTTAAGCCATGTCTGCTCTTAAAGCTCGTATTGATATCACCGGTCAAAAAGACCACCATTCGAATAGCGGAACCAGCGGCTATCCCGATAAATGTGCCCCAGGCGGCACCGGCGATTCCCATTGCCGGAAAGCCGAACTTGCCGAAAATCAACACATAGTTGGCGACGACATTCACTATCTGCCCGACTATCGCAGAGTACATCATAACAACAGGCCGATGTACCCCCATGAAAAACTGGCTGCTCGCCCAGACAAAAACCGCCAGAACCTGGACGTAGAGCATAATCCGCAGGTATATAACCTCCATAGCGGCAACAGCCGGCTCGTGGCCAAGCATTCTGAATATCGCCGGCGCCGCCGGCCACATAATCACCACGACAACAACCGAATACGCCAAACCCATATATATCGCCTGCCAACAGTAATTCGAGCAGGCCTTTTTATCACCTCTGCCGAGGCTCTGGCTGACAAACGTATTGATGCTGGTCATCACCCCGATTGCAAATGCTGCGGGCAAAAAACCAACATACCCCGCCGGAAGAATCGCCGCAAGCTCTTCGGTTCCAAGCCGCGAGACCATGAACCTGTCAACGAACTGCATGATAGTAAAGGAGATATGCGCAACCACCATCGGGGCCGCCAGCTTCAGCATATACTTAAGTGAGGTCTCGTCTTTGGGCAAAGTTTGCGAAAGTAAAGTCGATTTGTCAGTCATTAACGAAGACCCTGTTCGTTCAGATTCAGCTTCTTCAACAGCGTATCGGCGGACATTCCCGAAACCTTCACGTGCTTGACCGGGCTGGTTGTACCGGAAATGATACTCACGGCGTTCTTTTTCACGCCGAGCTGTTTGGCTAAGAACTTAATCAGGCATTGATTGGCCTTGCCTTTTTCCGGCGCCGCGGATATCTTGACCTTCAGCATATCGTCAAGCAGTCCGCAAATCCGTGTCTGCCCGCTGCTGCCCGGCACAATCTTTGCGACAAAAACCGCATCCTCATTACGCTCTTCAATTTTCAGATTACCCATAGCATTGTTTAGCCCCCAGGCCTGCCTTGGGGGATTTTGTCAAGATATAAAAAACACGCACAATCACACATATCGTTTACTCAATTTTCTCCCGCAGGTTCGAGCCGATCGCTAACTGAACATACTTTTCAATCTGCTCTGCAAGCACACCCAACGATTCAAGCTGGAAATCTTCATAATGCCCCGAGATCAAATCGCCATCCAGCGTCCTTTTGGAGATTCTAACGCGTATAATAGAAGGCGGCCTCTCAGTCTTCGTAAAATCGCTGTCCTTATGCTCGGTCAATTCCACCCGCCAGTCCTCACTGATAAACACTAGGCACTTGCCGGTAAAAACCGCCATCGGAAAATAATCACGCAATAACTTAAGCGTTTCCATCAATCACCTGTTTATTTCAATTCCTTACGAACAAAAAATTCTTAGAATCTATCCGGTGTTGCCATATTAACAAAGACATCGAAAAATGCACGACTTTATTTACCGGCGGTGGTACAAATCGATATGTATCTGTCAGTCACCTGGTTCTCCGCGACTTTTATGTACGAGCACCCGGTGTATCCATGGGCAGCCCTGCCTGACGCCATGCATGCATATCGCCTGCCAGATGATAAACGTTGCTGAATCCTGCTTTTACAAGAGCGCTTTGGGCCACCCGTGCCCGGATACCCATTTCGCAGTAAACAACGACCTTCCTGTCTTTATAGAGCATCAGCTCATTGAGACGAGCAGAAATTTTCTTGCGGCCTATATTGATCGAGCCGGTGATATGACCCGAATTGTATTCATCGGCTGAGCGAACGTCGAGGATACAAAGTTCAGGTTCTTGCTTCTTCCATTCCACAAGCTGCGACTGCGATATAAAGTTGCCGCCGCCACGGCTTCTGTAGAGTATCAATACTATAACTGCGATAGCCAGCAGACAAAGCACACTAATACCAGTCCATCCCATTCGACCACTCCTTATACACTTATGGCCAAGTTCCCCGGCAGGAGATACACGTCTCTATTTGTTTAGTTCGAGCCAGGCATTCATCGTACGCTTGAGGTTATCATGAGCGTCGCCGCTGATGCCGTAGCCCTGGAATCCTATTGGGCCGGTATAGCCTGAATCCGAAAGTGTTTTTAAGAAGCCTCGCATGTCGAATGTGCCGCGGTCCAGCGTTTGAATCAGAGTTTTCCAATCCTTGCCGCCGCTGTCGGCGCCGTTTATTGTTACCACGAACAAATGCGGCATCGCCGATTTTATCAGCGACTTCATATTCTTCTCGTCATCGACCATGAGCCAGTGACACAGGTTGAAAGTCACTCCGACGTTTTTGCGATCCACCTTCTTCGCCACACGCACGGCATCCTCCACGCGTTCGACCCAGAATCCGGTGTGAGGATAGAGCGCCACTCGCACGTTGGCTTCAGCGGCCATATCGGCGACCTCACGGAGAATTTCAACCGCCCGCTCGTCACCGGCAGGGGAGGAAGGTTTGTGCTGCTTACTTTGAACGAATAGCCACAGCATCGCATTGCGGCCTTTTAATACTTCAATTGTCTCTTTCAATTCCGGGCCGTATTTCTGCTGATCGGGGTCGATGTTGACGCCGAGATAAACCGTGAAAAGTCTCAGGCCGTTCTTATCCAGCTCATCGGCCATTTCACTAAGCCCTTTACCCGCCGTGCATCCGATGCCGGGATAGCCTAACTCCTTGACCATTTCGACCTGCTCTTTTGCAGTTTGGTGTGCGGCGTCTTTCGTTGCGGTGTCCATCGCGAAGAAAGGATTCGGTCCTGCCGGCTCGATTCGGATATTGCGATACGCAACAGGTCCATGGTCACCCTGCAGTATGAGCGGCCCGGCCGATTTTTCATCGTTATATGCGCCGGCCCGCGTCGGTCCGGCAAGTTCCACATCCTCGTGAACCACTATACCATTGTGAACCACCTTCTCAAATCTGGCGTTGGCGATTTTCCTGCCGCTTTCGTCAAAACGCGGTGCCCGGAAGATAATATCGAACGTCTGCCACTGTCCCGGAGCCAGCGATGCGTTGACTCGCGGCGAACGACCTTCATAACCCTTGGGATCCCTGTTTTCATCCCACCGCTGGTAAATGCCGCCGCACTCGATGCCGGGGTATTCGTCTTTCTCGACGCCGTAGCTGTCGTAAACCTGAATCTCGTATCGCCCCATGAAGTACACGCCGGAATTGGAGCCTTTCGAAACCATAAATTCGATGTGCGCTTTGACATCGCCGAACTCGGCCTTACTGAACAAATGAGATGTCCTGCCCTTCGGCCCGTTCACAATAGCCCCCGTCCCCGGCTTGCTGCTCAGCAGCTTTTCATCCTGAGGATTAGTGAACGTATCGGCGACAATCTGCCACTGCCCCGTATCACCCCGCCACGCAGAGAAATCCGTACCTGTCAATTCTGCCGTTTCTCCCGTTGTATTCGTTACTGCCAAAAAGCACAGAATCCCAATGAACAACACAGTCGTACAGTTTTTTTGGCGGCGAATTTTCATATTCCTTACCTCAATAATAATCATTTATCAATAATCATTTATCATTTCTAAAGCCGCCACGGGCTTCGCATCGCTCGTGACAACATCCGGTTGGCCTGCTCATCGTCGATAAACCGCTCGTTGTCCGGGTCCCACCTGAGCTTTCGACCCAGCAGCATCGAGATATTGCCGATGTGCGCGATGGTAAAACACCGCTGTCCTATCTCAGGCGGGAAATAGCAGTCTTTGCGCGACTTGACACAATCGAGAAAATTCCGCTGCTCGCCGGCCTTGCAGGTATAAAGGTGAATCTCGTTCGGCCCAATCACCGAATTCAGGATGGATTTCGGCTCGGCCTGCAGCGGCGCCCTCCAGCCTTTGTTGCCGATCCAGCCCTCGGTACCTTCGAATCGCAGGCTCGGCGTTCCCGATGTCACGATCAATTTCACGCCGTCGGCGTATTTGTATTCGATGTTGAAATTTTTGGCGGTGTCATAAAGTCCATCCCGCCAGAACTCGCCTTTCCCATCGACCTCGACCGGCCCGGTATGCTCGCTGTCATTGCCCCACTGGGCGCCGTCGAGCAGATGCGCCCCCCAGTCGGTCAGCATGCCGCCCGAATAATCCTGAATCCACCGGAAGTTCCAGTGGCAGCGGCCTTTCGTATAGGGCGCCCAGGGCGCCGGGCCCACCCACATGTCATAGTCGAAACCATCCGGCACCGGCATCGGCGTTGGGTCACCCGGCGTGTCCGGCCCGCTCGGCAGCTCGACGCGAATCGTATGGACCTTACCGATCCGGCCATTACGAACCAACTCGCACATGCGGTGATACACATCCACCGATCGGTCCTCGGTGGACCATTGAAAGACCCGGCCGTAGCGCTGCATCGTCTCGCATAACACCCGGCCCTCTTCTATGGTCAGCGTCGGTTTTTCGCACTCGACGTCTTTGCCCGCTTTGGCCGCGGCGATCGAAATCGGTACGTGCCAATGGTCCGGCGTCGAAATCATCACCGCGTCGATATCGTCTCTTGCCAGAACCTCTCTGAAATCTTTGTAGGCAGCGCAATCGGTATTGTCGTAATTTGCATTGACCGTATCAAGTCCATGCTTCAGATTAATGGGATCCACGTCACAGACGGCTACGGCCTGAGCATCCGGATGTGGGAGGAAGCTCTTAAGGTTCATACCGATGCCGTGACCGCCTGTGCCGATGAAACCCAGCGTAATCCGTTCGCTCGGAGCGACCGAGCTGGCGTTACCCAGCGCCGAAGAGCGAACCAGGTAAGGAAATCCCACAGCGGCTACAGAAGCTCCCGCAGCTCTTTTCAAAAAATGCCGTCGATTAATATGTCCCTGCTTCATAACAAAACCACCTAACAATTATCATTAATCATTAATCATTAATCATTTTATACATGCCACGGGCTTCTCATCGTCCGCGACAGCATCCTGTCGGCCCCGTCATCGTTAACGAACAGCTCGGCATCCGGGTTCCACTTCAGGTCTCTTTCCAGCCGCATGGCGATATTGCCCAGGTGACTGATCGTGATGGAGCGGTGCGCCGTCTCGATCGGGGCGGCCGGTTCATCTCTGGAAATCACG
>Ga0307379_10002145_pt1 | contig 29690 bp, 25 predicted proteins | sample UN2MG_FD_202237 | JGI IMG/M metagenome (GOLD analysis project Ga0307379, IMG submission 202237) | Soil microbial communities from Risofladan, Vaasa, Finland - UN-2 | ecosystem: Environmental > Terrestrial > Soil > Coastal area > Acid sulfate soil | place: Finland: Risofladan, Vaasa | collected...
GAATTGCCACAGCCACACTTCCAACACCGCCGGTAGCGCCTGTTACAAGCACCTCGCCCATTTCAGGCTTAATACCATACTCTTCAAGCCTGAGAACAGAGTAAGCAGCTGTATAGCCGGCTGTGCCATAAATCATACTTTCTCTTAAAGATAAACCCTTTGGAAGAGTGACGACCCAATCTGCAGGAACTCTTATATATTCTCCGAATCCACCCCATGTATTGCAACCTAGATCATAGCCATGAACAATAACTTCCTGCCCAGATTCAAATCTACTATCGCCGCTTTCTTCAACAACGCCCGCCGCATCTACTCCGGGCGTGTGAGGGAATTTTCTAGTTACACCTCTATTTCCGGTGGCCGAAAGGGCATCTTTGTAGTTGAGAGAAGAATAATGAACTTTAACAAGCACATCTCCTTCCGGCAGATCATTTATAGATCTGTCCTTAATATTCCTTTCAAATACATTCTCTGCAGTTTCATCAATAACATATGCTCTATAAGTTTGGTTACTCATTTGAATTTCTCCTAAGAAAGTTATTAAGAATAATATGGATACTGTCTATTCCATTTATTATGACCAACTGCCGTTAAAAAGAAAATAATGATATATGATTCAGGGTGATAAGGAATCAAATAACCAGCTTAAAAAGCAACTCTATAGAGAATTCCCTTTAGGTGAAACACGGATTTAAATATATATGAGCTAATTATCTTTAAGAATTATTAAGCTTTCTGAGCATCAACATAAATTTTGCCGCCTGCATCTGTAAATTCTTTTGATTTCTGATCCATACCTTGATTAAGGGCATCCTTATCTGTAAGGCCATGCTCCGCTGCATAATCCCTGACGTCTTGAGTTATTTTCATAGAACAGAATTTTGGTCCGCACATAGAGCAAAAATGGGCTACTTTTGCACCCTCCGCAGGAAGTGTTTCATCATGGAACTCTTTAGCGGTATCCGGGTCCAAGGATAGATTAAACTGGTCGTTCCATCTAAATTCAAACCTGGCTTTGCTAAGAGCGTTATCTCTTACTTGAGCTGCAGGGTGCCCTTTTGCAAGATCAGCAGCATGAGCTGCAATCTTGTAGGTTATAACCCCTTCTTTTACGTCAGTTTTATTTGGTAAACCAAGGTGTTCTTTTGGAGTAACATAGCAGAGCATCGCTGTTCCGTACCAGCCGATCATTGCTGCACCTATGCCTGAGGTAATATGGTCATACCCCGGAGCAATGTCAGTTGTTAGAGGGCCTAAGGTATAAAAAGGCGCCTCATGACAGTACTCAAGCTGTTTATCCATATTCTCTTTGATCATGTGCATTGGGACATGTCCCGGGCCTTCTATCATGACCTGCACATCATGCTTCCAAGCAATCTCGGTTAATTCCCCTATGGTTTTCAACTCTGCGAACTGAGCTTCGTCGTTGGCATCTGCAATTGAGCCAGGTCTAAGCCCATCACCTAATGAAAACGCAACATCATACTCTTTCATTAGCTCGCACATATCTTCAAAATGAGTATAGAGGAAACTCTCTTGATGATGAGACAAGCACCACTTAGCCATAATAGAGCCACCTCGAGATACAATGCCGGTAACTCTGTTGATTGTAAGCGGCACATATCTTAGCAGGACTCCGGCATGAATGGTGAAGTAATCAACCCCTTGTTCAGCCTGCTCTATAAGCGTGTCTCTAAAGATTTCCCATGTGAGGTCCTCCGGGCTTCCGTCTACTTTTTCGAGCGCCTGATAAATTGGAACAGTACCTATTGGAACCGGGGAATTTCTTATAATCCATTCTCTTGTCTCATGAATATTCTTACCCGTTGATAAATCCATTATCGTGTCTGCGCCCCATCTGCAAGACCACACAGCTTTTTCAACCTCTTCTTCAATGCTTGAGGTAACTGCTGAGTTTCCAATATTTGCGTTAATCTTAACAAGAAAGTTGCGCCCAATTATCATGGGTTCACTCTCAGGATGATTGATATTATTAGGAATTATTGCCCTACCCTCTGCAACTTCCTTCATTACAAATTCAGGCGTGATAGCTGAATCAGGAATATTGGCGCCAAAATTCTCACCCTTGTGGTATCTGGCTAAATCGCCAAGTTGTTCTCTGAGCTCATCTATACGCTGGTTTTCTCTTATTGCAATAAACTCCATCTCTGCAGTAACTATGCCTTTTCTAGCATAGTGCATCTGTGATACATTGGAGCCGGGTTTTGCCCGAAGGGGTTTTCTAATATGCTTAAATCTGATGCCCTTAATTTTAGAGTCAGTTTCACTTCTTCTGGAAAATTCTGATGTAAAGTTTTCAAGCTCCATAACATCTCCGCGGTCTTTAATCCATTTCATCCTTAGAGGCTCAAGTCCGCGGTGAACATCAATATCTATATCCAGGTCTGTGTATGGTCCGCTTGTGTCGTAAACAGTGATAGAAGTATTCTTTGGAGACTCCCCATTTACAGCAAATGAAGTGTCTGAGTCTTCAAGCTCAATTTCCCGCATGGGAACTTCAATATCGTGAATTTTGCCTTTTACATATATTTTTTTAGATTTTGGGAAAGGGTCCCTGGTAATTGCACTTTTGTCCGGAATCCTTTCAATTTTGGCTCTTGTTCCCATTAGATGAACTCCCTTATATATTAACTTCTGAACCCATAAAGCAAATAAGCAATATAGCGACCACCCATAGTATAAAAGTATTGAGACAAAATCGCAATTATATCTTTATGTTGTGAATGTTAAAGAGTCTAGTAAAATAGATAGAATGTCACTTACTTTATTGGCTATAGAGTCGTCGTGTGATGAAACCTCAGCTGCTGTAGTACAAGACGGCACTAAGGTGCTGTCTAATGTGGTTGCTTCTCAGATTGATATTCACAAGGAATATGGGGGAGTTGTGCCCGAAATAGCGTCAAGAATGCACGTTGAGGTAATAATGCCGGTAGTAGACAAAGCTATAAAAGAGGCCAATATAGAAAAAGAGAATATCGATGCAGTCGCTGTTACACACGGCCCGGGTCTAATAGGAGCATTAATGGTTGGGCTTTCTACTGCTAAGGCTATGGCTTTTGGACTTAATATTCCGCTTATTGGCGTTAATCATCTAGAGGCCCATATGTCTGCCGTACATCTGGAAAACAATGTTGAATTCCCTTTTGTGGGACTCGTAGTTTCCGGAGGGCATACGAGTTTATATCTCGTTAAGAGCTACACAGATTTTGAGCTATTAGGAAAAACAAGGGACGACGCTGCAGGAGAAGCTTTTGATAAGGCTGCTAAAATCATGGATTTACCCTACCCGGGCGGGGTAGAAATAGATAAATTGGCAAAAGAGGGAAATAGGGATGCAATCCCATTCCCTCGACCATTTATGAGCACCCCTACTCTTGATTTCAGCTTTAGCGGTGTTAAAACCTCGGTTCTTTATTATCTCAGAAAACACCCAAACCCGAGTCTGCAAGAATTAAAAGACATATGCGCAAGCTACCAGGAGGCGATTGTAGAAACTCTTGTTAGTAAAACATTGATGGCAGCAAAAGAAAATCATGTGGAAAGTGTTGTAATTGCTGGAGGTGTCGCTTGTAATTCTAGACTAAGGGAGCTTTCTAAAGAAAAGCTGGAGCAGGAAGGCATATCTGTTTATATCCCCTCCCCAAAATACTGCACTGATAATGCCGCCATGATAGGGTCTCTTGGGGGCTTTATGTTTCAAAACGGGACCACGTCAGAATTAAGTCTCACCCCCTTCTCTACCTCTAGGCCCAAATACGGCAGAGGAAGAGGCGGGCAAGCTAAAACAGCTTAACTCGAAAGACTTTAATCTTCGTAATCTACAACAGCCCTATCGGTCCTGATCTCACCAACGAAATCTACAATCTTTACATGCTCCGGGTGATTCTGATAAGCATTTAAACCGTCTTGATCTTCGAACTCAGAGTATAAAACTACGTCAAACGCTGCAGGAGACGGATTGAAGTTAATACCAACCTCAGCAGCTTTTAATGATTCTATTTTGCCTTTTAATGACTCAAGAGCGTCTTTTAATTTGAGCGCATTTTCCTCTTTTGTTGCACCTGCGGCTTCATCTTTTAGTCTCCACATTACTATATGCTTAATCATAAATATCTCCTTTAAAAATTACGCTTTGGAATAATTCTTATCTGTTTGGATAATGTTTTGATTTTTCACGAGTAACAAATAAACTTAATATTATCTTATACCTAAAATCTATACAATTCTTATAAAAGATTATACTTATAGAAACCAAAGAGTATTAAGAAAATCATATTCAAAATTTAGGAGCATATAGAAATTGGCATTAATGGATAACGAGGAAGCCAAAAAAGGGAAGAAGACTTATGACTTAAAACTCATAAGATGGCTGTTCGGATACACGAGACCGTATAGGACAGCTATGTTTCTAGCACTTGTATTTATGATTATTACAGCTGCGCTTGAGCTAACTGTGCCCTATATTGCCAAATTGGCTGTCGATAAATACATCTACCCCTCTTGGAGAATTGCAGAATTAAGCGATAAGGATACGGACAGAAAATTAGTCTTAGATATAAAAGATAAATATTCTAACCTGGTAGTACCCATAAACCAGAACTCGTATTTGATAGATATGTCTGAGATAGACAATGAAGACAGGCACAATCTTGAGAAACTGGGTCTCGTCTCTAAGGAAAGGTACTTGGCAATTAATCAGAGCGGACTGAGCGCTCAGGACTATAAAAAAGTAAACACTATCGTTTCTAATAATAAAAGCATCTTTAAAGAAACCGGCGCTTATGATTATATAAGCTATACATCACTTGGTCAGCTAAGTAGAAGTGAGCTTTTAGTTCTAAGAAGTGATGAAATAAAACAAGTGGTTAGGCTTGCATCCCTACTCTTATTGTGTCTGTTGGGAGTATTCATATTCAGCACTCTTTACACATATATTCTCAATTACTCAGGCCACAAAATCATGCACAGAATGAGGGTCAATGTATTTTCTCATATCTTGAAACTACCACAAACCTTCTTTGACAAGAATCCGGTGGGGAGACTCTCCACAAGGGTAACTAACGACGTAAATGCGATAAATGAAATGTACACATCTGTAATGGTACAGTTTTTTAAAGACATACTCGTAGTAATCGGTGTTTTTGTCGTGATGTATTTTATGAATAAAACGCTCACGGTTTTTGTGTTTATATTGACCTTGCTGATGTTAATTTTTGCAAGTCTTTTCAGAATGAAATTAAAGACGGTTTATAGGGACGTCAGAATTTCAATTGCTAAATTAAACGCTTTCGTTCAAGAGAGCGTAAGGGGTATCATCCTCATAAAGCTCTATAACAAAGAGATAGAGAACTTTCAGAAATTTAAGGGTATTAATAGCGAAAATTACAAAGCTAATATGGATCAGCTTTGGGTCTATGCCACATTTAGACCATTTATAGAGTTTACCAGCGTATTCACAGTCGCGTTTATCCTCTGGTACGGAGGATTAAAGGTGTTAACTTTGGATCTAACTCTGGGAGCATTAATTGCTTATCTATACTATGTGAGATTGTTATTCAGACCGATAATGGAGCTTGCTGAAAAGTACAATATCTTTCAGTCTGCGGCTGCAGCTACAGAGAATCTATATGAACTAGTTAATGCTACCCCTGAAGAAAACTCGGGGAGAAACGAAGGAGAAATTAAGGGAGAGATTGAATTTAAGAATATTTGGTTCTCGTATGACGACAAAGAATGGGTATTGAAAAACATTTCATTTAAATTAAATCCGGGTGAAACAGTAGCCCTAGTTGGATTAACAGGGTCAGGTAAAACTACAATAGTAAATTTAATTCTAAGATTTTACGAAGCTCAAAAAGGCGAGATTTTACTGGACGGAGTTAATATTAGAAATTACAATCCGAACTTTTTAAGAGATAACATATCTGCAGTATTCCAGGACCTGTTTTTATTCGGGAAAAACACATCTGACGGCAATGAGCAGAGCACAAACAACATGCCGTCTATAAGAAATATGAGCCGACTTGCTCAAAGCGATAGAAACTTAATTTCTTCGGGCGAGAAACAGCTGGTATCTATTAGCCAGGCATTTTCAAAAAACGCAAAGTTCATGATTCTAGATGAAGCAACTTCAAACATCGATGCTAATATAGAAAAACGTATTCAAGAAACGATTAGAAAAAATGGGAACGGTACCACAACTTTAATCATCGCTCATAGGTTATCAAATGTGAGGGAAGCTGATAGAATACTGGTAATTCATAAAGGTGAGATCACGGAGTCCGGAAATCATGCTTCACTTCTAGCCCAAAAAGGGATTTACTTTAATCTATATAATCTGCAAAATGAGATTCACCGTTTTTCCACTTTACCAAGTTGATACCGGTATAAACAAAATATGGAATTTTCATCTCTAGAAAACCAAGTCGACAAACTAGTTGAACATTTAAAAAAGCGTGAGAAATTTGCCGATTCTGAATTAAATATAGTAACCTCTCCATACCGTATTTCGCCCCTAGGTGCACACATCGACCATCAAGGCGGACCGGTATTGGGAATGACTATTAATGCCAGGACTCTCTTGGCTTTTATACCAAACTATGAGAGGAAAATTCGCCTCTACAGCATGAACTTTCCAGGAGTTGTGGAATTTGACTTAGACAACGTTAAGACTCCTAGAAGAGATGACTGGAGCAGATACGCTATGGGGGCAGCTAAAGTTATTCAAGAACATATGCCAATTGAGGTTGGATTTACTGGAGCAGTAGCAGGGTCACTTCCTGCAAGCGGCTTAAGCTCTTCAGCTTCAGTGGGTCTTGCATATCTAAAAGCACTTTCTCACTTAAACACAGCCCATCTCTCATCGGAACAATATGTTTCTCTGGATTCAGAAATAGAAAATAAATATCTCAAATTACAAGTCGGCATTTTAGATCCATCTTCAATTGTCTATGGCAAGAAGAACTGCATTCTTCGCATAGATAGCTTATCGGGGGAAGTTGTTCCGCATGCCAAACCAAATTTTGGACTGGATTTCAAGATTCTAATATTATATTCAGGGCTTACTCGGGAGTTAACTTCGTCGGGATTTAATGAGAGGGTTGAGGCATGCAAAAGAATAGCAGGCCTTCTTGGGCTTATGGGGGGATTAAAATCTCCAAGTGTTTTATCAGACATACCATCTCAGGTTTATGAAGCGCAGAAAAAAAGACTGCCCGAGGATATAAAGAATTGGGCGATTCATTATTTCTCAGAAGTACAACGTGTGGAGGAGGGAATAAAGGCTTGGGATACAGGAAATATTAAGAAATTTGGGGATTTAATGAATGAGTCATCCAGGAGTACTCTTGAAAACTATGACACAGGGAGCCTGGAAATTGATTATCTCTTTAAATTAACAAGCTCAACTGAAGGAGTGTATGGGGCAGCTATTAATGGAGGAGGATATGGAGGCAGTGTTGTAGCTTTTGTTAATCATGATTTTCCCGAAAACTCTGCTTATGAAATAATAAATCAGTACACAAATGAGTATCCTGAATTAAGAGAGCAAGCTGCTGTCTTTTTTGCGGAATCAGACAATGGACTCATACTACTGTAAAATCTTATGGACTCATACTACTGTAAAATCTTATGGACTCATACTACTGTAAAATCTTATAGTATATTATGTTAGTAACAAACTATTAGGTATCCTAAATATAGGTAAACATATGTCTATTTTTGATCCAATATACCGACAAAATAATTTAGGCGGTCAGATAACTAGGACTTTATTTAGTATAAGCCAAGCAGTTAGAAATATTTTCTGGGATAAGAGTAAGATTGAACACCTCACACCGGTTCAGATAAAGACCCTTCTATTCATCAACTATACTAGAAAAGATGCTATTACGGTTGGTTATGTTGCCAAAAACCTTGCCTGTACTCCAGCTACTGCTAGTGGAATAATAGACTCTTTGGAAAAGAAAAAGCTCATATTAAGAAGCCGAGACTTGGAGGACCGTAGGAAAGTCCACTTGGAATTAACTCGTAGTGGGCTTAGAGAGGTTCACCTCGTTGAAGATATTGGAAAGGAACTTGAAGAAATTGTATCAGAATTTACCAATAGCGAAAAAGCTGTTTTGGAAAAGTTGTTAGTTAGAATAACGGAGAGGCTTATCGAGAAAGGGCTTATTTTTAGCAGCGATATATGTACAGATTGTTGCTATTTTAGTAGAGATAGATTTTTGGGTGAACCAAAACCGCATTATTGTGAGCAGCTTCACACCATCCTAAGCGAGGATGACATTTGCAAAGAATGTCCTCACTATAAAAAACATTGATTTCTTAAAAAAATTTAATATAATTATTTAGGGTTCCTAAATATTAGTTACCCTAAACTATATTGTTCGGAGGACTATCGATATGCCGCTTAAACAATTAGGAGAGGAAATAGCAGCAGAGCAGGACTATAATGAGAATGAGATCAATTTTGATTCTCTCAATGATGAGAATAAGGATGATGAACCAGAATCTGAAAAAACAGAGATAGAAACCGAGAGTATAGACAAAAATTTTAGACTTCTTTTTGCATATTATAAAGAGTTAAACGGGGAACAATTACTAACCAGACGAGACGAAATAGTGCTATCGGCTCAAATGAAGATTTGCAAAGAAAAGGCTAATTTAATAATAAACGGGTTGAACTCAAAACAAAATAAAAACCAATTTAAAAATAAAAGGAATATTGTACGTTCTGATGCTAAACTCAGATTAATTCAAAATAGAGCACTGAGAATTAGAGAAAAATTTATTAAATCCAATTTGAGATTTGTAATTGATCTAGCAAATAGGTATCAAACTAGAGGACTACCACTTTCGGATTTGATACAGGAAGGAAACATCGGTCTTATGAAAGCTGTTGAGAAGTTTGATTATACAAAGGGGTTTAAATTCTCAACATATAGTGCATGGTGGATACATCAATCATTGTCTAGAGCGATCATGGAACAAACAAAGGTAATTTCCATACCGGTCTATCTACAGGAACAATCATCTATAGTTTATAAAGCAAAGGCTAAGCTAGAACATAATCGGGATAAACCAGCAGAAAGTGAAGAAATAGCTCGGGAAATTGGTATTTCCAAAGAGATAGTAAATACAATTTTAAGAGGAAGAGATCTGACAGTTCCTTTGGAGATATCAGGGGTAGATGAAGACACTAAGACTTATCTTGATATAGTTCCTGACACAAAAAGCAAGAAAGCTGATTATTATTTAGCTCAAAACTCTATGATGAAAAGAGTTAAGGAATCGCTTAACCAATTAACTGACAGGGAAAGAGATGTACTCAAAATGAGATTTGGTATAGATTATGAAGAACATAAACTGGAACAAATTGCACATAAATATGATCTTAGTAGAGAAAGAATCAGACAAATCGAAACCATAGCACTTAAAAAAATAGCGGATTCGAAAGAAGGGTTGATATTAAAGGAATTCTTGACTTAAGTTTTATAACTCTAATAATAAATTAGAATATTTGAAGCTAATTGGGAGGAATTATTAGTGAGCGATAATATCGAAAGGATTAAGTTAGCAAACAATAAATACGCCGAAGAATTTGGCAACAAATCAGACCTAGAAATACCACCTGCAAGGCGGTTGGCCGTATTAACTTGTATGGACGCGCGTCTGGAACCCATGAAATTCCTTGGATTAGAGCTTGGGGATGCCCATATAATAAGAAACGCTGGCGGCAGGGCAAGTGATGATGCAATACGCTCACTTGTTATCTCAACCACGCTTCTGGGTACCAATGAGTGGCTGGTTATTCACCATTCGGAATGTGGTATGGAAAGATTTACACAAGAAGAAATGGGTAAGCTTTTAAAAGAAAGATTAAATACGATCGAGGGTGAATTCGTAAATTGGCTTTCTATATCAGATAGAATAGAGAGTGTTAAACACGATGCTATGCATATAAGAAATCATCCTCTGGTATCAAAAGAAATAAAAATCTCCGGGTATTTATTCAATACCAAAACCGGGGAACTGCAAGAAGTTATAACGCTTTAAGAAATATTTATTATGAATTGGATGCAGATGTAAACTGAATGGTCTCTGGAAACGGAAACCTTGTGTGCTCCTCTTTCCCGTCGAGTTCTTCTATGCTATCAGCCCCAAACTCTTTAAGCCTATCTATTACTTCAAGCACTACCGTCTCAGGAGTTGATGCGCCTGAGCTGAGTCCAATTACCATGTCGCTTGTAAATAAGTGGCCGTCAAGATTATCGGCACCTTCAATTAGATAAGCCTTCTCCACACCGTTAGCTTTAGCCACTTCAACAAGCCTGTTTGAGTTAGAGCTTTCTGGTGAGCCCATAATAAAAATAAGATCCGCCTCTTTAGTGAGAGCTTTTACAGCATCCTGTCTGTTTTGAGTAGCATAACAAATATCCAGTTTTGAAGGGCTTACGATGTTAGGAAATTTTTCTTTTAGAGCTGCAAGTATATCCCTCGTATCATCTACACTTAGTGTAGTTTGTGTTACATAGGCTATTTTATTAGGATCGAGCACGGTTAGCTTCTGAGCTTCTTTGACAGACTCAATAACTATAACCTTCTCTGGCGCGTGTCCACTTGTGCCTATCACTTCTACATGATTTCTATGTCCGATTAATATGATGGTATAACCGAGATCCGCATAGTGCTTAACTTCATTATGAACTTTTGTTACTAATGGGCAAACCGCATCTACCACTTCAAGATTGTTCTTACCAGCTTCATTCCATACTGCCGGGCTAACACCGTGAGCGCTGAATATTACCTTTGCCCCTTCGTCCTCTATCTCATCAAGATCTTCTACAAACTTGACCCCTTTTTCGATTAAAGATTCAACTACACGTTTATTGTGAACTATGGCGTGGCGAACATATATAGGTGCTCCATAAGTCTCAAGCGCTCTCTCAACTATCTCAATTGCGCGGTCAACTCCAGCACAGAATCCCCTAGGCTTGGCAACTATTACTCGCATTTAAATTCTCCTAATAAATAATAACTTGTTTCCCTTACCATTAGCAAAAACCTTATGATCTTTACTAGCAATTTATACTTAAAACTCCAATACTTCAATTGCATTCCAAACACTAGTTTTGTATGATGTAGTTCTATCACCAAAACGCTTTGTAGTTTAAATTATAAAGAGATGATTGTTAAGATTTTATCAACTATGAAAGGAGAGTCCTGATTTGATGAGACTAAAAGATAAAGTTGCAATAATAACAGGTGGGTCATCAGGAATTGGGCGCGCGATAACGCTGGGCTTTGTGAAAGAAGGTGCAAAGGTTGTAATCGCTGCTCTTCATGACGATAAATGCATAGAAGTAGTACAGGAAGTGAAAGATATGGGTGGAGAGGCCATATACGATACTCTGGATGTAGGGGATGTAGAAGCTCATCCAAAATTGATCCATAAAGCAATTGACGCGTTTGGAAAGGTAGACATTTTAGTCAACGACGCGGCCTACGCCAGGAGAGAGGACGTTTTAGAGGTTACACCCGATAGCTGGGACAAACAGTTGGATATTAGTCTCAAAGGGCTCTTCTTTTTATCTCAACATTTTTCAAAACATATTATCAATCAAAAGACAACCGGGCGCATAATAAATATCGGCTCTGTAGCTGGAGTCATGGATTTTCATCCAATATCTATCGCATACCATGCAGCTAAAGCAGGTGTAATGATAATTACCAAAGTAATGGCTGTTGACATGGCGTCTTACGGGATAACCGTAAACTGTGTAGCTCCCGGATCGATTGTAACACCTATGTCTTCATCATCAGACCCTGATTATGACGAATATATGACAAAAGGGATACCCGAAGGAAGAAGAGGTAGGCCAGAGGACATACTGCCTCCGGCAGTAATGTTTGCTTCAGATGAATCTCAGTATATTACAGGGCAGACAATATTTGTTGAGGGAGGAGCATTATCGGTTTATCTGGGAAGAGATGAGCCCAAGTTTAAAGATTGATTTAATCCGGAGTCAGAATTATGTCAGCCCTATTTTTATGAGACTCTAAGTATGGAAGATAGTGATTATAAAAAATATCTTTCTTTTGAAGCCAGCCATCATGGTCAAGGTGTCTAACAGTTTCATCACGCTCGTGTGCCCTCTCTAAAGCTATTTCCTTGGGCACATCAAGAAACACTCTGAGATCAACAAATTCATCTAAATCCTCATGGCACGATAAAAGACCCTCTAAAATAAGATAATCACAATCCGTAGCATCAACGTGCAATTCATCATCAAATTGTCCGTTAGATAAATTATAAAGACCACTTACAATAAAGTTCTGTTTTCTTTTGACTGACTCAAGAGCTTGTTTTATTTTTTGAAGATCATACCAAGCATGAAGGTCGACATCATGGAGCTCGAGTCTCTTTGGCCATTCGGACCTTGGTACACTAACAAACAAGTCAGTGGAAATTTGCTGAGCTTTGCCGCCTAATTGTTCTTTTAGTAAATTAGCTTCATAGCTTTTCCCGCTACCTATCATTCCTTCAAAGGCAATGACATAGGGATGCTTCTTCTCTTTGTTGATTATAGTTTCGACTAGTTCAGTTAATTTCATTCCGTACCCTGCAAATATTAAAACCGATTTTTTACAGGAAATAAATTCCCGCTAGATAATGTCTTTTTTTACTGATAGCTCAAGCGGTACTGGGTTCGTGACCATAATTTTTAACGGAAAGTAGATCAGCAAACTCTCAAAGTACTTAGAATAGTCCAAGTAACTTTAGAGCAATTATAAAAATTGCTGCAATCATAACGTAGCGGATAACTTTCTCACCGCCTCTTACTGAAATACGCGCAGCCGACCAGCCTCCAACACCGTTTCCCGCGGCGAGAACAAGTCCTAACAACCAGTCTACATTATCCGTCCATATGAAAATAATGAGGGCAGGTATTGTAAATATTAGAGTGATAAAAACCTTGTGCATATTAACGAATACAAGGTTTATCTTGAGTAAGTGATAAAGAGCGGCCATTATTAAAAATCCAACCCCGACCTGAACAAAACCTCCGTAAAATCCGATTGCAAACATAATCGGATATATGAGCCAGGTCTTCTGTCCTTCGGTAGTAGTTACTAAGTTCTTACTCTGTGGTATGAGCATCGAGATGATTACCCCAATCATGATTATGCCAAGAATTATCTCAAACCACCTGTCGGTCATTCTGACTGCAATTAAAGCTCCAAGAATAGCTCCGGGAATAGTAAAGGCCGCAAGCCTTAGGCTCAGATTCAATCCTGTTATTTTTTCTTTACGGAAAGATAGAGTAGCAAAAATGCTCTGAATAAGAATTCCAACCCTGTTTGTACCATTCGCAGTAGCGCCGTCCAGACCGAGAAAAATAAGCGCAGGCAAAGTGAGACTGGAGCCACCTCCGGCCATAATATTAATTACACCGGCTATTACTCCTACTCCAAATAATATTATAAGATCTAAGTATTCAGGCATATGTATTCACTACTTAAATAAAGCAAGTGTTCTAAAAGTTACTATGAAATTAGGATTTAGTATAGATTGTTCATAGAAATTAAAATATATTAGTGGTCGTGAGATAACGTGAGCTTAAATTTTTGAGCAGTATTAACGACCGATGCTAGAGCGATTATTTAACCTAAAAGAACATAATACGGATACTAGAACAGAAATAATAGCTGGTATTACGACTTTTATGACGATGTCGTACATTATTTTTGTTCAGCCTGCTGTGTTAGGCGCTGCCGGGATGGACCCTGGGGCTGTGATGGTTGCAACATGTATTTCTGCAGCTTTGGGGACAGTTCTGATGGGACTGATGACAAACTATCCTATAGCACTCGCGCCGGGAATGGGCGAGAATTTTTATTTCACCTACATAGTAGTACTAACTTTGGGATACAGTTGGCAAATAACCCTAGGTGCCGTGTTTATATCAGGCGTGGCATTTATCCTGCTTTCAACCGTAGGCTTGAGAGAAAAACTTATTACCATCCTGCCAGGGTGTCTTAAAAACAGTATCCCTGTTGGTATAGGGCTATTGATTGCGCTTGTAGGGCTTGAATGGTCCGGGATAGTTGTAGGTCACCCAGTTACATATGTCACACTTGGAGACATAACATCAACACCTACCCTATTATCAATTTTAGGCTTACTAGTTATGGCTATTCTTTTTGCTCTCAGAATTAAGGGGGCAATATTAATTGGATTTCTTGTAACCGCAGTTTCTGGAATGATAATTGGATTAATTGAATTCAAAGGAGTTTTTGCTGCCCCTCCTTCACTTGACGCCACACTTTTTAAACTCGAGATACCAGATGTCTTTGCAAATCCCGAGCTACTTACAGTAATTTTCATCTTTCTATTTCTAGATTTATTCGATACTGTAGGGACATTAATTGGTGTTAGCGAGCCGGCTGGTCTCATGAAAAATGGAAAGCTGCCCAAGGCAAGACAGGCTTTGTTGTCAGATGCGATCTCAACAACTGCAGGAGCGCTTTTGGGAACATCCACAGTTACAGCATATATAGAAAGCACCACAGGAATATCCGCAGGCGGCAAAACTGGATTAACCAGTATTGTTGTCGCTCTCTTATTTATACTGGCGATATTCATAAACCCAATTGTACAAATGATAGGCGCTGGCCACGTTGTAGGAGGAATAACCCTCTACCCTGTCATCGCGCCTGCGTTAATTATCATAGGCGTTATGATGTTCAAAAATATTGTGAACATAGATTGGGAAGATTACACGGAATCAGTACCGGCATTTCTCACATTACTGATGATGCCCCTTGCGTTTAGTATCACAGAAGGGATTTCTTTTGGAGTAATATCATATGTGCTTTTAAAAGTAGTCAGTGGTAAGGGGAGGAAAATCCACTGGCTTCTATACCTAATTGCAGCTCTTTTTATTGCAAGATACATATGGCTCAAATAGAATATAAACCATAACTAAATACATATCACCATACGAGTTATAGAAAAAATGAAAACAGTAACTATTGCATTAATTCAAACCAGAGTTTCAGAAAATATTGAGTCTAATATTGCAAATACTCTAAAGATGATTGAAAGGTCGGCTAATAAAGGCGCTCAGATAATTGCCTTACAAGAACTGTTTCAGACCCCCTATTTTCCGCAGTGGGAGAATATTAACAAAGACGATTACGCAGAGACTCTAAAGGGTTTTACCGTTAGCATGATGAGAGAAGCTGCAAAGAGATTAAGCATAACTCTGATCGTTCCGATTTATGAAAAGAAGAACGGCAAATATTTCAACACCGCTTTAGTTATAAGTAAGAAAGGAAAGCTAATAGGACAGTATCAAAAAACTCATATCCCCTATGACCCTGGATTCTATGAAAAAGAATATTTTGAAGAGGGCAACTCCGGTTATAAAATTTTTAGTGCTGATGGGGTGAAATTCGCGGTTCTAATTTGCTATGATCAATGGTTCCCTGAAGCTGCGCGTATGGCTCGATTAAGTGGGGCAGAGATAATTTTTTACCCGACGGCAATAGGGAATATCCGCGATAGTAACGAAGAAGGTGACTGGCACGATGCCTGGGAAACCGTGCAAAGAGGGCACGCAATCTCAAACAGTCTTTATGTAGCTGCCATTAACCGCATAGGATGTGAAGGGAATATCAATTTTTGGGGGCAGTCTTTTGTCTCAGACCCTTTCGGAAAAATTCTTAAACGCGCTTCTGCTACCAGACAAGAAGCGCTTGTCGTTGAAATCGATTTGGGAAAGAACAACTTCTATGCAGAAGGATGGGGCTTTTTAGATAACCGCAGACCGGATACATACGAAAAAATTGCCTCAAGTATAAAGAAAAAAACTAAATGAAGACTTCAAATAAGAATTACTCGATGCCTGCTGAATGGGAGCAGCACTCCGCTGTATGGCTGGCCTGGCCATATGACGAGGAGACTTTTCCTGACAGAGTCGGCAATGTAGAAAAGACCTTTGCTAAAATGATAAGCGCTCTACAGTCTAGCGAACAGGTCGAACTTGTAGTCTTACATGAAGAGATGAAGAGCAGAGCATCTGATCTTATTAGAAATACTGGCACTGATCCGTTAAAGATAAATTTTCATATCACAGATTATGCAGATGTCTGGCTCAGAGATACGGGACCAATCTTTGTAAAAGACAGCTCTGGCAATATTGCTATTACAAAGTGGATTTTTAACGCATGGGGGAATAAGTTTTCTGAACTCCTTATAGATGGGAAAATTCCTGAGAGAATCAGCGAGTGGAAAGGCCTCCCGTTATTTAGCGCTGATTTAGTGCTCGAAGGAGGAGCAATTGAAGTAAGTGGTGAGGGAGTATGCTTAACAACAGAGCAGTGCCTACTTAATGAAAACAGGAACCCCGGAATAACTAAAGAGGATATTGGAGAATACCTTAAAAAATATTTAGATATTAGCAAAGTAATCTGGCTTAATAAGGGTTTAACTAACGACCATACGGATGGCCATATAGATGAGCTTGCACGTTTTGTCACGCCTAACAAAATAGTTTGTGCGTACGAGGAAAACAAGGACGATGAAAATTACAAAATCCTACAGGAAAATTACAATCGACTAAAGGAAGAAACAGATATTAACGCAGAACCTTTTGAAGTAATCAAGCTTCCAATGCCGCACATGTATTACGATGACGGAAGTAAAGCCCCGGTATCCTACACCAACTTTTATATCGGAAACACAGTAGTACTTGCACCTATTTTCAAAGATAGAAATGACTCTGAAGCTCTTGGTATTCTTGAGGATTGTTTCCCGGGACGAAGGATTGTTGGGATTGATTGCAGCGATATTATATACGGCGGCGGAGCGGTTCACTGCATTACCCAGCAGCAGCCAAAATAAATTTTGACTTCGCTTATTTCAACTATAAAATATCTCAAATTAAACCGCTAGAACTTGAAAAAAAGGAATTCGCGGAAAACAAATTAATTCTATTCTGACATAAGATTTCAACTTTATGGCTATGTGATTTTATAGGTTCAGAATAATAAAGGAGAATTCCTAAAATGGCTAAGCCGACCAAAAAACAGCTCTTAAAAGATCCTGTAAAACACATTGATATCAAAAAAATCAACGGCAAAGAGATTATTGACGCCTACCGTGATATGTCTTTCTCATCACGAGATACTGCCAGAGCCGCTGATATTTTCAATATGAACCTTAAGGATAAAAACGCTTCGGTATGGATGACCCTTGCAGGATCCACCTCTGCCGGCGGGTGTATGCAGGTCTATGTTGATATGGTTAAAAACAATATGGTTGATGTTATTGTGGCTACCGGAGCTTCCATTGTAGATATGGACTTTTTTGAAGCACTAGGTTTCAAGCACTATAAAGGCACGCCCGACATTGACGACGGATTGCTGAGGTCTCTATATATCGACAGAATATACGATACTTTTATAGATGAGGATCAGCTGCAGAAATGTGATAGCATTATAGCCAAGATCGCCGATTCTCTAGAGCACCGTCCATACTCATCTAGAGAATTCATATATGAGATGGGCAAATGGCTCACTAAGCACGCCAAGAAGAAAGATTCTCTGGTACAAGCGGCTTATGAGAACAATGTGCCGATTTTCTGTCCGGCATTTACAGACTCTTCAGCAGGATTTGGATTAGTTTACCACCAGTGGCACAACCCTGAATCACATGTTTCAATCGATAGCGTCAAGGATTTCCTTGAGCTCACAAAGATCAAAATGGCCTCCAAAGAAAGCGGCCTTTTCATGATTGGAGGCGGCGTACCCAAAAACTTTGCACAAGATACAGTGGTTGCAGCAGAAATTCTAGGAAAAGAAGTGCCTGTACATAAATATGCGGTTCAAATTACCGTGGCTGATGTAAGAGATGGTGCCTGTAGTTCATCTACACTTAAAGAGGCTTCCTCTTGGGGCAAGGTAAGCACAGTGCACGAGCAAATGGTTTATGCAGAAGCAACATCAGTGTTGCCCTTAATTATTGCTAATGCCTATCAAGTCGGTAACTGGAAAAACAGAAAACCTAGGAATTTTGGGAAATTATTTGACTGAGAATGAATTAAGAGTTGTACTCTTAAAGCTCGGGGGCAGCGGCTTTATCCAGATACCATTCTAAAACGCCATTTTCCGGATTAACCATTGAAGCAGGATATGGAAGTGGATTTGCCCCTTTTTCTAGTATTTCCTTAAACACTGGGGCTTTAGCCTCCCCAGCTACAAGAAAGGATACTCTCTTGGCGTTATTAATAACTGGAAAAGTAAGACTAACTCTTTTTTGTCCAGTCTCAGGATGCTCCGCAACCACACAGATCTTTTTCATTTCTTTTAAATTGGAAGCCCCTGGGAAAAGAGATGCGGTATGACCGTCATCGCCCATACCAAGGAAAATCCAGTCAAAACTAGGAAATCCATTTCCACCGGCAGCAACATTTTCTTCAATTACCTTTTCATACCTGAGTGTTTCATTTGTAGGTGGATACTCGCCCAAGACTCTATGAATGTTCGAAGCGGGGATATCGATATGTGAGAGTAGTGCTATATTGGTCATCTTGAAATTACTTTCGTCATTATCGGGCGGAACGCATCTTTCGTCCCCCCAAAAGAAAATCACATTCTCCCAGGGAAGACCTTCTTTATAAGGAGCTTCAGCAAGAATTTCAAAAAATGCTTTGGGAGTATGACCTCCAGAGAGTGCAACTGTTAGAGATCCACCAGATGCAGCTTTTTTGCTGACTGCGTCTTTAAAATCCACTGCCAATTGCGCGGCTAACTCCGCACTGTCTTCAAAGAGATAATATTTCTTTTCCATAATTATAAATACCTATTATAAATGTTCTCTATAACTCGCAGTACTCTCCGTCATTGGATAAATTTTTGCATGGATAGCGCCAATCATCGCCGGGATTATCAAACAGTTTACTAGCTTCAGGCGGCCCCCATGTGCCTGCAGGGTAACCGTACATTTTAATCTTATCGTTACGCTCCCAGGCCTTAAGTATAGGGTCGACAAACTTCCAGCACGCCTCCACTGCATCCGCTCTCGCAAAGTGAGTAGCATCACCCTGTATACAGTCTATTATCAATCGTTCGTAAGCCTCAGGAATGTAGGCATCGGCAAGCTCAGAATAATGAAAATCCATGCCTACTTCTTTTATGTCGAATCCCGCACCCGGCTTTTTCATCCCCAATTTAAGCAAGATTCCCTCATCGGGCTGAATTCTTATAATCAGCTGGTTGGGAGTAGCTTCACATAGCTCGCTCTTTGTAAATAAATGATGAGGAGTTCTTTTAAAATGCACAACGACTTCTGTAACACGCGTCGGGAGATATTTCCCGGTGCGAATGTAAAAAGGCACATCACCCCAGCGCCAGTTGTCTACATATAACTTAAGAGCAACAAATGTCGCTGTACGTGAATCAGGAGCTACATCCTTTTCCTGCCGGTAACCTAGAACTTGTTCCCCGCGAATTTTTGATGCGACGTACTGTCCCTGTACTGCATATTTTGTTACTTCACTTGTTTTTATTGGGCGGAGCGACTCAAAAACCTTTACGCTTTCGTTACGAACATCAGTAGCATTAAAAAATGAGGGAGGCTCAATTGCAATTGTGCCAAGTACCTGAAGCAAATGGTTTTGTATCATATCCCTCATCGCGCCGTAATGGTCATAGTATCCGCCGCGCTGCTCAACGCCGATAGATTCAGATGCTGTTATCTCAATATGACTAACATAATTCCTGTTCCAGAGAGGCTCGAAGATACCGTTTGCAAACCGAAGCGCAAATATATCTTGCACTGTCTCCTTACCAAGATAGTGATCGATTCTATAAATCTGATCCTCATCAAAAATACTTTGAAGGTCTGCATTTAAGGCTTTGGCGGATTTGAGGTCTCTGCCAAAGGGCTTTTCGACAACGATCCTTCTCCAAGAGGAGGTTTTACCCTCTTTTTGAAGACCTTTTTCCCCAAGATTATTGGCAATCGATGTGTATAAGCTCGGCGAAGTCGAAAGATAATAAATATAATTTCCGCCGATCTTGAGCTTATTATCAATCTCAGACAATTTCACTTTGAGATCCTGATAGTGATTAATATCGGTTGCATCAAGGGCCTGATAATAGAGGTGTTTTGAAAAAGCTCCGAGCTGTTTTTGATCGGCCATTTTAAGACTGGCGTAAGTTTTTATATCGCTCACAATTTTCTGCCTAAATGCTTCATCCGAGTAAGGTGATCTACTCGTACCCAGTATCGCAAAGTTCTTCGGAAGCAGGTTCTGACGATATAGAGCATAAATTGCAGGCATTAACTTTCTTTTCGTTAAATCCCCCGAAGCTCCGAAAATAACAATTATACAATTGTTCTCTTGTGCCATTTAAACACCTCTTTTTAGATTCTTAGAAATTAAAACTCTAAACCCTTCTTAATCGTCTGCTTTCTTCTTCACTGCATGGCCGCCAAACTGATTCCTTAAAGCAGCAATTGTTTTCATAGAGAAAGAATCGGAATCTCTGGAGGCTATTCTAGCAAGCAGAGATGCAGTAATAATAGGTGCCGGAACATTTTGTCTCAATGCAGCTTCAACAGTCCAGCGTCCCTCTCCGCTATCCCATACATAAGGATCAAGATCCTCAAGTGTAGGATCAGCTTTAAACACTCTCTCTGCTAGCTCTAATATCCAGGAGCGAATAACACTACCGTACTGCCATACTTTACTGATTGCGCGTAGATCAAGATCAAATTCGGAGCTTTGAAGAATAGCATAACCTTCGGCATAAGCTTGGAGCATTCCGTACTCAATACCGTTGTGTACCATCTTTACATAGTGACCTGAGCCTTCAGGGCCGCAGTACAGGTATCCGTTTTTAGGAGCTAAGGTTTTAAAAATCGGCTCTGCTTTTTCACAGGTTGCTTTATCTCCGCCGTACATCAGGCAGTAGCCCTCTTTTAATCCCCAAACGCCGCCGCTAACGCCGCAGTCTATATATTTAATACCGCTTGATTTAAGTGATTTAGCTCTTTTTTGAGAATCTTGCCACTCAGAATTTCCGCCGTCTATGATTATGTCACCCTTCTTAAGATATTTCTTAAGCTCTTTTATGTTCTGGTCTACCGGCTTACCAGAAGGAACCATGAGCCATACAATCTTAGGCTTAGGCAGTTTTTTAACCATATCTGCAACTGAGCTAGCAGGGATAGCGCCTTTTTTCGCCGCTTCGTCAATAGGACCCTGAGTAAGGTTGTATACAACAACCTCATGTTTATCACGCAACAGACGCTCCGTCATGTTGCCCCCCATCTTTCCAAGACCGATCATTCCAATTTTCATATTGCCCTCCTTAAAATATTATTTGTTTTTTGAAATATAAACCCTAATTTTAATGATAGCCCCAATTTTATATTACCGCACACTCTTTAATAAAGCATCTACATTATCTTTGACTGAACCTTTGGAATTGTAGACGCTAGATCCGGCTATCAATACAGTAGCCCCAGCTTCTACTATCAGCGGCACAGTTTCAATACCGACCCCTCCGTCAACACCGATAGGAACATCAAGGCCTCGTTCCTCAAGCATAGTTTTTAAGGTTCTGATTTTATTAAGCTGGCTGTATATAAACTTTTGCCCGCCGAACCCGGGATTAACACCCATAACCTGAACAAAGTCTGAGAGCTCAAGCACATCCTCTATCATATCCGGCGGGGTGGCGGGGTTTAAAGTAACTCCCGACTTAATTCCCATTTCTCTAATAGACTGTAGAGTACGGTGCAAATGGGGACACGTTTCCTGATGCACTATGATTTGATCGGCTCCAGCCTTCACAAAATCCTCTATATACTTCTCTGGTTCTACTATCATTAAGTGGACGTCCAAGAACATATTGGTTATTGGTCTTATCGCAGCAACCACTCCAGGGCCAAAATTGATATTCGGCACAAATCGCCCATCCATTACATCAATCTGTATTGCAGTTACACCTGCACTCTGGGCTTCAATTACAGCTTCGCCCAGTTTTGTAAAATCCGCTGACAATATTGAGGGTTCTATAGTTATCATAATTCACTCTCGCTTATTAAGAATCGTTTCTTTTTTGATATCTAATACCGTTTGAAGTAGCTACTATAACTTCGCTTGCAGTGCCTAGAAAGAGTCCGAACTCAGCTATGCCTGCTTTCTGTCCTAATTGTTGTGCTAATTCTTCTAAATTAGATATAGGGCCAAAATTTGAATCTAAAATGTAATTGTCTTGATCAGTAGTATAGCTTTGTCCGTTATCTTTTTTTCGAAGAATGGGATCGCCCCCAAGGGATTTTATAAAGTTTGCGACAGGCATCCATGCGAATGGAATTACTTCTATCGGTACGGGGAAGTGCGTTCCAAGCTTAGGGGAAAGCTTACTTTCATCTACTATCATAATATTTCGTTTACTCGACTGTGCCAGCACTTTTTCCCGAAGCAGCGCTCCACCTCCGCCCTTTATTAAATTAAGCTGAGGGTCTACTTCGTCGGCTCCGTCTATAGTTAGATCTAGTTCCTGCTTTTCATCAAAGCTAACAATGGGAATACCAAGATCTCTAGCCCTATTCTCAGTTTGAATTGAGCTGCAGATGCCTACTATATCTTTTAGTCTCCCTTCCTTTAGTCTCTTGCCCAATTCTTCAAGCGCAAATCGAATAGTGCTACCGGTACCAAGACCAAGCACCATACCGGATTCTACGAAGTCGACAGCGCTTACTCCGGCTTCTTTCTTGAGGCGATCCTGAAGACTAACTCCATTGCTAGAAGGTGGGGGGGTCAATTGGCGTTCTCCTTATGTGAATTCAATTCAGAAATAAACTTTCTGGCAGTCTCCAGCAAATTGGTAGGATTATCTACAATACGAAGAATTTCATTAGGGGGCAGTTTATGAACACCGTCTCTAGTAAAGTCTGAAGGCACAGCGATACAGCTTATATTTGCCGCAAGCGCTGCTTTTACGCCTGAAGAAGAGTCTTCAATAACGAGCCCTTCATCATGAGAAATTCTGAGCTCTTCTGCTAGCAAATTATATATCTCCGGATCGGGCTTACCGTGTTCTACGTCTTGAATGGTTGATATAACATCAAACTCTGAACGTATATTTAAGACATCTAACACTCTATAAGCTTCTTTACGGTGAGACATAGTTCCAAGTCCTGTAGGATAACCTTCTTTTCGAGCCCACTTCAGAAGTGCCAAGTTATAAGGGCATAAGTGCTCTTCTAGAATTTTTGGATCTGATATCATCTTAAAATATGAATCCAGTCTAATATCACCAAAAGCCTGCCATGGTTTGGCAACATCAAAATCTTTCATCCTCTTTGAAGCTGCGTCCCCAAGATCAAATTTGTTTAAGAGTCCCTTGGCGACCTCTTTTCTGGAAAGACCCACAAAATCCTTAAACCCCTCAACCACATCTTCTTCTTTTAATGAAGGGTTTAGCTCTACCGCGGCTTTTGCATAAGACTTAGCCTTTAAAACTTCTGTCTGCACAAGTGTGCCGTCTAGATCGAATATTAGCGCTTTTATCAATTGTCTGAGTTTTTATAAGCTTTTTGTTAATCTTTCAATATCGCCTACAACATCCTCTCCGAGATGAAAGGTTATCACGTTACGTTTATTATCAAGTAGCGCCTGACGGTCTCCAAGAGCCTGGGCGTTCTTTAATACACCAAAGCTCATAGACGATGCCTTTTTTCCTGCCTCATCAGGTATAGGGGCATCTTCTGGCATTTCTGAAGTGAACTGTATAAACAATCCGTTCCCTGCATCTCCCTTGTGGAGCTGCCCTGTTGAGTGTAGGAACCTAGGTCCAAACCCTGAAGTTGTTGCTAAACGGTATTCATTCTGGATTTTCTTACGCAGTTTCTGCATAGCTTCGTAAGTATCATCATCAGGTTTGACATAAGCCTGCAAAGTTACGTAGCTTCTACCCTTACCTTCATTCTTACCTTTTTTAGCAAGGGACAAGAAATGCTTGAGAGCACCTTCAGCGCTATCAGCTTTGAATTCGGAATAAACAGTGATTCCATCATCTTCGAGTGTAGGTTTTACATAAGGCAACGTTCCCTTTTTCATATATTCTGCAATCATGTTGCGAGCGAGAATTTTGGCTGCTTCAACATTTGGCTGATTAAATGGATGGATTCCTATTATTCTTCCTGCTATAGAGATCGCCATCTCCCATCTGAAGAATTCTCCACCCAGATCGTATATGTCTTTTAGGTTTATTCTAACAACCGGATGGCCGGCGTCTTCAAGGGCTTTTACCTGAGTGTCGTAAGTGTTGTTGTTTGCAAGTCTCAAGTAAACGAAAAGTCTATCGTTTGCATAATTCTCAGGCGGTCCAATCGGCTCACAGTCTACAGGAAGTATTCCCTTTCCTATTTTTCCTGTACTTTCGGCTATAAGCTGTTCTGCCCAGGCACCAAATCCCTGAATAGGGGGTGAAGTAATTAGGGTTACTTTATCGTGTCCTGCTTTTGTAAGCTCTCCCATAATTGCTCCAAGCCACGCGCCTGAATGATCGCCTTCTACTGCACAGTTACAGCTCTCGTTGTTATGGAGCATCTTTATAGAGCGCTCTAAAAGCAGAGGAACATCTACGCCTTGAAATGCTGCCGGTGGTATACCGACAAAAGAAAGCGCGGAATAACGCCCTCCAATGTTGGGGTCATTTAAAAATGTTTTTCTGAATTTAAGATCCTTTGCGATCTTCTCAAGACCGCTACCTGGATCGGTAATAGCGACAAAATGCTTGCCTACTTCTTTTTTACCAACCTGGGCTAATGTCTCGTTGTAGAAGTATTTCATATAAGACAGGGTCTCAGCTGTGCCGCCTGACTTGGTGGAGACAATAAAAAGAGTTTTCTTCATATCGAGACTTCTTCTATAATCTAAAATCATTCCCGGATCAGTGCTGTCTAAAACAGCAACGTCTAAGTATCCGTCCTTGACACCGTAAGTTTCGCGGATAACTTCAACTGCCAGGCTTGAGCCACCCATGCCAAGCAGGAGCGCATTTGTGTAGCCCTCTTCTCTGACCTTATCAACAACAGCATTTATTCCGGGAAGCGCATCAGCCATAACTTCAGGTATATGTAGCCAGCCAAGACGATTGCTAATGTCTGTCGGATTGTCTTCCCAAACTAGATAGTCAAAATTCCAGATTTTCTCGATAATATTGTTCTTACGTATATCTTCAAGCGCCTTATCTACGGCAGCCTGGTGCTTACCCAAGCTTGCCGTATACGGCTTTTTTTCAAGTTGTATCTGCTCCTTCTTATCAGCAATACTTTGCATTAAAGTTTCAAAGGACTCTGCAAACTTTTTAACGCCGTCCTGGAGCAGAAAATCGGTAATGTCGTTTAATTTGATGCCTAATTTTTCAAGTTTCGCCAGTTCGGCATGTGCCTGCTTAAGACCTTTTGTAAGTGTCGTTTTGGGATTTCCGTGGTCGCGGAAATTCTTATATGTAGCAGGAGGAACAGTATTTACAGTGTTCGGCCCTATGAGTTCGTCAACATATAGTGTGTCGGGATAAGCCAGGTTTTTGGTGCTGGTGCTTGCCCAAAGGACTCTTTGTGGTCTAGCCCCTAAATCTGCTAGTTTTTTCCATCTTGGACCTTTAAAAACCCTTTGGTATTCTTCGTAAGTTATCTTAGAATTTGCAATTGCAATCTTGCCCAGCAGATCAGTGTTACCTATTTTTTCAAGCTCAGCGTCCACAACACCATCGACCCTGCTTACGAAAAAGGACGCCACTGAAGCCACTTTATCAACCCTTCGTCCTTTAAATACCGAAGGGCCATCAGCGGCAAGTCTTTCAAGACCTTTAAGATAGGCCTCAGCTACTGCTTTATACTGATCCAAACTGAACATCAGAGTTACATTTACATTAATACCGGAGCCAATAAGCTCTGTAATTGCCGGCAGCCCTGCTGGCGTTGCAGGAACTTTGATCATCACGTTAGGTCTGTCTAATGCGACGAAATATCTTTTAGCATCCTTAATAGTTTGTTTTGTATTGTTTGCTAATGTGGGGCTAACCTCAAGACTGATAAAGCCGTCTCTTCCGTCAGTTTCTTCATATAACGGTCTAAATTCATCAGCCGCCATAGCAATATCTTTTAATACGAGAGCCTCATAAATCTCATCTACTGATTTGTCCTCTTCAACAAGCCCTTTTAAATCTTCATCATAATCGGAACTGCCGGCAATAGCCTTCTCCAAAATAGAGGGATTTGATGTCTCCCCTCTGAGACCTTCATCTATTAAAGCTTTTAGTTCGCCCCTAGTTAAAAAAGAACGTCTAATGTAGTCATACCAAATAGATTGGCCCAGCTCGGTTAGTTCCTTAATTTTAGACATTATGCTCTCCTGTAAATTGTTTTGTCTTTTTTGTAGCTACTGATTATTTCTTTCCGGATTTCTTAGATTTCTTACCGTTCATTTTCAAGATTTCATGAGCTTTATCAACTATATGCTCAACAGTAAATCCAAACTCAGGCCATAAATCACCAATAGGAGCGGATTCTCCAAAAGTGCTGACGCCAATTACCCCGCCTTCATCATGGGTGCCAACATATCTTCGCCATCCAAATGTCGAACCAGCCTCAACCGATACTCTTGCCTTAACGGAAGTAGGCATTACCTCTTCCCAATATTCCTGTCCCTGCCGCTCATAAATCGACCAGCACGGCATACTAACCACACGCGCATTAACCCCTTCTTTTTGTAACTTTTCATAAGCTCCCAGACAAAGCTGAACTTCTGATCCGGTTCCAATTATTAGGATATCCGGCTTGCCTTTGCTGTCAGCTAGAATATAAGCACCTCTTGATGCTCCTTGAGCCGGAGCATACTTTTCACGGTCAAATGTAGGGACATTTTGCCGGGTAAGAATAAGTGCCACAGGATGATCCTTAACCTCCATCACATGCTTCCACAAAACGCTTAATTCATTTGCGTCTGCGGGTCTGATAACATCAAGGTTAGGTATTGCTCTAATAGAAGCCAAATGTTCTATAGGCTGGTGAGTCGGCCCGTCTTCTCCAAGGCCAATACTATCATGTGTAAAAATGTAAATAGCAGGAATTCTCATCAGGCATGATAACCTCAGAGGCGCTCTCATATAATCTGAGAAGACAAAGTAACAGGATGCGTAGGCTCTTAATTTGCTCAGAACCATACCGTTTGTAACAGCAGCCATGGCGTTTTCTCTAATGCCAAAGTGGAAGTTCCTTCCGCTGTATACATTTTTTTCAAAACTGCTTGCGTCATCAAGATAGGTCTTTGTTGAAGGCCCTACATCCCCGGCTCCACCAAGGAGCCATGGAATATCTTTACCCACAGCATTTAGTATCTTGCCGTTAGAACTTCTGGTAGCCGGTCCTTTTGGGTCAGCCGGAAAAGTTGGTAAGCACTTCTCCCACCCCTCTGGCATTATCCGGTTTTCTATCATTTCAAACTGTTTAGCTAGATCAGGGTACTCAAACGCATATTTTTCAAATTTTTCTTTCCACTCATCTTCGTCATCTTTACCTCTTTTCAACATGCTCTTTCTATAATCTTTAACTTCATCTGGAACATAAAATTTCTTGTCCGGTGGCCATCCATAGTTAATCTTAGTTTTTCTAATCTCATCTTCACCCAAAGGCTCTCCATGAGCCGCTGAAGTGTCCTGTTTATTAGGACTTCCGTAACCTATATGACTATCTACTATTATTAAAGAGGGTTGCTCTTTTTCCTTTTCTGCCCTATCAAGTGCTTCTTGAAGGAGTTCCAAATCGTTGGCATCTCCCACACGCTGTACATGCCAGTTGTAGCCCATAAAACGGGCTGCCACATCTTCACTGAAAGCAAGAGCAGTGTGTCCTTCGATGGTTATGTGATTGTTATCGTAAATCCAGATTAAATTGTCGAGCCCCAAATGGCCCGCAAGGGAAGCGGCTTCACTCGAAATACCCTCCATCATGCAACCATCGCCGCCTATTGAGAAAACACTGTAGTTAATAATCTCATGCCCGGGACGGTTGAAATATGTAGCTAACCATTTCTCCGCAACTGCCATTCCAACTGAAGTTGCATAACCCTGCCCCAAAGGACCCGTGGTGCATTCGATTCCCGGGGCTACACCGTATTCCGGATGCCCGGCGCATTTGCTGTGAAGCTGCCTAAAGGTTTTGATGTCATTTAGTGAGAGGTCGTAACCTGTGATATGTAATAAGCTGTATAAAAGCATTGAAGCATGGCCGGCAGAAAGAACAAAGCGGTCACGATTGGGCCAGTCAGGATTTTGGGGATTAAAGTTCATGAATTTATCCCAAATTGTAAATCCAACAGGGGCCATAGACATCGGGGTTCCGGGGTGGCCGGAATTTGCCTTTTGTACCGCGTCCATTGAGAGTGTTCTGATTGTATTGATAATTAATTGCTCAAGCTTGTCTTTCTTCTTTTGAGGCTTTGATGCCATTTCCGATCTCCTTAGATTTTTTTACCTAAATAAACTCCACAACAACTCGAATAAGTATTAGTTGACAATATTAAACAATATATTAACTCCAATCCAGATAATTAATAGAATTGGCTTGGTTCTTATGGATAGAACTATTTTTAAAACAAAATTTTAAAGTTCAATTGCTAAAGCTGCACCTACAATGCCTGCGTCATTATTCATTTCAGCGGGAACAAGCTTCGCTTTTACCTCTATATATTTAAAGAATTTATCCGGTTTTTTACTAACACCGCCGCCGATAATAAAGAGATCAGGAGATAGTAGTTTTTCCATTGTCTGTAAATATGTATTGACTCTTGTACCCCACTTTTTCCAGCTTAACTCCTTACGCTCTCTCACACTTGCTGCTGCGTGTTTTTCAGCATCCTTCCCTTCAATCTCAATATGGCCAAGCTCAGTGTTGTGAACAAGGTGGCCGTCAACAAAGAGGGCTGTGCCTATTCCCGTCCCAAGAGTTACCATAATAACAACTCCGCCGCCGTGTTTATTGTAATCTTTGCCGGCCCCAAATTTCATCTCTGCAAGACCTGCGCTATCTGCGTCATTTATCACTACAGCCTCGCATGAAGAAATTTTCTTTATTTGATCTGCTAAATTGATACCAATCCATTGTTTGGAAAGATTTGCGGCTGTATGAACTTCTCCTCGTTTTAACACCCCTGGGAAACCACATCCGATTTTCCCTTTCCATTCCCAGTGCTCAATAATTTGACCAATAACCTCTAACATTGCTCTGGGGGTAGGAGGTTGTGGTGTCTCAGCACGAAAACGCTCTTCTATCAACACGCCTTTATTAATATCAACAGGCGCGGCTTTAATTCCAGTACCGCCAATATCAATTCCAAGAACTTTGTTTTGTGATTTTCTTAATATTGCCGCCATTAGAGATTTCCTTTGTCGAAAGCCGTTTGGGTAACTATTGTACACCATCTCAACCCAAGAAATAAAGTGCTAGAATTTATTTAGGGGCTGTCCTAGATAATCAGCCCATATATTGTTTAACCCACTGTTTTAATTGATTTAATTGCGTGTTTGGATTTGGGTTGTTAAATCTCCATTCACACTCCTTCAAAAACAGCGGAAAATGC
>Ga0307379_10002146_pt1 | contig 29687 bp, 31 predicted proteins | sample UN2MG_FD_202237 | JGI IMG/M metagenome (GOLD analysis project Ga0307379, IMG submission 202237) | Soil microbial communities from Risofladan, Vaasa, Finland - UN-2 | ecosystem: Environmental > Terrestrial > Soil > Coastal area > Acid sulfate soil | place: Finland: Risofladan, Vaasa | collected...
AGATATATTCTCTTTTTGCAAAGAGAAATATGGTTCTGCTTTCTCGGAATCTATAGCTATAAAAGCTCTGACCTATTTCCAAGATGCTGAAGAGGAAGAGACGCCCGAAGGGATAAAATATAAATTTCCTTGGGATGATATAAAAAAAGATCTCATAACTTTCACACGTGAATATTTCAACCAATGCTTATAATAACGCAACTTGAAACCCGTAACCCGAAACCAAGTATTCGACCAAAGGGAGACTCCCATGCCAACTCAAAAACATCTTGATACGCTCTTAGAAATAAAAGATAACCCATCTCTAAGCCAGCGCTCTTTAGCCCACAAGCTAAACATCTCGCTGGGCTTGACCAATGCAATCTTGCAAAACCTCATTTATCGTGGGTGGATTAAAGCCCAAAAGATGACCGGTCGTAAAATTCTTTATCTCATCACTCCTAAAGGAATAGCCAGGGCTGCCAACTTGGTCTATGACCGTTTTCGGGAAACTCAGCATTACTATCAATATACCAAAGATTTGCTTACTACCCATTTTACCAATCTTTACGATAAAGGGACAAGAAAGGCAGTGATCTATGGCACAGACCAGCTGGCCGAAATAACCTACCTCTCTCTCCTGGATAGTCCCTTAAAATTACACTCTATTCTAACCGATGACTCTGCATCCTCTAAAAAGAATTTTCTGGGCCACGAAGTCCTGACTCTATCCGAATTCGTTCAAAAAATATCTGAAACACCAAATCGCGAAAACTTAATCATACTTTCTACTATTAGTCAGGAGAAAGACGAAAAGGGGAAGGAATATAAATACAAAGAAGAGGGAAAAGATAAAACAGTATTTTTAGAAACTGAAATAAAAAAATACAAAAACCTGCCCAAAAATATCCAAATAATCAATCTTGAATCTATCTTAAAAAATGTAAAGGGGTAAAGTGGAGACGAATAGGGGTCGGATTTATCCGACCCGTCTTATCTTTAAATGTCATTGCGAGTCCTGATTTATCAGGGCGCGGCAATCTCATCTCACACCTTGCATCTTCTTTCTTCTCTTAAATTTTAAAAAAATAACAACAGCATCTTCTTCTTCTTTGTTACTGTTAGGGTATCAAAATTGGACTTACCCAAGTACAATTTTGATACCCTATTATTATTGTTGTTTTTATTATATTGTTATTATTAGGGGTTAAACTTTGAGTTACTTCCGCATAAATCTTTCACTACCCCTGGTGCAAAAATGACCACAAAATCATTAAAATTATTTCAAAATTGCACCAGGGATGGTGCAATTTTGTCATCCCTCAAGTTATTTAAACTATTAGTATATTTGCGCTACACTTATTCACCCTCTTTCTGCCCCGGATATGGTAAATCTTCAGATCTAACTATCTCATAAACGTTGGTTTGATAACTTCCATCTGCCGATTTTCTCTTATACATCTTTTTAATTAATCCATATTTGATTAACACTTCACGGTATTTTCTAACACTATTTTTAGTAATTCCGAGATCTTCGGCCAATGTTCCCACAGATGGCCAGGCATGTGTTTTTTTGCCATAACAATAACTTAATAAATTCAGATAGAGGATAGATGGTCCCGCAACTATAATACCCGACCAATTTTCTAAAAAAATATTATTAATTATTACAAAACCGTTTTCTGAAACCTTTCTCTCATTATATTCAATTTCTCTTTCCATATCTTCTTCCTTTCTATAATTGTATTTTATGGATAATTTTGCCACCAAAAACAAATGTTTGATAATATATTACACTATGTTTTTTAAAATTTCAACCCTATTTTTATAATATTAAATAATCTTGCACCATGCATCTTAAAAGATATTTCAATTTTACCAGAATAAGTATTATAATAATTTAAATTAACTTAAAACCAAGGACACCACAGATGTTATTTAACTCAATTGAGTATGCAATATTTTTACCAATAGTCTTTCTCTTTTATTGGTTTATTGTGAATAAAAATCTAAAACTTCAAAACCTCTTATTGCTCGCAGTAAGTTATATTTTTTATGGCTGGTGGGATTGGAGATTTTTAACTCTTATTATATTTAGTTCTATGGTTGATTATTTAATAGGAATAGGGTTAGAAAAACAGCAAGATACAGCAAAAAGAAAAACGCTCTTACTAACCAGCATTTTTGTCAATATTGGATTTTTAGGATTTTTTAAATATTATAATTTTTTTGCAGAAAACTTTATAAAGGCATTTACAATATTTGGCAAACATCCGGACGCAACATCACTCAATATTATACTTCCTGTGGGAATTAGCTTTTATACTTTCCAAACTTTAAGTTATTCGATAGATGTCTATAGGGGTAAATTTAAACCCACAAAAGATATTGTTGCTTTTTTTGCTTTTGTAGCCTTCTTCCCCCAATTAGTGGCTGGACCTATCGAAAGGGCTACAAATTTATTGCCTCAATTCTATAAAAAGAGATATTTCGAGTATAACAAAGCAGTTGATGGAATGCGTCAAATATTATGGGGATTGTTTAAAAAAATAGTGATTGCCGATAATTGTGCCCGTTATACAAATGTTATTTTTTCTAACTACTCTGATTATTCCGGCAGTACCTTGGTAATAGGTTTGCTATTATTCACATTTCAAATCTATGGAGATTTCTCCGGATATTCCGATATTGCCATCGGAACAGCCCGTTTATTTGGCTTTAATTTAATGCGTAATTTTGCTTTTCCTTATTTTTCGAGGGATATTGCCGAGTACTGGAGAAGATGGCATATTTCGCTATCAAGTTGGTTTAGAGATTATGTCTATATTCCGCTCGGTGGTAGTCGTGGCAGTACCTGGATGAAAATCAGAAATACGTTTATAATCTTCTTGGTTACCGGCTTTTGGCATGGTGCGAATTGGACTTTTATTGCCTGGGGATTTATAAATGCTTGTTATTTTTTACCCTTGATGTTGATAAAACAGAATAGAAAACATTTAGATATTGTAGCAGAAGGAAAAATATTGCCAAGCATCAAGGAATTCTTTCAAATGGTCCTTACCTTTTTTATTACCTATATGGCCAGGGTCTTTTTTAGATCAGAGAGTATAAGCGATGCATTTCACTATATTAGAATAATGTTCTCTGCGTCCCTGCTGACTATTCCATCAATACTTCCGAAGAGATTAATTCCAGCTATTATACTTTTTGTAGTAATTGAATGGATACAGAGAGAAAAACAACATGCTTTGCAAATAGATAATTTTAAACTTCCGGAAGTCGTTAAATGGGGCTTATATTATTCTTTAATTATTATAATAATTGTTTTTGGTGGAACTCAGCAAGAATTTTATTATTTTCAGTTTTAGTAAAAAGAGGATAAAATGAAGTTATTCTTAAAAAAATCTTTACTTTTTTTATTTATCAGTACTTTATTAGTATTTTTATTTTTTCCAATAGATTATATTTACAATAAAAGAGTTGAAAAACTAACACTTGACAGGAATATCTCAACACTTATCTGTGGAGCTTCTCATCTCATGTGTGCTCTCGATGATAAAATTATACCTAATTCAACCAATACTTGTTTACCTTCAGAAAGTTATTATTATACTTATTATAAATTGAAGAAAATTTTGTATAACGATAATGATCTAAAATATATTTTATTAGGATTATCATTTAGTAGTTTTGGAGAAAATTTCGATAATCAAATTTACGAAACTGGAAAAATTAGCTACATGTATCCAAAATATTTTTTAATATTAGAAAATAGAGAAAAATTATCTTTACTAAAGAAAAATCCCACTGGTTTACTAAAAAGCATTCCCTACATCTTTAAAAACGCCTTCATTACTTTTTCAAAATCAAACAAATATATTAATTACCCTTTTTGGGGAAATTTTTCTGACAATGAGAATACAAATTTAAGTGATGAAAACATTAAAGCGGCAATAAATCGTCACTACTATAATACTGATTCCGATCTATTACAAGATTTTTCTGATATCCAATTAGAATATTTGATGAAAATAGTTGACCTATATAACGAAAAAAAAATTCAATTATATCTAATAAATGCACCGCTAAGTAATGAGTATTTTTCTGAAATACCGGAAAAATTTATTAATCATTATTACAGTATTGTAAAAAAACTTAAATTTACTAAAAATGTTAAAATATTAGATTACCACAATTACCAACTTCCTAAAAATTATTTTAGAGACGCTGATCATTTAAATTCTTATGGGGCAAAAATAATTTCAGAAAAAATTATAAGTGAGATTAATGATTTTTTATAAAATGTCTATAATTTAAGGAATAATAAAATTGTTACATCAGTAACCAGCAAACCAAATTGACTAGCAGACCAGCCTACCTGCAGACTAAATACACTAATATATTGTAACTTAAATTTGTATTTATTTCCTCCCTCTTGAGGGGGGAGAAGACTAAGGTGTGGGTGAATCTCTTATCTTGTATATTTTACTACCTAAAAACTGAAACCGTTTTTTCTTGCTTTTCCCGCTCGAATATAATATAATATTTCTAAGTTCACATCTTGAACATTCAGTCATTACAAGGAACACCATCATTTATTTCGTTGCGAATTTACCAAAAGCAGGCGTGGTAATCTCATCTTGTATCTCTTCCCCCTTGAGAGGGGAGGATTAAGGTGGGGGTGAAGTAGTGATTTAATTTATCAAAAAACTACTTAAATCTCCCATTCTGTTTGACCTAAGAAACTTATATGATCCAGTCAAAGCAAAAGCCCTTGGGCTTTGTTTGTAAAGGGGTAGAAAGACATTAAATATTATTTAATATGAATATAGTTCAAAGAATTGCAAAAAATACAATAATTTTACTTACTGCTAATGCTATTAGCAAAGTTATTGGTTTTTTTTATGTAATGTATACTGCCCGTTATTTAGGAACGGAAGGATTTGGTATTTTATCATTTGCTTTAGCTTTTACCGGTATTTTTGGAGTTTTTACAGATATGGGCCTAGGTACATTAATGGTAAGGGAAGTAGCAAAAGAAAAATCTTTAGTTGAAAAATATCTAGGAAATATTACTATAATAAAATCAATTTTGGCTATTTCTACTTTTGGAATAATTGTTTTACTAATAAATTTTTTAAACTATCCAGAGCAAACTATTAAAGTAGTTTATTTAATTGCTTTATCAGTCATTTTCAATTCTTTTTCTGAAATGTTTTATTCTATATTTCGCGCTTACGAGAAGATGGAGTATCAATCTTTTGGACAAATTTTAAGCAGTGCACTAATGCTTTCAGGTGCATTATTAGCAATAAATCAAGGTTTTAGTATTATCGGCTTTGCTTCGATTTATTTCATGGTTAGTGTAATTATTTTAATATATTCTTTTGTACTTTATATATTGAAATTTGCTAAACTAAAGATAGAAATTGATTGGGATTTTTGGAAACAATGCATCAAAGAAGCATGGCCAATGGGAGGAATGGCAATATGTATTATGATTTATTTCAGGATTGATGTCGTGATGCTATCTTTAATGAAAGGTGATACTGCTGTTGGATTATACAGTGCTGCGTACAGATTATCAGAAATATCAACAATCATTCCTTCTATGTTTATGGCGTCCATATTTCCTATAATGTCTAAATATCATAAGAATTATAAGAGTTCGTTTATAAAGACTTATGGAAAATCAGTCAAGTACTTATTTTCCCTTGCCTTGCCTATGGCTTTGTCAATAACATTATTGGCTAAACCAATTATAAATTTAATTTATGGAAATGAATTTGCAGGATCAGTGAGGGCTTTACAGATATTAATTTGGGCATCAGCGATTATGTATGCAACTATGGTGATGGGTACAACATATGTCACAGCCAATAGGCAAATGGTTAACTTCAAACTTGCTATTGTAGCAGTTATTTTGAATATAGTCTTAAATTTACTTCTGATACCAAAATATAGCTACCTAGGAGCATCTGCAGCAACAGTAGCTACTGAAGCTTTTGGGTTCTTTGTTGGTAACTTTTTTTTGAATAAATGGGGATATAAAATTAATATAGTAAATATATATTTACTACCAATTATTGCTTTGTTTGCATTTGGAATTACTTCAATAATTTTATTAAATATGAATGTTCATATCTTAATAGTATTACCTATATGTATCACAATATATTGTTTATTGATTTATAAATTGGGAATTACAAAAGATGATAAACAACTATTTAAGAAAATATTCGACATATCAAACATAAAAGTTGTAGGAAAGAGGATATAATGACCTTATCAAAATGTAAAATAATTGACCTTCCAAAAATAACGGACGAAAGAGGAAATCTTACCTTTGTTGAAGGAAATAAGCATATACCTTTTGAAATCAAAAGGATATATTATCTTTATGATGTTCCCGGGGGAGAATCAAGAGGTGGCCATGCACATAAATCTCTTCAGCAATTTATAATTGCAGCGAGTGGTAGTTTTGATGTTATTTTAGATGATGGATTAGAAAGAAAAAGATTTCATCTGAATAGGTCTTATTATGGTTTATATGTGCCTTTTATGGTATGGCGTGAATTGAATAATTTCTCTTCTGGTTCCGTTTGTTTGGTCGTAGCATCTGAATATTATGATGAAAATGATTATATAAGAGAATATGAAACTTTTAAAAAGATAGCAAAAAAATTAAAAAATATGAGAAATAAAAGAAAAAATATATGAAAAGTAAAAAAGTTTTTGTCTTTCCTGGTCAAGGTTCACAAGAGGTTGGAATGGGGAAAGATCTAATAGAAAATTATAAAGAAGCAGAAAATTTATTCAACGAGGCGAATTCAGCTCTAAAAGATGAAGGATTTGATTTAAAAAAGTTATGTTTAGAAGGTCCGGAAGAAGAGTTAACTAAAACCATAAATACTCAAACGGCAATGTTAACTATAAGCATAATTTTATATAAGTTGCTACGAAAGAATAATATTATTCCTGATATAGTAGCCGGCCATGGTTTAGGAGAATATTCTGCTTTAGTAGCTGCATCATCAATTGAATTTAAAGAAGCAATTAGATTAGTCAGAAAAAGAGGGCAATATATGCAAACTGCTACCCCCCTTGGTACTGGCTCTATGGCTGCAATTATTAGCTTAAAGAAAGATAAGATAGAAGAGTTAATTAAAAAGGTTTCTAGGTTTGGAATCATAGAGATAGCTAATTATAATTCTCCCTATCAGATTGTGGTTTCTGGTAAGAGTGAGGCGATTAAAGAATTATTAATATTAGCCAAAGAAGATAATCAAATAAATATATTTCCCTTAAAAGTAAGTGCTCCTTTTCATTCCTCTTTAATGAGAAAAGCAAAAGAAAATTTAGCCAGTTATATTGAAGATATAAACATACAAGATCCGCAAATTCCTGTAATTTGTAATGTAACGGCTGATTATGTAAAAACCAAAGAAGAAATAAAAAATGCTTTGATAGAACAGATGACGCATCCCATAAAATGGGTAGATATCATTAAAAAGATAAATTCAGAAGGGATTAATTATTTTATAGAAGTCGGCTCGGGAAACGTATTAAAAAAATTAATCAAACAGATATTACCAAAGGCAAAGGTTTGTAATGTATGTGATTCGAAATCTTTGGGGAAAGTTATAAGAAAATTAAATCAAACGAAAACTAAAATATATAATCTTTAAAGATATGCACAGCACCTACAAAAGATGTAATTACGAACTATATAAATTTGTAAAGGATTATTATGGATAACATAATTAAGTTACAGAATAAAAAAAATGTAGAATTCCTTAATGGAAAATTTATAAATCTTAGATTGATTAAAATAAGTGATGCTGAACTGACATTCAAATGGAGAAACAGCACAAGAGCTAAATATTTAAATCAAGGTTCAAAAACAGTTAAGGAGCAACAAAATTGGATTGCATCTAGGCCATCAAATGAGTTTAACTATATTATTGAAACAAAGAACGAAAAGCCCGTTGGAATGATTTCATTAATCGATATAGATTTAATTAATCTAAAAGCCGAACCTGGAAGATTTTTGATTGGAAATAAAGAAAAGGTGAAAGAAATCCCTGCAGCTTTTGAAGCAATGAAATTAATATATGAACTAGCATTTAATTTATTAAAATTACATAGAGTTTATGGTACAATTCCCGAAGAAAATACTGAAATGATAAAATTACAAAAATACTTTGGTATGAAGGAAGAAGGAAGAATGAGGAAGCATTATTATATCAATGGACGTTTTCAGGATGCAATTTGTTTTGGATTATTAATCGATGAATATCGTAACGTAACATTAACACGTTTAAATAATATAATAGGTTTATTGAAAACAGATATTTAAAACAATATATAAAGGGAGAAATTATTATGAGAGAAAAAGAAGTAGAACAATTAATTATTGAAGCACTTAATGAACTAAATGATGAATTTCCTGATGATGAAAAAATCATTATAAGTTGTAATACAATACTATTCGGGAAAGATTCACAAATTGATTCATTGTCGCTTGTTTCATTAATTGTAAATATCGAATCGAAACTTTGTAGTATTTTAGATCGTGATTTATCTCTTACGGATGACCGTGCTATGACACGGTCAGAATCTCCGTTTCTAAATGTCCAGACTTTAAAGAATTATATTATAGAATTAGTGGAGGAATCATGAAAAGTGAATTAAAATATTTTGATAAAGTTATATTAGTGACTGGAGCGAGTCGTGGTATTGGGCGTGCAATATCTATATATTTTTTAAAACATGGCGCAAATGTCATTGGATTTAGTAAAGGGAAATCAACAATCTCAAATAAAAGATATAATCATTTCCCAGTTGATATAAGAGATGTAAAAAAAATTAGAAAGTCATTTTCTGAAATATCTAAAAAGTTTAAAACTATTGATATCGTTATAAACAATGCCGCTGTTTCGACATCTCAGTATGCCATTCTTACATCTGCAGAAAAAGCGCATGAAATGGTATGCACCAATTTATTAGGAACTTTTTTTGTATCACGTGAGTCAGCAAAAATTATGCTAAAGGCAAAAAGTGGTCGTATAATAAATATTAGTTCAATGGCTGCAAGAATAGAACCAATTGGTGCCTCAATTTATGCTGCAACTAAGACCGCTATTGCAACAATGGCAAATGTAATGGCAAAAGAATTATCAAATTTCAATATCACCTGTAATACTTTGGGCATTACTGCATTTCAAACGGATATGTTGAATCAGTTGCCTCAAGAAAAGAGAGATGAATATATTGAGTCTCTTACAATTTCTAGGTACGCTAATGAAGATGATATTTTTAATGTCATTGATTTTTTTGCATCAGAAAGAAGTTCCTATATAACAGCTCAAACAATATTCCTTGGTGGAATACATTGATATATAATAATATAAAAATGAATTTTGAAAGAATTTATAGAATAAAAAATAAAATATTCAGTTCAAATACTTACATTTGTCCTACTTATAATGATAAGGAATGTATATTAATTGATCCTGGTCTAAGCTATGAATCTATTGATAATAAAATAATAGAATTGGGTCTTAAACCTATAGGAATATTTTGTACGCATGGTCATTTTGATCATATAAGGAGTATTAAAAAATTCCAGAAAAAGTATAATTGCAAATTCTATCTACATGAATTAGATTTAAAAATAGCTCAATCATCAAATTTTTTTCTTAGAATTTTTAAAATTAATTTATTTATGGATATACCTATACCAGATGTTTTAATAAAAAAAGATAAAACTTTTACAATTGGAAAAAATAAAATTAATGTTTTCCATACTCCAGGACATACACCGGGAAGCTGTACGATAGAATTTAATAATTCAATTTTCCCTGGAGATCTTATTTATTTTAACTCTGTTGGATTAGTTAATTTTCCAGGAGAAGATAAAAATTTATTAAAGGAATCTATTATAAAAATATGGGACTTATTTCCCTATACTCATTTTCTTTACCCTGGACACGGTAGATCTGGTTTGTTTGGAGATATGAAACGAAATAATATTAAAATCAGGAATTTTTTAAAACAAGAAAAAATTTGAATTAAAAGCAACTATATTTAGTTTGCAATCTTTATTAGGAGAAAATCTTATGGCAAATAATTATGGAATCGGTATAATTGGTGTTGGGCATTCTCTACCCTCACAAATAGAAACAAATGAAGATTTATGTAAATCATTAGAAAACGTTTCACCAGAGTGGATAACAGAAAAAACAGGGATTACAAGGAGATATATTGCGAGTAATGAAGATACTGCCTCTGGATTTGCAATTTCTGCATCGATAAAAGCCATAAAAATGGCAGGAATAGATAATAGTCAAATTGGTTTAATTATTGGCTGTACATATTCCCATGATTATCAATTTCCACCACTTTCTGCCAAAGTGCAAAAAGAGCTTAAGGCTTCCAATGCTCAAGTATTTGACATTGAGGCAACTTGTACTGGATTTTTAACGGGATTAACGGTTGCATCCGAACGTATGTTAAATGATAATTACATAAAATATGCACTAGTTATTGGAGTAGAATTGCAAACAAGATATACAGATAGGAAAGACGTTGAAACAGCCATTTTTTTCAGTGATGGTGCTGGTGCTGCAATTTTGGGAAGAGTACCGAAAGATAAAGGCATTATTTCATCATATTTTCACGCCGATACATCTACATATGAATCAGTAAGGTTGCGAGGTGGTGGATCAAGTTATCCTGGAATTGGACGTAAGATTACACCTGAAATTGATTATATGGAGATGAATGGATTAGCAACATGGAAACAAACCATAACTAATCTACCTATATCAATTCGGAGAGTGTGTGATAAAGCACATATTCCAATTGAAGAGATTGATTTATTCTTATTTCATCAAGCAAACTTAAACTTGATTTATTATGTTTTGAAAAAATTAAAAATAGACGTAAAAAAAACATATACAAACATTGAAAAAATAGGCAACACTGGATCTGCTTCTTTAGCAATAGTTCTGAGTGAAGCGGTTCAAAAAGGTATTATAAGAGAAAAACAATATATACTAATGACAGCTGTAGGTGCAGGTTTTATTTTTGGATCAAGTATTTGGAAATGGAACGAAATTAAAAATGTTGGAGAATAAATTATTTATAATATAAAATTATGAAAAGTAACAATTTCAGGAAAATTATTAAGTTAATTTACACTAAATCGGCATTACAAAAAAAGAAACTTCAAAAATATCTTTCTGGTCAAGATGATTACTTCTTTTATTTGGCTGAAGAATTTGCAACTAAATATTCAGACTATTTAAAAAGTGAAAACATCCCTGTTGAAGATGCTGTTGATGCATATTTAAAAATGTGCAATGATATGATTAAAAGTCAGATTTACTTTATGAAGACAGGTAAATACCCTATAGAAAATGCGGAACAGGCGTTTAAATTGGTTTATAATAAAGATGAAGAAATGAAATCTTATATGATAGGTTTAGCAATTTCTCAATTTCTATGGTTTTCACATTATAAAATTTATCAATTCCTTATAAAAAACATTAATATTGAAAAAGATAACATAAAAAGTTATTTAGAAATTGGGCCTGGTCATGGTCTTTTTCTAAAAGATGCCAGCCAAATACTAGGAAATAACGTTGAATTTGTCGCTATAGATATAAGTAAAACATCTATTGATATAACAAGATCAATAATGAATTTTTTAGTTAAGGAAAATAAAATAAAGTACATTATAATGGATATTTTTGATTATAATACACACAAAAGATTTGATTTTATTACAATGGGAGAAGTATTAGAGCATGTAAATTATCCCGAGATACTCCTTTCCAAGTTTAATAAATTACTTTCTGATAATGGTCATGGATTTATTTCTACATGTGTGAATTGTCCTACTATCGATCATGTTTACCATTTTAAATGTGTAAATGAAATAAGAGAAATTATTAGTAACAACGGTTTAATTATTAAAGATGAACTTGTATTACCAGTAGAAGATTTACCGATAGATGAAATTATTAAGAAAAAAATAACTATTAATTATTGTGCAATTGTTAGGAGGCAATGAAATATGAAAAAATTTGAATCAATAAATGTGGGTGATAAAGCAGAGCTCACTCACCAAATAACAAGATCAGATGTAGAAAAATTTGTTGATTTAACTGGCGATGACAACAAACTTCATGTAGATAAGGAATATGCAAGTAAAACAACATTCAAAAGACCAGTTGTTCATGGAATGCTTGGGGCTTCATTTATTTCTACAATAATTGGAACAAAATTACCTGGTGATGGTGCGTTATGGGTTGCTCAAAATATTGAATTTTTACAGCCAGTAAGAATTGGTGACAAGATTACCATAAAGGCAGAGGTAATTAAAAAAATTGAAAGAACACAAACAATAGAGATGTCCACTGATATTTTTAATCACTATAACCAAAAAGTGACTACAGGTACAGCAAAAGTAAAAATAATTGAACAAATACAATCGACCCCTAAAAAAGAGTCTTATGTTGATAAAAGAAAAGTTGCTTTAATTATTGGAGGAACCGGAGGAATAGGTAGAGCAACTAGTTTACAATTAGCAAAAGATGGATTTGATGTTGCTATTCATTATCATCGAAACAAAGAATTAGCAGAAAAAATTAAAGACCAAATCATCGCATTTGGGGTAAAGGCAATCATCGTAAATGCTGATATCACTGACTTTGCCCAAGTCAAAGAAATGATAACAATCATTATTCGTAAACTTAATGCAATTACTGTTGTTACAAACTGTTCAACATTGAGCGTACCAAGTATAAAGTTTAAAGATTTAAAATGGAATACTATTCAAGAACATTTTGATTTAAATATCAAAGGATCTTTCAATATTCTGAAATGTGTTGTGCCGATTATGGAAGAAAATAAGTATGGAAAAATAATAAATATAACAACGCAGTATATTGAGAGTCCTAAATCAGAATTGTTATATTATATAACTGCGAAATCTGCACTTAATGGTTTTACAAAAGCCTTAGCATTTGAATTAGCCCCCAAAGGAATTAAAATCAATTTAGTTTCTCCAGGCATGACAGATACGGAATTAATAGCCAATGTTCCAGAAAAAGTTAGATTATTGACTGCTGTTCAAACACCATTAAGACGCATTGCCACGCCAGAGGATATTGCAGGAGCAATAAGTTTTTTAGCGTCTGACAAATCAGATTTTCTTACCGGTGAAACTATCAGAGTAAATGGTGGACAGGTAATGATATGAGTAATATTAAAAATTTAAAATATTCTGAAATTTTGAAAATTAATACTAAATTGGGTAGTAACATAAATTCAAACTCCTATAATATCTCGGTACTTTCAAATATTACAATAAATCAAATTAAAGAAATTTTAGAATACATATTAAGGAATGAGAATATTAATGTCAATGTTAGAATTGGTGATTATGATAATATTGTTCAAGACAGTATAAAATATGAAAATTCAAATATAGTCATTATTTTCTGGGAGTTGTGTAATATAATTGATGGGTTACAATATAAAATTGAATTGTTTGGTGATGATCAATTTAATGCAATACTTGAAAAAACAAAATTAGAAATTGATTTAACTTTAAAAAACCTTAATAAAACATCTCTTGTCCTATTTAATAAGTTTACTTCAATGCCGTTTTCCAGCTTAAATTTAAGGAAAAGTAACCTTGAAAAATTCGCAGATCAACTAAATAAATATCTAGAAGACAAAATATTCGGAAATATTATACTTATTGATTTGGATAAAGTTATAGCGGAAGTGAATGTTAGTAGAAGTTTTGATTTTAGATATTATTATTCTTCAAAGGCGCTTTATACGATTGAATTCTTCAAAACATATGCTGAGTATATTAAGCCTTTTATTATGTCCGCAAATGGTAAGAGTAAAAAGGCATTGATTTTTGATTGCGATAATACATTATGGAAGGGAATTTTAGGTGAGGATGGGTTTGATAAAATAGAAATGTCTCCAAGAACAAAAAATGGTTCAATTTTTTCCGAAGTTCAAAATATAGCATTATCTCTAAATAAACAGGGAATTTTGATAGGATTATGCAGTAAAAATAATCCAAAGGATATAGATGAAGTAATTAATTCTTATCCAGATATGAAGTTAAGAGAAGAACATATCGTAATAAATAAAAGTAATTGGTTAGATAAGGTTACTAATCTCCGACAGATTGCTAAAGAATTAAATATTGGGTTAGACAGTCTTGTTTTTATAGATGATTCGTCTTTTGAAGTAAATCTGATAAAAGAGCAATTACCGGAAATAAAAGTATTGCAAGTCCCGGAAAGACTTCATGAATATCCAAAAATGTTAAGGGAAAATATAGGATTATTTTATAATCTTTCATTAACCGAAGAAGATAAAAAGAAAATCGGAATGTATAAGCAATATGTAAAACATGAGAACGTAAAAAAAGAATTTACGAACATTGATGATTATCTTGCGTCTTTAGAATTAAAAATGACGATTTATGAAGATGACGAAACAATTATTCCAAGAATGTCCCAAATGAGTCAAAAGACGAATCAGTTTAATTTGACAACAAAAAGATATACTGAAGTAGATATTAGAAATTTCGTTATATCGGATGATTCAAAAGTTTTTTCTTTTTCTGTTTCGGATAAATTTGGTGACAGCGGCGTCACGGGTTTATGTGTTATTAACTTTGATAAAAAAAAACAAACTGCTAATATTGATACTTTTTTAATGAGTTGCAGAATAATTGGTCGAAATATTGAATATACATTTATGGATTATCTTATGAATTTTCTTAAAAATAATAAAATAAAGAATGTTACAGCAAAATACACACCAACATATAAGAACGAACAAGCGAAAGAATTTTATGATAAATGCTCATTTTCATTAATCAAGTCTAACAATGGAATTAAAGATTATGAATTATTTGTCGATGAATATAAACCAAAAAAAATAAAATATATTGAGGTAAATAATGGAAAATAGAATCAAAAAAGTAATGTCAGCGGTTTTTGAAATACCCAATATTGAAATAAGTGAAGCATCTACAATGGATACAATTGAGTCTTGGGATTCTTTAAAACATATGAATCTTGTTATTGCACTTGAGGATGAATTTCAAATCACAATACCAGATGAAGAGGTTGGAAACTTACTATCATTTTCATTAATAAAACTTATTGTCGGAGAAATTATTGGCTCTGATGATTGAAATAATTACTGATTGTCTTATTTATAAATAAGGGACTTTAAAAATGCAGATTAAATTTCTCATTGAAATATTTAAAAAAAACGCTAATTGCAATGCCCTGATATGGCGTAGTAAAACTTACAAATACAATTGTCTTTTAAAAAAAATCATATATTGGAAAAAAATTCTAAAAGAAAAAAAAATACAATCTGGCTTTGTTATGGGACTTGAAGGTGATTTTTCTCCTAATACTATTGCTATTTTATTGTGCCTAATTGACATGAATTGCATAATTGTTCCATTTGATTATTCTCAGAGAACAAAAAATCAAAAAAAATATAAATTAGCAAAATTAAAACAATTAATAACAATTGATACTAATGATTGTGTAAATTTTAAAGAATATAATGAAACATCACATTATGATTATTACAATATGCTTAGAAAAAATAATAAACCTGGTTTAGTTTTGTTTACTTCTGGTTCATCCGGAGAACCAAAGGCCGCTGTTCATGATTTCTCAAAGCTTCTTGACAAATTTAAAACCAAGAGAAAATCATTAAGTACGCTTAATTTTTTACTTTTTGACCATTGGGGAGGCTTAAATACAATGTTTCATACTCTATATAACGGTGGAACAGTAATTCCAGTTACTGATAGAAAACCAGATGCAGTATGTAAACTAATTGAGAAATATAAACTTGAATTACTCCCTACATCACCAACTTTTTTAAACCTAATGATAATGAGCAGCGCTTATCAAAGATGGGATTTAAGTAGCCTGAAAATCATTTCATATGGAACAGAGCCTATGCCTAAAAGCGTATTATTACATTTAAACAAGCTTTTTCCGAATGTTAAATTGTTGCAAACTTATGGGTTAATTGAACTTGGCGTTTTAAGATCTAAATCAAAAAGCAATGATTCTCTTTGGGTTAAAATTGGTGGAGAGGGCTATGAAGTAAGAGTAATTGACGATATGCTTCAAATAAAAGCAGAGTCAGCTATGTTAGGATATTTAAATGCTCCTAGTCCTTTTACAGAAGATGGATGGTTTATTACGGGAGATAAGGTTTTACAGGATGGAGATTATTTTAAAATTTTAGGTCGAGAATCGGAAATTATAAATGTTGGGGGAGAAAAAGTTTACCCAGCTGAGGTTGAAAGCGTGATTTTAGAGATGGATAACATATCTGAAGTAAGAGTATATGGAGAAAAGAATCCAATTATAGGAAATATTGTTTGTGCAGATGTAAGATTAAAAAGGAACGTTGACCATAAATTATTTATATCCAGATTGAAAAAATATTGTCGACAAAAAATTCAAAACTATAAAATTCCTGTAAAAGTTAAAATAGATGAAAAAAAACAATACAGTGATAGATATAAAAAAAAACGAGTTTAGGGATTGGATGTGATTCATAATGATCGGATTTTTAAATTTAAAACAGATTAATTTTCAATATAACGATGAAATATTAGAAGTGATTAATAGAGCCGTTTGTTCCGGCTGGTATATTCTTGTCGAAGAAGTTGAAAAATTTAAAAAAGAATTTTCCTGTTATATTGGAACTAAATATGGAATAGGTGTAAATTCTGGCTCTGATGCTCTTTTTCTTGCACTTAAAGCCCTTAAAATTAGTAAGGATGATGAAATAAAAACAATTTCTTATATATTTATTTAAATAAAGAAAATACTAATAACTATCTTATCTTAGGTACCTAGATAAAGATAAAGGAGCAAAAATGGATGATTAAAGCTACTGATTTTTCTTTTGTAACTAAAAGAATTAATAGAGAATTAAAAGAAGCAACTAATCGGGTTATTGATAGCAATTGGTATATTTTAGGAAAAGAAGTAGAAAATTTCGAAAGAGAATTTACTAATTATTTAGGAGTAAAATATTGTATCGGAGTGGGAAATGGATTAGAAGCTTTACATATAATATTAAGAGCGTATGGTATTGGAGAAGGTGATGAAGTTATTATTCCCTCTAATACTTATATTGCAACCGCTTTAGCGGTAAGTTACGCCGGGGCTACACCAATAATGGTAGAACCCAATGAACAAACTTATAATATTAATCCTGATTTAATAGAAGAGAAAATAACTAAAAAAACCAAAGCAATTATTCCGGTTCATTTATACGGACAGGCTTGTGATATGGATCCTATAAATGAAATTGCCAAAAAATATGGTTTAAAAGTGATCGAAGATTCTGCTCAAGCACATGGTGCGGTCTATAAGGGAAGGAAATGTGGTGCATTAGGCGACGCATCTGGTTTTAGTTTTTATCCCACTAAAAATTTAGGAGCATTAGGAGACGCTGGAGCAGTTACTACAAATGATAAAGAATTAGCGGAAAAGGTTAGAGCTTTAAGAAATTATGGTTCGGAAAAACATTATTATAATAAATATATGGGATTTAATTCTCGTTTAGATGAAATGCAGGCTGCCATTCTAAGAGTTAAGCTAAGACATTTAGAAGAATTTAATGAGGAGCGAAAAATAATTGCTCAACTTTATTTGAACAGCTTACAAGATGCGAATTTAATCTTGCCTTATGTTCCAGAATGGACTGAACCAGTGTGGCATCAATTTGTCATAAGAAGTAAAAAAAGAGATGAATTACAGAAATATTTAAAATCAAAAGGAATAGGTACCTTAATTCATTACCCTCTACCCATTCATTTACAGGAAGCCTATAACCATTTAGGATATAAAAAAGGTGACTTTTCCATTGCCGAAAAAATGGCAAATGAAGTCTTGAGTTTACCGATGTGGGTAGGGTTAAAGAAAGAGGAAATTGAGTTGGTGTGTAGGATGTTAAAAGTTTTAAATACTAATTAGAATAAGCAAAAATATTTACATAATTAATTTACGAAAATAGTAATTTATATTTGAGAGAATTGGAGTAAACGATATGCAAGAATTAGGAAATTTGACCAATCAAGATAATAATATAGAAAAAATAATATGAATAGTATAAAAAGAATATTATTGGTAAATGGTAATTTGAATATTGGTGAAATAGAAACTCTCGTACTTTTGTGGCTACAATTACAGCTATTTCGCTAACCTGAGCAAAACCTATCTTTGTCGATGTAGAATAAGATACTATACTAATGAAAGTAAATGAGATTAAGACAAAAATAACTGATAGGACAAAAGCTATAGTACCTGTTCGTCTATATGGGCATCCTTTGGAGCTTATGGAGACGCAGGAATGATTGTTACAAATAAAGAAGAACTTGCTAAAAGATTAAAGATGATGAGAAATTATGGTTCAATGAAAAAATATTATCATGAATTTGTAGGCATAAATAGTAGGTTAGATGAAATTCAGGCAGCAGTACTCCGAGTAAAATTAAAATATTTAGATGAATGGAATGAAAGAAGAAGAAACATTGCAAAAATTTATAATAAACTTTTAAAAGGGTCTGAAGTAGTTATACCCATTGAAAAAGAATATGCAAAACATGTTTATTATTTATATGTGGTGAGATGTAAAGATAGAAATAAACTTCAGCAATATCTTTTTGAAAAAGAAATACAAACTATGATACATTATCCAGGTCCTGTTCATAAGCAAAATGCCTATTTAAATTTGGGATTTGATGTTTGTTTACCAGTAACTGAAAAGATATGCAATGAAATATTATCCCTGTCTATGTTTCCAGAATTAAAAGAGGAAGAGATTGTATACATTGCTAATATGATAACAGAGGAAGTACGTAAATGAAATATAATAACAATAGAAATAAATTGGATGTGTCAATAAGAATAATAAACTGGAATACTTCCGAATTATTAGACCAATGTCTAACATCAATTATTCAAAATACAGATAGTGTTTCTTATGAAATACTAATAGTAGACAACAACTCTAAGGGTATGGGATTTACGAGGGTTAAGGAAAAATTCTCAAAATATTCAAATATTACTTGGATAGAGAATGACAAAAATATAGGAGGTTTAGCGGATAATCAGGCTCTTCAATACTGTCAAGGAAGATATATATTGATATTGGGCCCTGATACAATTGTATTACCTCAAGCTCTTAAGAGAATGGTAGATTTTTTAGACAAAAACAAGGAGGCTGGCGCAGTGACTGCTAAGTTACTAAATCCAGATATGTCTCCACAAAATTATTATTATAAGTTTTGGAATTTATCAATGTTTTTTTTCTCAACTATGATTGGTCGATTAATAGACAAAATATTTTTTAAAGATAGATTTAGGCGGTATTACTTTGGTGGAGATATTGATCCAAGTAAAACAACAATTGTTGAACAACCTGCAGGAGCATGCCTAATGTTGAGATGGGATCCGCCAATTGTAGATTATATAACTAACGAGGATTTTCCATTTTATTTTGGTGATGTGGATTTATGTAAAAGAATATATAATAATGGTTATAAAATTTTTTTGTTACCTTCAGCAGAAGTAATCCACTTTAAAAGTTCTTCCTTCAAAAAAACAGATAGCTTCTGGAAGCAAAGAGAATATAAGTCAAGCGCTATAAAATATTTTAAAAAATATTATAAAGATAAAGTTATGTTCCTCAAATTAATATTACTTTTAGATGATTTTGAAAAATACGTTATAAAAAGATTTTTTACTAGTAATATTGAATTAATGAAAAGAGAACTTTTCGATTGTAAAACCGTTTTAGATTTGGGTTGTGGTTGTAATTCTCCAATTCAATATTGTAATGTTCCTTTTTCAGTTGGAGTAGAATTATTTGAACCTTATTTGCAAGAAAGCAAGAAAAAAAGTATCCATAATGAATATATAAATGCAGACATTAGAAAGATAGAATTTAAAACAAAATCTTTTGACGCAGTTATGGCCATAGATGTTTTAGAACATTTAACAAAAGAAGAAGGATATGAATTGATTAGAAAAATGGAAAAATGGGGAAGTAAAAAAATTATTATATTTACACCAAACGGACTTGTTTGGCAAGATGGTTATGATAATAATTCATTGCAAGAACATAAATCCGGTTGGAATGTTGAAGAATTAGAAAAATTAGGATTTAAAGTTTTTGGCATAAATGGCTGGAAAAAATTACGGGGATATAAAGCTTCAATAAAGTATAAACCAACTCGATTATGGAGTATAATCTCAGATTTAACCCAGAAAATAACTTATTATTTTCCAAAATTTGCATTTCAATTGTTTGCGGTCAAACAAATAGATAGCAAAAAATAAATTTAAATTTTTAAATAGAATTTAAAATTACAGTTGTTTTAAATATTTTACGAATGTTTAATACAAATAATTTTTAAAGATAAATAAAAGGAGAGCATAACCAATGAAAGGCATAATCTTAGCAGGAGGCTCAGGGAGCCGCCTTAGCCCCTTAACTAAAGCAATTAGCAAACAATTAATCCCAGTTTATGATAAACCAATGATATATTATCCTTTATCTACCTTAATGTTGGCTGGGGTTAAAGATATATTAATCATTTCTACTCCGCAGGATTTACCAAAATTTAGAGAACTTTTTGGAGATGGGCGGGAGATTGGACTTGAACTTTCCTATAAAGAGCAGCCAAGACCAGAGGGGATTGCCCAGGCCTTTATTATTGGAGAAAAATTTATCGGCACGGATTCTGTATGTTTAATATTAGGAGACAATATATTCTATGGGCATAGTTTATCTGTGACTTTACAAAAAATGGCTCGCTTGGAAAGTGGAGCTTGTATATTTGGCTATTGGGTTTCAGACCCTCAAAGATATGGAATTGTCGAATTTAATCAAAATAATGAAGTTATAAGTATGGAAGAAAAACCTCAACATCCCAAATCAAATTATGCCGTACCTGGCTTGTATTTTTATGATAATGAGGTAATAGATATAGCTAAAAAATTAAAACACTCTAGCCGGGGGGAGTTAGAAATAACCGATGTAAATTTAGAATATCTTAAGCAAGGTAATTTAAAAGTAGAACTTTTAGGAAGAGGTTATGCCTGGTTGGATACCGGAACCCCGGATAGTCTGATGGATGCCTCTAATTATATTGCTACCATTGAAAGACGACAGGGATTAAAGATTGGTTGTATTGAAGAAGTAGCCTATCGGATGGGTTATATTGACCAGGGTCAATTAAAAAAAATAATCAACCAATCTCCGGAAAATGATTACAAAAAATATTTAAAAGTAATCTTGAATGAAAAGATAAAATGAAATGAGGATTATATGAATTTTAAAAAAGGTGATATTGAAGGAGTTCTTATCAAAAAATTAACCAAATATACGGATGAAAGAGGTTATTTAGTCGAAACCTTTCGGGAAGATACCCTTCCTGATAGATTGAAACCGGCAATGAGCTATGTGTCTTTTACCAAACCCGGAGCAGCCCGTGGACCTCATGAACATCTCAAGCAAACTGATGTATTTTGTTTTATCGGACCGGGAAGTTTTAAGATAAAACTTTGGGATAACCGGAGAGAAAGTAAGACCTATGAAAATTATATGGAGGTAATCGGAGGAGAAGATAATCCAATTAGGGTAATTGTTCCTACGGGAGTAGTTCATGGTTATAAAAATATCTCCTCGGAGGTTGATGGAATGGTGTTAAATTATCCCGATAAATTGTATAGAGGTTGGGGCAGGAAAGAAGAAGTTGATGAGATAAGGCATGAAGATGAAGAAGATGAATTTTATTTAGATTTTATAAAAGAGGATAAATAATCTATGATTTGGCTTATCGGAAATAAAGGGATGTTAGGTAATGATGTAGAAAAATTATTGAAAGAGCGAGGGCTTACCTATTGGGCGAGTGACAATGAAGTCGATATTGGTGATTATAAAGCGCTGGAGAAATTTGGAAAAGATAAGAAGATTGAATGGGTAATCAATTGTGCAGGTTATACTCAAGTAGATAAGGCAGAAGAAGAAATAGATGAAGCCTTTAGGATAAACAAAGATGGGGTTAGGAATATTGCCTTATTTTCGGCAAAGAGGCAGATTAGATTAATTCATATCTCCACAGATTATGTATTTGATGGCAGGCAAAAGGAGGGTGCTGTTACTTATAATGAAGATGATAAAACTAATCCTATAAATATATATGGGAGAAGTAAATTGGCGGGGGAAGAGGAGATAAAAAAGATATTGGAGGAATATTTTATTATTCGCACAGCTTGGCTATATGGATTACAGGGGAATAATTTTGTTTATACTATGTTAAAATTGTTCAAAGAAAGAGAGATCATAAAGGTAGTAGAGGATCAATGGGGTTCTCCGTCTTATACAGTAGATTTAGCCGAAGTTATTTTAAAGATAATAGAGGGCAATTCAATAAGTTATGGACTATATCATTTTACGAACGAAGGAGCAACTAGCTGGTATGAATTTACCAGGACCATTTATGATAAAGCTAAAAGAATGGATTTGATTAAGTGCAATAAAAAGGTAGAGATAGAGCCTGTTAGGACCGAGCAATATCCTACAGCCGCTAAAAGACCAAGATATACGGTCTTATCTAAAGATAAAATAAAAAGGGAATTTAATTTAAAGATTAGAGATTGGAATGAAGCCTTAGGAGATTTTCTGATATCTTTGCAAGAAAATAGGGAAAAATTAGAAGGTAGGTTATTTTAATGGCAAGAAGATTAGAAAACATTTTAGTGACCGGTGGAGCAGGATTTATTGGTTCTAATTTTATCCATTATGTTTTTAAAATTACCTCTTTTTACGGAAAGATTATCAATGTAGATAAACTAACCTATGCCGGTAATTTAGAGAATTTAGTAGAGATAGAGAATAAATACGGTGGAGAGAGATATTTTTTTGAGAGGGTAGATATCTGTAATTTTGATAAGATTAAAAGAATATTTGAGAAATATGATATTGATACCGTGGTTAACTTTGCCGCAGAATCACATGTAGATAGGTCTATCTTTGGACCAAAGGATTTTGTGCAAACTAATATAATGGGGACTTTTAATCTATTGGAAGTTGCCAGAGAAGTGTGGAAAAAAGAAGATTATAGTCAATTATTATTTCACCACATCAGTACAGATGAAGTTTATGGCTCAGTTGAAGAAGGTAAATATTTTTTGGAAAGTACGGCATACCAACCTAATAGCCCATATTCTGCCACTAAAGCCTCTTCTGATCATTTAGTTAGAGCCTATTATAAAACTTATGGACTACCTGCTACTATCTCTAATTGCTCTAATAACTATGGACCTTATCAATTTCCTGAAAAGCTAATCCCCCTGATGATATTAAATATATTAGAAGAAAAACCGTTGCCAGTATATGGAGATGGGAAAAATATAAGAGATTGGTTGTATGTTGAGGATCACTGTTTAGCAATTTGGAAGATAATAAATCATGGGCGAATTGGTGAAACCTATAATATCGGCGGAGAAAATGAATGGGAAAATATAAAGCTAGTCAATTACCTTTGTGAAAAGATAGAGCGGTTGCAGGGGAAAGATAAGGATTATTATAAGAGATTGATTACCTTGGTTAAAGATAGATCCGGACACGATAGAAGATATGCCATCAATTGTGATAAGATCAAGCAGGAGCTGGGCTGGAGACAGAAGTTTGACTTTGAAGAAGGTTTAGATATGACCATCAAATGGTATATGGATAATCAGGACTGGGTGGATAGAGTAAGAAGTGGGGAATATAGGAAGTGGATGGAGAAGAATTATGATACAAGATGAAAATATTATGGAGACCCAAGAAATAGGCGATAAAAAAAAGAAGAGTATACAGAAATGGCCCAAAGTGGCAATTATTATTCTTAATTGGAATGGCTGGAAAGATACAATAGAGTGTTTGGAAAGTGTATTTAGAAATACTTATTCTAATTATCAAGTAATAGTTGTGGATAATGGTTCAACGGATGGCTCAATGGAAAAGATAAAAGCTTGGGCACAAGGAAAACAGGAAGTTTTAACACCTGAACCTTCACATCCTTTATATCATCTTTCTCATCCAGCTGTCAAAAAGCCTATCCCTTATATTTATTATAGCCCTGAAGAAGCAGAAGAAGAAGGAAATTTTAAAAGGGAAAAAGAAGCGATATCTAATTGGAAGAATAAGAATGATAAGTTGTTTGTACAATATCCTTTAATCCTAATCCAAACAGGTGAAAATTTAGGTTATGCTGGAGGTAATAATATAGGGATAAAATATGTTCTATCTTCTAGTGTTAAATACGTCTTTATACTAAATAATGATATAGTAATTCAGACTCCAAATATAATAGAATTACTAACCGGTAGTTTAGAAAAGATTAATAAAGGAGGAATAATAGGCCCTAGAATATTTTTTTATAAGAATCCACGAATGAGTCTCGACATTTATAAATCTATTTTTTTCAAATTTGCCGCAAGATATTATTTACTTGATAAAAACATAAATAATAAGGTTAAAGATGAAGTTCCTATTCCTGTAGAAATAGTAGATAGACTAATTGGTTGTGCTCTTTTTATTAGCCGAAAAGTTTTTGAAGAAATTGGTTTTTTTGATGAGAGATTCTTTATGTATTGCGAAGAAAATGACTTTTGTATTCGAGCCCAACTCAGAGGCTTTCTTGTGCTCCATACTATTGAAAAGGTGTCTGTATTACATAAAACTATAGAAAAATATTCTAATCCTTTGCCATTACAAGCTTATTATTCTACTCGAAATATGATGTTTTTAATTGAAAACTCTTTTTCTGGAAAAAAGAAAATTTATTTGATTATTCTTTATTTTTTAAGCTTTATTAGGAGACAACTCGTTCTCTTGCGAAATCGTAAATTTTCTTCTTTCCGTTATTCTTTTAGAGGATTTATTGATGGCTTTCTGCATAAATATGGTAAATTTGGCTTATAAGTGTAATTATTATGAACAGAAATAATTTAATTGTTTTGATGGAAATCTTTATAAATGGCAAAAGTAAATGGAAATATCTAAAGGCGTGGTTTGTTGAGGGACTGGCACCTACTCGAGGATTTTTATATGTGGAAGATGCGGCTGAAGGCATATTGTTGGCAGCAGAGCGCTACAATAAGAGTGACCCGGTAAATCTGGGCTCTGATTTAGAGATATCCATTAAGCATTTAGCTGAGCTGATTGCTAAATTTACTAGCTTTAAAGGGAGAATTACCTGGGATACCAGCAAACCTAACGGACAGCCCCGAAGAAGATTGGATACTACTCGAGCGGAGAGAGAATTTGGTTTTAAGGCAAGGATGAATTTTGCGGAAGGACTGAAGAAGACGATTGATTGGTATAAAAAGAATACATATTTTAAAAATATCATTTAACATTTTGGGGGATTTTATTTATGATTGAATCAAAGCTATATGTATTTTTCTGTTCAGCGTTTTTTGCTCTAAGTATACTCTTACCCGATATTTCTTATCCTATTATAGGTAACTTACGTCCAGAAGATTTTGTTTTAATATTATTAGGCCTATTTGTGGTAGATAATATTCTTTTTAAAAATGGCAGGTTTCCCAGGGCCGGGTGGCCAGTATTTGTAATGTTGTTGTTGTTTGCTTGGTTAGTGACTGTATCAAGTGGAATTAATTTTTTATTAGGTAATGTAGATAATTTCGGACTTATAATTAAGGAATTTATTAGATTTTTGAAATATGCAGTTGTTTTTGTGGTTTTTTTATGGCTTAATCCTAAAAAGGCAGGTATACCTTTTCGAATATTTTTAATCGCAGCGGTGGCTGTAGTAGGAATTCAAATTATGCAAAGATACCAACTTTTCAATATTGATAATTGGTTAATTAGGACGTATAGAAATTATAGATTTATTTATTCAACACAATCAACAGATTGGCGAGGAGGGTCTGTATTCTCTAATCCCAATGTACTTGGTAATTTTTTATTACTTCCTTTTGCTTTTATTTTTTCTACTTTTTTTGTATCCGGAGAAATCTTCTATAGTATTAAATTAAAGAGACTTACTTCTTTATTTCTTATAATGATTTTTGGTTTAGGAATATTATTTACTCAATCCAGAACATCAGTTATAGCTATGTTTATAATTATCTTTTTTGGAACATTCTTATACCTCTTTAAAGGAGCATTATATAATAATCGGATTAGAGACAAAGGCACTAAATATATTAGTTATGTTATATTATTTCTTTTTTTTATAATTTTGGTAAGTAAATATTTTAATTTAGAAAGAGCTTTTGCCTTTATTAGTGCAGTTGAAACTGATCGTAGTCTTTCTATAAAGCTAGATCTAGCGAAATACGCTATTAGAATAGTTTTGGATTCCAATCCTTTCTGTCTAATATTTGGTATGAGTCCAGGGGCTAAATACATTCAAACTGATTTTGAATACGGTTATCTTATTTATTGGTATGGTTTAACAGGGATTTTATTTTATGGTTTATTGGTATATTTACAACTGCGTATTTTTAGTAAAAGATTAGGGACACAAAATGGACTTACCGGGATGAGTATAATATTAGCTTTTTTGTTCTATGGGATTGGAGCCACAGCTTTTATAAATAACAGAGTATATCCTATGACTTTGGCATTATTCGCAATGATGATAAATAATTTATCTAATAATTTGGCAGAAAAAAGTAAAGAATAGGGATTAATAATATGAAATATAATTGCCTGAAATGGGTTTAATAATTTGAACTTGATTAATAAATAAATTATTTATTCTTAGCACTAAAGGTTATTAAATTAAAAATAAAAGGATAAATTAAAAATGAAAATTGCAATTATTAATCTAACTGGTGGTAGAATGAGCGGAGGATACCGAAAATATTTAATAAATGTTCTTCCCAAGATGGCTATGCATTCAGCGGTGGAAGCAATCCTTTGCGCTTCCCCTTTGTCTATAGATATTCAAAATTGGTTTAATTTTTTACCAAAAGTCATATTTATTACTTGTAAATCGTTTAAATGGAAGTTTTATAGGCCAGATAATCATTTTAGTAAATATTAATATTCATAATTGATAACTTAAAAAATTAGCGGTGAAATTTATTGACTAAAATAATTTTTGTTAATGCTACAGCTGCAACTGAAGGCGGAGCTTTAACAATTTTAAGGCAGTTTTTAGAAGGAATTGCTACATATTCTAATAAAAATATGTATTATTATATATTTTGTTCGTTAGATGAATTGGGTTCATATGAGAGCAAAAATATTAAAATTGTTAATAATATAAAAGGAAAAAAATGGTTAGATAGAATAAAGTGGGATTTATTTGGATTAAAAAATTGGAGTAAGAGAAAAAATATCAAAGCTGATTTAATAATTTCTTTCCAAAATACAGGAGTTAATTATTATAGTGATGTAAAGCAATTAATATATTTACATAATCCTATTCCTTTTGCCGAAGACATAAATTGGAATTTTTTTTGCAAAAATGAAAGACCACTTTGGTTCTATAAAAATATTTATAAAAAAATAATAAAATATAGCTTAAGAGATAATTCTTATATTGTGGTACAAACAGAGTGGATGAAAATTGCTGTTATTAGACAATTTAATTGGAACCCTAAAAAGGTATCAGTAGTAAAACCTAATTTAAAAAATATATTAATAGAAAATATTCCGATGATAGATTTTAATGATACTAAATTTCATATATTATATCCAGCTACGTCTACTATATATAGAAAATTTAAAAATTATGAATTAATTATAAATGCTTTAAAACACATTAAAGACAATAAACGAGGAATATATATTAATTTAATAATTCATTTTACTATTGATAAAAATTTAAATAATAATATGAATGTTCCAATAATAAAATTAATAAAAGATTTAAATGTTAGTAGTAATATATGTTTTGAAGGAATATTGTCTTATGAAAGAATTTTATCTTTTTACAAATCTTGTGATTTGTTGGTTTTTCCGAGTTATATTGAAACATTTGGCTTGCCATTGATTGAAGCTGCCAGTTTTGGAATGCCGATATTGGCAGCAGATATGAATTATGCCAGAGAGGTTATTGGTAGTTATAAAGGCGTAAAATTTTTAAATTATAGAAACTCAAAAATTTGGGCGGAAAATATTATTGATTTGTATAATAAAAGACTAAAATATAAACCATATAATATTAATTATGAGACATCCTGGAAAGATTTTTTCAAATTGATTGAGCAATTAATTTATAAGTAAAGTGAGTTTAATATTTCAAAATAAAGCTTTATTTATTGAGGAACTAATTAATTTGGTAATGCAGTTTTAGAGAATTTTTTGCTAATGCAGCGGTTTATTATATCCCAAAAAAGTAGAACTTCTATCACAAATCATTAAATCTGTAAGTAAATGGGATAGATATCGACGTTGAGAAGCTTCAAAAAAGGTAAGAGAAAGTGCTACAGAATTTTCCTGGGATGTAACTGTAGAAAGATTATTAGCAGAGTTTAAAAAAGCAATAGAAAGTTTAAACTAAGATAAGCATAATTTTTAACTATAAATATTGCGAGGTTATAAAGTAATGAAGCCAATTGTTTTTGTAGAAAAAATTGCACAAAATTCTAAAAATTTAGAAAAACAGTTTTTAAGATCTTTTGAATCATTTTCAATTGCTGATGAATTTAATAAAGCTAATGCTATTTTTATAAAACCCAATCTGACCTATCCTAAATTTAAAAAAGGCATTACTACTCGAGTAGAATATATAGAAAATCTTGTTGCAGCTTTAAGACAAATTAATAATTCCACAAAAATATATATTGGTGAAGGTGAAGGTGGTTATAATAGTTTTTCGATGACTGAGGCTATGCAATATATGGGGTTCTATGAACTTGAAAAAAGGTTTCAAAATGTAAAAATAGTGAATATTTCTAAAATTCCTACTAGTATTATAGAACTTAAAGTAGATGGGAAACCATATCCTATTAATTTGCCAAAGTTATTTTTTGGCGAAATTGATTTTTCTATTAGTTGTCCTGTACCTAAGGTTCATTGTATGACTAAAATTAGTCTATCTTTTAAAAATCAGTGGGGCTGTTTGCCGGATACTATGCGTTTAAAAAATCATTATGTATTTAATAAAATTATAGGACAGATATGTAATCATTTAAAATTTAAGTATGCTTTTTTAGATGGAAAATATGGGTTAGATAAAAATGGGCCAATGGTTGGACAACCAGTTAAGATTGATTGGTTTATTGCATCAAACTCTCTTGGGGCTTTTGATATGGTTGTATCTGAGATGATGGGATTTAATTGGAAAAATATTGGGCATTTAAGAGAAGCAGTTAACCTTGGTTTTATTCCAGACCGAAAAGAAATTTCGGTTATAGGCGATTTAGGATCATTAAAAAGAGATTTTTCATTAAAACGAAATTTTTGGAATTATCCAGCGTTATTTGCTTTTTATTCTAAAAAGTTAACTCATTTTTTTTATTTTTCTAAATATGCTAAATTTCTTCATGATGTCATGTATTTATTTCGTAAGCGACCTTTAGATTAATTCAAAAATAATATGAAGAAATTGTATGATAATATATCAAGGACGAGAG
>Ga0307379_10002149_pt1 | contig 29650 bp, 25 predicted proteins | sample UN2MG_FD_202237 | JGI IMG/M metagenome (GOLD analysis project Ga0307379, IMG submission 202237) | Soil microbial communities from Risofladan, Vaasa, Finland - UN-2 | ecosystem: Environmental > Terrestrial > Soil > Coastal area > Acid sulfate soil | place: Finland: Risofladan, Vaasa | collected...
AATTCCTTGCATTACCTTACTTTCTGCTTTAGGATTATCTTTAATCGAAAAGTCAGTGTGAGAATGTATATCGATAAATCCCGGAGATACGGCTAAATCAATAGCGTTAATCAATTTAGATGCTGGGGGTTCATCGGAAGTAATGATTTCAATTCGATCACCTTTTATTCCAATATTCTTCTTATAAGGTATTCCCCCTGACCCATCATATACTGTTCCGTTAATAATTAAAATATCCAGCAAAATTATTACTCCCTTCTTGTTAAATTTAAAAATTATTATTAGTTAGATTAGAGATCCAACAACCCATTGAAACTCCTCCTGTGTAGAATTCAGTAATCAGAAACCATAATTCAAAATAGTATAAAGCTAATCAGGACTCAATAGTTAGAATATACATTGAAGTTATGAAAATCTTTCCCTGCTGCGCCCATTATTAAAATTATATTTTACTCATTAAGAATTCCTCTTTTTTTATTTATTTTTTTTAAATTTTTATTAAACTTTACCCATTGCCTTCTCTAACACATCTAACGCCTCATCTAACTGCTCATCGGTAATCTCTAAAGAGACTAACATCCTAAGAAGGTTTTTATTGATTCCGGCAGTGGCAATAAATACTCCGTTCTTTATGCATTCCTGAACAATCTGGGCTGTTTCCTGGGTAGCCGGTTCCTTGGTCTTCCGGTCTTTTACCAATTCTATAGCCATCATCGCTCCTATTCCATGGACATCTCCTACTAAAGAATATTTATCTTTCATTTCAAGGAAACGCTCTTTCAACTTTTCCCCTATTTTCACTGCCCTGTCTAATAGATTTTCTTCTTCAATGATATTTATCACTTCCAGAGCTGCTCGGCAGGCTACCGGGTTACCTACATAGGTTCCCCCGATACACCCTCCAGGAAGGGAATCGGTGATCTCTTTTTTGCTAATTACTGCCGAAAGGGGTAGGCCGGCAGCTAAAGATTTAGCCAAGCAGATTATGTCTGGCTCTATATCCCAATTTTCTATGGCAAAAAACTTTCCGGTTCGGCCTATACCACTCTGAATTTCATCAGTTATGAGTAACATACCATATTTATCGGTCAATTTTCTTAAGTATTCCAAAAATCCCTCCTGAGGGACATTAAACCCTCCTTCTCCCTGGATAGGTTCAACCACTATAGCGGCTACCGACTCAGGGGTTACGGTATTTACCAGTATCTTTTCAAAATCTTCTATATTAGTTACAGGATTAGAAGAACCGGGGAAAGGTAAGCGGTATATCTCGGGGGCAAAGGGTCCGAAGTGATATTTGTAAGGCATAGCCTTATGGGTCATGGTCATAGTTAATAGGGTGCGGCCGTGGAAGGCATTCTCGAAGACAATGATAGCCGGTCTTTTGGTATGAGCCCGGGCAATCTTTACCGCATTTTCTACCGCTTCTGCACCGGAGTTAAAAAAGGCAGCTGCTTTGGGGGTATTCCCGGGGGCCAACTTTACCAGTTTCTCGGCCAGTTCTACCAGAGACTCATAAGGGACAGCGGTGAAATCGGTATGCAGATACTTTTCTGCCTGATCCTTAACCGCAGCTACCACTTTCTTGTGAGTATGCCCTACTGCCAGACATCCCCATCCCCCGGTAAGGTCGATAAACTGATTACCGTCTACATCAGTAACTAAAGCTCCCTCACCATGGGCAATATAACAGGGGGAGAGGGAACTGCCCATCGGTCTGGCGATATACTTTTCTCTTCGTTTGGCTATTTCTTGAGATTTTGGACCTGGTAAAGTAGTTTTAAGGGAAATGAATTTGGTCATGTAATTACGTCTCCTTTAATCTAAATTTTAAATTAGTCGATAGTGAATAGTTATTAAATACACAGACATCGTGAACTCCTAATGATGATAAAGTATCTAGACATAGCGAACTCTATAGATCGAACCTTGATAAATCAATAGAGCTTTTTGGTAAAATGTTGGGAGTGTGCTATTGTTTACGATTTTTAATTTTCAGTAAGTTTTTCTATCACATATAGAATGCTTAAAGTATTTAAAAATAAGGTTCTAACTTTACCAAGGCTCTGATAGATCTCTTTAGGAGATTCACCGTTTTATATCTTTTTATTGCTTTTTTCTCTTAGTTCTTTGTTATTCATACTGACTTTTTTTTAAGGTCAGTATAGAATATTTATACTGGCATAGTTCTCGATGTGTGTAAACTTTTTTTCATTAAGGTTCGCGAGGTCTATATATTTGTCATCTGATCCTTAGAAACACCATAGATTTGAGCAATACCAAGTGGTGAAATACAACCACTTTCCTTAACTTTTTTATATATTTCAAAATCATCAAAAATAATCCCTATGGTAATAAAAAAACTTCCCGCATTTTTACTTCTAATCGCACGGGCTAAATCGGTTAAAGCTTTCATTTATAACCTCCTTGAACAACTCGATTACCTCAGCATACTGAACTTGATCAATATTGGAATCTACCACAATTTGCCATAACCGCTTAGAAAAACCATCTTGATAAAATGGAGAGGTAATTCTATTAACCTTACCGAACAATTCGGCATCAGTTAAAGGTAACTCGGGTTCACCCTTTGGTAACTGAGTTTGTTTTTCAAAGGACTTTCCATCGTTTAATATAATTTGCAAAATTGCCCCACGATGAAGTGGATAATTAGCGTCAATTTCTTTATCGAGTGATATATGGACTTTTTTGGCGAGTTTTATTAGTGATTCATCTCTTAGATTAGCCGGTGAAAAATGATGTAAATTAACCTCACCCTCTTTTAAAGCAATGGCCAGCGAGAAAGGCATGCTGAATAATGCTTCCTCAAAATTACGGGGGACCACTTTTTCCGCTACTTCAGAAAGAGCAACACTATATGTTTTTACATTAATACCTTTGATTTCACTCAGGTCAATATCCAGTAGTTGTCCCCGTATTGCAATGGCCAGATCAATTGCCGGGTGACAATGTCGGCAGGTAGGATATAATTTGGTATAAGTATACAATATTTCCCATCTCTGCCCTAGTTCACTCATTAAGGCTTCTTCGGAATAGCGGTCACTCATCGCTTTCAACCACCCGTGTTTACCTTCAAAAAGAGTACGGGGTGATTTGGCGCCCAACATTACCAGATCTCCTGCCATCACTCCAGTAGAAGCCGCTCTTCCAGCCTGAATAGGTTTAATTGAAGGGTGATCATGCAGCATTTCTTGTAAACCACAACTCTGTAATCCGGCTAATGACAGACAATAAGTAGTGTCTAAACGATTCATGCCTAATAAATGAGCACACGCTATTGCTGAACCGAAAACACCTGCAGTTCCAGTCGTATGAAAACCTCGATTTAAATGCGATGGATTAATACTTCGAGCAACACGCAGCATAACATCATAACCTTTAACTATAGCGGTAATAACTTCTTTAAAACTCTTCTGATTACGTTCCCCAATAGTTAAAGCTGCTGGTATTACAGCAACTGCAGGATGGCAGGTTCCAAAGCGATGACCATCATCCAGCTCTATCGAGTGGCCAATGGCACCCATATAAAAGGCTGCGTTAGCCGCAGGTAGTTTCTTACTTATTCCGAGAATAGTTGATTCTTCAGTTCCCCCTATTTCTACAAAGTAACGACTAAGGATAGGAGTGATTGGTCCTAATTTAATTCCCACTGCTATAACTGCAAGAAAATCGACTAAAACCCTTCTGGCTTTCGATACTACTGGTTCAGGGAGAGATTCAAAATCAATGGAGGCATAAAAATCTCCCAACAGAGAGGCAAATGTTTTAGATGATATATCCATTTTATTCACCAACCATTTCAAACTTAAATCTTAAAATTTGTCTTTTTTCTATTCTCTTCAACCTTCTTTGCCCTGTATTTACTACCCCACTAAATTTTACACTAATTTTGCGAAAAAATTTATTTTCTGTATCCTTCTAACCCTTGGGTGATGGGCATGTTAATTTCATGCTTCAGCTCTGACAGTTTATCAGAGCTGACAAGGCTGACTACGTCGTTGCATTTGTTGCAAATAATCAATTAAAACCCCGTCTTTTTAAAATCGGGGCTTTAAAAAATGAAACTTTACTTTAATCAAAATTGCTATCTGTTAATTTCATTATTGCTGATTTTAAAAGCTTTGGAACTACATTCAGGTAATAAACCAACCCAAGTCTTTCGGTGTATTTGTGAGCATCTTTACCCGAAAGACCTGGATTTAAAATTAGTACGTCAAGCTTGATTAAGCCTTGTAAAGAGATGTTATAAATTTCACCCCAATCGGGCATATTTGTGCAAGAGCCAACAAATCCTCGTGTCTATCCTGAAAGCCAAGATAACTCAGATCACAAATACGGAAAAATACTCTTTTATTTCAATTTGCTCATTGAACTTTATATTAGCCTCACTTTTAACTTGGGTAAATTTACTTGAGACAAACCATTTTGTGTACTCAATCAGATCAAAGGCGTAGTCTTTTAACTGTCCAAATCCCTCTACGGAGACCACATTGTAGTGGCCGGTCAAAATTAAAGTATTTGTTGTTTTATGTGTAGCCTTGACCATGGCAAAGACTACATTTCGCTTGAACGGGCCATCCTCAATTGGAAGTAATTTGATGCATTTGTTGTTAACTTTAAAATATTACACTCTTTAATCATTTTTCCGCAATATTTTCCCTGGCAATTTACCTGTATGTTCACCTTTTGAAATAACCACATTGCCATTAACAATGACATAATCAATTCCCTGAGGATATTTATGAGGGTCTTGAAATGTCGCCAAATCCAATATTTTATCTTTGTCAAAGATTACAAGATCAGCATGATATCCTTCCTTTAAAAGACCTCTATCTTTAAATTTCATCTTCAACGCGGGTAACAATGTCATTTTTTTGATAGCTTCCTCAAGAGAAATTATTTGTTTCTCTCTTACGTATCTGCCTAGAATTTTCGGATACGCCCCGTAATACCTCGGATGTATCTTGCCTTCGGACAATTTGCCGTAAGGTGCAACAGCTCTCGCATCTGTGCAAAATATTGTTCTTGGATGCTTCATAACCGTTTGTACATCGTCTTCACATATAGCGCCGAAAAACATCATTTTAACCGCGGCATTTTCTTTTATTAAAAGTTCAATAACCGCTTGATATGGTGAACAATTCATTTCCTTGGAAATTTGATTTATGGATTTTCCTTCATATTGACGATTTTTCTTTATTGATGCTATCACCGGGCTATCCCAGCTGCAACCTTCCATTGGGTTTTCCCATTCTTCGCTACTAGAAGCCATTTCCTTTATTATTTTTTCTACATAAATTTCTTTTTTAAAAATCTCGAGCATCTTGTCAGAACCCTGTTCTCTCGCCCAAGGTGGAATAAGGTCGATCAACCCGCTTCCATAAGCTGTATAAGGATGCTGGTCAAAATCAACATTTACGCCGTTTTCTCGCGCTTCGTCGATCATTTTCAAACCATCTTTAACCTTTCCCCAGTTTTTAGGACCCTCAGCTTTGAAATGGGATATTTCCAAAGATACCCCCAATTTTTCGGCTATTTGTATAGCCTCTGAAATGCTTTCCAATAGCTTGTCGCCTTCGCTTCTCATATGAGTCGCATATATTCCATCAAATTCTTTGACAATCTTGCCCATTTCAACAAGTTCAAGCAATGTCGCAAAAGATCCCGGATTATATTCAAGACCGGTAGAAAAACCAAAAAACCCTCGGTCCATTTCTTTTTGAAGCATTTCAAGCATTTTGTTTAACTCTCTATTACTGGGTTTTCTGTTTTCAAAACCCATTGCAGCCACCCTTATTGTCGTATGCCCAACCAGCGGAGCAATGTTGAACGAAGTTCCCAGTTCTCCTATTTGCTCAATAAAATCCGCTTGTGTTTCCCATTTCCATTTTTTCTTTTCTTCATCAGTCAAAATAACCGTATTTTTTAGACACTGCATAAGGTCTTGAAAATGTTCGGGAACTACCGGTGCGGCAGTAAAGCCACAATTTCCATTTACTTCTGTGGTTATCCCCTGTCTAATCTTGCTCTCTCCCTTAGGATTTATCAGAAGAGTAAAATCCGAGTGTGCATGTATGTCGATAAAACCCGGGGATACTACATTTCCCTTGGCATCAATGGTCTCTCTGCTTTTCATGTTTATTTCGGGTGATATGACATGAATGCGGTCATCCTTTAATCCTATATCGGATTTAAATGATTTTTCCCCGGAACCATCAATTATTTCACCATTCTTTATAAGTATATCTAACATTTTTTATCACTCCTTAATTTTTTATTCTTGGGTCCAACACATCTCTTAATGCATCCCCAAATAATTTGAAACTCAAAACAACTATCATAATCATTAAGCCAGGAAAGGTTTTCCACCTAAACCATCATAAATTTTTCCATTTTTAATTGATACCCGAAATCTGCGTCTAAAATATTTACGCAGATTTTTTCTTTAATTTTTCTTTTTAATTCTGCATCCTTTGTCGTTATCTCTTCTGTCTCCTGAATTTTGAATTTTCTAATAATGAAGCTGTAATATTAATATTTTAAAATAACTTTAGTAAATATTGTTCAAATCATCGAATCTATTTTTTTTATTTAAAATTAAAACATTCTGAAAAATTATTTTTTTAAAAATTTTATCACGGTTTCTCTTAGTAAAGTTGTGATAGCCATATTTGCCTCTAAACTTATTCCATCCACACTAAGTGATGTAAAACCGCTTTGTCCATCAATAAGCCCTGTTTGCCGACTTATCTGCATCAATTCTTTTTCCATTTCTTGATTGTGCATAATATAAAAATCTGAGTTTAAATAACTCAAGCAGGCACATATAGCATAAGCCCCCCAGTTAGACACCGAAGATGTTACCAAAAGGTCAACAATATTATCGGGAACTATTGTTGAAGCGCATCCGCAAATACATTTTCTAAAATGAGGAAAATTTTTCAGGATAAATGGCTTAATATTCCCCATGCCTAACTCATTGCCTCCATCGCCGATACCCAAAGTAAGTATGTTCTCTTTTTTAGCCTCATTAATTAAGAAATCTATTTTAGAGGTTTGCTCGGTAGTTTTTCTTCCACTTGACATATGAATTTCTCCTTTCTCGCTCATACCGCCTTTTTCTATAGAAATTACTGCTTCAACTTTATCAATATTTATAAGTTCTGTTGCTTTAGATAGAGCATCTTCTTTATTTATAGGGAAAGAATCTACCCCAACAGCTGCAACCGGAGAAGGAGAATTAATATTTTTAATAGCCTCATTTAAATTTAAAGGTTGAATATTTATAGCTTTTAACATTTCTTTAATTTGGGAAGTAAATACATTTTCAACTAATATTATAGGAGCAACTTTTTTAGCTATAACCAAAGACCTGGCTAAAGCGACAGCTCCTGGAGGACCATCGTTCTCCCATATTTCTTTATTTACATCAGGCCTATCAGCCCACCCCGTTGCTATATAAACTATACTCCCTTTTTTCAGCCTATCATTTAATAATTTCGCTCCTGTATAAGCAAGGGGATTATTTTTATTAATTCTCTTTGCTTCAGAATAGATTTTTCTTATTACTCCTCTATTGGGAATATCGGTAGTAACTAAACGATCAATAGCTTCGGCAAAAAACATCTCTTTTATCTTCATGCAAATTCCTCCTTTTTATTTTTAGTAACAATATATTGGATCAGGTATTCTAAATTCTCTTTTTATCCAGCCATATGATAAACTATTCTTTGTTATTTTTCAGTAAGTGATGACAGGCAACATAATGGTTTAATGTTATTTCGGTGGCCTTGGGTTCTTTTTCTCGACAGATTTTACTGGCAAATTTACATCTGGTGTGGAAGACACATCCCGGAGGTAGGTTAATTGGACTGGGTACATCGCCTTCTAAAGGAACAATGGTTAATCGTTTATCCGGGTCAGGAACAAAAATACTGGAAATTAGTGCTTTAGTATAAGGATGAAGGGGTTTTTGAAAAAGCTCTTCACTGGAAGCTTTTTCCACTATTTTTCCCAGGTACATAACTAAAATTTTATTACAAAAATAATTAACAACCGATAAGTCATGTGAAATAAAAAGATAGGTCAGATTAAATTTATGTTGTATGTCCTGTAACAAATTTAAAATCTGTGATTGAACGGATACATCCAATGCTGAAGTAGGTTCGTCCAAAATAATTAATTCCGGATTCAGGGCAATCGCTCTGGCAATAACCACCCGTTGTTTTTGACCACCAGATAGTTCATAGGGATAATAATCGGAATGTTCGGGTTTAAGACCAACAAGCTGTAATAAACGAAATACCTCCTCTTTTATATTTACATTCTCGATTTTTTGAATAACAAATATTTCACTCAAACTCTCAAAAACAGTAAATCTGGGGTCAAAAGCAGAATAGGGATCTTGAAAAACCATTTGCATTTTTTTACGTATCTTCCGCATTTCACCTCTGGAAAATGAAAATATATTTTGACCCTGGAATATAACTTCTCCACCGGTCGGTTCAATTAAATTTAATATAAGTCGAGCAACAGTCGATTTTCCACATCCGGATTCTCCAACAATTCCGATAGTATCTCCTTTTTTCAGACTGAAGGATACATTATTTACAGCCTTTACTTCTCCAATTTTATGTCTTATAACTCCTCCTGTAATCGGAAAAAATTTGGTTAAATTTTTCACTTTTAAAATTGTATCGCTCATTCTTGTTCTCCATCACTATTTTTAGAATATCGAAAACATGCAACAAAACGCTCATCATCTATTTCAATTAACCCGGGTTGTTGGGATAAACATTTTTTCATTACATATTGACATCTTGGATAAAATCTACATCCTGTAGGAAAGTTTCGAGGATGCGGGACAGAGCCGGGAATAGCATTAAGTTTTTTTTGTTTCCGGTCCATTTTGGGAATACACTGTAGCAAACCTTTAGTATAAGGATGTTTGGGTGTATGAAATATTTTTCTGACTGGACCTTTTTCTACAATATTTCCTGCATACATGATTGCAACATAATCACATATTTGAGCAACTACACCCAAATCATGAGTAATTAGTAAAAAAGCACTTTGAACATGTTCTATTAATTTACTAAATAAATCAATAATTTGTGCCTGTATGGTTACATCCAGAGCGGTCGTCGGTTCGTCAGCAATAACTAAAGCAGGATCACAGGATAACGCAATAGCAATAATTATTCGTTGTTTCATTCCTCCGGAGAGTTCATGGGGATATTGGTAAAACACTTTTTCAGGGAGAGGAATTCTCATTAATCGCATTAACTCAACGGCTTCCTTTTTGGCTTCCTTATAGTGCAATTTTTTATGAACCTGAATGGCCTCAATTATTTGATCACCAACCCGATATACCGGATCTAAAGAGGTCATAGGATCTTGGGAAATTAAGGATATTTTAGCTCCTCTAATTTTTTGCATTTCTTTTTCCGATTTACTCAATAAATCTTCATGGTCAAAAATAATACTTCCATTAATAATTTCTCCTCCGGAATATGAAATCAATTTGATTACGCTTTTTGCCGTAATTGATTTTCCACAGCCAGTTTCTCCAACCAGGCCTAAAACTTCCCCCTTTTCTAATTGAAAATTAATTCCATTAAGGGGCTCGACTGGTCCGTCAAGTGAATGGAATCTTAATTTTAAACCATTTACTTCAAGTAATGACATAAATTAATTACTCCTTCATTTTTATATCCATAATATCCCTTAAGCCATCCCCTAATAGATTAAATCCTAATACGGTGATAATAGTAGCAATTCCCGGGAATATAGCTGACCAGGGTGCAATAAACAAATAAGTTCTTCCATTGCTTAACATTGAACCCCAACTAGGTGTTGGAGGCTGGGCTCCCATGCCTAGAAAGCTTAAAGTTGCCTCTAAAACAATGGCACTTCCCATACCCAAAGTAGCAGCAACTACCACAGGAATAATCGCATTAGGCAAAAGATGTTTCCAAAGGATAGTGGAATCATTGGCTCCCAATGATCGAGTGACCTCGATATAAAGCTCATTTTTTAAAGAAAGTATTTGTCCTCTGATTAAACGGGCATATTGCACCCAGTAAGATAAAGCAATAGCAATAATGACACTATTCAGACTAGCTCCAATAATAGCGACAAAAACCAATGAAAGAAGGATTGTAGGGAAAGCCCACATCACATCCATAAGCACAACCAATATTTGATCAAGGAATCCCCCATAATAGGCTGATATTGAACCGATAATTATTCCAATCAATGCCGAGATTCCAGTGGAAAGGATTCCTACTTTCAAAGATACACGCGCTCCATAGACGATTCGGCTAAAAATACACCGTCCAAATTCATCAGTACCAAACCAAAAATTAGACGAAGGTGATTGATTTTTCAAGGGAAGATTTTGTTCCCGATAAGATTGAGGGGCAATAAAATCGGTAAAAATTCCGGTAAAAATTAAGATCGATATAATTACCAGACCGACGATGGCCATTTTATTCTTTTTAAATTTTAAAAACATTATTCTACTTTTATTGCGGGGTATATACTGTTTTTCCTCGTTTAATTTCAATTTCTTCTTACTTCTCCCTATATTTTGTATCAATACCTTCTGAATAATACTTCATAATAAATAAATTAATTATAGCGAATCTGTGGATCAGCATAAGCATAAAGAATATCTGCAATTAAATTTCCCACCATAACTGCAAAAATCAAAATGAGTAAGGCTCCTTGAATAACCGGATAATCTCGCCGAAAAATTGAATCGATCAAAAGCCTTCCTAAACCAGGTCGATTAAATACAATCTCCGTCGTCACCGCTCCTCCGATAATCCAACCTAAACGTAAACCTAATAAGGTAATAATTGGAATTAAAGCATTTCGAAAAATATGTTTAACGATAACTTGGGTATTGGAGATTCCTTTGGCACGTACAATAGCGATATAATCTTTTTGGGCAATTTCCAGCATGCTGGCTCTGGTGATTCTTGCTATTAAACCTGCACCAGCCAAACCTAAAGTAAAAGCTGGAAGAACTAAACTCTTAAGGTCTCCATATCCGCTAATAGGAAACCAACCCAGGTTGACGGAAAAAACAAGCATCAACATAAGGCCCAACCAAAATGTTGGGACAGAAACCCCCAATAAGGCAATTACCATACCTGCATAATCCACAATTGTATTTTGTTTTATCGCCGACACCGCTCCCAAAAAGACTCCTAAAATAAAACAAATTAATAAGGACGCCACACCTAAAACAATTGTGTTGGGCATTTTTAATAATAGAAGTTCGGAAACACTCCATTGTTCTGTAATAGAAACACCAAGGTTTCCTTTAAATACATTGGTCAACCATATAATATATTGCTGATAAATTGGCCTATCTAAACCATATTCTTTAATTAATTGTTCTCTTGCTTCCGGAGGTGAACCGGGATGAAGTAAATTATCTACCGGATTACCGGGAACAAGGTGAAGAATTAAAAATATAACCATCGAGCAAAGAATAAAGATGGGAATCATCATAATAAATCGGCGAATAATATAATTAATCATAAAAAACCTCTTTTATCTTAAATGAAGACATATTTCTTATTGCTTGTAAGCGCTAAGTTTAATAACTACTATTCAAAGATTTGGGTTCTCTAAAAGTAAATCCTTACACTAAGAGCAAGGAGGAGCTATAAATTTTTATTTCATAAATAGTCTATCCTTATAACAATAACATTGCTATACAACAAAGCAGTGAGATACAAAAAATTATGCAAGAGTACCTTACTTAAGGAGTTTTCTTCTTCCTCAAATCGAAAACTCCTTAAGTTAAGGTAGCTCTCTTTATAAGGCTTCTTCTAGTGAAGTCCCTCACTCAATATCTATATCCAGAATAGGTGGACCAAGAAGATTTTTTGAATTAATGGCCAGAGGCATAATTACTTCTTTTCTAATTGCAAATTTAAGAGGCGGGAAGTAAATTGGAGCCCAGGGGAACTGTTTTAATAAATACTTGTGATAATCAGTAAAGTATTCAACTCTTTCTTCCCATATAGCCGCCTTGGTCATTGCTTTATCCATTAATTCATCTGATTTTTCATCATTCCACATAGCAACATTTGGATAACCCATTCTCTCGGAATTAAAGTACCACTCAAGGATATCAGCGTTATCCCACCCATATAATCTAATTAATAGTTCCTGCTCGCCCTTTCGTAGTTTATCTTTGAAAGTAATGGAGTCATATTGGGTAATCTTTGCATCAATTCCTAATTTTCGCAGCTGTTCCTGAGCAACCTCTGCGATTTTTCGGTATATAGAAGTATTTTCTATCCATAAATTGGCAACAAATTTTTCTCCATTTTTTTCCAATATTCCATCACCATCAGTATCTTTCCATCCAGCTTCAGCTATGATCTCTTTTGCTTTATCTAAATTAAAACTAATCTTATATTCTTCAGGAACTTTTGATTCTTCTAATTGATCAATTAGATAACTATGAGCCGGCTTCCCCATGTTCATAAATACGTGCTCCACAATCTCCTCCTGATTAATGGCCAGACAAATGGCTTTTCTAACCCTAATATCAGTATAAGGTTCTATCTGGGTATTCATAGCTAAATAATAAAGTATGCTACCGGGGAGTTCTATAACATCAATATTTTTATCTTCTTTAATTTTTTCTAAGAAGATGACGGGAACACCCTCTACAGTATCAACACCGCCACTTTTCAGTTCCATGAAAATAGTAGTCTCTTCTAATATACTCCGAATGACTAACTTGTCAATCTTTGCAGGACCTTTGTTTTCAGATAATTCAGTACCCCACTTATAATCAGGATTCTTCTTGAGAATCACTCTATCATCCATAATCCATTTATCCAGCATAAATGGTCCGGTACCTACAGCATATTTTATCCCAAAATCATCACCATACTTTTCTACAGCTTCTTTACTGGGTATTTTCATATACGCTGATGATAAATTATACAATAAGTTAGGATCAGGATATTCCATATGGAAAGTTACGGTGTAAGGGTCTTCAACGGTGACCGATTTAATTGACTGAACCATATAATCACTTGGGCTTTTTCTCATCTCTTTAATATGCCATTTGACTATATCGGCATTGAATTCTGAGCTATCATGAAATTTAACTCCCTTTTTAAGCTTAAATGTCCAGGTCATGGCATCATTGCTTATTTCCCACGAAGAAGCCAGGGAAGGATAATACTTCCCATCAGTACCCCTCTCAACCAGGCCGTCGTAAATAACGTTAATTATGAGTGTTCCGTATTCTACTTTAAGAGGATTCAGGGTGCTTACCCCTTTATTTGCAGGATTAAGAACGTGTACTAGCTCTGACGACGCAAGGGAAAATGTACCAGTCAATGCCACCAGAAATATAACTAATAATAAATAGATAATTAACTTTTTCATTTTTATTTTTCCTCCTATTATTTTTTTTAATTCTAATTGAAATACTTACTTTATTACCAAATTACCAATCTTATATTTTACATCACCTCCAATTTTCCATTATTTTTACTGAGTACAACTGCCTAAATGAAAATTTTTTTATGAAATATTAAATATGATAAAATATCTAATTGTACTTGATTTTTCTTTATTTCTTATTATGACTTTCTTGAATTCTTGTATTCACGACACTTATCTACAAAAGCCTTAAATATCTTAATAAATACAGGATAATCATTAAACATCATTTCTGGATGAAATTGTAGACCCAAAGCAAAACGATAAATAGGACTTTCAATGGCTTCAACTATTTTATTTTTTGCCCAGGCAGAGGCTATAAAATTTTTGCCAGGTTCTACACAAAATTGATTATGAAAACTATTTACATATATTTCTTTAACTCCCAATATTTTTTGCAATTGACTGCCTTCTTCTAAGTTGATCATATGAGTAGGAAAATTTCCGCTACTCTCTTGTCGATGTAAAACTCCTCCCGTATCTATCTCATCCAAAAATTTATCACTCAATTTTCCTCCAGCTATCTCGCAAATCATCTGCATACCCCGGCACATTCCCAACAAAGGAATGTTCCTCTTTAAAGCAATTTCAATAAGATATTTATCGGCAATATATCGATACTCATTTTGTCCTCTTAAAGTTCTCGGTCTTCCTTTTACTTCTATACGATCGCCTGCATCAGAGTCTCCGCAACCTCCAGACATTACTAATCCATCGATAATATTTAAAATTTTTTCCGATAAATTTTCATTAATAAAAAGCGGAATAATAAAGGGTATTCCCTCACATTTTATAATAGGCTCTATATAATTCCTACTTACTCGATAATATGGAGTTTCATCTGTGCCTATTTTCCCTAAATTGCAAAAACAGCTAATTCCAATTACTGGGTCCATTAATATTTACCTCTTCCCTTATTCATATGTTATGATATGATAAATCATTTGATGATTTTTCAATATTTTCATTATTAAAGAAGGCATATTTTCCCTACTTTTACAAAACAACAAGTTTAAAAAAGGACATCCTGTTTCCTTAAGTACTCCTTACCTTTTCATGAGTATATATCAGGAAATAAAAGTTTTAATATCATTCTACTGTTTTATATTGATTTTTTACATTGTATATATTAATATCTTTTATGTTAATATTATAAAAAAATATATCTTTAGATTAAATTGTATTCAGTATACCGTATACTTGATATTACTATATTAATTATACTACATAAAATTAAAAAATCCTTCTTTTTTTAAAAAAAATTTTAATTTTTTTTAATATTTATAGAAATTAACCAATAAAAAAATTCTCAAGAAAGATTTTTGCCTATTTAAATAAGATATACGGGGCTATGAGGGGGTTAAAAAACTTGTAATTTGGACAATTCAATAATATCTAAGTTTCATTAATTTTTCTAATTATATACCAGGGCTTTACCAGTTTAGCCATTTTTATTCTGATAATTTGTTTAGCATGGGGGGCAACTTCTATCTTTTCTCCTTCTTCATCCCATATTTTCTCGATTTTCTGGGTGAAAAAATCATTATCCGGACCAAATATTTCAATTTCATCTCCTACAAATATCCTGTTTTTCTGTTCTATAGTAGCTATCTGATTGTCTGTATTATAATCGAGTATCAATCCGGCAAAATCGTAAGTCTTGATATAATCACTGCTATCATATCTTTGTTCCTCGCCACCTGGTTTAGAAAAGTAAAATCCGGTGGTAAAATATCTATGGCTCACTTTTTTTATCTCATCTAACCATTTTTCATCACAAAAATATTCCTTCGGTTTTGAAAAATAGCTATCAATAATATGCCGATAAGCTTTGACCACAGTAGCTACATAATACGAACTCTTCATTCTCCCTTCAATTTTAAAAGCGGAAATTCCTGCTTCTATCAATGAAGGCAGGTGTTCTATCATGCACAAGTCTTTGGAATTAAAAATATAAGTTCCTTTTTTATCCTCATATACCGGAAAATATTCCCCCGGCCTTGTTTCTTCCATAAGATAATATCTCCATCTACAGGAATGGGCACAATCTCCCCTGTTGGCATCCCGACTTACCATATAATTACTTAACAGGCATCTACCCGAATAGGAGATACACATAGCTCCGTGCACGAAGGTTTCCATTTTCATATCCGGAGGAGATTTTTTTATTATTTCTCTTATCTCTTCTAAAGATAATTCCCGAGCCAGAATTATTCTTCTAACCCCTTGTTCATACCAAAAATTCACCGCTGCGTAATTAGTAGTATTTGTCTGGGTACTTAAATGAATCTCCATCTCCGGGATAATATTCTTAACTATTCTAAGTACCCCCGGATCTGAAATTATTACTGCGTCTAAAGCCAATTCCTTTAATTTAACTACGTATTCTGGCAATCCTACCAAATCTTCATTATGAGGTATTATATTAAGAGTCAGATAAATCCTCTTCCCTCTATCATGCGCAAATTTTATCCCTTCTGTTAATTGCTTTAGAGTAAAATTTTTTGCTCCCGCTCTTAATCCAAAATTCTCGCCGCCTAAATATACTGCATCAGCCCCGTAAATAATCGCAATCTTTAATTTTTCCAAATTACCAGCCGGGGCCAATAACTCCGGTCTTTTCATCTTTTATCTCCTCTTAATTGAAGTAATTTTGCTATTAATTTGTCATTTTACTTTTAAATTTTTAAAAATATATTATAATGATAACATAATTTTAATCGATTAACCTAATATACCGGGAGAAGGTGAAAAAATGAAGGTAAAAAATCTTTTAAATAATTTAGATAAAATTGCCCCTTTTTTCTTACAGGAAAGTTTTGATAATAGTGGTATTCAATTTGCTGACCTTGACGCCCCTGTAACAAAAATATTACTATCCTTAGATGTAACTCAAAAAATTTTGGATGAGGCTATAGAAAAAAAGGCAAATTTAATTATTGCCCATCATCCCCTTCTCTTTTCTCCTTTAAAGCAAATCACTAAGCAAAAAAATCCCTTACTCTATCAGGTCATCACCGGTCAAATCAATCTTTTGGCAATGCATACCAACTACGACCTTGCCGAAAGCGGGTTAAATGATTATGTAGCCAATTTATTAGGGATAAAGAAAATTTCTCCTCTGCAGGATAGTTCAGAAAAGATTTTTAAATTTGCAGTATATGTCCCTACACAATATGCTGATAAAGTTAGCCGGTCAATCTTTAAGGCGGGAGCAGGGAAAATTGGCAAGTACACTGAAACATCTTTTAATATTAGCGGAAAAGGGACTTTCACACCCATGGAAGGGACTAATCCATTTATCGGAAAAATAGGGGAAAAAGAAACAGTCCAAGAGATAAAAATAGAGACCGTGGTAGCAGAAAGAGATTTGGAATCAGTTGTACAGGCAATGAAAGATACTCATCCCTACGAGGAACCGGCTTTTGATATATACGAACTTAAAACAAAACCTTCTTATGGGATAGGCATATTCGGAGAGATAGATAAAGAGGTAGAAATTTCTAAATTCTCCCTGGAAGTGAAAAATCGGCTCCAAGCCCGCTATATAAGATTTATTAAATCTAATAACCGTAAAATAAAAAGGGTGGCCCTTTGCACGGGAGCAGGAGGCTCTCTCTTAGAACAAGTTAGCCGCAAGAATGTTGATTTATACATAACCGGAGACATTACGTATCATGCTGCACTTCGAGCCAAAGAATTAGGATTGAATGTTTTGGATATTGAACATTTTGATACCGAAAAATTTTTCGGTGAGGCTCTCTATAATCAATTGATAAAACTTGGAATTCCCCAAGATATTTTGATTAAAAGTAAAAAAATGGAGTCTCCTTATAAATTACTGTAATGAGTAACAAGTAATCATATCATTCACCCTTCTCAACGATAATTTTTGCTCCTGATCTAACTTTTTTAAATGCCTTAAGATCTCCTATTATCTTTCCGAAGATATTTACTGGGCTGGCAGGTCTGATTTCATCACCCTGGCTTGCTGGAGTAAGTCCAAAGAAGATACAAAAAGCATTACCAGGCGGCCAATAACCTAAATCACCTTCTGAAACCACTGCCTTCGCGTTCTCCAATCCAACATTAACCGGTACGGAAAAATAAATCTCATCACCCCAGGTATTTACTCTGCCTTCAATGGGTAGTGCATCCCATACTTTTTGAGCAGTTTTGCTATCATTTAAACTGGCATCCACTTTAAGGTCTTCGGTTGTAATGGTAATCTTTTTATCAAACATATTATTTACCCCTCTTTATTTGATTAACCGCTTAAATTTGTTTAAATCCTCTTAACTTAGGTTGCGCGAAGAGGAAAAATATAAATAACCTAAAGTTGTTCATTGGGTTGCTCTTTATAGATTTTTTCCTTTTAAAACGAGCATTAAAATTTTAGTTTTTAGGAGATACCATGTAATAATATTTTGCACTCAACTATATTACTCGAACTTTTTAATAGTATCTACTTTTGCTTTGTTTGGTTGATTCTGATCATTTAACCAATCCCATCTTCTTCAGAACTTCAGCTAATCGCCTATGATTCTCGAGGGTTAAAGGCTGAATTGGTGCTCTTGCTCCACCTGTATCAAAACCTAAAATACTCAAAGCTTCCTTTATAACAACTGGAAAGCTTCCTAAACTAAAAGCCATTCTTAATGGAATCAGGTCAAACTGTGCTTGTCGGGCTGCCTCATAATTTCCGCTTTTTACATAGTTATATAAATCAACAATTAATTTAGGCGCCACGTTAGCAGAAGCTGGGACTGCACCACTGCCTCCCGAAGTTAAAACATTAAATATGACTGTATCCCGTCCGCAAAAAAAATGAAAATCAGGTCCAATAGTGCGAATTACTTCATTTACATATGTGAGGTTGCCACTGCTGTCTTTCATACCAACGATATTATCGATTTCTGCCAATTTTTTGATTGTGTCAATAGGAATGTCATATCCAGTACGGTCAGGGTTATTATATAGTAATATTGGCAAATTAGTAATCTCTGCAACCGTTTTGTAATATTTATATAATTCTTGTCCGTTGGGTGTAATAAAAAAAGGAGAAATAATTGAGACCGCATCACAACCCGATTTCTCAGCGGCTTTTGTCAGTAAGACCGTTTCTGATGTGGTAACTGCTGCAGTACCTGCATAGACTGGTAATCTCCCATTAACTTCCTCAACGGCCACTTCGAACAACCTAATTCTTTCTTGCCGTTCCAGTGAAAAAAACTCTCCTTGACTTCCAGCAACAAATACTCCATGCACACCTGCATCTATAACATTATTAATTATTCTTCTAAACATATTTTCGTTAATTGAACCGTCTTTTGCAAACGGTGTTACCAATGGCGGGATAATGCCTTCCATTCTAATAGTCATTTTTTATAATTCTCCTTTTAAATTTATTATCCGACAAATTCGCTATTTTTTTGAGTTTCGAATTCTTTAAAAAGGTTTGATTGTTTAATCTGTTCTACAATCGCTAAGTCTTCTTCGGTTATTTCTAAATTATTTAAAATACTTAAGGCCTCAAGGAGATGATTTGCTTTCCCGGTGCCATATACTACCGTAGTAACCTCATCGTGAGCCAAGCACCATTTAAGTGCTGCCTTAGCCAATTTTGGCTTATCAGTAAAACCGATTTCTTCAGCAATTTTGAACAGTTTTCCTTTCATATATGCTTCTCGAGCAATTACACCCAGTCCTTTTTCTTTAGCTGTTGGAAGGACTTTATTTTCAGGCTGGTAATCACCAAAGTTGAAATTAATATAAACCCCATCAAAACAATCAGCCTCTATTTGTTTCAAATACGTATACTCACCCGAAAAAGTATCAGCACAAGCAAAACGAATTAACCCTTCCTTTTTTAAGGTCTCTATATTATATTTAATTTTATCAAGATATTCCACATCATAATCCAAAGCTGCTTTCATGAATGGAATGTTTAAAAATTCAATCTGATCCCGCTGTAACATTTTCAATATTCTTTGAATTTCAACTTTTAATAAATCATACTTAGCCATTTTCACGTTATTTTGATCGTATGTATAACCCATACCTTCTGGCCTGGTTTGAATATATATTTCATATGGTATTTTTATTTCTTTTAAATTTCTACCAAGCGCTTCCTTTTCTGTATCCTGTGTAACATCAAAAAAATTAATTCCATTATCAAAAGCTGTAGCTAATACTTTCTTTCTACTTTCTTGCCCAAATCCCTTAAATATATAATCTGGCTGTGTTGCAAGTTTAAAATTTTCATTAAAACCTCGTGAAGCTCCTGAAGGTAAATATTCATGCCCTCCTAATGAAATAATCGAAATATCCACATCTAATTTGCCAAATTTTTTATAAATCATAATTACCTCCATATAATAATAAATTTGTGCTTCTAAAAATATATTTATTAAAATATTATTTTTTATAATCAGTTAAATTAACTTTCACCTCATCTCGAATTAAATAATTTCGAAAAAAAACGCTTGGAATAGTTACTCTTTCGTACTACTCTGCAATGACAACGGATAATGATTTATTATTGATTGCATACACAAGATTTTTTTACTTAATACCGCTCATTTCTTTTTCAAAACGTATGCATGCATTAGTTAGGCCATCTGGCTGGTTAAACACTGTATATATACCAGTTACCAAAATTTCTGCTCCCCTTTTTAAGCTTTCTATCGAGTTTGGATAATCTATTCCTCCGTCAATAGAAATTAAAAAATTAGTATTAGTTTTTTCTCTCAGCTTATTTAACTCATCCAGTCTTTCCAAAGACCCTTCCATAAATTTTTGACCCGCAAATCCAGGCTCAACTGTCATCAAAACTACATAGTCGAGATAATGAATAAAAGGCTCGATGATATCTATTCTTTGTGAGGGATTTATAGCAACTCCTGCCTTCATTCCTTTGTTTCTAATATTGATAAGAAGTCTTATTACAAAACTTGTGCTGTCTATATGAAAACTTACGTAATCCGCCCCATATTTCTTAAGTAGATCTATGTAATTATCTGGGTTATTCACCATTAAATGTACATCCGCAATAACATTAGGATATTTTGTTTTGATTGCCTTTACTATACTGGTTGGTAAAAACAAATTAGGAACATAATTCCCATCCATTAAATCAATATGTAAAAATGTTACATTCCCAGCAATAAGCTCATCAATTTGTTTACCCATGTTTAAAAGGTCGCAATTAGCTATCGATGGTGCATTAATCATTTCAATTGCCTTTCTCTACCTTAATTTTATTAACCATGTGATTAAAGAATTCATTAACTTGGAATTATATTCAAAAGTCAATAACACCTATCTTTATTAATTTAATATTTGAACTGTTCATTACAATAAGTATCAAGCTTTGTCGTTTTTATGAAGACTCTCCAGTTTCAAAGACAATTATAATCTACCATTTCAAGTGTAGAAACATCGATTCTAGTCCTTACTAATTTGAAATATTCAATCTGGTTTGCAAAAATATGTATCAATGAATTTTTAAACCTCTGTTTTATTCATTTAAAAAATAAAAAGTAACTACAGCTGATAGCCAATTGCATTTAATTGCTCAATCATGTTATAACGTCCAGCGGAACGACTTGCTCCAATCTCGATGAAGCTCAGTGCATCTTCAAGGGATGCAACTCCACCACTTGCCTTAAGCTTAATCTTATTTCCAAAAGCATCCTTTAAAAGGGTAAGGTCATGAAGGGTTGCTCTGCCAGGAGCAAATCCGGTGCATGTTTTAATAAATTGTGCACCTGCCTCAACTGCAATTTCACCAGCAATCAGCTTCTGTTCATCGTTTAGGAATCCAGTTTCAATAATCAGTTTAACACCCACATCATAGCCCTTTGCAAGCTCAACTATCTGACGTACTTCGTTTTTAACAAAGGTATAATCTTTATCAAAAAACTTGGAGATATTCATAACCATGTCAACCTCTTTTACGCCTAAATCCAAGCCCATTTCAGCTTCCTTTAGCTTAACCTCTGTAAAGTGATTTCCGCAGGGAAAACCTACCGCAATTTGAGAATTAACTGGGGAATCCTTTAAACGTTTTGCAACATATCCTATGCAAATCGGAAAAACGGCAACAGCAGCAAAGCCATATTTTAAAGCTTCATTACAGGTTTTTTCCAGAAGTTCCCTGGTACAGTTAGGAATTAATGCATTGGAATAATCAATTTTAGAGATAATGTTCTTAAGTGTTGCACTGTCCTGTGGATACTTAAGCAGTTTCATTTGTCATTGCTCCTTCTTTATAACTTATGATTAGAGTGAATATTTAGGAGAAAGAGAAATTAGTTTCCTTTGAGGAAAGATATCTCCTACCCAAGGTACAAAGCGTTTAAAACCCTCAGCATAGATTATATTGTTGTTCTTTGTCCAGTCAGCTGCCTGAGCCGCTCGCTGCAATGCATATTTTTCGTAAAACTCAATAAGAAACGGTTGAGAGGCAAAACATTCAAGTGCCTTTACCTTTCTATCATAAACATCGGTAATATCTATGTAGTGATCAATTCGAAATTCATTGAATTCTGTGTGGGGAACTGAGCTTTCAAAGAAGAAAATGTCTGGAAATATATGTGGTTTTATACCAGGCTGATTTCCAGGAACGGTTGCACATGTTACTGCCCTTATCACAGCGCGGGCAGTGGTGGCATGGTCTTCATTGAAAGTATCCTTATCCCAATGAGTAAGTATGATCTCGGGACGCAGCTTCTGAATCTTAAAAGATAATTCCTTAATTCTTCCGCGAGTAATAATAAGAGGATAATCACCATAATCCATAAATTCAATGGTTGCACCCATAATATTAACAGCTATTTCAGCCTCACTTCTTCTAATCTTTTTGCAATCCTCAACATTAGGATTTGCTGTGAAATTCCAATATTGCGCCGATTCCCCTGTTTCACCATAGGTGAGGTCTATTATGTGAACTGTATAACCTTTATTAATATATTTAATTATTGTACCACCTGCGCGGGAACAAAAATCTGCTGCGTGCGCACTAAAAACTAAAATATTGCTCAAAACATAACCTCCTTGAATAATCAAACAATTGTACTTTTGTATAATTCTTAAAACAAATTTAAATAGATTTTATATATCTTTTAAATCCATCTTACCCATAAAGAAGGTTAGGGAGAAAAAGAATTACATCCGGTATAGACAAGTATATTGCTATTATTAACAAAACCACAAACACCCAAGGAATGCTTTCGATTAAGTAGTCCTGTAATTTGCAGTCTAAAGTGCCGCAGACAATATACATCGCTATCCCCACAGGCGGAGTTAAAATCCCCATAGTTACTACAACACATACAATCACTCCAAATAATACAAGATCTACCCCAATACTATTTACCAAGGGTATAAAGATGGGGGTAAGCAAAATAATAACAATAGATCCCTCCATGAACATGCCAAATAATACAAGGAAAAAGATAATGATAACCATAACTAATATAGGGTCGGTTGTGATTCCTGTAATAAATACCGTTATCTTTTGCGGAATTTTATCAATTGGAATACCATAACCAAAGATAGCAGACATGGAAATCATGAACATGATGGCGCCAATATCCCTAATGGACTCCTTGAGCGTTTTTACAAGAATCTCGTAATTCAGGTCCTTGTAAACAAAGAACCCAATTACAAGTGCATATACACAAGCAAAAGCACCAACCTCAGTAGGTGTGAATAAGCCAAAGCGTAGACTACCCAACAAAACAATAGGAAATATCAGAGCCCATATCGTCTCTTTCAGAGAGGAAAAAATCTCTCTAGATTTTGCTTTGGTTTCTCTTGCTGGTTTAAAGCCTCGTACTCTAGCCATAATTGCGACAGTTAACATCATTACGAACATCATTATGAGACCTGCCACTATACCTGCAGTAAAAAGCCTTCCGATTGAAACATCACCTGTCGTACCATAGAGAATCATCCCTATGCTGGGAGGAATTGTTGACGTTATAAGAGAAGTAAAGCCAATAACAACGGCTGAAAACCCTTTTGGATACCCTTGCCTTTCCATTTCAGGCCCTAAAATCCTCGATTCCATAGCCGCATCAGCATTAGATGAACCAGAACAACCACCCATAAGAGTACTCAGTACAACACTTACCTGAGCCATACCACCTTTCATATGACCTGCAAGTTGCATTGAAAGCTTAATTAAACGGCTGGTAATACCAGATGAATTCATAAGGCTTCCAGCAAAAATAAACAATGGAACAGCCAGCAAGGCTACATTTTGCGTTTGAGAAATAGGAAGTTGAACTATTGTTGAAATTGGAAGTTCTGGGTGCTGTAAAAAAAACATTGTGCCAGATATAGCAATAGAAAACCCTACAGGCATCCCAGCCATCAATAATATCATGAATACAATCACTACCAATATCATTGCTGCTCTCCTTACTATCTACTATCAGCGGGACAATAAGTTCTGCTGATAAGTGATGAATTGTATATTAGTTTCTACTTTTCCAATTAAGTGAAGCGATTACTCAATTAGTCTTTTTGCGTTTACATTGAACTTCTTAAACATTTTAATTACTGTGGTAATAATCATAAAAAAAGAGCAAACTGGCACACTGAGCGTAACCCATGTGTAGCTGAGAGTTGGAATACCCTGAAATGTTCTGGGCCATGTAAAAGCAGACAGAATGGCTCCCAGATATATTAGTGCGGAAAGAAAGATAAAAATGGTTATGTATATAACTAATTCCAAAGGCCTTTGAAGACTCTTTGGCATCTTGAGAAAAAGAATATCCACATTAATAAATTTGTCGTCACGAAAGGCAATATCTGCTCCAAGAAAAGTACTCCATGTAAAGAGCAAAAGTGCAATATCTAATCCCCAGTTAATAGGCATTCCTATTTTCCGCATAATCGCAGATATAACTATAATAAAAACACTTAACAACAGACAAATAATAGCTAAAACAACCTCAATATTACACATTTTTATATAAAAATCTTTTATTTTCATGTTTATTAACACCTGTTATACTTTTTTATATTTTCACAGCGTATACGAAAATGATTTTTGTTCAATTTTTTTAAAAGAATTAGGTGGTAATAAGGACCTAAATAACAACCAAAATCGTATACGCTGTGAAAATCTTAAGAAATTATTTTACAATAGTTTTACCTAGTTCAGCATAAACTGCTTCTCTTGCGTCGTTAAGTTTAAGATCATCATAAACAGCTGCTCCTGCCTTCTTGAAAGCATTGACATCAAGATCTTTATGAGGAATGTAAGTCATGCCTTTATCAATCATAAACTGTCTATCGGTATCAGCATTTTTTTGAAGTTGCTCAGAAACTTCTAAGCCAGCCTTATTGCATTCGTCAATAAGGATTGTCTGATAATCCTTAGGCAGCTTGTTAAACCAGTCAGTGCTGCAAACTTGGATATTCAATTGATAAATATGCTGTGTCTCAATGATGTATTTTGCAACTTCATACACCTTAAGTGTGGCTGCAGCTGCATAAGGGAGTTCACAGCCGTCAACAATCTTAGTTTGAATGCCGTTGTATAGGTCGGAATAAGGGAGTGCAACTGCCTTACAACCAAGAGAATTGACGGTCGCAACCCACACTGGAGCGGGAGCAGTTCTGATCAACATAGGCTTAAACTCAGTTGGATTTTTACCCAGCTTATTGGAGAAAACGTTTCTGTAGCCTTGAACATATGCATAGGAAATAACCTTAATTTTAAATTCATCTTCAAGTTTCTGTATCCATTCACCGATAGCCTTAGAATGCAGCAATTTCTTTACTTCATCCAAGTTCTCAAGGAAGTACGGAGCATAAAGAACTGAGAATTCATTTACATAGTTGCCTAGCCGGGCAGGATCTGTTTGCCAGCCTACATTCGAACCCTGTCTTATTTGCTCAAGAACATCTTCTTCTTTACCTAATTGTGCGTTTGGATAAACTTCAATAAGTAAATCGCCATTAGTCTTTTCGGCAACAGCTTTAGCCCATTTTTCATAAGCTATGTTAAAAAGATCCTTCTCAGTTTGAACATGACCAAATCTTAACACATATGTTGCTTTTGCTGAACCGTTAATAAAAAAAGCAGACATCATTATCACAACTAATAAAATTAAAAAAATTTTCTTTTTCATTTTAAGATACCCTCCTAAATTATAATATTTAATAGATTTACTTTTCATACTCATATTAACAAATTTTTTACTTTGCCAGCTTGTGGCTTTCCTATTTTTGCAACTAATTTAATGATTTATTATAGTATCACCTCCTAATTTCTTAATATGCAATTTTCAGCACCTTTGTTCTGCAACTTGGGGATAGCCATAAAATGAATTAATCCTACTTTAATAAATTTAGATATTGACTCTTGTATAACGTTCTCCTTAAATTTCTTAATAAATCTTTTTCAACACCGGCTAAGTGATGACAAACTTGCTTGCGAGCACTCTTGCTGTCTTTTTTTTGATCTCATTAAAAATCTCAGCGTGTTCTTTTAAATTCTCGCGACATCATCTATCAATAATCGATATTCTTACTATAGAAATGCCTATTTCATAAGACTTATTCTTAAAAATCCAAACTAATAAATATTTTAATACTTACTGTTTTATTTATTTGAAAAGATTTGGATAAAAATAATCAGCCATCAACCGACAAGTAATTCTTAAGTGTTCACGCATATAGTACTCGCTTTTCTCTTCATCTTTTTCTTCAAGAGAATTAATAATAACCAAATGTGATTCTTGAGATTTTTTTTCAATTAAAACTGATTTTTGTGTAATATTTCTTGTTAAAGCAGCAAGATCTCTTAATTTGTTATAGAATTCTGATAAAAAAGCATTATTTGCAGTAGTAATGATTAAATCATGTAACTTTCTTCCAAAAAAGATGCCTTCCTGAGAATTTTTTTCAATATTAATTTCTTTAATTCTTTCTCTTATTTCTTTTATATTTGAAAAAAAATTATCGTCGCCTTTTTGACAAGCCAGTCTTGCAGCCATACCTTCTATGGCTTCTCTACTTTGAAATATATTAAATATTTCCTCTAATGATATCTTTTTTACTATGTATCCTCCTGAAGGCTCTTGTTTAAGCAAACCATCAGATGCTAATCGCCATAAAACTTCTCTTACAGGTGTTCTACTTATGCTATATTCATTACTAATCTCACGCTCAACTAAATTACTTCCAGGCAATAACTTTCCTGACATTATTTCTTTTTTTAATTCTTTATAAATGGTATTTTTATTTCTCATATATTTTTATCCTTAGTATACCAATGGTATTTTTACTATAATAAAATAATTTATTTAATCTGTCAAATATTTTTCGTTTATTTTTCGTTTATTTTAAATAATAAAAATTAGGGTGAGGTGCTAATTAAAAGATTTTATTTTTGTTACCCAATTATGAATTACCTTTATAAAAGGAAAAAATCAATATTATGCTTGAAGATAATATAAAGGATATGCCTATAAAAATGTCTACACTAAACCATTCTTTAAAATTATACAATACAAATAAAATTCTCAATTTTTTCGAAAATGTATAAAAAAATTAAACTTAGCTTTATTAAATACTATTGGTCACCATAAGAATTTGAGTTAACATTTGATAAAAAATGGTTTTTATGGAAATGCTTCATCTAAGAAAATAGATTTCTAGTTACGGAAGTTCTCTCATTACTCATTATATCGAGTTAAGTGATTTTAAATATAACGTTAACAGAGATCATTTGACTTTTTAGGTTATTGTGGTGTTGAGAATATTACTATTGTGCAAATTTATAGCAATTTATAAGGAAAGTTAATTAAGTAAAAAGGTTATATATCTTCCGTTTGATTATAAATAATAAACTCTTAATGCAAAAATAGTGAGCTTGAACCATCAAGCTCACTATTAAAATTGCTAAAAAAGGCAGAATAGTTGTTTACGATTCTTATATTAGGAATATATATAATAATCTTCCTGTGAAAAAGATAAAGATTTTAGTTTTTAGTAATATAGGGATTGAAATTAATATCTTCAAAAACGAAACCTCGAAAATATATAAAGAAGCGTTAACAAAAAGGTTGTTAAAGAAGGCCTCACTAAAATATTTTTATTCTATTTATCTATTTCTTTTCACTTAATACTTTCGTTCTTTTTGCGATATGCTCGGCAGTAAGCCCAAAGGTTTTAATCAGTTCCCAGGGGGCACCGGATAAGCCAAATTGATCATCCACACCCATCATATCCAATAATAAGGGAGCCTTATACTTTTTACCGGCGGCAATCACTCCAGCAATGATGTTTCCAAATCCGCCCTTTTGGTGTTCTTCCACGGTCATTACCAGTCCAATTTCTTCAGCAGCTTTGAGAACACTCTCTTTATCCAGGGGTTTGACCGTGTGAATGTTTAGTATCCTGGTTTCAAGGTTATACTCTTTTTTTAAGATATAGGCTGCCCGCATCGCCTCTGCCACCATGGGCCCACAGGCCACAATGCAAACATCTTCTTTTTCAGATTGGTAGTCAGCAGCCAGTGTGGTCTCAAAGGCATCAACAAACGCTTCTTTTTCCTCTCTGAAACGGATAACATTGGCTTTGCCAAATGCATAAGGCGTATCAGTTTTAGTGACAATGGGAGTGGCTTCCCGGGCATATCTGATCACTGCCGGACCTTGAATTTTGGCTACAGCCAGGGTCCCCTTTTCGGTCTCCAGAGAATCGCATGGAACAATAAGGTGCATATTGGGCAGATAATACATATTACTGATTTCTTCCAAAGCTTGATGGGTTGCACCATCTTGACCTACCGATAAACCGGCATGGGCATTGGCTATTTTTACATTAAAATTATTATAGCAAACGGTGGTCCTGATCTGGTCCCAATTCCTACCGGTAACAAAGACCCCGTATGAACCGATAAAGGCTGTTTTGCCTTCTTTGGCAAATCCGGAAGCCACCGAGGTCATATTCTGTTCGGCAATACCCATCTGGAAAAACCGTTCTTTTCTTTCCGGATGATTTTCATAAAATTGATTCATTCGGATTGAATTGGTAATATCGGCACCGAAAGCTACCACTGATTTTGATTCACCCAATTTTTCAAGGGCATCCCCGAAACCAAATCGAGTGGGAACCATCTTTACTTTCATGGTTTCTGCTTTATTCCACCAGTAATCCCGGCTAAATTTAGGCATCGCTTTATCAATCTTCTGGTTGATTTCCTCCTGATAGGCACAGGCTTTTTGAAAGAGGACATCAACTTTTTCCTCATCAAAATTTTTGGCCTTAATATCCTGTAAGGCCTTTTCCAATGATTCCGCCCCTTTTCGTCCATCCCTGGGACATACACCATGATAACCGACCACATTTTCAGCAAAGGATACTTCTTTTCCTTTTATCGTATGGGCAATGATGACTGTCGGTTTGCCTTTTAGGGTTTTTGCCTTCTCGAAGGATTTAAGAATCTCTGTCATATCATGTCCGTCAATCTCCAGGGTATGCCAGCCAAAGGCCTGCCATTTGGAAAGCAAAGGTTCCAATTGCATGACCTCTTTGGTCGGTCCGTCAATCTGCAGATTATTTCTATCCACTATGGCTGTCAGATTATCTAATTTGTAATGAGCAGCAGACATGGCACTTTCCCACATTGAACCTTCGTCTAATTCACCGTCTCCTAAAATACAAAAAGTTCTATAGTCTTTTTTTTCTAACCTGGCATTTAAAGCACATCCGACCGCAACCCCCAAACCCTGTCCCAATGAACCACTGGACAGTTCTAATCCCGGTACTTTAAAGCGGTTGGGGTGGCCTTCAAAACCGGACCATAATTTTCTTAGTTTCACCACTTCATCAATGGGAAAATAACCTGCCTCTCCCAAGGCAACATAGAGAGCCGGCGCCTTATGCCCTGCTGACCAAAAAACTCTATCCCGGTCTTCCCAGTCAGGATTTGCCGGGTCATGGTTGATCTCCTTTAAGTATAGGGCAGCGGCTATATCCATAATGGATAGAGTTCCTCCGGTATGACCGGAGCCGGCAGCAGTAATGGCCACCATACTGTAGGCTCTCATCTCTTTTGCTTTTTCAACTAATTCTTTAACTGTAAAATCCCTTTTTATTTTTCCTGTCCTGGAATCTA
>Ga0307379_10002150_pt1 | contig 29642 bp, 25 predicted proteins | sample UN2MG_FD_202237 | JGI IMG/M metagenome (GOLD analysis project Ga0307379, IMG submission 202237) | Soil microbial communities from Risofladan, Vaasa, Finland - UN-2 | ecosystem: Environmental > Terrestrial > Soil > Coastal area > Acid sulfate soil | place: Finland: Risofladan, Vaasa | collected...
CCGACCGGTGCAGGGACGCGCCGAACGCCAGCACGATCCGCCCCGCCAACAGCTTCCCAGCCCGGCCGCGCTCAACCTCTGCGCCCGTCATCCCCAACAACCAGCGGCAGTGCCATTCGTGTCAGGAAAGAATTTCTTGGGGCAGAAGACCGATGGAAGGCGAGGGCACAACTGGTCGTGACCTTCGTTCGACGCCCTGACGCCCTTTCGACCCCGGCGGCGACGCCCTGACCCGCTACTGGGTGGGTGCGGCCCAGGAGTCGGGCTCCAACGGCATCGAGCCGGACCAGGGCTGGTACTGGGTGAACTTCGTGCCTACCTTGTCGGGGCTGTTGTGGTCCTCGATGCGACGGCCGAGGTCGTCGGTCTGGCCAATATAGAACCGGCCGGCAGGGTTCTCGAGGATGTACGTCCAGAAGGAGTCGGAACTCTCGTTCAACCTCCCCGAGTAGGACTCGAACCTACAACCTAGCGGTTAACAGACGAGGTTCGGGGCCGCCGATTGGGTCAGGAAACCCTTACCACACAACAGTTTACCGTCACTTGCGGTTTTCGCAAGAGCTTCTGTTCGATCGCGTTTTCTCGCCTCTGAGGGCAGTATTGCCACCTTGAAGTGGTCAAATGTGGTCACGTGCAACAACGGTCTGCCTGAGGCCTGAGCCGGCAAGCCATCAGAGCACGTCCCGCAGTTCATTGAAGACCGCCTGCACTTCGTCCCACGACGGAAACGGGCCGTAGCAGAGCGTCCGGCACTGTTGCTCGTACTCGGGGCCGATGACGACCGCGAGGTCCGTCGGCGGAAACAGCGCGTCGCTACGGGCAAAGCTCATATCCTCGGGATGGAAGTAGCTCTTCGGGAAGTGGGCGCGGCTGATCTTGTCATAGTCGGCCTTGATGGTCGCGTACTCTTCGGAACTGAGCATCGCGCGGACTTCCGGCCGAGCCGCGAGCTGGTAGAGGTCGTAGTAGTGTCTGGCGTACGAGCCGATAGGCTGGCCTGCGCGTTTCAACAACTCGACCTTGCTGTGGATGGCGAACATCTTCTCGACGAACGTGCGTCGGAAGTGCAACAGTCGTAACGAGAAACTCGCCTCGTCCTCTGCGCCGATCGATTGCGCTGTGTCTTCCAGGAACTCAGCCAGATACGACCGCAACGCAACGGTGCTCGTCGGTTCCCGGCCGCTGGCGGTTCCGGTTTCGAGCAGCACACGGTCACGCACCTCACCGGGGCCTCCGAAGTGCTGGGTGTACGCGAAGTGGTCACTCCGCCCGAAGCCGCCGATCGTTTGACTCTCGTCGGCAATGAACGTCAGCGCGGGATGTTCGCCAACGGCATCGCGCAGCCGTTTCAGTCCACGGTCGATCGCGCGACCCTTGAGGGGCGGCGTGAACGCGAGCGGATCAAGAAAGATGTCGATGTCCTCTGAGAACCGCTCAATCAGATCCCACCCCTTGGAGAGGCTGGTTCCACCTTTGAAGATCACCTTGTCGCCGGCAGCGTCGGCAATCGCGCGGAGCGCCTCGGTGACGTAATAGTCCTTCTCGATGATGGCCGGGCGAAGGCGACGAGCGCTGAAATGCTCCGCCGCCCGAACAACCGCCTGCTCGAAGTCTGGATGCTCGCAGAGTCTCACGTCAGCGACGCTCCTTTGCCTGCCAGGCCCGGGCATGTTCCAGATCGGCGAGCATTCCGAAATCGAAGCGTGACAGCGGATTGAGGGAATCCCGCAGTTGCTCTAGCTCCCGCTCCGGTCTTCCAAGCTGCTGGCCTAAAGCACCGAGCATGGCGCGCACGCGCGGCGGCTCCGTGTCGGCAACGGCGATGAGACGCCGGTAGCGTCCGCGCTCATCCACCAGCTCCAGCGTCCTACGGACCGTCTCTTGTGGGGTAAGCTCGCTGGTGCGCCCCGCGCGTCGCAGAAAATCGAGCAAAGCGGCATCAGCCTCGGAGAGTTTGGACCAGGCCTCGGGCCGGCGGGCATGCACGATGGTCTCCTGGCCAACGAGCTTTCGCGGGAGGCTCAAGGCGCTCGTGGCCAGTTCGTGCCGGCCGGCGGTCTGGGTCGTGAACCCCAACAGGCTGGCCGCCGCGATGCCCGACGGGAACAAGGTCTTGTGGTGGGCAGCAAGCCTCTGGATGGCCGCGGGGTTGGGCCGGCTCTTACCGAAGGTTGTCTGCCTGGCTCGGTAGTACACGCCTTTACTCAGCCGCTCGATCTTCCCCGCCCTGGCGAGCCGTGATAGCGCCTGCGCCACGGCGGAAGAAGGCAGGTCGCGAAAATCCTCCAACCGCCACAGGCGTTCGCCGCCGTCCTCGATGCGTTGGCGTACGATTGCGGCGACGCATTGGGAGTTCGGCGATGGTCGTGGGCCAGTTGCCATGCCGAGAGCTTCGACGATCGGGAACGCGGTGTCAAGTTTTATTGCGAGAAAACGTGACACAACACGTTTTCGCAGAAGCTTCCTTTCAATCGCGTTTTTCGCACCGGAGGGCAGTATTACCACCTTGAAGTGGTCAAATGTGGTGCACAACCGCGTTTGCGGGCGTAATTCGGCGGCAGAATGCCAGCTTCCCAAGATCGCCAAGCACTACATATTCCCACCCCTCAATGCCCGTAACGGCTTGTCGTATAAGACGTTAGGCCACTCCCCCAAGGCGATCAGCGGGTCGATTACTCGTCCTTTGTAGTGCAGAGCAGACCCGGAATGTAGTGCAGAGCCCCTTCCTCCGCGGATTCCGGAGCGATGCTGCTGGCCTCACGCATGACCGCCGCAGGACGCCTCGGCATACCCACTTTGCTCGTCCCAACGGGCACCGCCAACAGTCGGAGTGGTGTGACGCGTCCCGACCAACAGGTTCCCGACGCAACGCTCGACCTGGCGCTCTCACTGCCCAGAGTTCGTCGCAAGATAAGCGCCACAGGAGGCGTCTCGAGGGAGGCCGAAGCTCGCCTCCGGTTCTGGCTCCGAAGGAGCCATACGCTGCGGGCGGATTCCCGTTCACCGCCATCGACCGGTGGTTTGCAGCATCACCCCGTTGTGCGACAATAGAGCGCGTACGTTGAGACATCGGTCTCGATTGCAGCGTATGATAGCCCGTGCGGGAACCATCAAGCATGTCCTCCTCAACACGCTCGTTTACGTGGCTTCATCTCTCAGACCTGCACTTAGCGGACAATGACTATAACCAGGACATCGTTACGCGAGCACTGCTTCGCGACGTGCCGGACCTACTGGCCAACGACGATCTCCAACCCGACTGTGTTTTCTTCACGGGCGACATAACCAAACACGGAACCCAAAGTGAGTTTCTGAAGGCTGCGACGTTCTTCCGCGACCTCAAGAAGCGCGTACAGCCCACGCTCAAATCCAGGGCGATGCTGATCGTTCCAGGCAATCATGATGTCCATTGGCCATCAGTCAGCCTCACGGCCAACAACGTTGAACTACCGGCCCTTCACGATGAAGGTGCGGTCCATGACGTGTTTCAGAAACCCGAGCGCACCGTGTATCTGCAGGGACTACAGAACTACTTCGAGTTTAGCAGCAACGCCCTCTTTAAGGGGGGTATGGCTACGATGGACGGGCCTTTGAGCTGGTTCTGGCATCGCATCGTGTCACCACCCAGCGGCGTTCGTGTCGGACTACTCGGCCTGACAACATCGTGGCGTTGCTGCAAAGCACTCTCTCAAAGAGAGAATGGCAATCTCCTTCTCGGCGTCTTCGGCCTCCGGGCAGCCCTCGACTCATGGAACGCCCTTCCTGCCGACAAACAACCCGAGGTCATCATCGCCCTTGGGCATCATCCTGTCTCATGGCTCAGCGAACATGAGAAGACTCCTGCCGCCAATCTCCTTTCACAACGCGTCGATCTGTACCTCCGTGGGCATGAACACCATGCCCAGTGCACGTTGCATCAGGCGATGTCTGGTACGCATCTGGAGTACGCGGCAGGCGCTATATTCACTGACGATGATAGGGCGAGGCGCAACGGCCTCAAATGCGCCGCGGGCGTTGTGTGGCCAGATGACGGCGCAGGAACGATGCATTTCTATAAGTTCAAGGAAGAAAGTGGGAATGAGAAGTGGCTTCCCGACCGCGATTTCACCGAGACCACGAAGCACACGCATCCGTTCCCGCTCCGAGGAGCTGCCGCTGGACCCGCATTTGATCGACCTGAGGGCGCTGATCAACCTATCCTGGCACACGGGCGCGCTTCGCATCATCGCCGCTATGGTGTTCGCACAATTACGGCGGTGTCGTCGCTCTGCGCAGTCGTTTTGGCTGCATCGCTCCTTGCACTCCAGGCGTTCACACATCAAACCGTTTCGATTCCACTCGATGATACACCCACCCACCTTGGGGATAATCTATTCTGCGCCATCGGCGTGATGGAGCCGTCCCCGGTTCGCGCCCCATCACACGACGACCTCAACCGCCTTATCTGGATGGACAAATCAGCCGGCACTATTTCAATGACAACCTTGCCGAGAATGGCGATACCGTTCGTACGAGAGCTGCAGTCGTTGTTTGCTCGCTACGATCTCACAACCTACAAGCATGTGCGACTGATACAGACACCTGAGCTGGAAGCCCTGCCGCCGAATAGACGTCAGAGCCCATACGTAGAACCGTTTGGCACGGCTTGGCTTGTCTGGGATCCCGACCATGGCAATTTCCATTTGCAGCGTGCCGCCGTTGCCCTGTTCCGTGTGTGGGACCTCAAGTCTGAACTGGAGGCGCGCAACATGCCGTACGACTCAGTGTCGGTGGCCGATGCAACGATCCTAATCAGGATCAGCCATGGTGGCTTCCCGCGAGGAGACGGCGGGCGCATCCTGCTGCGTGTGAACGAAGACACGCACGACATCTCCGATCTCCTGGAGCAGCCGGATGGTCAGCATCCGGAAATCGTCAGAGTCAATGTCAAGGACCGTCTCAATGTTGAAGGAGATACATTCAACTTCGTCGCCATTGCCACAACGCCGATTCAGGAAACGACGCCCATTCCGTTGACGAAGTCGGCCACCCAGGCAGTTGGCCCAGCTCATCTTCGCGACATTACTGTCTATTCGGTCGTACTTCAACTGAAGCTCACACGGAGGTAACTTTCGCTCGTAGCGAGGCCGCTCGTGTGTCGTCTTGCACGATCTTCGCAGTGTCCATCCACTGAATGGCACTTTGCAACCGATCCTAGTCCAGAACGGAGCACCGACCATGCGAGAAGCGCTTTGGAACGCAATAAGGGCGGCGAGGTATGAAGAAGCGAGCCACGCGCTGAAGACGCTGCATGCCGCTGGCGAGTGTTTCGACGGACATCTTGTCCTCGCCGCGCTCATGCTGCAACACGAAGGCGGTCAAGCGATTCCAGATGAGTGGGCCAATGAGTGGCATGCCGCAGGCCTAGCAGAGTTCGTCAGCATCGCAAGACACCACTTCAGTTCCGAATGGCGGGCCGCAGTAGATCAATACGAGACTGTCAAGGGAAGTTTCGACGAGGGCGCCGTCTGCAAAGAGGCTGGCGCGCTTGCAGCTTGGTGTGCTATCCGGTCAGCTACGGAGCTCGGGGACCGTGCGCTCGCGGCGAACATAGTGACAACGGCGCTCGATCACGGCTATCGGAATCCAGCAGTCCTGACGGAAGCGCTGCGCGTTGAGCTAGAGCACCCATTCCTGCCATGCCCAGACACACTTGCGGTGGATCTGCGCCTGTGGGTGGATGACAAACATAAGTGTTTCATGTCCCCTGTATGGCCAGTTGTTGCGAATGCGATTGTAGCGTGGCTCAATCACCGAGATGGCGCGGCCGCGAATGTGCAGGAATACTTAACTACCAAAGGGAAAGAACTGCTACAGCATCCGTATGATGTAGCTGAATCACTCCCCTTCCTCGCTGGAATACAGAAAGCGGTTGGGAACCAGTACGCGGCACAGGCGCTACCGCGATCGAAGAATATCTACTACATATGTCGCTATATACTCTACGGTAGCCCCAGTTGGGCTGAGGCCAATGGTCTGCTGGACGATATGCTTCGACAGGTCCCATCGTCGCCGCAGTTACATCTATGCAAGGCAAGGATTGCCTGCGACAACAAGAGATACACCGAGGCGCTCGAATCCGCGACGTGTGTTACCGATCTGGACAGTACTAACCTATCGGCTTTACGCATTGGGGTCCAGACTGCTGCTCGCTCGGGCGCCATAGAACAAGCCCTGAAGCTAAGCAAGCAGTTGGTGCAGCTGTCATTCGATCACTTGGCGGCCTACGAGTTCGTGTACAGGGAATTCGCCTCAATTGGCCGGCAGGACGACATTGTGGCAGTTGCTGAGTACTGGTGCGGAAAGGAGTGGGATACTAAAGAGAATGCGCGGCTGCCGTTGGATCTCTCGGCAATTACGCAGTTCGGGAAGAAGGGCCGAGATGAGGCACTCGTCGCTTTGCTGAACCGACGGGCGGAACAACTTGGCGAAGAGCAGCTGGCATCGTTGCTTGCACGCGAAGAGGTGCGAAGCGTCCTTGCAAAACTTGGCGAACTTCAGGGCCTGAGCGTGGTCGGACGGCTGGCGTGGGCGCGGGCATGTGACAGTATCAACGACGTGGCGGGAGCCGCCGCGGCTTTGGAGGCGCTCGCCCTGGATACAGATATCGCACCTGACGATAGTGCAAAAGCCACACACCGAAAGCAACTCCTTCAGGCAAGGGCTTTATTGCAGGACGACATGGAGAGTGCGGAGCGGCTGGAAGATTTTCTCCGCGCATGCGCGCGGGCCGAGCCCGACACGGTAATCGAATCCGCCAGGCGGTTGTTGCAGCGACTCGGACATCAGGGGCACCTACTGGGGAGTAGACGAGTGATACAGGCACTCGCTGCTCGGACCGATTCGGACAAGATCGTTGCATTCTGTGCTAACTGGCTTGATGCGGGTCTACATGATGCCGCAGCGGGCAGCGAGCTCCTGAAGAACCGAGTAGAGGACCTGAACAGCGTCACAGCGTGGCGGTCTTGGTGTGTCCTCCTGGATAGGACTGGTGAGACAGAGGCATGGAGGCACGCGGCGACCGCGGGCCAGGAGCGCTTCCCGGAGAGTAGCGCGCTGTTCCTCATAGAGGAGGGGCTAGCTGAGGCCGCCAGTGAACCAGCGAGGGCGGTTGCGCTTCTGCATCGCGGACTCCTCTCTCATCCCACGGACAGCCGAGGCCTGAACCGGTTTCTCGCGCTTGCAAAGCGGTTTGACCGCCACAACGACGCAATTGAGGTTCTGCATAGAACGATTGCGGAGGCTCCAACATCAACCCCATGTCGCGTGTGGTTGGTAGCTATGCTGGACGCATTGGGGACTGATGAGCGTCTCGTGCTTCAGCACCTATACCACCTTGTTTATCGAGACCCGCGGTATGAGAAGAAGGACCGGGAAAAGAGTCGCACACAGATTCCGCATATTCGTGGGCGTCTCCTCGCAGCCCGACAAGCAGAGGCTGATCACATAAGCACTTTTGCAGGCGCGCATCGACACGGTGTATCGGAGGCCATTCGCTCTGTGCCACTCCTTTCGGATGGCGTTGTGGCTGCTGTATTTGCCCAGCTCAACACACAGAGTACCAACGCCAGCATCGCTAAGAAGACACCCAAGCAGAGCACACCTGCTGAGATGGAACTGGGCCTTCTGCTCATCGTCGACAGTCAGCAACACACGACAGCCGAACAACGGAACCTGGCTAAGGTAGCGGCGCAAGCACTAGCGGCGCACGGTTTCTCCCAGCCGATAGAGATGCACGGGAGCGCTGATATCTGGCATTCGCTCCGCCGGTCCAATCGAGACCTTCTCGATCGCTTGCTCGCGGGAGTTCCCTCGCTCGACAGTCCTTTCCTCGAGTGCCTTCGCGCGCTGGAGTCCCATCGGGAGACGGTTCTCGAACGTTTTGAGCAGTATGTGGCCTGCTATGTCGCCGCAGGCTCCTTCGTGCGCGGCGTCGCTCGCCCGTCGTCTGACATCGACGTCTGGATTGTAATCGACGATACGGACGTCAAGCGCATGGGTCGAGTGAAGTTACACGAGCAAATCAAGGAGATTGTAGACAAGCAGGCTGTGGAGGCGCAGCAGCGTTGCGCCAGTAATCGGCGTATTCACGTGCAAACCTACTTGTTGTCCGACTTTTGGAGTGGACTCCGCGAATCCTCGCCTATACTGATATCCTTCCTGCGTGATGGCGTTCCCTTACATGACAATGGGTTTTTCAACACATGGCCTGTTTTGCTTGACGAGGGAAAGCTTCAGGCAACAAAGGAAGCAATGGATAGGCAAATGAAGGCGCTCCGAGTAGCGAGTGAAAAGGGGCGTAAGCTACTCAACGGTGCCTTGGCCGAGCTAGTGCAGATCATCAAGCACACAGCCATTGGGCCACTTGAGGTTGTACTTGAAGCGCTGCGCCTTCCAACGGGCGACTACCGCCAAGTTGTTGAACTAGCCAAGGACGAGGTTGTCGCGCAGCGGCAACTTCTCACCACAGAGGATCTGCAGATCGCCGAGGAAGCGATAGATATGTTTAAGGCTTACGAAGCAGGGACGTTGCCTGAAGCGCTGAAGGCGATAACCCTATTTCGACGAGCGGAGGAGCTGGCGGATAAATGCCAACGGGTCTATGAGACAGCTCTCTTTGAACGTGACCTCGCCCTATTGCGGTCATGGGCGGACAGGATACGCCAGCTCATCCAGGGCGCGGCCCCCGCAGAGGATGATGCGCCACCTTCCGATGAGGGTGTCATCCTCAAGGCATTTGTCCAGAGGGTCGACGAGTTGCTTGCGCACACGGACGGACCTCTGGCTCCCTTGCGGACGGCAATGTTGACTTCAGAGCTTGTCAGCATCGAGCGACGGGGGGCCGTGCCTGCACATGCATGTGGGGCGGTAACTGGGGAAGTAACGAGTGGGAATCACGAAGACGCGGAAAGGCGGTGAGTTGCAGATGCTGAAGCTGCTCGTGGTTGGAGATCTTCACGGCGATTTCACGGCCATGCATCGGATTGCTGCTGCTGCTGCATTATCGCCCCCAGACTTGGCGCCTGACGCAGTGCTCCTCACCGGTGACTTCGTGTCGCATGATGCACAGGTGCCAGCCGCTGTGTCGGAGAAGATGCACCGTGCAGTTGCTCGTGCTGCGGAGGCGCTCTGGGAAGTGATTGAGGTGCCTGTACTCTATGTTCCTGGGAATCACGACCGCCCAGACCTGTGGGGAGTGCGGGGATGCTTGCAGAGCATCGACACACTTGCAGGGAGACAGCCGGCAATCGTGAGGGGAGTTCGGATTCTTGGCGTGGGTGGTAGTTGGCGATTCGGAGGTTTTCCGTATGAGTGGGAGGACTCGGAGGAGTTTGAGAGGCAGCTCGAAGACACATGGCCCGCGGCGGACGAGGTGCCGGAGGTAATACTATTTCATGCGCCGCCGGCGAACTCAGGTGTGGATAGGGCCTTATCAGGTGAGTGCGTCGGGAGCAGGGCACTGTTTAACATCGCACTGCGAAGAAGGCCCAAGCTGATAATATGTGGCCACATACACGAGGGTGTTGGGCCGGGAGTTCTTGATGGCGAGATACCAGTCTTCAACGCTGGATCTGCAAGTGTACGCGTCCCCCCGCCCTTCATGATGGATCGCAAGCAGGTGGGCCAACTTCGTGCGTTGCGCGTTCCAGGGACGTTCTTCAGCGTACATACGATTGAGCCACGTGAATCGGCCTGCCACGTTCTGGCCGTGTGTTATCTCGGAAGAACGTGGCTTCGACGGCGACTAGTATTCGAGCGCAAGATCGGATGGAGGACTGAGTCAGTAGTGTAATGTTGGTATGTTGGCAGCCGGGGCCGGGCTTACGGCGGACTAGCTACCCGTGGCCCCCGACCATTTCTGAAAACGCTCTGGTACTACTCTCGCCGCAAGTGTCAAAAGAACGTCCCAAAGAGCAACGGGCAAGGAACTCCGGCCTCGGAGAATCCGCCCCCCGGGCTGGGCCCACACCGCATCCCACCAGTCGCAGCCAGGTCGCTTCGCTTGGCGGAAGAGCTGCAGGACGGTCGCTCAAGGGCTGTCAAGAAACCGGAAACGTTCGCCACGGTGTTCTCACGTCGCCAGCGAGTACTGCGGACCGACACGTCCGCGAAACACCGCTCTCGTGTGTGATACGCAGGAGGCGATGCACGAGGAGTCTTTGGCGGTCGGTGAGCGCAGAGCTACCTGGCTCTTGGGGCGTTTGGCGGCTTCGCTGGAGGCATTCGGCCGTTCCCGGTCCTGGGGGCCAGGCTCGCCGAGCAGCCACTTCCTGCACCAAGCTCCGAACGCCGGCACCGGAGTCAGAAAACCGGCCTGTACGGACCGGAGTTGCTGCAGCCAGTTTCGACAAGCGAACTCGGGCTCGGTCTTCGTCGACTTGCGTGAGCATGTGCCAGCCGCTCTTGCGAACCGTCTCCGCGAACAGCCCGCACGGGTTTCGCGTGCCCAGGCGCAAAGCGTGCTCGGCCGCAGCGAAGAACCGCAGCCGGTCGCTCTCACAGTAGTTCAACAGACGTGAGTCGCAAGCACGACCAAATACCGATGCCAAACGATGATCATCATGCAGGTCCGCGAGCGCGACATGCCCCAGCCAGGGACCAGCCCCAGGCGGAGACCGCTGCCAAGCACCATTTGCCCTGCGCTCGGCGGGTTTGTGGTTTCTTCCAGAAGGGAGATTTCTGTTTGCTTCTGGGGGTGGCGTTTTGGTGTCGGTTCTCGGCGGTGGGGGTGACAAGCCAGTGCAACAAGCGGCGCCGGCCGCGCTGCCCCCAATGCCGCTTCGATCCTTCCAGGTGAGGTTGACCGTTGCCCTTCCCCCGAACCGCTGCACGTGCCAGTGATCGGCCGGGCATGGGATCAGCCAGTTCATGGCGATGAGTTCCGCACGACTGCGCTTCACTGTGCGGGGATGGATGTCGAAGAGACCGGCGACAAAGGAGACTGAGCACGAGCCCTCTGCGCTGATGCCGCCCCTGGCAGGGAACAGGCACCGCATGGCGTAGCCCAGCACGGTCGCCGCGCGGGCGGCAGGTTTCGCACCCGCAATGTGCCTGATCATCCGACGCGGGAGCGGCAACGAACGTGCCCGCACTCGTTTCCTGCTGTCGATTCGATTTACCATGTCAAGCACGGCCGCGCTGACGTCGTCCGCCATCCGGGCCGGCGTTTCATCGAACGTGAGCGACCCTTCGGCAACCTGAATCAAGCCGGCCTGCTCCAGTCGCTGGAGCGACGACCGGATGTGCCTTCCGCCGGCACCACCCACTAGAGAATGAACCTCATCGGTCAGCTTCTTGCGGTCGAATACGAACTCGCGTTGCACCTGTTTTCGGCACCGGCGCTTGCGGTTTTCCGCTTGCCGGCGTTCGTCGATTTCATGCAGCGCGAAGTACACGCGGAAGTCGCGGTACGTTCGCAACAAACCTGACCTGTACGCCTGCCACGCCATGCAGACTTGCAGATTCGTGATCATCCGGAAGCCGCCTGCCGGTATCGCTGCAGACGTGTTGATGTCCCTCAACTTCGTTGATTCCCTCATGATTCTCCTCGAAAACAGCGGGCGGGAGATCATGCCCGTTGCTCACGACCGAGCAGAACAGTCAGGAATCATCGCAGGCGACTTCAGCGCCGCCGACGATTAGGTCTTTGCCATCGGCGCGGCACGTGCTATGGTCGGCGTGTTGAGTTCACACGCGCCATGGTTCACCGACCCGAATCGTGGCGCAGAGAAGCGACCGTGGCCCTGGTCGCCATCCGCTCCGTGTGTTTGGTCTTGTCCGCTACTGTTCTCCTATTTCAGTGAGCAGCGTCGCACCCCTCCACCGGGGTGACGACGCGCCTGATCTCCCACCAGTTAATCACACCAGAAGAATACGGCATTCTGTCGGGAGCGCAAGAGCCTTTTGCTGGCCGCGCCCGGCATGCCACGTTGCTGGCATGCATGCATGCGTGCAAGACAGCTTGGCATTCCGCATGAAAGCAGGAAGCCAAACAAACCTGCTTGCGGGCTGGCGAGTTTCTGTGCAAGACTCGCACCATGCTCATCGCTGTCGTCAATCAGAAAGGAGGTGTGGGAAAGACCACGCTGGCAGTTCACCTGGCCGTGTGGCTGCACGAACGGGGGAGAAGCGTGGCTTTCATCGACGCCGACGGCCAGTCATCCTCGTCGCGGTGGGTTCAATCGGCCGAGCGGGGGATAACACTCGTCCGAGAGACCGACGCTGACGCCATTATTGAGCAGGCCCAGATTCTGCGGCGGAACCACGACGTGGTTGTGGCCGATGGTCCCGCAAACCTCGCGGACAGCACGCGAGCCCTGCTCCTCGTGGCGGACTTCGCTCTTGTGCCGTGCGGAGTAACCGTACCGGAGCTTGAATCGACTGCTGACACGATTCGCATTCTTCGGAACGCGCAGGCGGTTCGACCGCCGGGATTGCCGCCCGCGATGGTCGTTCTCGGCCGATTGAGGGACGACCGCTTCAGCCTTACCCGCGAAGCGCCCGAGGCCGCCCGTACGTTGGGGCTACCCGTCTGTCGGCACGTTCTGCGATTGCGCGAGGCACTCGCGGACGCCCCAGGCCAGCGTACCGTCGTTTGGCGTATGGGCTACAGAGCGAAGGCGGCAGCCACTGAGACGCAAAACGTAATCATGGAGGTGATGCGACATGGCCAAGAAGCGACAAAGCACGACAGATGCGCTCACAGCGCAGCAGCGGGCGTTTCTGCATGCGGATAGTAGCGAAGTGTCGTGCTCAACGACACAGGCACCGGCATCGAGGCGGCATACGTCCAAGGTCGTGAAGATGCCAAAGCAGACAACGAGCACCCGCCAGCCGCGCAAGCCCGACTCGACGCCCACGGTTCCCTTGCCGTCGCGGCGGGGACAAGTACTTCACTCGGTCTCGTTGCGGCTTCAGCCCGGAGCCGTTCGAGCCCTCCGCAAGGCCGCCGGCGAGCGGTCCGTTGACTACGAGGAACCCTTCACACAGCAGGGAATCGCAGAAGAGGCCATCACCAGGTGGCTGGAGGACCGCGGCTACTCGGTCGAGTAGCCACCAATGACAACCGTTGGGCCCAGCCCGGTAGGCTTGTTGGGCTCACAAGAAGCGCACAGCCACGAACGCTACGTATCCCAGGAAAAGCCAACCGGCCGTCTCCGGGCACGCCAGCAGAAGCAACACAATGACTACGGAGAATAGCGCCGGATTCATCCTCCAAGCATGCCACAGATGCGAACAGAAGTCACTTGCGCTACGTAATCCGCGGCGGTTCGCGGGGCCGTCACCACGGCCGCCCGTTCAAAGAGCCGCCAGATTCCCGTAATCGTTCCGTGCGGTTTTTTCGAGCTACGCCGCGAGATATGGGTGCCGCGGGGAAACCGTGGCAACACGGGACGATTTCGAGCCCCGGATGAGCGCGTGGAGCTGCGCCGGGGCAGGCAAAGGCGATGTCACGTTGTGACCAGCAGTAAGAACACCCACAAGTATGGCGGGCGTTGCGAGAAGACGGCGCTCCGCCCAGCCAGGGCATTGTCTGTGCTCCACGCCGGCGGGCCGGCGAGGCCGGCCCGAAGGAGACCTCAGACTCAGGAGCATTAGCGGCAGGCCGGGCGGCCAACGGCCGCGGGCCCGCGGCGGGGTTGTGCTCTGCCTAAGACCGTTCGTCTCGGCTCCCAAGGGCCTTACGGCCTGCCAGGGGCGAGGAGCCGAGGACGAGGGGCTTCATATGGCAGAGCAAAGGGCGGCGGGCTGTCTTTCTTCGTGAATAGTGGCCGGCGAAGACGTGGAGCCGGCCGGCAGAAGCGAGGCTCCGCCTGCTCGCCTGTCACTGTGAGCGAAGAACACCCAGACGGCCTGAAAACGTCTCGGCCTACCGCGATGCCGGGAATCGCTTCCTCACCCACCCGCAGCAACCCACGTCCACCACCCACAGGCTCGCTCCCTACTCCCCGCCACTCCACCGCTCGCCTTCGCCCCGTTTGAGGACAGCGGAACCGCCGTCCTGCCCCGCCACCCGCAAAAGAACCCCGCCAGACTCCCCTCCATCACTCCACCCCCCGCAGGTCAGTCTGGCATGGTTCTTTCGCCTGGCACCCCGCCACCCCGACGACGAACCCGCTGGGATGTCTTTGAAAAGCTGTCCTTCGTTCACGAATGAATTCGTAAACGAACGAAGAACAGCTTTTCAATGTGGGGGACCCACGTTGAGAGCTGAATCACGGTGAGAGGCCGTGACGGTTTGCTAACTCGGTCGGTCGGAGTACGTGCCGCCGACCACAACGGACGGAGGGAGTATGGACCTTGTTTGTATCAGATGCGGTGAACCTTGGGACATGGACTATGTGCTGCACGAAGACCCGAAAGCCTTCAAGCGCCATGGCGGACGAATCGACCACTGCCCATGTTGCCCGAGACACAAGCCGAAACACTCAGCCAAGCAGCGGGCGAGACTCGATGCAATAGCCGAACTCGCGGACCTGCTCGGAGATGACATCGACGGGCTAGCAGGAACGCTCGACGACTTTGGCTTGCTGTAAGGGGAAACCGGCCGGCGGGAGCACTCGCCGGCCTTAATCATGGGGAAAACAGACGATGAAACACAGATTCAATCCAGGACGAACACTCATCACGCCGGCAGCTGTGAAGGCGCTCACGCCGACGGACGTGGCCGCGGCGATGCTCCGCCACCTCGCCGGCGATTGGGGCGAGGTATGCGATGAAGACCGGCGGGAGAATGACTTTTCCCTGGAGAAGGGCTTCCGCCTTCTGTCGGTTTATCACGGTGTCTACGGCGCCAAGTTCTGGATTATCACCGAAGCTGACCGGTCGGCGACGACCGTGTTGCTACCGGAAGATTACTAAGCAAGCAAACCCGCCCGGCGGTTTGTCGCCGGGCTACAGCAGGATGAGGAAAGACCATGATGCACAAGAGAAGATGTTGGATGATTACGAAAGCCAAAACGCCGGAACAGCTCGCGCGTGACCTCACGGAGCAAATGTGGACGCTCTGCACCGGATTCGAGTTCGAGGGCTACTTGTTCCTGAATGATTCGATTTCGGAGGACGGTGCGCAGGAATACGCCATCGTCCTATCGCTACCCGACGGGACCTATGTCCAAATCGAGTCCATCACGTTTGGCTGGTGCTCGTTCGAAAAGGGCCTGGCCAACGTGAGGCACATTATCGACGGCGCGGCGGACCGGAGCGAGTTCCGGCACGCCGTGGCACCACGGCTGGACACGCCGGAGGTGCACGGCCGGTGCCCGCTGTGCGCTTAGGGATGACTGTATGACAACAACGCCCGTTGGGGAACCAGCGGGCCAACCAGAGGAGGAAGACGGTATGACACTGACAAACGTAAACACGCTCGCGGGGTGCTTCCGTGAGTTGAGCGAGGGCGAAGCGGTTCCGATTCCCGAAGGCGGCGAAACGTGGCGAGACATGTTCGACCGCATCGATGCTGAAAAGCGAATCGCGGAAGTCGACGAGGAAACCTACTGGTATTTCCTGGAGGTGCTCCCACCGAGATACATGGACGAGAGTTTCTTCTGCTTCGCCGAGGGGATGGAGCCGTTGCGGCTTTTTTGGCAACGGGGGTGCCGCTACTACGTGCGGCGACTCAACTGGAAGCAGACCCACAAGCTGTGTGACCTCGCTGGCATCAGGCGAGATTACTACTTCTACTGACAGGCCAACTCGCCCGGCCTGCAGGGTCGGGCTTCATCGAGGGGGAAGACGATGACCACCACAAAACAAAAAGACGCAACTACCACGCTCAGCGACCGAGCGGCGACGATGACATCGGTTGTCTCATATCCGAAACGCTGCTCACTCTGGGGCCGGGCCGACTATCGCGGCAACTGCGACGGCCGGCTGTTCCTGGGCTTGCTGCTCCGATACAAGCCCAAGCGGGTCGCTGACCCGATGATGGGCTCAGGCACTACCCGTGACGTTGTCGCCTGGCTGAATCGCACGGAGGGAACGGACGTCAGCTACTGGGGCGGCGACCTCAAGACCGGCTTCAACCTGCACGCCCAGGACCTGCCCGGCGAATACGATTTCGTTTGGCTGCACCCGCCGTACTGGAACATCATCCGCTACAGCGACGACCCGCGAGACCTGAGCACCTGCGATGAATACAAGTATTTCGCTGAACGGCTCAGGCTCTGCTTGAGACGATGCTACGCAGCTCTCGTTTCGGGCGGCCGGCTGACCGTCCTGGTTGGCGATGTGCGTCGGAAGGGAGCATACACGCCCATCGTCCGAGACCTGTTGAACATGGAAGGCGAGCTGGGCCGACTTCGGTCCATCATCATCAAGCTGCAGCACAACTGTCAATCCGACCAGACCATCTACGCCACGATGGAAGACGTGCCCATCCAGCACGAATACTGCGTCGTCTTCAGGAAGCTGTAGCGGCCCCGAACACTTCGGCCGCAAGCTGAGCCATGCAGCTGACTTGGCCCGGCCGGTGTTCGGCGCGCCCCGTCTCGACCGGTCCGCACCGGACTGCCGCGAGGCTCCACGGGGACCACACTGCCGTTTCGACTAGGAGCGTTCGTAAGACTCCCGTGACCATCCCCGCCGTGAGCATGCCCTGCGCTCCGGCAAGTTCTATGTCCGTCTGTCACTCCTTCCCCCTGGACCGGACGCCACCTCGACGAGAAGCGCACACGAGCCTCGAACCCGCCGTCCCGAATCTGCCAGGCCACCGACTTGGCGACGTCCAGAGTCACGAAGAACGACCATGATGACCCATTTGACCATGCATCCGTCACCCGGCCGCTGTTGAATGCCACTCGACATGCCCATTCTCTGTCCGAACTGCTGTGATATCAACCACTTAGCGATTCTGTCAGTTTTCGATTGCCCACCAGCCCAAGTCCGCCCGGACCAGGGACGAAAACGCCAACTTCTGCTATAGTTGCCTTATGCCTTCAAGTGCGCGGACTGGTCCTTTTCCCGATGATCCCAAGGCGGCTATCGTCGACATCCTCGTCCGCCGAGTCCGGGTCCTGAGCGCCGCTCAGGTTGCCCGGACTTGGTGCCGGAAGGTCAAGAATCCGCAGGATGCAGCCCGCCGGCTGCTCCGTTCGCTGGAGCGTGACGATCTGGTCGAGTGTGTCACGCTCATGGCCCGGCCCGAGATCATCCCCGACCGACCGCTCGTGACTTGGCAGTCCGACCTGCCGCGACCGGACTTCGGCCCGGTCGCTTGGCAGCTTCAGAACCGTCGCCAGGATCAGGTGCCTCTCGCCACCCTCTGCGTAGTGGCCGCATCGGCCCGCCACCCGCGACCCACTGATACGACGCACGACCTTCACTTGGCTGCCGTCTACCTGCTGATGTGCAAGGAGTTGCCAACCCGGGCGCGCTCCTGGGTCTTCGAGACCGACCTCATTCGCGCCGGTGAGAAGCTGCCCGACGCCATGGTCACCGACGGCAAGGCTAAGACCGTGATCGAGTGCGGCGGCGAGTATGACCGCAGGCGCCTTGAGGAGGATCACGAGTTTTTCGCCCGTATGGGCTACGGTTACGAGGTTTGGTGATGCCATCCCGCGACGATGCCATCTTGACCCACATCGGCCTCTACCGGATCAGCCTCCGATACGTCATTGAGAAGCTCTTCTTCGACGGCCGCAACTGTGGCAACGTGCTCCAGCGTCTAATCGAGCGCAAGCGGATCCAGTCCGTTGCCGGGCTCCACGGCTCGTTGCGATACTACCAGCTGACACTCAGCGAGGCTCGACACCGCAACCTTCCGCAGGATCGTGGTCGTGCCTTCGGGCCGCGGGCCCTGGCCGCGCACTTGGCCGTCCTCTGGTTCTGCTGCGTAGCGCCGGTACCGCGCCGCAGATTGGAGGCGGCTGAACTACGCGAACTCTTCGACCGCGTACCCTCCGGTTGCCCGCACGTGGGGCAAGCTGGCTCCAAACCGTGCATCCATCGCGTCTACGTCGTCAACTCGCGGACCCGCACCGCTGACGTCATCAAACGCTTACGTGCCGAGATCGACGACGCAGCCCGTGAGCCGCATCTCGGCGCGTGGATAGCGAACAAGCGGTATGCCTTCACACTGCTGACCGATTCCCGACCACGGGCAGAAGCTCTTTACCTGGCCGTCCGCCGTGCTGAGCTTCCCCGCATCGCTCGCGTTCACAGCCAAGGAGTGCCGAGCCCGCTGACCGTTCAAGCCGCCATCCAGGACATCCGGGAGCCAACTTTGCCGCCAGCGCACAGTTGAGCCCGCCAGGGAATCCCACCATGCGCCCCGTCACCGCCGGCCGGCACGCCCGGCGTGGGCCGCGTATGCGTAAGCATCGATCCAACCGTCACTTGCCTCAGTCAGGGGCTGGCTCGCGCCCACCGTTCTCTCGAGATTGATAGGCCATTCGATTCGCCCATGAGGGGTCAGGCGTCTCTTTTACGCCCTTTGATGTAGGCGGCCGGCGGTAGTCCGTGTCCGCGTTGTCGAGGAGCGATCTGTCGCGGCCGCGCAGTTCGCCGGGGCGCCCCAGCTCGTCGACCGCCGAGTCCGAATTGCCAATCTCGGCGTAAGGCCCGTGGCCGCGTTATCGCTAAGGAGGTGTTTTGTGAGTCCCGACAATCAGCGCCAGCTTGGAGAAGCCAGCGAGGCGGTTAAGGGCGCCTTGTGGCTGGATATGAACCGTTATCCACTGGCCTACTTGCCGCGGTCCAATACTCAGGTCAACCGCGAGCGCCTGCCGTCGCGGAAGGACATGGCCGACATGGAACTCGCCTGTCGCGAGCAAGCTGGCGACGAGGAGATGATCGATGAGGCTGCTCATCACACGCTGGTGGTTCTGATTCTCGCGGCGTTGGTCCTGGTCATCGTGGGGTTGTTTGTTTCGGTATTCGTGCCCCCCGTCCTGGCCGCCAGTTTGTCGGGCCTCATCGCCCTCGCCTACTTGGTGTTTCGGGTGATTCGCGACCGCACCTTCTCACTGCGAATACTGCTTACCTGTGTGCTGGTCCCGGTCGCCGTGCTCCTGGTCATGGCGTTCGCGCATCAACTGCTCCGATATCGGATCCTGGGCGCGGGCATTTTCGTGGTCGTCGGCGCGTTCCTCCTGTATCGCTACGGTTCGTGGCCCATGCAGTTCTACCACGAGTGGCTCCATACGCATCCTCAAGTCACACCCGAAATGCGCCGGAACGCAGGAACACCCAAGGCGAAAGTCAATCTCCAGTTTCTCGGGCTCCTTGTACCGGTGGTGCTCTTCCTGCCGATGGCGTCGCCCTTGCTGGCCATCGTAGCGGTCTGTGCCATCTGTGGATTCGCGTGCCGCAACGAACGCGGCGGGCTTCAGCTTCTGCCTATCGCTCAGGACGTGTCGGCCCGCTTCACGACATACGGCTGGACTGCTAGCGGAGCGCCTGGTACGTGGCGGCCTCGACGGTCGTTGCGAAAGCGTCTGTTCGCTACCCTAGCCATAACGCTCGCCATCTGTGCCCCGCTTTCCGTGGGGTTGTGCTACTATTTCCCGTGCCGTCCGCTGGCCCGCCCCTTTTGGAATGCGCTTGAACAGGATTATCGAAGCGCACGGAATACGCTGCCTCACTACGTCCACCCGGACATGTGTCTCGAAGATGCCCCCAAGAAATCAGAGGACGGGCCCGGCTTTCTTGCGAACGTGATGATCAGCAGGCCTCATGTATGGCCGCTCTTCGTCTACCGGCAGATCCTCCACGGCAACTTCGGTTACTGCTGGCTGGTTCTGCTCGTGTTGTTCCTGGCGATCACCATACCGCCTTGGGTGCTGCTGGCCGCCTATCGCCCCTGCTTGCTGGAAGCGGCGCAGACCGAGAAGGAGATCAACGAACAGCTCAAAGAGGACGAGCGTCCCGAATGGCAGTGGTACGTCGACAGACTCCGCTTGTCCGACCATACGGCTCCTGATCCCCTGACCGGGCGTGATGTGCGAGAAGCCGAACACATGTTTCTGGGCGTGGAGTCGGTCCTGAAGTTCCCGGTTCTTCTCGACCGGCGGATCCTGGATGAACACGCGTACATCGTCGGCGAGACTGGAAGCGGCAAGACTTCCCTTGGCATCATGCCCCTTCTCATCCAGCTCCTGCGCGGGCATGCGCTGCCCGGGCCAGAATCCGATCGTCCAGGGGATGCGGCCATCACTCCCCCGCCGCCGATGGTGATCATCGACCTGAAGGGTGACCCGGCTCTGTTCCACACGGTCAAGAAGGAAGCTGCCGCACGCCGGCGACAGCTTGGCATCACTGAAGCCGACGACCCTCGTTGCGCGTTCCGGTTCTTCACCTCCGAGAAGGGAAAGGACACCCATCACTTCAACCCATTCACGAGTCTTGAGTCCACGTCACGGTCGTTGATCCAGCTCTGCCACTTGTTCCTGGACTCCCTTGGCCTCTCGCACGGCGAGGGCTACGGGCGCTCTTACTACTCTCGCAAGAATAGGCACCTGCTCTACGAAGCACTCGAAGCGGATCCTCAGCCTCGCTCGTTCGAGGAGCTGCACGAACGGATCATGACGCGGGCGGAACGACAGCCCCAGGTGTATCGAGACAGCTTCGAGTTGGTGTCAACGATTCACGCGCTCTCCAAGTATCCCCAAATCGCCGTATTCGAGTCTCTGAAGCGCCCCCAAGACGCCATCCACATGCCGTCGGTCATTGAGTATGGCCAGATCGTCTACTTCTGGCTGCCAGGCCTGCTCGAAAGCATCAGCGTGCGCGAGATCGCCAAGTTGGCGCTCTTCAGCCTGCTGACAGCCGCGATCGATCGCCAGCGCCAAGGGCACGAGACGAAGCAGGTGTACTTGGTCATCGACGAGTTCCAGCGGATTGCCGGCGAGAACTTCCGCGTCATCCTGGAGCAGGCCCGCAGCTTCAAGGTCTCGGCCATACTGGCGAACCAATCGCAGGGCGACTTGAAGACGGCGGATGTCGACCTCCGATCTACGATCCGGTCCAACACGCGCTTCAAGCAGTATTTCGGGCTGAGCGACCCACGCGAAATCGCCGATCTTTGCGACGTCTCCGGCCAGGAGGTCGCATCGCTCCACTCTTGGGAAATGGCCGCGGGGGAAGTGCACTTCGTGCCGCAAGGTCGGTGGGAGCCGCGGCGCTGGTTTTACACGAAGAGTGAACATGAGTTCATCAAATCGCGCCTCACGATCAACGACATCTTAGGCGCCACGGACCATCCGCTTGACTCGATCGTCCAAGTTTCGCGCGGCGAAGGCTACACCCAGTTCGGTGGATTCCCATTCCCCATGCGATCGGTCTGGCCAATGCACTACCAGGACTACCGTGACCGGCAGAAAGACCCGTGGCCGACCCGTGCGGAATACGAACTCGAAGTGGTCACTCCTGAGAAGGGCTCGCTTGAGATTGACCGAGAGCTGCACCAGGAGACTTCGCGCAAGCAGGCTGAGTTTGATCAGAAGATCCGGGCACTATTCGAAGAGCAGCAGGATGAAGAGCAAGACGAAGCCTGAAACGCCGAACCTCCCTCGGCGTATCCTCGCTCAGATCGGTCGATTCGGTCTGACGACGCGGGTCGTGGTGGCCGCGACCCTCACCGCGGGGAACCGCGACAAAGCGCGAGGACGCCTGCGGCGGCTAACTGCCTCTGGACGCATTCATTGTCATGAGTACGTCGTTGGCAAGCAGCGGTTCGTCTACTACACGCGTCATCCAGAGCCGCTGACGCCGCGCCGTTTGTACGCCAGCTTCGCCACGTTGTGGTTCTGCCGGATGGGTAGGCGGCGTTTCAACCTGTTACCGAGAGGTCAGATGTTGCGGCTCACGGCAGAACTCCGCGGCATGTCAGAGTCGCTGCCGTCCAGTGCGATGTCCTGCGCGCTTTACCACATGCGTGATGAGCCGCTGCCGCGCATCGCTCTCATTCGCGTTGATCGCCAGATCGACGCAGACCATACCGATCTGAACCAGTCCGTCACCGACCTCGACCGCTTCGTGTCCGGACTCTCGTTTCGCATGTGGCGCCGGCTGGCGATGCTGGAGCGATTCGTTCTGCTCTATCTGGTATGCGGTCGCCAGAACTCGGTTGAGCTTGGCCGCTGGCTACGGCGGCGTCCGCCGGTGTCACGCGTGGCGGCGCCCGCCGTGCCGCTTGATGTGCGCGTCTATCCGGCGATGCCCCTCTGCTTCTCGGATCTCCCCCAAAGATAAAAGACCCCGTGGGGTCTTTTATCTCTTCCCGCTCATGCCGAAATCACGTCATGCGTGTTCGACGGGGCGGCGTCGCTCAGTGTTTCGCGTTTCCGCGAACCAGAGCGACGGGACGCGCTGCTGAAAAGCCGCGCATCCGCCTAGCCAGTGTATCGGCCAGACCAGTGCCCGCGAGCGGGGCGTTACGAACGTCAGAGACGTTCGTCCAATAGCTCCCATCAAAGATGGGAGGTCAAGAACCGACTTATCCTTTGAAAGTATACCCTCCGGTCGGTCGGAAGACCAACGATTTCCCTGGCCGGATACGGCTTGCCCCGGTCTCCGGTCCCGTGCTATACCAGCGAGTGGGTCGTTGCCGAAAAAGGGCGGGCCCGGCCCCAAAAGGGACCGGAACCCGCAGAATCTAGAACAGCAATCGGCCGAGGCTAATGCCCAGCACCACGAGGCTGGCGACGATGATCCAGCGTCTGCGCCTGATCCGGCGTTCTTCCCAGCGATCCTTGCGAGGCTCGCCAGAGCTGAAGGCCTTAACGACGTTTGAGCCGCCGTTTTTGACCAGGACCAACCGCACCACCTTCTCTTCGACAGCCCAGCTTCCGTTGGTAAGCTGGTAGATGAGCGCATCGGCCGTGCGCTGTTTCGGGTCACCATTCTCGACCCATTCGAGCTTTATCTTGCCCATAGGTTTTCCCTCCATCTTTTCTGGTTTAACAAACTGCTCGAACGACTCGATCTCGAACCGTTCGAACAATCGTCATACCTGGAGGGTCACCCGAGTCGGGAACGGATCCCGCGACGGGAACACCCGTCGCATGACCTGCCTGTTTTTGAGTTCTCTGGCAGGCTCAAGAGAAACTGAAAACTCGATGCGGCGCTCGGCCGGGGTCCGTGTCGTACGTTGGTCGCCGACGGGCTCACCGGGGAGCAATCGTGCCTCATCTCCACCCTGTATTATCTGCGCCCGGCCCAAGCGTTTCAACGCCCAGCCTGACGGTTTTCCGCGTCTCCCGGCGTTTGCCCGACGCGAAGACACGAGAATGGCTGCTGCAGACGGCAGATTGGTGGCAACCGACGCCCTGCACGGAGCAGGTTGCGCCCGAGCACCGATCTGCGCTATTCTCGTGCCGGAAGGCCGGCATGAGTGCCGCCCTCTTGAGCACGCGAAGGAAGAACCGTGAAGCAAGCCATCCAACGATTCCAGTCGGGAGCCATCGCCGCCGAGGTCATCGAGGTGTTCTCGCCCCGCGGCGTCAGCTACGGCGTGGCGGTTCACCGATCCGGGAACAGGCCCGACCTGACAAAGCCGCTGTTTGCCGTTCCTGGTCATGATGTGCTTGACCTCATCGTGGTGCTGAGCGGCGCTGCCGGGTTCGTCGATCACCTGCTCGATGGCGGCACTCCCGCGGACTGGTTCCAAGCTCGTCTCGGCGAGGCCAGCTTCCTGGCCGGCTGAGCGTTGGCTTCGCAGGACAGGTGGGCCCAGCACCCTATGGAGCGATGCCCTGGGCCGCCGCCGTCGTGACGGTCGATTCCGCGGAACGTTGGCGGCGGGCGGTGATCAGGACCCAGATGAGCGTTGCGACGCCGGTCAAGGTCCAGATCATGCCGTGGCCGTGCTTCTGCCCTGCGGAGTACTCGTGGTCGACGAGCCTGCTTTGCGCATCCAAGAGCGAGAAGTTGTACGCCGCGATCTCGCTCACCTCCTCCTCGCTATCAGCAAGAAAGGGGCTGATCGTGCCTGGGAACTTGGCGATCTCGCGCTGTTTCTCATTCACGCTCTGCAGGTCCGCAGCACCAATGGCCCAGAACACCCCGCCGACGACGATCATGCCAACTGCAACCACGAATGTGGCGACCAGCACGGACTTGGAGTACCGGCGTTTGACGGCAGGCCGCGTGTCCTTGGGCGCGTCGGCGCCGCGCGGTCTAACGACGCTTCGGAGGCGTCTGAATACGTCACTACTCGCAATCCTTGTGAACATGCTCCTGCCTCCGTTTCTCGTGTGGTTCATCGGTCTTAACTCGTTTGCCTGTCTGCGGGGCTACAGCAAGTAAGCGCCAGTCCGGTACCGGCGGCCCGCCCGACCAGCCGACCTCCATCGCGACGCCCGATGCCCGGGCCGATCGTCGGCCGTCACTGCAGCCACCGCGACTGTTCGTGGTCTGGCTGTGAGCAATCGCGTAGAATGACCGCCAAACCCCTCAGGCTTTCCTGGGAGTTGGCGGATGGACGAGCGGGGCAGGCGAAACCTGACAGAGCTGCTTTCCGACGTAAATGCTGGCCGGCACGGGGCTTGTGACGATCTGGCGAGCGCGGTCTACGCGGATCTGCGGGCCATGGCTGAGCGACGCCTCGTGCGAGAATTCGGCCACAACCAGCCCGGCATGACGATCCAGCCCACGGTGCTCGCCAGCGACACGTTCATGAAGCTCATCCGGCAGCGGCAGAAGTATGACAGCTCCGGCCACTTCTTCGCCATTGCCTCGCACGAGATGCGCCGCGTCTTGTTGGACTATTGCCGACGCCGGAAGGCGCAGAAACGCGGGGGCGGCGCGGTCTGCGTAACGCTCGACCCCGAGCAGCACGCCGCAGACGCCCGCAACGATGTCGATTTCGAGGCCCTTGACGAGGCGATGGAGAGGTTGGCCACGCTGGACGTCCGCAAGGCGGACGTGGTGAAGTACCGCGTGTTCTGGGGGCTGACCATCCCCGAGGTCTGCGAGGCGCTGGGTATCGGGCATGCGACGGCCGAGCGTGACTGGAAGTTCGCAAAGGCCTGGCTGACAAAGGAGCTTGCGGAGGGGGAGTCGTGACGCCCGAGCAATTCCAGCGGGTCGAGGAGCTGTACTTCAAGGCCTTGGACCTGCCGCTGGCAGAGCGCGAGGACTTCCTGCAGTCAGCCTGCCCGGACGATGCCGAGGTGCGCGATGAGGTCGTCAAGATGCTCGCGCACGCCGGGGAGACGGCTGACCTAAGCCGCGTGCGCGGCGAAGTGACGCGACCCGCCGACAGCAACGGAACTGGCGATGAGGACCCGCTCGTCGGGCAGCATATCGGTCAGTACCACATCATCCGCAAGGTCGGCGAAGGCGGCATGGGCATCGTCTACGAGGCCCAGCAGAAGCAGCCTGTTCGGCGACACGTCGCGCTGAAACTGATCAAGATCGGCATGGACACGAACGAGGTGATTGCCCGGTTCGAGTCCGAACGGCAAGCGCTCGCCCTGATGAACCATCCGAACGTGGCCCGAGTCCTTGACGCCGGCGCGACCGAACAAGGCCGACCCTACTTCTTGATGGAGTTCGTCAGCGGCGTGCCGATCACAAACCACTGCGACGATCACAAGCTCGACATCGAAGAACGCCTCGACCTGTTCAGGCGCGTGTGCGATGCCGTTCAGCATGCTCATCAGAAGGGAATCATCCACCGCGACATCAAACCGGGCAACATTCTGGTCGAGTACGCGGATGGGCAAGCTACGCCGAAGGTGATCGACTTCGGTATCGCTAAGGCCACGAATCGCGAGCTGACCGAGAGAACACTGTTCACCGAAAAGGGGCAGCCAATCGGCACGCCGGAGTACATGAGCCCAGAGCAGGCGGAGATGTCCGGCCAGGACATCGACACACGCAGCGACATCTACTCCCTTGGCGTTCTGCTCTATGAACTCCTGACCGGTGCGCTGCCGTTCGATCCCAAGTCGTTACGTGGTGCTGCCCAGGCTGAGATGCAGCGGATCATCAGGGAGGTGGACCCGCCCAAGCCGAGCACGAGGCTATCCGGTCTGTCGGCGACCGATGTGGATACCGGGACCACTCTGGCCGCCAGTCGCCGAACCGACATGCGCGCATTGACCCGTCGAATCCGGGGTGACCTCGACTGGATCGTGATGAAGTGCCTGGAGAAAGACCGCGCTCGCCGCTACGAAACGCCACACGCTCTGGCGCTCGACCTGAAGCGGCACCTGAACAACGAGCCCGTGTCAGCTGGTCCGCCAAGTGCTTCGTACAAGTTGAGCAAGTTCGTACGGCGGAACCGCGGCTCGGTTACCGCCGGCGGGCTAGTTGCGCTCGCTCTCGTCGCCGGGATCGTGGGAATCAGCATAGGTTTCGTGAGAGCCGAGCGCCAGGCGGTCATCGCCACAAGCGTTATCGACTTCCTTGAAGAAGATCTGCTCTCTGGTGCGGTGCGGCGGCGGCCTGTGGGCTCGGCTGCTGAGGATATCGACCTTCCCGAGTTGTTGGATCTGTCTGTTGGGCAAATCGAGACGAGGTTCGATGGGACCCCGCTGGTTCAGGCAAGGGTTTGGAAGATCTTCGGTCTGACGTACCTGAGCGTCAAACAGCCGGACGATGCCGCCACCGCATTTCGCCGGGCACTCGTGATACATGAACGTGTGCATGGTCCGGCGTCGTCGGAAGCGCTGGAAGTCAGAACGAATCTGGCGCTGGCACTCGCCAGACTCGACAAGCTGGATGAAGCCGAGGCTCTCTGCAAGCGAAGCCTGGAATTGCAGCTTGGCGCTCACGGGGAAGAGGATCCAAGAACCGCAGTAGCGTACAACGACTTGGGCGTGCACTACACAGAGCACGGCGACCCCGCCCAAGGGGAACCCTTGCTGCGAGAAGCCTGGCCAATACGCAAGAAGGAACTCGGCGAGCGGCATCCGGACACAATCGAGGCAGCTCGCAATCTCGCGCAGGCTCTGCTAAGTCTGCAACGGTTTGAGGAGGCCGTTCCGCTGCTGCGTGACAGCCTGTCGCAACTTCGGGCCGAATACGGCGAAGAGGGCTACCTAACTCTAATCACGACGATGAACGTTGGATACGCCCTCGTTCATCTGAACAGACGCGAGGAAGCGCTCCCCTATTACGAGAGACTGGTTGAATTCGGTCGCAGGTTCGACAACGGTATGGATGTTGTCCAAGTGGGGTTGCATGGGCTGGCGCACGTCTCGCTCCAATTGAACCGGCTTGAGGAGAGTGCTTCACATTTCTCAGAGTGCGTCGCCAGGCTGCGAGATAACGAAGCTCAAGAAACGTCTGGCTACCGGTTCGAGCTGCAGACCTACGCGGCTGTTCTGCACTGGTTGGATAGGTGGGCAGAGGCGGAAGAGCTGCTGCGCGAGTTGCTCCCGCTGGAGCGAAAGGCGCATGCGGAAGGAAGCGTACCTATAGGGAAGGCACTCCTCGAGTTGGGGTACAATCTCACGAGCCAAGGGAAACCGGCGCCGGCCGAGCCTTTGCTCATCGAAGCCTTGGAGATCTACCGCAACGCGCACGGCCAGGAAAGCCAGGCCGCAATCACGCAAAGGGCGCTTGGCGATTGCCTGGTGGGACTCGGGCGTTTCGAGGAGGCCGAGCCGCTGTTGCTGGGTGCTTATGCAAAGCTGGAAGGTATCCATGGAGCGAATCACCAGAGCACGTTGAGAGCACTACGTCACGTCATCAAGGCGTACGAAGCCTGGGGCAAGCCCGAGCCAGCTGCCAAGTGGCAGGCGAAGCTGCCGGCGTCGCAGCTGCTCGACACACGAAATTCGCCGGCAGCGTTGGCTGAGCAGTAGTGCGTCGGCACGGGATCTTGCGGGCTCCGCAGCGTTTCTCGCGCAACCGTGGGCAGCGCTGACTCCCGGCCTGGGCAAGGTGCCTGATGTTCATGAGGTTTAGAGCGGCGCTGACCGAGCAGAGAACAGGGCCGAATGGGAATCTTGACCGCTTTCAATCGTAGCGTAGGATTGATCTCGGCGCCGGTCGTTTGCGATCAACAGGGAACGCGCTCGCTGGCGTCTACGGTGCGGATATGACCGAAGAGCCGACAAACGAAGCGTCATCACCTAGCCCGCTCGATAGCCAACTCCACCGGCTTGCTATGTCTGCTGGCCAATCGGAGGTCTTGCGGATGGTGTTCGCGTCATGCGCGCATCAAATGCGTACGGGCCTCGGCACGTGTCATGCGATGGCGAGTAACCTTGCCCAGGCTCTAGATTGCCGCAACAAGCGTGAGCTGCGGGCCCGGTTGGACGAGCTGCAGTCTCGGCTTAACGAACTTGATAGTCTACTCCACGCCACAATGGACATGTTCCGCCACTCTACGGATGATGTTGAGCTGGTCTCGGGCAATGAGGAAGCTGCAGGCGTCGCAGCACTCTGGCGTTCGGTCGGGAGGGCAACGCGCTGTGCTCTTAATCTGCGCGCCGAAGCCGTGCGAGACTCTCTAGCAGTGCGGAGAACTGCACTCCGTGAAATGCTCTCGATCCTGTTGCAGAATGCGTGCGAGGCCGATGCTCGTTCTGTTGTGGTCACAACAGATAATTCCCAGCACCATGCCTTGGGAACGGCGTTTTGCGTTCGTGTTGAGGACGATGGTCTCGGTGTGGACCCGATGCTTGAAGACAAGTTGTTCGAGCCATCGTGCACTACGAAGGCTGGGAAGCTAGGCTTGGGACTGTATGTAGCCTCGTGCCTGGCACGAGAATCTGGAGGCGAGCTTTCTTACGACGGGGCTGCCGAGGGGGGCGGTGCCGTTTTTGCGCTAACACTGCCGTTGCGAGGTGATGAATGACTCGTGAAGAAGGGAGCCTGCAGCGCATCCTCCTCGTGGAAGATGACTCCGGCGTCGCGAACCTCATTAGGTCACACCTCTCCCATGATGTCTGGTCGGTGTGCGTCGCAAAAACTGCAGTTGAGGCCCTTGGATTAATTCGGCAGCAGCCGGAACCATATGATTATGCACTGGTGGATGTCTGGCTGCCGCAGGACGAAGCGAGTTCTGCCCAAGCATATGTTGGTTATCAGCTTGCGGAACAGATCTCGGCCCTGTCCCCAACCACGCGAATCATCGGCATGTCACAGTTTGTTGATAGCCCGTCCGCGCTTCGCACGCTCGGTCGATTCGCGGGGTTCGTCGAGAAGTCAGCATTGATGGAGGATCCTAAGGCTGTACTCATGCGTTGTCTCAAGCAGGGTGTAACGTTACCTCTCGTCGCATGCGACGAAACCGCGAGGAGATCTGAGATCGGGCGCCCGCATCCGGGGTTGCCATGGGTCCTTGTCGCCGCTCTTGCTGGCATGGCGGCTGCCACCCTTCCGCTCGTATTCGTTCTTCTTCATTCCGGTATTCTACGTATCTGCCTCGTCTGCGGGATCTTGGTCTTCATTGTGGTCCTTCTGCTCAATCCGCGCAGAAGGTACTTCAGTGCGTTTATGGCGACCTTGGGAGTATGGTTCTCTGCCACGGCTGTCCCCGCCCTTGACCTGCAAGTAGATGCGCCGAGGTTCCTTTTGTCATTTCTGACGCAGGGCCCAGGGGCGATGTTTCATGTGGCGGCAGTTGTCATCTGTAGCGTTTCAGAGCAAGTGAGACAGTCGGGCGTTCTGGTATAGTGACGGTTTCGGGGGTGCCTTGAGGGGGG
>Ga0307379_10002151_pt1 | contig 29635 bp, 20 predicted proteins | sample UN2MG_FD_202237 | JGI IMG/M metagenome (GOLD analysis project Ga0307379, IMG submission 202237) | Soil microbial communities from Risofladan, Vaasa, Finland - UN-2 | ecosystem: Environmental > Terrestrial > Soil > Coastal area > Acid sulfate soil | place: Finland: Risofladan, Vaasa | collected...
TCACCCTTCCCCAGGTCCTGGGCTGGCTCCAGCAGCTCCTCGCTACCTGGACCGGCGTCTGCATCGTTTGCGGCCAACCCTTTCCCCGCCGCCCGCGGGATGATCTAATATAACGGAGTAATACTAGTGTTTCGGCGCCTTTCCCAGGGATTGGCTTCCGGCCGTCTCTGCGGCATCCTCCTTGCATGTTCTGGCACGTGATGCGGATGTCGCGCTCCCTTGAGACCGCTCTGAGGGCGCTTTGGGGCACGGATGAGTTTCTGGACACCACGGGGTGAAAGGGGCGCTTTCCGGGGTGCCCTCGTCCGACGGGAAATGGGCGCGGAAACCCCAAACGTCGCCAGACGTGCCACAAGGGGCGCGGAGGCGACACTAGTCAAGGAGAGCATTTCGCGCGGAGAGACAGCCCCCGCCGAGGGGAGTGGTGGAGGAAACTGGACTCATAAACAAAAAGTCTCCACCAGCGGACGAGGCCTGCGGACTTTGTGGATGAGTGCGGGGGTGCGGCCGCCGCTTAGCGCCCCTCGACCGGATAGCCGGCCTCTCGCCAGGCGATCATCCCTCCCGCAAGCACGCGCGCCTTCGGGAAGCCGGCCTGGATCAGGATCTGCGCGGCCGTGTGGGCGCGCGACCCTGAACGGCAGACGGTCACGATCTCTTTGTCGCGATCGGTGTCCAACTCCCCTAGACGCTGCGGCAGCGCGCCGATCGGAATGTGGCGGATCGCCGGCAGATGTCCCAGTTCGGCGGTGAGCTCATCGACTTCCCGCACGTCCACCAGGATCGGCGCCTGTCCGGCGGCCATCCGCTCGCGCAGCTCTGCCGCCGTGGTGGTCGACACCTCCACGTCGTTCACACTGTGCTGAAGTGTGCCCTGGATCTCGCAGGCCGGCAGGTCAGCGGGAATCCAGGCTGCGCGCGGGTCCTGCGCACAGGCATAGTTGGCCTTCAACACATCCCGCATCCAGTCTGCCGGACCTAGCCGTAGGTCCTCCACGTACTGGACGAAGGCCTCCTTCGTCGGGACAGCGAGGTGCGGGTTGGTCTGCTTCTGGCGACGCAGCGCGGAGGGTTGTCGACCGCGGTACTCGTGTGCCGGGTACACAACGAGATGGTCCGGCAGTGCGAGGATTCGCTGCAGGCTCTCCCAGTGGTCACCGGCATCTCCTCCGGGTAGGTCGTCCCTACCCCCGCCCGCGTCGTCCAGGAAGAGCGCGTCACCGGTGAGGAGTCGATCCGGGAACACCAGGCTCAGCGAATCTTGCGTGTGCCCCGGCGTGTAGATGACCTTGGCCGCGATTGGTCCGATGCGCCAGTCACTCTCGCAGGGCAAGCGATGGCTCGCACAGGGCGCCGGGGCGCTCTCCGACATGGCGTACTCACAACCGGTCATGTCTTTGAGTGCGGCCGCGCCCGAAATGTGGTCAGCGTGCGTGTGGGTGTCGAGCACCTCCACCAGGCTGAACCCCCTCTCGCGGATGACCTGCAGGTAGTCGGTGACACGTTCCAGCACAGGGTCGACCAAGACGGCCTCCCCGGCATCCTCCGATGCGATCAGGTAGGTCTGACACGATCCCGGGTTGAGTTGCTCGAAGAACATGGTCGCCAGCTCCTCTCGACTGGTCGTGAGACCCTCTGCGGATGTCGAGCGCCCGTGAGACCGCTTTGAGGGCACTTCGGGGCACGGATGAGTTTCTGGATAGGACGGCTGCGGCGCGCAGCCAGGGCTGTTCCCTATTCTGCAATTCCTGTCACAGACTGCCCTTCGCTTGCTTATCCTGCTTCATTCTGGCCTTCTTCTGCTGTTTAGCTATCTTCTGTTTCTGCATCTTGCTTTTGTCTTTCTTCCCGCCTTTGTCTCCCATGGTGGCTCCTTTCCGTGTACGATCTCGCGCCGTACAGAAACTCATCTGGCGCCCAGGCTGCTGGTGCGGCCTCTCCCGCGGTATTCTCTCCCCTCGTGCATACCCCTGCGGTGGGAGGCACCGAGGATGGAGAAGGCCGTCGAACGCGGACCGGACTGGGCGGGTCCCCCCTCGTGCTTACCCCTGCGCTGAGAGGCACCGAGGATGGAGAAGTCCACTGGGTCGAACCGCCTCCAGATGTGGACGAGATCCGAGAGTTCGAGGATGAGTGCGGGGGGTCGCGGCCTGTCCGCCCCTCGTTCCCTGAGGCCGGTCGCTCCGGGGGCTGGCGATCATGAGTCCACACGAGTCCTCTCAACGGCATGGCGACTGCGCCGACCCGACGTGAAACAGACAGGAGTTGCCGACACATCCGGCCGTTGACAAGCACCGTGTGGTGATCTAGGATGCTGGCGCGTGTGCCGCACTGCCTCGCATTGCGGATGCGACAGTATCGGAGTACCTATCTGGAGGTCAAGCGGTGAGGGCTAGGCGGGGAGTACTTCTTGCGATCGCGGTAATGCTGCAGGTGGTTTCGGTTCTCTGGGCGGCGGACAAGCCCGGTGGTGCAGGACGGGTGTTCCGGACGGCCCAGCCTCCCGCTAGCGCCCAGCGGGGAGACATCTGGATCAGCCCGAAGGACGGGGCGGAGATGGTGTATGTCCCAGCGGGCGAGTTCATCATGGGCAGCAGCGACGAACAGATCCGCGCCATAGCCGACAGATCTCCGGACGTCAGTGCGAATCGGTTCGCAGATCAGAAGCCGGCGCGTTCGGTCTCTCTGGATGGGTTCTGGATATACAAACACGAGGTAACGGTGGCGGAGTATCAGCAGTTCTGCAAGCAGACGGGTCGGACGACGCCGGACCCCCCGATATGGGGATGGAAGGATGATCACCCGATCGTGCGGGTCGCTTGGTCGGAGGCCGCGGCGTATGCGGCATGGGCAGGCCTATCGTTACCCACCGAGGCACAGTGGGAGAAGGCTGCTCGCGGTGGCGATGGGCGATGCTACCCGTGGGGCAACGAGTGGGACGTAAAGCGAGCGGTCATCGGCTCGCCCACGACCCAGTCAGTCGGCAGCCGTCAGCTAGGCGCCAGCCCGTATGGCTGCCTGGACATGGCAGGGAACGCCTGCGAATGGTGTCTCGACTGGTACCGCGAAGATTACTATGCCGACGCTCCAGGGGTCAATCCCAAAGGTCCGCAGACGGGGGACTGGAGTTTCGTGCTTGGCAAGGACTCTACCGTCTCCTATACGGTGGCTGACAAGGTGGCGCGCGGCGGCTCGTTCCAGAGAAGTGCTCCCCATGATGTGAGGTGTGACCGCCGGTACGGGCGTGGCGTATATGCAAGGCCCGATGGAGCAGCACTGGATCCTGCTGCAAGCCGAGGACGATACGACGACGTCGGCTTCCGTTGCGCGACTGCCGCTGGTGAAAGCAAAGACGAGCTGGCGTTTCGGTTCCTTCAGGCGGCATACGATGGCGACACCAAGGAGGTAGCGCGTCTACTGGGAGAAGGCGTAGCCCTCGATGCACGAGATAAGCATGAACTGAGTGCACCGATGTTCGCGTCCTGGCAGGGCCACGCAGACGTACTCAGACTACTGCTGGCGCGGGGTGCCGACATCAGATCTGGAGATGAACGTGGCCGGACGCCTGTCTTGTACGCTGCCACCCGTGGTCATATTGGGATCGTAACCATCCTCGTCGAGAATGGTGCTGACGTGAATGCCCGGGATAAGGACGGGATGACGGCGCTGCTGTGCGCCAAGTCGCGCAAGCAGAAAGACGTTGTTGCCTATCTGCTTGCACATGGAGCGAGAGACGAAGACCTCCCAGTGCCTGCGACTATCCCGGCTATTGTGTTCCCTACTGACTGAATCGTCAGTAGCCCCGCACCGCGGCCCGTAGTGTTCCAGGACTCATCCATAGTCCTCGACGGGACCGACGAGCAGTCCCGTGTGTGCTTGTCAAATGGCAATGAGACACCTCTGGCAGCTGTTTGGGCTTGCCTGTGAGTCCTGAGCATTCTGTCGTATCGGACACCTGGACGGCGCCGTCGGGCGCTGTTGCCTCTTACCGAGAGTAGAGCCCTGATCGAGGGGAACATCGCGAACGCCCAGTGGTCCCGTAACACCGGTTCTAGGCCCACACGAAGACAGTCTTCGCGCCGGTTTAACTGGTCCTCTCCATAGCCCGGCGCCGCCTGGGTCAGTCGGTGATGGTGACCGGCACGTCGGGCAGCTCCGACCGAAGGCTTTCGGCGAACCATTGAGCTCGTGAGCGCAGGAACTCGCCGTAGTCGGACGGCGCGAAACTCTCGCGGTCGACATACTCGTGCGGGATCAGATGCGATTGCAGTATCCTGTCGAACTTTGGTGCCGAGCTGAAGTCCCTGAAGTACGTCAGCGGGTTCTTGTCGCCCACCTGGATGTTCGTTTTGGCGCGCAGGAAGCAGATGTTCATGAGGCTGTCGGGGCTTGTCCCCGCTGGGAGTCCCTGAACGTTCCGAAGGAAGTTCAGCGGGTAGATGTGGTGCAAGTTCGGGCTGTGGGAAAGGAGCAGGTACACGTTGTCCAGCACGGCTGCGTTCGGGTCACTGAAATCCAAGGGGTTGCGTGAAGCGAGAAACGCCAGGACAGCTCTACTCAGTGAGTTCCGATAGTTGTAGCTGGCCTGGATCAGTCTGCTCTGCGAGATGGTGAGTGGCTCTATCGGCACGCGCTGTCCCCGCTCCAGCGCCCCGAAGAACTCCTCACAGAACTCGTACACGTCGGTCGATGCTCGGAAGTCCTCGAGGCCGAATGCCTGTCGCCAGAACCACTGCCGAGCCAGATTCCGATCGGCACTTCTGTTCTTGTGGAAGTAGTAGCAGAGCGGCAATACGAGATAGCTGAAGGGGACCATGCCGGGGCCGCACACCTTGAGATCAGTCAGGAACTTGATAGTCTCAAGGATCGAGCGCTGGCACTCCGCCCAGCCGCGCTCAAAGTGTTCGGCAGTCAGATTGTCCAGAGCAGCTGGCGTTATTCCGAACGGGCTCCGCTTGCTCTTGTCCTCCTTACGCAGGCAGATCGCGACCATCTGTATGACTGTTAGATCGTCCAGTTCCTGGAATCTGCTGCCCTGATCTGTCAGTAGTTCGGTCAGTGAGCGAAGGTGATCGCGCAGGTAGAAGCCGGGCTGCCCGGCTGCGGGGTCTTCATGCCGATAGGTTCGGGCAACGATGATATCCACCGGGTCGAGTTTCTTGCCCTCTTGGTTGATGCGCTCGAAGATCTCGCAAACCTCGGCCACCTCGACCCCCCGTATGCGCACGACTGGAATCCGGTAGTCGCTGAAGATGCGGCTCAACTGCTGGAGATTGCCCTCGACGGTCGAGTTGAAGCCGGGGGCCGCCGAGATGTCTTTGTAGAAAGAGAAGTCCCACTCGGGGACGTCTCGGACCCGGATCAGGAGCTCGGCCGGGACCCTGCTCTTGCGCCTCGGCAGGTCACCCGCAAAGAAGAACTGCGCTGTGCTGGCGTCAAAGTACAGGGTGTAGTCGAAGTCCTCGTTCTCCTGTACCTTCCCCCTGCCGCCCACATAGCTGACCAGAAGCGAGGTGGCCCGTTGCTGGCCGTCTAGGATATACTGCCACTCTTTGAACTTCCTGACGGTGTCCTCGTCGTGCGGGAAGACGAACCCGCCAAGTCGACGGTGTGTGTGCAGGTACGAATCGGTTTCCCAGTACAGGACACTGCCGATCGGGTAGAAGTGGAAAATGCTGTCCCAGAGCTTCAGGATATTGGCGGGCTCCCAGACGAACTCCCGCTGGAACGTCGGAATGAGTAGCTTATCCTCCTGCAGCAGCTTCACCAGCTCTGTGATCTTCAGATCATCTGTGCCGATATACCGTTTCGGATTGGACATGGACCCACCTCGCTTCCAGATGAGACTTGGGTATGCTGCCGGGGCAGCGCCGTCGACGTGCTCTACCTCTGATCTGTATCGATTCGAAATGCCTCGGCGAGCCCAAGGTCGGCCAGCGCCTGCTCAATCTCCCTCCGAGTGCTCCCAGCGCTCTCAGCAGGGACGTCGAGAACTGCCTCGACAACCAGGGAGAGATTCTCACCTGTGCGCAGGCGTGGGATAAGCCGGTGCCCAAGCCGGTTCCATATCTCGGGTGGCACCTCGCCTCGCACCTGTATCCGCGCCATCGCACCGCGTCCCGGCGGGGGCTCGGGCCCGGGCGGCTCAGGCGGCTCCGGCCCAGGCGGAGGCCCCGGTGGGGGCTCTGGACCAGGGGGTGGTGGCTCCTTCAGTACGGACGCGCGGCCCTTGATCAGAAGGAAGACGTCGGACTCGAAGGCGATCTCCTCCTCGCCGATCTCCTCCGTGAACCAGACTCGCTCATAGCTACCGTCGCCCCTCTGTCCCGATGCCAACCCAAAGTCCCCTTTAGCAACGAACTCGGCAATCTTAGATCTGAGGACAGTGTCGGGGTCTCGAAGCCGTGTCAGGACACCGTTCACGAAGCTCTGCCGGAGTCCCTGGAGGGGCCACGCTCCGCTCTCCCGCAGGGCTGCCGGCCAGTGCCGCTCGAGATAGCCGGCTCCCACTGCTTCGTTCATCATGCCCTCGGATTTGAGGGCACTCACGACTCGGGCAGTGAGGGAATCGCCAGCGCTTGCGTGTCCGGCGCCGAGATCGACGACTCGCAGTCTAGACTCCTCGTGTGGGTCGTAAACCACGACGAAACGGTAGTCGGCCCAGACCTCCTCGCGTGCATCTTCCTTGGCGGTGTTCACTTCGACAAGGACGCCAGACCTCTCCGACGCCTCGAACTCGCCGCCAAGAGCACCGTCATCGATCTCCTTCTTGACCTGCGTCCAGGCCAGCCACTGCTCGACCTTCTCTTGGAGCCCCCGGCCTCCCCTACGCACACACCACACCAACGCACCAGGGTACAGCCGGTCCGACTCGCCCTTCTGACGTGTCCAGGAGAGCAACTGGTCTCGCAGGGCTCCGTTTCCTTCCCACTCGACATCTGGCGGCAGGACCACGAGCGTCAGTCGCGGAGTATCCGGGGTTGACGCGCTGTCCTTCGGGAACGGATGCAGTGGGAGAACTGCTCCCTTCTCGAACTCAGTCTTGATGAGGCTCCTCAGCTCCTTGTCGACTCGACCCCCCGAACTCGAATCCAGCGACGCTCGCCTGTCGTTCATCACCTTTCGAAGCGTCGGCTGGAGCCCGAACTTGAAGCCATCGGCCCCAGCCCGACGAAGGTAGAACGCCCTCTTCTGGAGGGCCATTGCAGCGTTGTCTATGCTCGTCGTATCGAGCTCTGGCTCTCCCAACGCGAAGCGAATCTCCGGCAGATGGGCGAGCTTCTCAGTCATACCGCCGGTTGACTCGAAGAAGATCGCCGTTCCGACGCGGCGGTTCAAGTCACGGAGTGCCCCTGTACTGCCAGCGTCGAGGGCTCTGGCGTGGCTGTGATCGCCGACCACATCCGTCATGATGGCAGGCTCAAGACGGTCTTCGCCGAGCTGACCAAGCACGGTGGCTCGGAACTCCGGCAGATGGAGCGGCGCCGAGCCGAGCGTGATGAGCGGCTCTCGTCGCTGCTGCTTGTGCGATTCCTGGAAGACCCAGGCGATCCACTGGGCGAACATGGCGAGCGTGCCGCGCGTCCGCTGGTAATGCGTAAGGGACTGCCATTTCCTCTGAAACACAGTCAGCGTGGCTGGGTGGAATGGATAGCAGGCCTCGAACCGCGACCGCAGGAACTCCCTTGCTTTAGCTTCGCTCGTCGCCGAGTCGACCGCCGTCCATTCCGGCGGAAGCTGAGCACGCCGTTCAAAACACCAGTCCGCATAGGCCTTGGCGACAGCCTTCCGAGTCGAGTCCTTGCCCAGATCCTCGAAGAGCCGCCGCCGCACGACTTCGCTGATCTCCCTCTCATCGTTGGCGATGAGGTCCTGCGCGACCCGGCGGACGACTTTGGTGATCCGGTCCTGCCATCGCTGGTCATGGTCGGTCATCTCGACCTGACTGCGCGGCAGGCTGATGACCGCGGCGCCGTGCGTTGTGCCGGTCATGGCGACCGTCAGGTTCTGCACGAACGCGTAGAATGGGTCGGCGAAGTCGCGGTAGCGGTTGACGAAGTTCAGCACTTCGTCGAACAAGATCAGGACGGGTCTGCCCGCGGCCTCGAATAGCCTGCTGACCGCGTCTGTCCCCGGTGGCGTCGTTGCGGCGCGGGGTCCGAGCGCCTTCACGCCGGCATCTCCAGCAAGCTGGCGAGCGATGTCGAGCCAGGGGTTCTCCCTGCCCTCGCTAGGGTCCCAGGCATTCCCCACGAACACGGCGGCCTTGGCCGGAGGTGTCTGCTTGAGGCGTGCCTCAGACAGCATCCGCTGTACGCCCTCATCCGATGCTGCCTGAGACGAGTGCTCGACGAGGTGGTAGAGAGCCGTCAGTGTGTGGGTCTTGCCTCCGCCGAACTGCGTAAGGAGCATCAATACTGCCGGCGTGTTCTCGGTTTCCCCTGCAAGCCGCCGTAGCACCATGCCACAGTGGTCTGACAGCGCCCTGGTGAAGTACGTCCGGCTGAAGAACTTCCGCGCATCCTTGTAGTCATCTGGCGCGTTCCCCGCAACCACCTGTTCAAGAGCGATCGCAAATTCGTCCGGGTCGAAGGAGCGGCCTTCCCGGACCTCCTTGCGCGGAGTGACAGTCCTGTACCAGGGATTCATAGCGCCCCTCCTTGCGGCACTGGCTACCCTCGCCTCTCCACCGCCCGCAAGCCAGCCAGGCCAATCATGGTTCGATGGTCGGCGATGTTTGCCACGACCGCCCAGGCGTTGTGGACACCCGTCCCCAACACTCTGTTTACCAACCCGACCACGGGGAATGCCGAATAGCGTTCCGGCAACGGTTCGTGCGGGTAGCGGCACATCCGGAGACCACGTTCGCCTTCGACCTTGATCTCAGAGAGCACGTCCCCGGACGCATCGAAGTCATCCGCCCCGAGGAACTCGGCATGTGGATAGCCGTCAACGAAGACCACGACGCGTACTCGGTCGCGGCCGTATACCTCTCGCCTACCGACTGCTATGCGCACTCGGTGCTGTCCGTCCTCGGCCGTGGTCTGGTAGTCTACCCAGGCGGAGTAGGGCTCGACATATCCGTCCGGCCACTTATACTCGTAGCTGCTCCCGGCCTCGAGGATGTTGACGATCTGCATCGGCCTACTCCTCATGCACTTCCTTGCGCGGAGTCACGGTCCTGTACCACGGGTTCATCATCTGCTCCCCTCCTTGCCGTGTCCGGCGGACATCTCGTCGAGCAACTGCACCCCACCTTCGGTGAGACGCGCGAGGTTTGCGTATCCGCTCGGCGAGTAGTTGTTCGCAGCAGCATGGCGTCGGTAAGTGAAGCCGTCTGTGACTACGATGTCGGTCACCTCGCCGATCGCTTTCAGGTAGTCGCGGGCCTGCTTCAGAGCACCAGTGCCAACCGCTCCCATCTTCTTCGCTTCCAGCACGAGACTGACGTTCTTCGGCGTGCGCGGCAGGCTACGGAACAGCGCCACGTCGATCTTCTTCCATTCCACAGCGATCCGCTCGGGCTGCCACCCTAGCGCGCGAAGTAGAGGCACGACGAGATGCGCCACGAGCTCGCTTTCAGCCGGTGGCTCGCCGAAGTGCTCGCGCGCTCGGTAGAGCTGCCAGAGGTCCCGTGCTTCCGCCACCACTCGTCTCACCTGCGGTCGGCGGTCATCCACTACGGGCTGCACCGCTGGCAACTCTGGCAGAGCTGTCGGTTGCACCATTCTAGCACTTCTGTTCAGGGCTGAGCCTGCCAGCTCTATGAGAGCTGGGGTCGTCACCTTCACGAATGCGACATTGCCCGCCGGAGGCAGGCCATGCTCGCGTCCCTGCTCCACTGCGAATGGATACCAGCGGACCCGGCGCGCGTGCTGCAGGTCGACCCCTTCGACATCCTCGAACTGGGGCAGATACTCGTACCGGCCGACGATCTCGCCGACTGCGGTGACGTGCTCTCTCCCGACACGGAGGATGATAGCATCGTCAGGCTGCGCCTCTCGCGCGAACCTCCTCAGAGGAGCCGGAACCGAGCCGTCAGCGACGCGCTCGAAGCTGACCGCTCCAGTCTCCCCAGGTCCGAGGAGGGCGATGCTGTACCGGAGCATCAGCTCGGCTACAGAGCGTCGTCGGGACGGAAGTGTCAGCTGCCAGACCGTCATCCGGTTCCCCTCATCGCGGCACGGCCGCGAGCACGGCGTCGATCAGTCTCTTCTCCTCGCTGGTATTCGGGTAGAGGGCTGAGAGGGCGTTGGCGAGGCGGAAGAAGTCGGGGCTGCGGTTCTGCTCTTCGGCGAGCAGGGCACGCAGCGCGCCGGACTGCCCGCTTGCCTGCAGGAGCATGGCCGCATGGATGCGGTCAAGTGTCGTTGGCTCTCGACGGCGGTCGGGTTCGGCTTGGCCTGAACGACTGCCACGACGGGCACGGCCGCGGACGCGTGGCGCCACTTCCGTCTCATCCTCGGGGAAGAGCGCAAGCTGTGGGCTGCGCACACGGCCGGATTCGAAGGCTTCGGCAACCGCAGCCGCGCCCTCCTCGCCGAAGAGCTGACGGGCACGGTCAGAAGGTGGGATAAGGCGCACCACGCCCTTCTCGATCTCGATGATGCGGCCCTTCCAGTCTTCAAGCTCAATGCCGAGGGGCTGGGCAAAGCGGCGGGCCACATCGTAGATCAAGGCGTATCCCCGCGGCTGGCGGGTGGGCGTCTCTTCTTCCTCATCCCTTTCTTCGTCGTCAGCGGCGGCGGATCGTCGGTCGTTGCCGTTCTCGCCATTGGTGGCCTGGAGCGTCCAGAGGAAGAGGGCGGTGAGACGGGCGTCGTCCTCGAGCGCGGCTGCCGCCGTGCCATTGTGAGCCGTCGCCTCGGCTGTACCGAGTACTTGCCGGAGTGCGGCGCGGCCGACTGCCTCCCACACGTATGAGAGGAAGCCGCGCTTCGCCGCGGGAGACGCACCGGCCGGATTGGGCGCGAGACCTACTTCCTCCCCCTCGGCCGTCTCCACCTCCGAGTAGCGGCTGAACAGCTCCATTGCGGGGCCGATGCAGGAGAAGACCAGGTCGGCCCCGCGGATGCCCTCGCCGGACAGACGCTCCATCCATTCGTCAATGCGCCTTGTCAGCGCCCGCAGGATCTCCTCCCACCCGCCTACTCCCGCGTCCTCGCGCCGCGGGCGGCAGATGAGATGGATGGAAGCCGCGAGGGCAGCGGACTCCTGGGACCGAAGGCGGCCTGGCCGCTCCGTCGTCACAGGCCATGATGCCGTCACGACCCACCCGCCGGACATCATCCCGGAAAGAAGCGCCTCCCATCCCTCAGTCGTCTTGTGGGCGAAGACAACGCAGCTGACTCCGCCGGGGCGCACCGTCCTCCGCCCATGCGCGAACGCTAGGGCCATCCTACGCTCAAAGAAGGACCGGTCTTTCACCCCGCCATCTGCCTGCCGCGATTCGTCTTGGACGATCTCGGCCACCTTGGGTGTGAGGACGTTAGTTGAGTCGGTGTGATCACGCAGAAGAGGGTCCTCCGGCAGGGCACGTTTCAGCCACACAAAGAAGAAGTCCGAGAGGTCTGAATAGGGGATAGCATCGTAGTAGGGCGGGTCAGTGAACCAGATGTCTGCACTCTCATCCGGCAGAGGTGCCATGATGGCGTCTGCTTGTTGGCACTGCCCCTGACCGCCTCCTCCGGGCCACGCCTCGGCAACCCGCGCCACCCAGTCGATAGCCCCCGAGTAGTTGCCAGTGGCGTCTGAGAAGGGATTCGCCTCGGCGTAGTCCCAGATAATCGACAGCGCCTGCCTACCAAAGACATGCTCCACCTTCTCACCGACGTTATTCCAGATGGCGTACGAAGCGTACTTGTCGGCGGCCCGACTGAGAGTGCAAGCAAGCAAGTCACGGAGCCCGGATCCACCGTCGCAGTCTCGAACGTGCTGAGTGAGCATGCCCAAGATCAGCTTCTGCCGGGCGGTGAACATATCGCCCCAGGCGTCTATGCCGTACTGACGTAGCGAGAAAGCGCGCCCGGCACCAGAACCCCCACCAACGGCGGAGGGTTCATCGGGCACGGTGCCTTGGGGAAGCTCCGCGACTGCTTGCTGAGCGGCAAGGACGGCCTTGCGGTCCCGCTTCGTCGGGAGGCGGTAACGGCGGCCGCGAACTCCCTCCTGCAGGGTCACGACGCCCAGGAGGACCGCTCCGCCGATCCGCTTGCCATTCTCATCAAAGACAGCGTCTGCGCCGCCGTGCTGCGCGGCCAGTTGCGCCCGCACGCGCGGCGCAGGCAGTACCACGCCGCAGCACGAACATGTCGCGTTGGCCCGTGCCACCGTCCCGCGTGGCACCTCCGAGTCCGACTCCGGGGTGAAGACCTCGAACTCGAGCCGCGGCGGCTTGCCTTTGGGCCGCTTGACCTCGTAACGAAGGGCTCGCCTGCGATTTCGCTTCTTGCACAGCCAGAACGACCGGGCAAGGGGAATCTCCGCGCCGCAGTTCGGCGACTCACACCTCACCGTCCTCGCCCAGAGGTAGGCGATGGGGCGCGCGCCGTCTGGGTCAGGAGGGTAGTATTGCGAAAGCTCCTTCTCAGCCTTCTCCTTGATCTCGGCCCCGACGCGGCGGAGCCCCTCGGCGAGTTTCGCCCCGTGGCGCGGGATATGCTCAAGCATCACCTTGAGGATGAGGCAGGCGACGGGGTTCAAGTCGCTGGCAAACGCATCGCAGCCGACTCTAAGTGCCTCCAGCGGGATCGAGCCTCCACCCGCGAACGGGTCCACCACCAATGGCGGCTCCTCACCGTGGGCCGCCTTCACGAGCGCGCGGGATGCCTTCAGGTACGGCTCACTCGTCGAGTGGTCCCAGTTGGCGAAGTCGGCGATGAAAGTGAGAAGCGCCTTCCGCAGCCCCTCATCATCCTTCATCGCCCCGACGTTCGGGAGTCCTTTGAGTGCCTCCCGCGCCTTCGCCCTGAACTCCGGAGGGCAGTTCGGGTCACATGGATCGGGGAGCAGCAGCCCCATCAGCACCGCCCGACACGCTGCCAGCGGCCGTCTGGCCCACCAGAGATGCAGCGTACAGGGGTGGCCATGCCGGATGGACTTCTCACGCGCCGAATGCCGACTCACCGCCGCAATCGGGAAATCCACCTCGGCAAGGCGCTTGCACTCGCGCGGGATCATTCTTGGCTTGGCCTTTGCACATGCTGTTCCGGAGCCGCCGTAATGTCCCGGATGTTTCCGTTGTCCATGTGCTGTTCCAGCGCGTTCATCGGAGCTACGAGGAGACCGTTGACGATTTCGCTGATAGTGCTCCTCGGAATGCCAAGGTTTTCCATGAGATCGATGTGGCGACGGAGAACCTCGTTCTTCAGAAGCTGGTTCTCCAGGTGGAGTTTCTCCTCCTCTGCCTGCTCACGGTACTCCCGATCCTTGCGTCTCTCGTGCCTATCCTGTGCGTACTTCCGCCACACTTCGAGCGGATTCATATTGCCGATGACTTCCAGCCAGCCTGGTGAGCCTATCTGACACGCCCTCAGAGCCAGGCGATCAGTTGGTAAGACAAACAACGGGAGGTCCTTCTCGCCTCCGATGTTGACTGGCGGCGAGAAGAGAGGAGGGAACGGCACGGGAAGGGGCAGATTGTGCCTGTACTCACGCCACGACTTGACCGCGCGTTCGAGATCGTGAGACAGGTCGAAGAAGTAGTAGAGGGCGTTGTAGGCACCTTCCAGGTCAGCTAGAACGGCGCTCAGCCGCTGAACATAGTCAAGTCTCCCCAGTTCGATCCGTACTACGGTGGTCTCACGGTTCGTCGGCATCGATCACCTCCTAAGTCTCTCCACCCATCCCCCTATCGCTCCGGCTTCGCGTCTCCGCCGAGCAAGTCAGCCACCGCGGCCCGGACGACCTGCCAGCATATCTGGCAGGTATCCGAATCAGGTCGCTCTGAAAGGGCGCGCTCCATGTAGGGGTGAATGATGTTGCGCGACTCGCGCAGGGCGTGGCTGAAGCGCCTCACGTCCCCGCCGAGCCACTTCGCCTCATGGGCTACGTCAATCAGCGCGTTGAGGTTCCAGTCCTGTAGTGGTCTTACTTTGCCGGTCTTGTCCTTGGGCGCTCGGGATGCCCTGCAAGCCTCCGCCCTGTTAGCCTCTGCCTTCGCGAGCAGCACTCCCTCGAGCACGCTGCCCATCATCACCACAGCCGACAGGAATGCTCCTCCTTCCACACATCGCTGGGCCTCATCCCACCGGAAGGCGAGAATCTCCGCGAGCAGCGAGTCAGTCACCAGAATCTGGAAGTTGGGAGCAGGCTCCCGCGCTGGCCGCTGAGGCTTGGGGGGAGCGACTCCCGGCATAGTCTCATGAATTCGAGGCGCCACGCCATCCAGCACGATCTCCAATCCCTCAACCTTGAGGGCACCGTTGAGGTGGCTGATCACTGCTCGCGTGGTCTCGGCATCCCCTCGGTATTCACGCGGGTCGACCAAGCGAAGCAACACCTGCTCCAAAGAGGTCGGTAACAGGTCCCCCTGTGGGTCGCGGCTGAGGACATCCAGGGATTCGAGGACAAACCATTTTCGCGTTGAGGACTCGCCTTGCGGCTCAACGTTAGCCCGGCCAAAGAAGGCATGGATCTCAGATTTCGACCGATACGGCCCCGGAGCCGAATACGATGCCCCGCCACCCGCACCTTGACCTGCGCCGCAGATCGTCTCTGCTATCACCTCGAGAGTTGTCGAGTCCAGTCTCTTTCTGGGCATCCTAGCGCCCTCCCCCTGCCACGCTCACGAGTCTGTGCCGTAGGGCTGCCCGTTCTCGCGCACCTCCATCGGCTGCGTCACGGCGTTAACGGACAGGTAGTAGTGGGCCACCTTCGTTACTTCGTGCCAACCGAGAGTAGCTGGATCTCGAACGGGCTCTTGAAGGCGAGGCGCGGTCCGACAGTCCGTGACGACGTAGAGCCAGTAGCAGTCCCGCCGGTCCTCGGCTACACGCTTCTCATTCGGCGTGATGATGATCTGTCCCTGGGAAGCGGCCAAACCCTTGACTTCTATCAGCCGAAGCTCCCCGGTCTTGGTATCAAGGCTCGTGAGGTCATAGCCCAGGTTCTTCTGGTGGACGTCCGCTACCGCGCGACCGGCGGCCTCCTCGTACTCCGTCGCCACACGCATGGCGGTCCCCTCGGTCTCCGGGTCAGGGCGCATGCCGCGTATGTCGGGCCTATCGCGCTCCGGGTGCGGTAGGACAAGAGCGGTGGCGATACGCTCGACGGCCTGGAGCGTCAAGTGCCGCTGCCGCCGCAACTCCTCCCGCCGACGTTCTCGCCGTGCGATCAACTCGTCCTGGCGCTGTTCGGCCTGGGCGAGGTTGCCCGCAGCCCCTTCGACTCCCCCATCCCGCTCCTCGGAGAATCGGCGAATCCGCTCGTCCTCCTTGGCGATCAGCTCGGTGAGGGAAAGCTCGACGTGATCCTCAATCCGCTGGATCTCCTCGGTCCGCTCGGCCCGCACCTCCTCGAGAAACGGCGTGAGCGCGGCCTCGTGTACGAACTGCGTCGCCTCCGGCAACTCTGCCACAGACGGAAGTGAGTTCGGCAATTCGCCCGGCTGCATGTCGCCGAGCACTGTCGGCTCGCACAGCTGCGGCCCACCGTCCTCGCGGACCTCGACTACGAAGATCCGCTCGTGTACGGTCCGGTCCATTCCGTCAACCACACGCGCCCGGTAGAAGTCGATGCGCGCGGGTGTCGAGTGGCGTAGCGAGTGGAAGCAGGCCCCATCCTGGAATACCGGCTGTGCCTGGTCGAGAACACAACGGCGCATTGCCTCAAAGAGAGGGTGTCCTGGTGTGACCCATTCGAGGTTGTTATCGTCGGCCACGGCGCGGTCTGTTGAGAGGCGGGGATACCTATGAGCCAGTGACAGCAACCGCCAGCCCGGCTCCTGCTCGTACCGACGGAGCCGGTGAGGTGTCCGGCCCGGGTCGAATGTGTGTGGCAGCGAGGGAACGGGTTTGAGGCTCAGCTCGGTGAGTTCCCCCGACTCAGTGAGGAATCTTGCGATCGTCTCTGGCACCACACGACGTTCCTGCGCCCTGGCCCGTCGCTCGACGAGCATGGCGAGGTTCAGGTTCTTCGTCGCCAGCCCCTCGAGCGCATTCTGGCAGATGGCGCGGAACCGATCCGCCTCCATGTCCTGCAGAATCTTCGTTTCCAGGTCGGCATCCCCAAGCTTGCCGGCGTAGTAGTCACGCAGTATGCGTTCGATGTAGGCAGCAGGGAGGATCTCCCCCACGACGTTGAAGACGGCGTCGTCGTCGAGGGCGTCGCGGATCTCCTGAAGCTTCTCCAGCAACCGCTCCAGCACCCGACCTTCCACCGTATTGCCGGCAACGAAGTTGAAGATGAGGCAGTCCTTCGTCTGGCCGTAGCGGTGTATGCGGCCCATTCGCTGTTCGAGGCGGTTTGGGTTCCAGGGGATGTCGTAGTTGAACATGATGTGGCAGCACTGAAGGTTGATGCCCTCGCCTGCCGCCTCGGTCGCGACGAGAACCTGGATCTGGCCTTCCCGGAACTGCTGCTCGGTATAGAGACGCGTCCCCGGCCCATCGCGCGAGCCTGGCCTCATGCTGCCGTGGATGAAGCCCACACGGAAGCCCCAGCTCTGGAGCCGCTCCACGAGGTAGTCGAGGGTGTCCTTGAACTCCGTGAAGATGAGGAGCCGCTCTTCGGGATCGTCGAAGAAGCCCTGGTCCTGTAGCAGTTGGCGCAGGCGCGAGAGCTTGGCCTCGGCGCCCATCTCGACAAGCTCGGCTGCGCGTTCGGCGAAAGCGTTCAGCCGGCCGATCTCCTCGCGAACCTGGTCGGCATTCTGCGAGACCGTGATCGCCTCTAGGATGGCCTCGAGACGCTCCCGCTCCACCTCCTCCATCTCTTCGAGATCTTCCGGGTCTGGTAGGTCTGGCGGCGCCTCTCGGGCAAGGCTTCTTGCGCGGGCGAGGTTGTTCCCAAGGCGTCTGGCACGCCCCTCGAGCGAGCACTGCAGCGCGGCCGCGCTTGATGCCAAGCGCCGCTGGTAAAGCGTCATCAGGAAGCCGACGGCCCGTGCGCGCGGGTCTTGGGCCTGGGCAGCAGCGAGCATGCTCTGGGCTTTGATGTAGCGAGTCACATCGCGGTAGAGCTCGAACTCCGGCCCGTCGATGTTGAAGCGCACCGTAGTCGGAGTCCGCTTTGTGAAGATGCGGCGAGCCACCCACGTACCATCGTCCTGGCGCTCAGGGAACAGAACCATCGCCTCCTTGATGCGCCGCAAGTAGAAAGGAGCTCTCCGCCTCTCCATCGCCTCTTGGATGGACCGCACGTCAGCGTATGCGTCCTGGTCGAGAAGCTGCAGGAAGAGAGTGAAGTTCTCCGGGTCGCCCTTGTGGGGCGTAGCAGTGAGCAGGAGCATATGGTCTGTGGTGTCTCGCAGCAGCTCGCCCAGCCGGTACCGGAGGCTTTTCCGATCAGGTGAGGAAGCCGACATCCGGTGCGCCTCGTCCACGACGACGAGGTCCCAGTGAGCCTGGCGCAGACCTGGCAGGATATCGTCGCGCTTGGCGAGATCAAGCGAAGTCAGGATCTGGGGCTTGTCCAGCCACTGGTTGACGCCATACTGCTCTCTGAGATCAGCGCCCTTCAGCACGACGAACCGCTCGTCGAACTTGTCAAGCAACTCACGCTGCCACTGGAAGGTGAGGTTGGCGGGGCAGACGATGAGCGTGCGCTCGACCAGCCCGCGCAGCTTCAGCTCCCGCAGGAGCAGGCCGGCCATGATGGTCTTGCCTGCTCCGGCATCGTCGGCGAGGAGAAAGCGGACCTCGGGCAGCTTCAACAGGTAGTCGTAGATGGCCTCGAGCTGATGTGGCAATGGGTCCACCCGAGAGATCGACAGGCCGAAGTAGGGGTCAAACTCGTAGGCGATCCCGAGTGAGTAGGCCTGGAGGCCGAGACGAAGGAGTGCTGGATCGCCGGCAAAGGAGCATGCCAGGGACTGGACAGTGATCGAGTCGAGATCACGGGCAGTCAGAGTGACCTTGCGGAAGCGCTCTGTCCGGACACCAACCAGGCCGAGGACCCAGGTGCCCTCGCCAGACTGAGTCACTGTCTCGACGCGCACGGGTTCGCCGAATTGCGGCCCGGTTAGGATCTGGCCCGGATCAATCATCGGGCTGTGCCAGTCCCCTCTGGCTGGCCGCGTACTGCCTGGTTCCAGGCAAGCGTAACCAGCGGCAGATCAATGCACCGGCGCTTTGGACAGGGAGACCCAGGCGCGCTCGGATCACGTGGACGCTGTTGTTACTTCTGCCTTGGGCCCCGCCCGCCTTCTGATGCGCTCGCGACCTTCTCCGTTCGCCACCAAGGCCCCGCCGTGGGCGTCGGCGTCGCGCCTACCCAGACAGCCGAAGAACGCCGTGCCACGTGCTGGGCTCCGGGCAGATGGTTGGCGCGTGGCACACCGAGCTGATATGTGCGGCGTTGTCGCCGCGTTTGTGCGCCTCGTTGGGCGCCCTCCCGCTCGATCCGTCGCCTGGTGGTGACTCCTACGGATGTCCCTGAAGGAGCTATTCCGGCGTGATCAGGCGCACAATCGACTTGACGGGTCGGGCCAACATCCTCCCCAATGGCTTATCGGAAGTTCAACGAGAGCCAGAAGGAGGCGATCATGGCGAGGAAGCAGCGTGATGATCGGCAGTCGGGCACGCAGTTGCTGGAGGAGTTCCTGGGAGCGCTGACGCTGGAGGGGCGGTCGCCCCACTCGATTGGCGCCTACCGAAGGGACCTGGAGAGAGTGCTGGGCGAGGTGGCCCAGCCGCTTAGCGAGGCGCAACCGCGGGACCTTCGGGACGTCTTCCGCAGCCAGCAGCAGGCTGGCCGATCGCCTTCGAGCATCAACCGCGCTATCGGGGCCACCCGCTCCTTCTTTCGCTTCCTCTTCGAGGAGGGCCAACTGGAGATGAACCCCGCCCAGGCGCTGCGCTCCATCCGTCTTGGTCCGCCTCTGGCCCCCAAGCATCTGAGCGTCGCTGAGGTCCAGCGCCTGCTCTCCCTGCCCCCTGTCGAGACGCCGACAGGCCGTCGTGACTACGCCATCCTCATGCTGCTATACAACACCGGCCTGCGGGTGGGGGAGCTGTGTGCCCTGAGCCGGGAGGATGTGCGCCTGCCCGCCGAGGGCTGGGGTGCGCTGCAGGTGGTGGGAAAGGGTCGGCGGCTCCACCGGCTGCCCATCAACCGCCCCGCGGCCGACGCTCTCTTGGCCTATCTCGCCGACCGGGATGATGCGGAGCAGGCGCTCTTTTTGAATCGGAGCCAGGGGCGCTTCTCGGTACGCGGCATTGCGCTGTTGGTGAACCGGTATCTGCGGGCGGCCGGCATCACCGATCGCTCCGGCCCGCACGTGCTTCGGCACACCTTCGCCACCCATGCCCTCCGCGCCCGGCCCAATCTCCGGGCAGTGCAGGAGTTGCTCGGGCACGCCTGGGTCACCACCACCCAGCGCTACACCCACCTGGAGGTGGAGGACCTGCAGGCACAGGTGGCTGACCTGCCGGCGAACCGCCGCGCGTCCTAGGCGGACGTCAAGCCCATTCGCTGGTCTACGTCGCGCGGGCCTTCAAGTTGCCCGTCTGAGTGCATAGGCGGGGCATCCAGCCGAGGACATCGGAGAGGACCCGGCGAAGTCCCGTTGCATGGGCGGTGCCGCTCGCACGGAAATGGCCTACCTCATTCAGGCAGACGAGGAACAGGAGATATCGCGTGATCTCCTCCAGCAGCTTGCCGCCGCGCTGGCCGAGTCGCCGGAGCTCACCTTCGCAGACGCGACCTACCGGATACACAGCGCCCGAGGTATCCTGGCCATCCAGGGGGCGGAGGAAGCCGCTCGCATCTCCCGGCGCTTCAACGGCCTCGGCTTTCGCAACTTCGTCGTGCAGGAGTTGCTCAACCTGCCCAGGCGCCAGCACCTGAACCTGGAGAAGCCAGGGCTTGATGAGGAAGTGGACCTCGCGGTTGCGGCCAGACTAAACTTCGTGACCGAACGGACCGTCAGGGAGTTCAACGCGCGCCGATTCTTGATCGGGATGGCTACCACGGGAATCCCTCGACCCGGCGCTGCGATGGAGAAGAGGACCGTCGAGCACAGCGACACGCGCTTCTACCTCGATCTTCTTACCCTGACCAAGCGCTGGCAAGCCAGAGCGGGATCGTCAGTGCCGATTCAGGCGTTCCTCGCCGATACCCCAATGCCAGACGCCTACCTCAGCAAGGGCGCGAAGGTCCTGATGCAGGGTGACCACGATATCCCCACGTTCCAGAAGGACGAGGACTACGACAAGTACGTCACCTGGCTGTGCCAACTGAGGTACGCGAGCAGATAGCCGCCAACGCCCTTCGTGGCGAGGGAGACCGCGACGGCTGTCGTGGAGCCACTCACTCTGCCATGCCAGAACCTCCGCGGTCCTACCTCCATCCCGCTCCCGAACGCGCCCCTGAAGCCAACGTGACGCGCCGTTTCTGGGCCTGTTCGGCAGGAATGCGCAGAAGGGTGCAGTTTGCCCTGGCTTGCGGCGCCCGCGCCGGCCGCACCGGGGCCTCCGTCGGCCGCAAGGACATCTTTCGCACTCAAGGCCGCGCGTGTGGCAATTGCCAGTGCGCGGGCAGTTGCACTAACCCGGGCGGAAAGGGGAACGCGATGACGCTCTCCTGGGTTGTTGCGATAATTGCCGGAATCGCCATCGGTCTCGCCGTGCACTCTGCGGTCGGAGGACGAAGAAGCGCGGCTCTCTCGGCGCTTGCCGGTCTGGTGGGCGCGGTTGTGGGCCGCACCATCTTGGGCCATTCGTTCCACTGGCACCCCCACTTCCTCGGCAGCCTCATTGGGGCGATCGTGCTTGCGATCATCTGGGTCTTCGCCACCCGCGGTGGTGCCCCCAGACAGCCCGCAGCCGCCTAGTGACCTCCCCTGCGCCGCAGCCGGTCCGGTCAGGCTCCGCCTGCGCCCGGCTGGGAGGAGGGGTAGCTCACGTCACAACTGCCGCGGCACGGCTGTAGGCGATTCGAACGGCGCTGTCATAGATGGAGCTAATGACCCAGGGGTGGCCGCACGAGGCGGCCCGAAGCTCCGCGGTTGCTTCCGGGGCGAACGCAGACCACATCCCCCGGGCGATCCACGGACCTTGGGCATCCCCCCTCGAACTTGAGTCCAAGCCCGGGGGCTGTCGCGTATGCCTTGCTCGGTCGGAAGAGCAGCACCGCCCGGGCCTCCCTGACGCTCGCGTTCCCGCAGTCGGACTGCACAGCGCGCCTGTCGCTCGCGCAGGCACGGTGATGAGCAGAGGTCACCGGCGCCGGCGTGCCGAATGAGGCGATCCAGTCCCCCCTGTAGCCGACTATATCGAGAGAGACAGGACAGGTCACGTGCCAAGGACGGTGCAGGTTCTCGTCGATCGCGCACCAACGAACATCCAGGTCGGCAAGAAGCGTGCGGCCGTGTACTGCCCCGACGTGGTGCTCTGCGTCGACCAGGACAGCGGCTTCATCTACCACCAGCAGGTTCTCCATCCCGATGACGGCGAGGAGGCGGTGGGCGCGGCCGCACAGGCGGCACTCGCGGGCATCGGCCGGGAGAACCCGGGCGCGCGGGTGATCTGGGTGGCCCGGCAGGAGCAGGTTGCCACGGCCCTCGCTGCCTGCTTTGGCGACGCCGATGTGTGGTCCGAGTCTGGGGAGAGCTTCAGTCTGTGGGACGACGCCTACGTAGCCATGGACCGGCAGTTCGGGAGCGGACGTGGGGTGCTGCCCTACCTATGGCGGGGGGACATCACGGCGGAAGAAGTGGGCGCGCTCTTCGAAGCGGCGGCTCACTACTGTCGGATGAAGCCATGGGAGTTCATCACCGACTCAGAACTGCTCGAGAAGCCAAATCCCGATCCTGGCGGGAAGCCGTTGCTGATGAGCGTCATGGGAGCCGGCGGCATCTCCCGCGGTCTGGTTCTGTTCGACACCGAAGATGACTTCGAGCGCATGAGGGCGGAGGACCGCGGGGCGAACGTGGTCTTCGCCACTTTCGAGCCCCTCGAAGCGGTCCCCAACACCCTGAGAAGGGAGGCCCAGCGGCACGGCTGGGAGATCGCCAGCAAGTCCGCCTTCCCCGAGCTTCTGCGCATGAGGAAGGGGGAGCCGGTGCCGTGCTCCGGCGCTGACCTGCGCCGGGCGAGCGCAGCCTTCCGCGCCCTTGCCGAGGCGACGAGCGGGTACCGAGAGAGCGGCATCGACAAACCCCTACGGTAGATGCGGGGGCAGCGGGTCAAGAGTCCGAGCGCGCCTGCCTATCTCAGCGAGCAGCACCGCCTCTTCCTTCGACTGCTCTTGTGCTATCTCGTCTAGCGCAGCATGTGCACGTCCCGCAGCCGCGACGACCGCACGCTGGTACGCCTCGGCTCCGCCCTCCCATCCCGCGCCGCGCTCCTACCACCACCTCGCCTCCGAACGCGCCCCCGAAGCCAACGTCGTGCGCCGTTCTGGGCGATCCGGGCAGACGCGACGAGAATAGACCAATCCCGGCCTCACTCTCGCCACGCGACCACGTCACCACCCCATGGCAGCGCGTCATCCAGCCCATGCGCCCCCCGCTGCTCCGCCTCCGCCGCCTCCCTCTGTTGCCGATCCCAGTCGTCCACGATTTTCGCCCGTTGCTGGGCCACGGTGAGAATCGGTTCCACCACTGGCTCGGGATCGCGCGCCCCCAGAAACCACTGCAACCCCTGGCTCATCGCGTCCACCTGATCGTCATTTGCCCCCACCGGAAAGGATCTCGCCTCCGCCAAGAACTGCTCCACCCAAGGCTGCTCTTGAGGATTGGGCAGCCACACATTGCCCGCCGCCACCAGCGGCAGGATGGCCTGTGCCCGGCTCAGCTTGCCACCCTGGGGCTTGACCGGGACCAGGCCCGGCACCTTGAACTGGAGGGCCGAGATCACGGCGGGACCGTTGGCCTTGTCCTCCACCAGCTTGAGCAGGGCGTGTGGCCACTTGGCTGACAGCGCCTCCACCGCCTCCAGGGTCTTGGCGAAGTCCATGCGCTCCCGCACCTGGTCCAGCAGGTAGATGCGGGCGCCGACATTCCCCCACACCTGCCCCACGACGTAGTCGGAATCGCTGGTGTCCTTGAAGGCCATGTCCCAGGACTGCAGCACCTGGTCGAAGGTCGCCGGTAGGTCCCGGTCGGAATAGAATCGCCACCAGTCCTGCTTGAACAGCGCCCCTTCGGGAGGCGCCGGCCGCTGTTGATAGAGAGCCTGCCACCAGTAGGGGCCGATACTCTCCCTGATCTGGGACAGGGACTCCAGAGGATACCGCTCCGGCCACAGCGGCTCACCCTCCGACCGGCCAAGGACGTCGTCCTCCTCGGCCAGCGCCGTCAGCTTGATGACCTCCCAGCACTCGCCTGTCTTCGCCGCCTCCGCCAGCACCCGCCCCGCCAGGTCGTCCTCATGCCAGCGGGTCTGAATCAAGATGATCGCTCCGCCGGGCTCCAGGCGGGTGTAGGCGGTCGCCCGGTACCAGTCCCAGGCGCGGTTGCGGTAGGTCTCGGAGTTGGCCTCCTCGGCTGACTTCACCGGGTCGTCGATGATGAGCACGTCGGCCCCCCTGCCCGTGATGGGGCCGCCCACCCCCGCACACACCATGCCGCCCGAGTGCCCGCCGATCTGCCAGTCATCGGAGGCCTGCTTGCTGCGCTTCACCCCGATCCGCCAGAGGGCCGGCGCCCACTGTGCGAAGCGGTCCCGCGCCTTGGCTCCCCAGGAGGCAGCGAAGTCGTGCTCATAGGAGGCGAGGATGATCCGCCTATCCGGGAATGTACCCAGGTACCAGGCCGGGAAATGGCCGCTGGCGAACTCGCTCTTGCCGTGACGGGGCGGCATCTGGATCAGGAGGCGCGTGAGCTTGCCTTGCGCCACATCCAGCAACCGCTCCGCCAGCAGGTCCAGGTGGGGGGCGATGTGCCACTGCTCTCTGCTCGCAAGCCAGGCGAAGGCGGCCGGGTCGAGGCTGGCCTGCCGCAGGAGATCCTGTTCGTATCCTCTGGCCGCTGCCGCGCTCACGGTTCGCCCTTTGCCGCGCTGTCTGCAGACCGCGGCGCGGGAAGCGCTGCCAGCGCCGCCGGCGTCTCCGCGCCCGTGGCGCGCGGCAGCTTGCCGCGCAGGTCGCGCAGCAGTGTCCGCGTGCCCTCATCCATGCCTGTCACGATGTGTGCGGGGATCAGCGGCTTTCCCTCGGCCCCGGTCAACTCGGTAGAGTGCATGTCCCGCTGGGCCAAGTACTGTTTCCCTAACCAGATCTGCATGGTGATGTTGCCGGCCAAAGCCGCCTTCCACTGCAGTCGCCGCAGGCTGGACTTGCCGGCCTCCAGCCCCCTTTGGTAGGCGGCCGAGAACTCCTCATCGTTGGCGATCCTGTCCTTGACTGTGCTCAACCCACAGCGCATCACCGCTGCCAGTTCCGCCTGGGTGCTCTGAATCTTGCCAAGCTCCTCCACCTGTCCCAAGTCGAACTCCAGCCGCGGTCGGCCCCCGGGGTGCTTGGTCGTCTCTGGGATCGGCTTCTCCTTCTCAGACATCGACTCTCACCGCCTTCCCGCCAGACAGACGGCGGGCAAGCTCTCCCGTGAAGCTCTCCCACCGGGACAGGATCACGTCGCAGTAGCGCGCGTCCAGGTCGAAGCCATAGCACCGCCTCCCCGTACGCTCGGCCGCCATGATGGCGGTGCCTGAGCCCAGGAAGGGGTCCACGACGAGCTGGCCCAACTCGGTGGCGTTGGCGATGCTGCGCTCGATCAACGCCAGAGGCTTCATGGTTGGATGGAGGTCGTTCACCGTCGGCTTGTCGTGCTCCCACACGGTGCGCTCATTGGTGGGGCCGTGCCAGCGGGGGGCCTGTCCCTGCTTGTGGGCGTAGAAGCAGGGCTCATACCAGTGCTTGTACTGGGCGAAGAGCGCGCCGGCGCCGTTGTTCTTCACCCACACCAGCAGGTTACGCTCCTGCCAGCCCGTCTCGCTCATGCAGTCCAGCACGTCGCGCAGGTGGGTGCTGGCAAACCAGAGATACAGTGGCGCCTTCTCGTCGGAATGCTGATGGGCCAGCCGCAGGCTGCCAATCAGCAGGGACCGATACTCGTCATCGGTGAGGTCGTCCCAGTAGGCGTCGCCTTCCTGGCCGTCGGTGCCTCGACGCTTGGCCCCGATGCGTTCCTCCTGCGCGGCGCGGCCGCCGAGGTAGTTGATGGCATACGGTGGATCGGTGATGACCGCATGCGCGGTTTTGCCGGACATGAGTCGTTCCCAGTTCGCGGGGTCCGTGGCATCTCCGCACAGCAGCCGGTGGCGTCCAAGCTGCCAGAGTTCTCCGGGCTGCACGCGCGTCGGTCCCTGCTGTTGTTCCGCCTCCGCCATCGCCTGGTCGGCATCGAAGGTCTCTTCCCGGCCCTGCTTTTCCTCGGCATCCAGGCGGAGCAGCAACTCGTGAAGATCATCCTCGCCCCAGCCTGCGGCGCTGAGCTGATCTTGCGCCTCCAGATCCTGCAGCAGCGTCGCCAGCGCGTCCTCGTCATCCTCCGCCAGATCGCTGGCGCGGTTGTCGATGGCGAGAAACGCCTCCGGGTAGGGGCCGTCGTAGACATGGCAAGCGATGGTCTCCCAGCCCTCCAGCTTCGCCGCATCCACCAAGCCATGCCCGGCGAGGATGGTGCCATCGGGCGTGATGACCACGGGCTTCTGCTGGCCGTGCACCCGCAGGCTTTCCCGCAGGATAGCTAGCTGGTGCTCGGGATGGCGGCGGTAGTTTTGGGGGTGGGGCCGCAGATCCTCGATCTGGCGGGACTCGGTGCTGATGTCGGCCGACATACTTGTTGATGCGTGCTGCATGGTGGTTCTCCCTCGGCCAAAGACAAACCGACCCCTGGGCTCAGATTCGCCTCCCGTCGGAGGCTATCTCAACTCAGAAGCCGGCTGTGCACAGTCGGCTCTTCCCCCACACCCACCAGGGCCAGGGGCCTCGGTTGTCTTCGCTTACATACTGATTATACCACGGCTGGGGATAGAGTGTAAACAGATGTTTGTAGTCCCTGCCCGGCTAGTCCGGCTGCGCGGGCGGGGGCGCGAAGGAGGCAAACGCGCCCTGGGGCCAGCAGAACACGGCCCAGCCAAGAAAGGTCTGGGCGAAGTTCCTGGCCGCGGCGTCTGAGCCATCTTTCAGGACGCGTTCGGCCTCTGTCTGAAGGTCGGGAATGCGGGCCAGGAAGTGGGGGCGGAAGACGCCTATCACCCAATCGGCCGCGTCCTTCGTCATGAGCTTGCGCTCTTCCTCAGCAAGCACGCGTCCCCACTCCAGCCTATCTCTCGCCCGGAGGCCGGTAGCGGCCTTGTGGAAACCTGCGGCTTCAGCCTCCTTCGCCATGTCCAAGAAGATTTTGCCCACGCGTCGTCTCTTCATGCCTTCTTGGGGCGCGGATGGGTCCTTGGGAAGCCGCTTCCTGATGTTCGCAAGCCACCTGGAGAGATCTGCAAGGAATGGCCTCACCTCACCGTCCTTCGCGCATGCTCTGCGAAGCTGACGCATCTGCGCTGGGGAAAGATAGCAAGAAAGAGCGTCACCCCGGCGAGGGCGGGTCGGCCCGCAGTAGCAGCTCGCCCCGTCGAGAATGGCGCCGGCAGCGTCGTATAAGGTCCTCAGTTCGCCCAAAGTGAGTCTGCTGTTCCTCAGGCTTCCGAGGAAGGAGATCAACTTCTTCTGAATCTCGCACATCAGGTAGCCTAGCTGTGCCTGGTCAAGCCGAGACGACGGCTCAGCAGACTGCAAGGCGCTTCGCATGGTGAGCGCGTCGCTCACATCTGCTCCCTCGTCCCTGTTGGCCTGCTTCCAACGCTGCAGAGCGAGTTTACCGCTGGCCGCGTCAGCCTGCCCTGTCGTGCGCCAAGGCGAACGGACCTCCTCTTCCGGGGCCGGCTTCAGCAACTCCTGGCGATAGAGGCGCTTCAACAGGGGCAAGAAGTCTTGCTGGAGGTGGCCTGAGCGCTGCACACGGTGAGCTTGCTTCTCCATCAGCTGCCGCAGCGCCTGAAGGAGCGCCTCCGCCTCTAAGCGAGGCTTCTCAGGGATGACCTGCTTCTTCCAGAAGGGGAACTGCTCGCCTGGGAAAGTGGCCCGCAGGATGCTTCCATGTTCTCGTCGCCGGCTGAGGAGAGCCGCGTCTTCGAAGAGGGCCTTACCCCAACACAGAACGCCGCTAGCCAGTACGAATCCCAGGTTGCAGTAGGCGTCAAAATCGCTTACTGGGTCAACCTCGCTTGATTGCTCTGTCCGCTTATCTGCCATCTGGCCCAAGGGTAGATGCGCGCCTCCGCGCGCCGTGAGTCTACCACCATGCGCGGAGCCGAGCAACCCAACAGGAGAATGGTCAGATGCGGCTCTTACGGACGCAGGAAGCAGCAGAGCGGCTCGGCCTCCATCCGGCGAGCGTGCGCCGGTTGGCAGCGCAGGGCGTGATCCCTCACTTCAAGGTGGGGGGATGGCGGCTGTTCGACGCGCGAACGATTGAGGGGCTACGTAGAGAGCGCGGAGAGCGCAGCGCGAAACAAGGTGAACGAGAAGGTCTCACGGCAGCGAGCCGGGACGGGGATGGCACAGCCAGGCACGATTCAGTTGAAGATGGGTGCGAGCATGAGTAACCAGAGTCTCATGCCCGGCGAGACGTTGCGCCAACTCCGAGCGGCAGGGATTGAGATCGTCAAGGAGCATGTCGGGGACGGCTCGGAGATTCGCTGCTGCTGTCGACAGCATGCCGACCCCGAGGGCCACCTCTATGTCAACGCCGTTACCGGTGCCGCCTTCTGCCACAAGTGCCAGCTGCGGACGAATCTGTGGTGCCTGTGCGGTGAGTCGCCTCCAATCCCACCGGAGGAGGCGCTGCGTCACGAGATCCTAGTGGCAACGGCCCAGTACTACCACAGTCCGCTCTCGGAGCACGCGCGCCGCTACCTCATCGACGAGCGCGGGCTGTTGCCCGAGGTGCTAGATCGATTCCAAGTCGGATGGGCGGACGGAGGCCTGCGGAGGCACCTGCTCGAGGAGAAGAGCTTCTCGGCAGAGGAGTGCGTGGCCGCGGGGGTGCTGAAGCAGCACGACCGCGGCCTGCGTGACTTCTTCTACCATCGCGTCATGTTCCCGAACGTCGTCAGTGGACGGGTCGTTCATATCTCGGGGCGTTGCCTGGGGGATGGCGACAGACCGAAGTGGCTGCATCTCCCCGGCAGGATCGTCTACCCGTTCAACGCCGACGCGCTCCGCCAGGCTGGCTGCATCTGGACGGAGGGCATCCTTGATGTGCTCAGTCTGGCGTGCTGGGACATGTCGGCAGTTGCGGGACTTGGGACACACGTCCAAGAGTCGTGGGTCCGCATGGCGTCCGAGAACACCCGGGTCTACATCGCCATGGACGGTGACGCGGCCGGCAGCAGCGGCGCCCTCGAAGCAGCCGAACTCCTGGGGGACAAGGCGCGAATCGCCTCTCTGCCGCCTGGGACAGACCCAAACGACATGCTTCGGGAAGGTCGACGCGACGAGTTCGAGGCGTACCTCCAGAACGCCGTAGACCTGCTGACGTTCCGCATCAAGCAGATCCCGGTCGACACGCCGCGCACGGAACTGCCCCGCCTGCTGGACGACGTGCTCCGGCAGATCGCTGCCACCGATCCGGCGAGCGCTGAGGCGTACCTGGGCGTGATGCAGGAGCGGTTCCAACTCAAGCGCGAGGAGATATCGGCCTATCGGAAGGTGATCAGGCAGTTACGTTCCGCCGCTCTCGCCGCTGCAGGTCAAGCCGCGCCAGATGACGAGGTCTACACAGCCCGCTTCGACGGCCTCGTGGACCTGGTGGAGCACGAGGGAGAGCCCGCGTTTCTGATGGTTGCCGACCCAGAGCTGCAGGTGGCGAAGACCGTGGAGCGCGACGGTCAGATCCTTGCGCCGCCTCCCAGAGAGCAGATCCCCTGGCTGCTGCCGCGAGCTGAGGAAGTGCTGGCCTACTGTGAGGCCGACAACGACGGCCAGCTCTGGGATGACCTGGTAACCTACCATCGGGGCGCCTCTGAGCTGCCGACTGAGGCCCATTACGAGTTCATAGCCACCTGGGTCATGCATACCTACCTGCTGGAGGGGGTGCAGTACTCGCCCTACCTCTGCCTGTACGCGGTCCCAGAGCGCGGGAAGACACGGACCGGCAAGGCGATCACGTACGTCGCCTATCGAGGCATCCACGTCGAGTCGCTCCGGGACGCCTACATCGTTCGCTTCGCGGCAAACTACGGCGGCACGCTCTTTCTGGACGTCATGGGCTTGTGGCGGAAAGCGGAGCGCGAAGGTACCGCCGACATCCTGCTGGGTCGATTCGAGCGTGGCTTCACCGTACCGCGGGTCCTTTATCCGGACCGCGGCCCCCACCGCGATACGGTCTACTTCGAGGCCTTCGGCCCGACGCTGATCGGCACGAACGAGGCGGTTCACCACATCCTCGATACGCGGGCGGTCACCTTCACCATGC